>ENA-OPBL01000957-OPBL01000957.1-human-gut-metagenome-genome-assembly--contig:-NODE-957-length-27936-cov-6.857035_pt1 | contig 27936 bp, 28 predicted proteins | sample MGYA00241073_ERZ501461 | MGnify/ENA primary metagenome ERZ501461 (study PRJEB25962, sample SAMEA2042630) | human gut metagenome | biome: human gut; feature: human-associated habitat; material: faeces... | reverse complement strand
CTTCTGTAAGTGAAGACACGCCATGTTGGATGACAACAAAACAACCATCAAGAAATGGAATTGGCCATCTACACGTAAGTGGGATTATACAGCTCCGGTAAAAGCCAATGGCGATAAGGATGGATGTTATCAAGACATTTCTTATCTCCGCCTGGCTGATACTTACCTGCTCTACGCCGAAGCCTTATACAAGCAAAATAAAGCAGAAGAAGCCATCAAGTGGATCAACAAAGTAAGAAATCGTTCTAATGCGGTTAGCATCACAGAAAGCGACTTGCTTTCTGGTGGCTTAGACCTTATCTTAGATGAAAGAGCTCGCGAACTGTATTCAGAAGAAGAGCGCCGCGAGACTTTGATTCGCGTTTCACAAGAAGGTGGTAAGGATGAGCGTGCTCTTGACAATTATTTTAAGCGCCGTACCCGCGCACTCAATGAAATTGCAGGTCGTGATGCTCGTGGAATGAACGATTATGAAACTCCTGTTTTGTTCCCTATTCCTCACAAGTTTATTGAGTCAAATACAGGTCGTCCTTTGACAAATAACCCAGGCTATAAGAATTAGTATTTTTAAGTTTTAACCCTTTGAGGGGGAATTTCTGCAGTATTGTAGAGATTACCCCCTCGAATTAAATAAAATCCTGATATCTTATGATGCTATATTTTACCATCTCAATAGCCATCATCGTGATTACGGCTATTGCTCTTTATCGAAAGCTAAACCCTCAGGGCATTCTTATAACAGCAGGATTAACAATGTGCATCATTTCTTTATTTGCGCTCGGTAATTCTATAGAACTGAAACACCCTACAGGGAATGCAGGTTTCGATATCATTAAACTCATAGATGAAACTTTCGTTAACAACATCTCTCGTGCTGGTTTAATGATCATGACTATTGGTGGATATGTGGCTTTCATGAATCACATTGAAGCAACTCAAACATTGGTTAGATTATCTATGAAACCACTTTCCTTTATGCGCCGCTTCCCCATGTTGGCTGCCGTACTTACCATTCCAATAGGACAGATGCTTTTCATCACCACACCCTCTGCTACAGGCTTAGGGCTTCTCTTAGTAGCATCCATTTACCCAATTCTTACCAGCTTGGGAGTAAGTAGGCTAACTGCACTCTCCATGATTGCTGCCACCACATTATTTGACCAAGGTCCCGGTTCTGCAAATACAGCATTAGCAGCCCAACTGATAGGTATCAATAATGTAGAATACTTTATCTCTCACCAATTACCGCTTGTCATCCCTACAACCATCATTGTAATGATCACATTCTGTATATCCAACTGGTATTTTGATAAATATTCTATTCAAGATAAAGGCGAAAATGTCAATGTTGAAGCCATTTCGACCACAGCACCAGCATTTTATGCGCTATTCCCTATCCTACCACTCATTTTGCTGGTTGTTTTTTCACCATATGTGGGACTGATTAATCCTCCTATTAAGCTGGATACTACTACAGCCATGTTTGCCTCACTGTTTACAACGATGTTGATTCATCTTTTGCGTATTCGTCATATAAAAAAAGTGTATGAATCTATCAGTGCTTTTTGGAAAGGAATGGGCAATGTGTTTGGCAAAGTTGTAACCTTAATTGTTGCCTCAGAGATTTTCTCTAAAGGTCTCATTCAGCTTCATTTTATCGATAGCCTTATCCAATTATCTACAGGAGCAGGGTTCACCGAGTTAACCATTGTCATAGTATTTAGCCTTATTATCTTTGGTGCTGCCGTCCTTATGGGAAGTGGAAATGCTGCCTTTTTTTCGTTTGGTCCATTGATGCCAGGAATAGCAACACAGCTGGGTATTCCTTCATACATCATGATATTACCTTCCCAGTTGGCATCAAGCATGGGACGTTCGGCGTCTCCTATTGCAGGTGTAATTGTTGCTATTGCAGGTGTGGCAGGGGCCTCCCCTATCGAACTGGCTAAACGAAATCTTGTTCCACTTACACTTAGCGTTATTTTCTTAATCACCTATCATATCATAACATTATAAACACTTGCTTATGAATCATTTTAAAATAATCAGAAATGCTCATATATACGCACCCAAAGACCTGGGAACGAATGACATTTTACTATGTGGTAATAAAATTGCCATGATAGACAAAAAAATTGAAGTTTCGGGCATCAGAATGGAAACTTTTGACGCTGAAGGAAAAATTGTAACACCAGGATTTATCGATCGACATGTGCATGTGATCGGAGGTGGAGGTCAGCAGGGATTCGCATCTCTTGCCCCAGAAGTTACTGTAAGTGAACTTATAAACTGCGGTACAACTTGCGTATTAGGACTTTTGGGAACAGATGGTTTTGTCAAAGACCTTCCTACACTCTATGCAAAAGTGAAAGGGTTAAGCCAAGAAGGTTTATCTGCCTATATGCTCACTGGATATTACGGCATCCCTACACCAACTCTCACCCACAGCGTTGCAGAAGACCTTATATATATAGATAAGGTAATAGGATGTAAACTTGCCATGAGTGATGATCGAAGTTCGTTTCCTACAGAAGAAGAGATCTTACGCCTCATCAATCAAGTACAACTGGGAGGATTCACTTCTGGAAAAGGAGGATTTCTCCATATTCATTTGGGCAATCTCCCATCAGGCATTTCTCTGTTATTGGATATTGCCAGAAAGTATCCAACACTCATCAAATATTTGTCACCTACCCACATGATACGTACCGAAATGCTATTCCAACAAGCCATGGAATTCGCTAATATGGGAGGAAATGTAGATTTTTCTACGGGAGGTACCCGTTTCCAATTACCACATCTTTGCGTAATGGAAGCTTTGCAAAATGGTATTTCTATTGAACGAATCACTTTTTCGAGTGATGGACATGGCGGTGTAAGACGCTTCAATCCTCAAACAGGGGAAGACTCCTACCGACCTGCTCCTCTCGATTTGAACTTCAAAGAAATGAAGGCGTTAGTAAATGAATGCAACTTACCTTTAGAACAAGCATTAAAATTAATTACAGAAAATCCTGCCCGCCACATGCACCTTGTCAGCAAAGGACAAATAGAAGTAGGAAAAGATGCAGACCTCTGTTTTCTAAACAATCAACTCGATATTACCGATGTTATTCTGAATGGAGAAATCGGTATGAAGGACCAGGTTATTATTAAAAAAGGTAGATACGAAAAATGAAAACAAAAGTATTCTTATTAATAAGCCTAACTATGCTTATAATGTCATTAAGCGCCAAGGCTGACAATAAACAATTAGAGCGAGGTGAAGGTATGTTTACCTTTCAAGATCCCGAAAATAAAGATCAAAAACCTGTAGATGTACATTACTACATCCCTGAGGATGGGAATATCACAACTTGTCCTATCATCTTTGTCTTCCAGGGTAATGATAGGGACTATACCTATTTGATGGATACTTGGGAAAAAGATGCCAAAGACAAGCACTATATGGTTTTCATTCCCCAATTCAACATGAAAGACTATCCGCTACATCTATACCAAGAGGTAGGTGTAATGGACAAAAAACACACCGTCCTTACACCTAAGAATAAAACCACAGCAAGCATGGTAGACCGTATCTTTGAATATATCAAAAGACATACCTCCACGCTTCGCAATGATTTTCAGATTTATGGTCATTCTGCAGGTGGTCAGTTCGTACAACGTTTTATGCTCTTTCACGATAGTCCATATGTTTCCCGCGCAGTTATAGGAAGCCCCGGATGGTACACTTTCCCTGATAAATCTACCAATTTCCCATACGGCATCAAGGATATACCTTATATAGACAGCACGACTTTAAAATGTTATCTGAATAAGGATATTGTCATACAGACTGCCACTCTTGATACTGTTCGTGAATGGTTTTTGCGTAAAACCCCAGAGGCAGATGCTCAAGGCAGGAATCGTTTGGAACGTGGTAAACGTTTCTATTCTTACTGCCAGAAATATGCCGCGCAACATAATTGGCCTTTCCGTTGGCGCATGCAAACCGTAGTAAATGTAAATCATGATGCAATTCTTATGGGAAAAGCGGCCTCTGATATTCTCACTCAGCCTACTGATGAGTTTTTTATGACTCCAACCCTAAAAAACATAAGAGAAAATGGCAAAATATCTACCTATCAAGAGATAGAAGATTATTTGATTAACCTGACAAATAAACATCCAAAACAGGCTACTCTTCATACATTCGGTAAAACTTTAGAAGGAAGAAACGTAATAGGTCTGCATATTGGCAGCACAAAAGAAAATGCTATTAAAATATGGATACAAGGAGGGCTTCATGGAAATGAGCCTGCTCCTGTCGAATCAGTATGTATGTTAGCCCAATACCTTCTGGAGACAGAAGAAGGAAAACGTCTTGCCAATAATTTAAATATTCTATGCTTGGCTGTAGCTAATCCTGATGGCTACAACAAACAGGAACGCAATTCAGGAAATGGACTGGATCTCAACAGAGACATGACCAAGATGAACGATCCCATGACACATCTTCTGAAAAGGGCATGGATTCAATTCAGACCCGATGTGTCTTTTGATATTCATGAATACAACCCTCGCCGAAAGGAAATAAAAAAATTCTATGGCAAACCTTTAGAAACCAAATATGATGTACTACTTATGACAAGCGGTCACCCTAACATTAGCCCATGTATCAAGGATTTACAACAACAGCTATTTGACATTTCTATGAAAAGAACGTTGGAAAAGAATGGATATTCTTATGCTCCTTATTTCACTCCTTTCGTAGAAAATGAGAAAATGAATGCACGAATAGAGGCCAAGAGTCCCCAATCAAGCGCAACTTGGAATGCTCTTGCTGGTTCAATATCGCTATTTGCAGAAATCAAGGGAATCGAATTCGGAGAGAAACTTTTTGCCAAACGAGCAATGATTGGCTTTATATTAGCATGCGACGTTTTGAAATCTGCAAGTAACCGCCGCAACTGGATTATGAAGAGTACTCGAAACAAGGAATCATCAAACTCAAAAAACGATTCTGTTGTGGTTACTTTTCAACCGAACACGAAAGAGGTTTACTGTGATTTTGTAAATTGGGAAAATGGTGAGATTGTTACCCATAAAATGACTGGACATAATGCACTTCACCCTGTTGCTCTCATCAAAAGGGACACTCCCAAAGGATATCTGTTGAAAACTTCTCAATGCTTACCCATCATCAATCGACTAAAACTTTTGGGTATAAAAATGGAATCCTTGAATAGAACAGAACCTGTTAAGGTAGAAGAATATAAAGTCATTAAAGTAAATCGCCAAGACAGGCTTTGGGAAAAGATTCATCCAAGTCATGTAGAAACAAAAATCATTAAGAAAAAAATAAAGCCGTCCAAAGGCTGGATATATATTAGTATTCAACAACCTCTAAAAAATCTTATTACTACCCTTCTGGAACCAGAAAGCGTTAATGGTTTTGTTGCTTTTGACGTGATTTCTGTATCAAAAAACAAGAGTTTACCTTGGGTAAGAGTTTGCGAATAGATAATCTCTCATCACGACAACATACAAGAGAATCCTTTCTTTGCAAAGGGTTCTCTTTTTTTGCCTTGGCTACATATATTTTTTACTTGCAACAAAGTGCCTGCCTACTTTTGGTCTTCAACATTGTTTTTACCAAAACTCGTAGCATTATGTACACCAGTCCAACGATGGATGGCGCATGGCTCACTATCGTGAGTCTAAAATGGTTCTCGCTTCCACAACCTAATTAGCGAATACCATATATATTCGGGATAACTTTGATTCAGGAGGCGCAAAGCGATAAGACTCCTGTTAGCGACGCATTGTTTTTTGAAATAGAATTACGTAAAAACCCTTCACCCTTCATCTATTCCTCGGAATCCCCTGTGTTTATCGGGGTTTCAGGGGTTGAATGGCTCAAATCCACCCTTCATCACCCTTCATCGCCTGTCATTTCCTGTCATTTCCTGTCACTCAAATTGTTTTCAGTTCGTTATGAACTCAGGCAAGTTTTAGATGGAATGTTAAAAACGTAAAATAGTACAAGTTTTAGGCATATTCTACGTTTTATATTAGAATAGGTTTAATAAACAAATTAGGATATGAAGTATTTTGTAAAAAAATCAGTCTTACTACTGTTGGTAGTCTTGGCTTTTTGTGCGTGTGACAACAGCAATGACAATGGTGAAGTTATTCAGCCAAAGCCACAGTCATCGAAATCTGTCGTCAATTATACTGGCGAAGTAGAGTTTGTGGTGGATGCGCCACAAATTCGTGAGGATATAGAGCAGGATTTGAAGGCAAACCCTCCTTTTGGAGGAAGCAAAAAATATCAGTTTGTCATAAAAAAACACTCGACGCTTGCTGCTTTATATATGCTATATGCGGTGAATCCTGAGGACGATAAGTCTGCTGACGGATATATACTGGACATCGCTGGTAAAGTGGAGAGTAAGGACAATTATAGATTGTTCCCTGCCGCATCTGCAAATGCTTGGTATAAGATGGATATTGTGCCTGTCGCCACAAAGGATGGCAAGCCTGTTGCAACATACGATGTGTTTATGCATCAAAATATTCCTGCTTCTGTGGTTGGTAGCAAGATGTATTTCTGCGAAGACCTTACGGAGAAATATCGCCAGAAGTTCCCTAATGAAGACATTCATGCCGTGGTTCGCCGTTTGGTTCTTTCTTATGTCAGTGGGGGTGATATTATAAATGAATAGGAACATATCTGAACAGAAGATTTTTTAGAAACTGAACTTTCGCATGTGGTTCAAGTATGGGCTGAAGGCCCAAAAGCTCCTAGCCCAGGGCATCGCCTTTGGTATGATGGCAATCAGCAAGACACCCTACCTGTAAGGGCAAAAGCTTTATGTTCTGCCTGGAGTTTTAAAGCTTTTGCCCTCACTATTATATTTGCACTTGGAAAAATAAACTTCCCTAACTTTCCTATTTGTTATACTTCTATTATGAATTTGTTTTGCCAATTGTGGATAAATCTATGTTCTAAACTTTCGAACATAAGTTCTAAACTTTGGAACACAAGTTCTAAACTATCGAACATAAGTTCTAAACTTTAGAACATAGATTATATAAGCTACAGAGAACATTTTCTGTGGTTTAACGATATAGTTAACCACTCTTTGTGTAATTTTTAATACGAGTTGACTCGCTTGTTACTCAGTTATAAATTACGTCGACTTACTTCATTTTAGTCATATTCATAGTTGACTACTTATGCTGAAGTTACATCAGTCAGCCAAAATCTGAAAAAGGTAAAAAGATGAAGGGTGATGAAGGGTGATGAAGGGTGAAATTGTACCCTTCTCTCTCTGAAACCCCTATAAACACAGGGGATTCCAAGGAATAGATGAAGGGTGAAGGGTATTTTGCATGATTCTTTTTTCAAAAAATACTGATTCCGGCAAAATGCCTACTTATGGCACAAATGTGCCCTGCGAGGGGCACATTTGTGCTCTTTAAGGAGCAAATTACACAGAAAGGAAAGTAATATGAGCAACTCTTTAGGCAGTATTTCTTATTCCGAACGAAGGAAAAACGGAAATCATAAAAGATGTTTACACCATCATTTCTTCCAACATTATTCTGCAAAAAAATTGCCTAAATCATTTTTTATCCGTATCTTTGCCCAACAAACTAAAGAAACAAAAAGATGGAAGCAAAGAATATCAACCAACTGGTCACAGAAAACCTGAGCTACGTAAAATCGTTGGCGAATAGGTTTAAGGGAAAAGGTGTAGACTTCGACGACCTGGTGAGCGAGGGATACATGGCTATGACACAAGCTGCGCAAAAATATGATACTGAGCGCGGAACACAATTTATAGCCTATGCCGCACCCTTCATTCGCAAGGCCATGGAACAGGCCATCAAACAGCAGTCTGCTTCTTACGGAATGCCAAAAGACGGGCACCAACAACTCAACAAGAAACTGAGTCGGCCCCTCTCTATAGACGCGCCCCTTGGCACCAACAACAAGTACACCCTGCTCGACATACTGATCAACAAGGATGCACTTTCAGAGGAAGAGAACACTTACTTCCGCCTCATTTCGGAAGACCTCAAGGCTGCCATCGAAACACTCGACGAGCGCGAGCGCGAAGTAATACGCAAGTTCTACGGCATAGGTTGCCCTCACATCCCCATGGCAGACATTGCCGAGGACATGGAACTGAAACGCGAAAGAGTAAGACAGATAAGAGACAAGGCTGTGCGGAAAATGGCCCGACAGGCAAAGACCAAAGCCCTGAAGACTCTGCTGAGAAAATAAAACCCAAGTAACCCTCACTCATACTGCAAGGGAAAAAAGCACACTACAACAACAAATTCCACTTCCGCAAATGGAGAAGTGGAAGAAACTCTGAACCCAGCGAAAGTTCAATCACAAATGATAATACAGGAGGAAGGCTAAGCACCTGCCTCCTTTTTCTTTTGTGCCTGTTGCTTTCTGTACTCACAAGGGGTCATTCCCATGCGATGATAGAAGTTGGCATAAAAACTCTGGCGGGTATTGAAGCCTGCCATTTCGCTGATGTCCTCGATAGTCATCTTGGTATAGCGACGGTCAGAAAGCAGCGACATCGCTTCATTGATTCGGAAATCGTTGACGAATTCCGAATAGTTCTTGTGCAGTCGGGTGGCACAAACTGCAGAAATATAACGAGCATTGGTATTTAGGTCGGCAGCCAACTTACGGGTATTGTAAGTTTTGTCTTTGTATTTACCTTCTGCTACGATAATTCGCAAAATTCCCTCATACAGACTGTCCTTGAGCTTATCACTAAGAAGAGTTTGATAACGGGCTACTTTTTCCTTTTTAGGTGTTAAGTTATATTTAGCCATGGCATTAAGTTAGTTGTTTTTTAAAATTACCAGTGACAAAGATACAGCAAAACAAGATACAAACCAAATTTTTTGTAGTTTTTTTTATTAATTATATACAAATAAATTGCCTATGTGGAATAAAAGCCGTAATTTTGCCATAAAAATTAAAATAACAGGTCAGAATGAACAAACTCGGAGGAATGAAACAAATAATATGGTTCGTGAGAACATACACCGTGCTCATGATCATCTTCATACTGCAGAAACCATTATTCATGCTTGTTACCCATGGCGCATCACAAATGTCGTGGGGAGAAGTATTTGCAGAAATGATGCCCGTCATGTTTCATGGTCTTCGCATTGACCTGTCTATGGCCGGTTATCTCATGCTCCTGCCCGGCTTGCTCCTGCTTGCCAACGTATGGATAAGACAGGAGTTCATACGCCCGATATTCAACACATATATGGGCATCATAGCAGTTGCCACAGCCTTCTGCTTCGTTCTCAATGCCGTACTCTACCCCTATTGGTGCTTCCCCTTGGACAGCATGCCTTTCTTCTATTTCTTCACATCGCCTGCTGACGCCTTTGCAAGTGCATCTTTTGGAGAGATTGGCTTGGGCATCCTTGCTCTCGCAGCCATATCGGCACTGACCTGGTGGATGTTGCGCATGCCCAAACCACGACGCGACCGTTACGGAAGACGTGATTACAGAAACGAAGGACTCGACTGCCATCGCGTGCGTACATCTATTATTGTCTTCGCCATGACTTCCCTGCTCATCATCCCTATCCGTGGAGGATTCACTGTGGCTACGACAAATACAGGAACTGCTTATTTCAGCCAGCTATCTTACCTCAACCACTCGGCGGTAAACCCGATGTTCAGTCTTCTCGAGTCGATGACAAGACAGCAGAACTTCGAAGACCAGTATCGCTATATGGACGCTGCCGAAGCCAACAAGATATTCCGTACGATGGTGAGTCAAAGCGACGAGAACACCTACCCCATTCTCAGCGATGAGGCACGCAAGCATGCTCCAGACATCCTGCTTGTAGTGATGGAAAGTTTCGCAAGCGACCTGCTTCCATCCATAGGTACACAGAAAGACGTGGCTGTATGTCTCGACTCCATAGCCCAGCAGGGCATCCTCTTCAACCGCTTCTATGCCAACAGTTTCAGAACCGACCGCGGACTCGTGGCTATTCTGAGCGGTTATCCGGCACAGCCCACCATGAGCATCATGAAGGATCCCAACAAGTCGAGCCACCTGCCATCTATCTCCAAGTCGTTGGTGAAATACAAGAACTACCAGACTGCCTACTATTATGGTGGCGACATCAACTTTACCAACCAGCGCTCCTATCTTATCTCACAGGGTTTCCAGCACATCACCTCAGACCAGGACTTCCCTATCGAGCAGCGACTGAGCAAATGGGGAGTGCACGACCATATCGTGGCCGACAGGCTGATGTACGACATCGAACACGAGAAACCAACAGGCCGTCCTGTGTTCAGAGTCTTCCAGACATCGAGCAGTCATGAGCCTTTCGAAGTGCCCTACAGCCGACTGAAAGACAAGCGACTGAATGCTTTTGCCTATACCGACAGTGTGATGGGTGCCATCGTGCGCAGATACCGCAAGCTGCCCAAATGGAAAAACACGCTCATCATCTTCGTGCCCGACCACGTAGGCGGATACAAGGAGCATCTCGACAATGGAGACAGAAGCCGTTACCAGATTCCTCTCATCCTGACAGGCGGAGCCATAGCCCATCCTATGAAGATAAAACTCATCGGCTCACAGCAGGACATTGCCGCCACACTGTTAGGACAGTTGGGAGTGGAACACAAAGACTTCCTCTTCAGCAAGAACATGCTGAGCGATGCCACACCTAAGTTTGCCTTCTTCACGGTCAACGATGCCTTTGGCGTGGTAAGTGAAGAAAACTCGCTGATATTCGACAACAAGAGCAAGAAAGTACTCTATGACAAGGGAACCAAGCCCGGCTACAACATCAAGCGCGGACAGGCATATCTGCAGAAACTGTACGACGACATCAGTACAAAATAGTCATCATGCTCTCCCCCATCACCCCTAAAAAAAAAGTTCTCAAGTAACAACAAAAAAAGAAATTAAAAGACACGAATGACAGACATGCTCAACACACTGGAACAGGCTGACACCCAACTATTGTTGTTCCTCAACGGATTCCACAACAGCTATTGGGACTATTTCATGATGATGTACAGCAGCCGATTTGTATGGATACCCTTTTATGCAAGTTTCCTCTATGTGATGTTCCGCAACTATGACTGGCGATCGGCAACAAAATGCATCGTAGCCATCATTGCCATCGTGGTACTCTGCGACCAGACCACCTCAGGTCTTATCAAGCCAATGGTAGAACGTCTGAGACCCAGCAATACAGACAACCCCATCTCGCCCATGGTGCATATCGTGAGCAATTATCGGGGCGGCAGATATGGATTTCCCTCCTCTCATGCCGCCAACGCATGGGGAATGGTTTTCTTCGCCATGTATTTGGCCCGCAACAGAAAGTTGAATCTTTTCCTCCTGGCTTGGGCCATAGTGATGGCATACTCACGCGCCTATATGGGAGTACACTACCCAGGCGACATATTGGTGGGCATCTTTTTCGGAGCCTTGTACGCCACCCTGTGCTACTATCTGCTGGCCTATATCGACCCACAGGGTATTGAGCAATGGAAAACCACCGGCAGACAATTGCATCAATCGTGGCTTCCAATCACTATGGGCTCACTCTCTGTCTTGGTAATGCTGACAGTTGCTGTCTTTATGGCAGCCACACAGACAGACATCTTCTTCAATTAAAAAAAGAGAAAAACGGCAACGCCAAAGACTACTCCCCAGCAAAAGGAAATGAATCAATAACAATACTAACAAATATATTAATCAAAATCAGAATCAATATGAAGAAAATGATGATTTTTGCAATCGCTGCTCTCGGTCTTACCATGGCAGCTTGCAACGGCAAGAAGGCTGAACAGCCACAGACTGCAACCACAGAGGTAGCAGTAGTTACCGATACCGCTTTCCAGAACAAGGCTGCCGGCGACTATCAGAGCTACGACGGAAGCAAGGTTATCACACTGAACAGCGACCTGACCGTTACAACCAAAAACACTCAGGACTACTACAAGTGGGAACTCATTGCCAAACCTGAAGGCGACCAGACCATTATCCTGCTCGACCGAAAGGGAGTGGACAAGGATATCCAGACACAGGTACAGATAGACGTAGCTGAAGGAATGATGGTTGTCAACAACGAGACCTTCCGCAAAAAGCAAGAAGCTAAGTAATACAAATAAAAAACGCTCCTCACTTCACAGTGAAGAGCGTCTATTCAATAGGTATTAGTCCGTTTAAGGTAAAAAGATTGTATTCAGGATAACGTTTGCAAAGGTAGCAAAATTATTTTGAATAAAAAAATATTTTGAAGTGTTTTATTGTTCTTTTTTGAAAAAATCTTATAAAAACAATAACACACAACCTTTTTTCCACACCTCTTCAATTATTTCAGCAAAATATAATGCTCATCTTTTTCATACTTACAATTTATTTTGTAACTTTGCACCACATTATTATATATATATATAAAACATATCTCATTGAAATATGGCAATAAATGAAGAAAATCTGAACGAAGAGAAGAAAAGCATCTCTTTCGTTGAACAATTTGTAGAAGAAGATCTCAAGGAGGGCAAGAACAACGGTCGTATACAGACACGCTTTCCCCCAGAGCCTAACGGATATCTGCATATCGGACACGCCAAAGCTATCTGCATGGACTTTGGTGTGGCAGAGAAATATAACGGTGTCTGCAACCTTCGTTTTGACGATACAAACCCCAGCAAGGAGAACAACGAATACGTAGAAAACATCCTGCAGGACATACAATGGCTCGGCTTCAAGTGGGGCAATATCTACTATGCTTCCGACTATTTTGAGAAGTTGTGGGACTTTGCCATCTGGATGATCAAGAACGGACATGCCTACATCGACGAGCAGACTGCGGAACAGATTGCAGAACAAAAGGGAACTCCTACCACTCCCGGTACAGCAAGCCCTTATCGTGACCGTCCTGTAGAGGAAAGCCTTGCACTCTTCGAGAAGATGAACACTCCAGAGGCGGTAGAAGGAAGCATGGTGCTGCGTGCCAAACTCGATATGGCCAATCCCAACATGCACTTCCGCGACCCTATCATCTATCGTATTATTCAAACTCCACACCATCGTACAGGCACCAAGTGGCACTGCTATCCTATGTACGACTTTGCCCACGGACAGAGCGACTACTTTGAAGGTGTAACCCACTCTATCTGTACCTTGGAGTTTGTACCTCATCGTCCTTTGTACGATAAGTTTATCGACTTCCTCAAGGAGAAGGACAATACAGCAGACAATCTGTACGACAATCGTCCACGACAGATTGAGTTCAACCGCTTGAATCTTACCTATACAGTGATGAGCAAGCGCAAGTTGCACACACTCGTAGACGAACACCTCGTCAATGGATGGGACGATCCTCGTATGCCTACACTCTGCGGCATGCGCCGTCGTGGCTATTCACCAGAGAGCATCCGCATGTTTATCGACAGCATTGGCTATACCAAGTTCGACGCCCTCAACGACATGGCTCTTCTCGAGGCTTCTGTACGTGAGGACCTCAACAAGAAAGCATGCCGAGTAAGTGCAGTACTCGACCCTGTGAAACTCGTTATCACCAACTATCCTGAGGGAGAGAGCGAGGAAATGGAAGCTATCAACAATCCTGAGAACGAGGCTGACGGCACACACACCATTACCTTCAGCAAGAATCTGTGGATAGAGCGTGGCGACTTCATGGAAGATGCTCCAAAGAAGTTCTTCCGCATGACTCCCGGCAAGGAGGTTCGTCTGAAAAATGCCTATATTGTGAAGTGTACCGGATGCACCAAGGATGCAGAAGGAAACATCGTCGAGATTCAGGCAGAATACGATCCTATCAGCAAGAGCGGCATGGAAGGTGCCAACCGCAAGGTGAAGGGAACCCTGCACTGGGTTTCTGCCGACCATTGTGTGAAGGCAGAAGTCCGTGAATACGACCGCCTGTTCAACGTGGAAAACCCATCAGCTGACGAGCGCGACTTCCGCGAGTTGCTCAACCCTGAGAGCCTGCACACCTTCACCAACTGCTATGTTGAGGAATATGCTGCTGCCAAGAAGCCAGGCGAGTATCTGCAGTTCCAGCGCATCGGCTACTTCATGGCCGACCTCGACACAACAGCAGAGCATCCTGTATTCAACAAGACTGTAGGACTGAAAGATACTTGGGCTAAACTCAACAAGTAAGTTTTTTCCTACCATCTATCATTTCATGTTATATCAACGAAAATGAATACAGCTGCACTCTTTCTGTGGATTCTCAATAATTTGAACTACTGGGTGGTCATGCTTTTCATGGCCATCGAGAGTTCTTTCATCCCTTTCCCTTCTGAGGTGGTAGTTCCACCTGCAGCATGGAAGGCTATGGATCCTGCCAGCGGAATGAATTTTCTGCTTGTCATCGTGGTAGCCACAATAGGAGCTGACATAGGCGCCCTTATCAACTACTATCTCGCCAAATGGGTGGGACGCCCCATCATCTACCGCTTTGCAGACAGTCGTATAGGACACATGTGTCTCATCGACCGCGAAAAGGTAGAAACAGCCGAGGAATATTTCCGCAAGCACGGCGCTGCCTCTACCATATTTGGCCGACTGGTTCCTGCCGTACGTCAGCTCATCAGTATTCCTGCTGGTCTGTCGGGCATGCATCTGGGCAAGTTCCTGTCGTACACCACTATTGGTGCCGGCATCTGGAACACTGTACTGGCCATCATAGGCTGGAGCATATACCAGTACACCGACTACAAGACCACACATGACGTATACCAGCAGGCATTGAAGTACAGCCACGAAATAGGCTACGTGCTCTTGGCCTTGGCTGTCGTTGTTGTCGCCTTCATAGCTTACAAGGGACTGAAAAAGAAATAAAGAAGCTAAACTTTTTCCTAAGAGAAAGGAAAAATGGGAAGAAAAGCCGTTAAAACAAAGGCTACAACTAATCATAAAAAAGAAATCTCCGCAAGTGTGACTTGCGGAGATTTTTTTATATTGAACTTATGAAAACTCAGAGACTAATTCATTCCCGAAAACTGTTTGATGCGCTGTTCTTCCGACATCTTGCAAATAAGAAGCGTTCCGTCTTCCTCGGCCACAATATAGCCTTCGAGCCCCTGAATGACAACCTTCTTCTCGTTTAAAGTATGAACAATGTTATTTTTTGACTCTATCATCTGGATATTTTTGCCTATAGTGGCATTACCATACAGGTCGCGACGTGACTGTGCCAGCAAACTGCCCCATGTACCCAAGTCGCTCCATCCGAAACTGGCAGGAAAGACAAATATCTCCTCTGCCTTTTCCATAATGGCATAGTCGATAGAGATATTCTCGCACTCAGGATATCTCAGGTCTATCTGCTCCTGCTCCAGTGGTGTGCCATAAATAGGACGCAGGCTCTCGAATATCTTAGCTATGGCTGGCTGATATACACGGAAAGCATTCACTATGGTGGCTGCGCTCATGATAAAGATTCCTGCATTCCAGAAGAAGTTCTTGTCGCTAAGATACTTCTTGGCGGTTTCCAGGTTTGGTTTCTCATGAAACTGATCTACACGATATACCTCCTTGTTACGGGCTGAAGGTGTACGAAGATCACCCTGTATATAGCCATATCCCGTCTCAGGACGAGTTGGCTTCATGCCAAGGGTTACAATACTGTCGGTCTCGCCAGTAAACTTGAGTGCAGAAATAATAACACGACTGTTGGTAACAATATGATCGGAAGGTGAAACGACAATATTGGCATTGGGATCCTTCTCCTTGATTCGCCAACTGATGTAGGCAACACATGGAGCCGTATTGCGGCGACATGGTTCCTGCACGATGTTGCCCGCAGGAATCTCGGGCAATTGCTCCTGTACAAGGGCTGCATACTTCTTGTTTGTAACCACCCACACATTCTCTGGGTCGCAAATACCTTCGAATCTGTCGAATGTCAGTTGTAACAAAGTACGACCTGTACCAAGTACATCTATAAACTGCTTGGGTTTCTCCTCGGTGCTCATAGGCCAGAATCTACTGCCTACTCCACCTGCCATGATTACCAAATGATTATTTTTGTGAGCCATAATCCTTATATATAAATGTTATAGATTGCAAAGATACTAAAAATAAACTATTAAACAAAAAAAGGATGAGATAATTTCTCATCCTTCTTATTTTTATTGATTTATTTCAATAAGGCAGGGCTCCTCTAACCAATACAGAGTTGATTTTGCACACCTGCTCATGAACTGTACATTAGCGTTTACAGCTTGTTCAGTTCCTGTTTCCAGGTCTCATAAGCCTCCTTGTAAGCATCGCGATGGGCTACATCAGGCTCTACAACAGCCAACTTCTTGAGCGAAGCGAAAGCCTCATTATGATCCTTATAGATTCCTGCACCAATACCAGCACCCTTTGCAGCACCAGCACTACCGTCAGTCTCATACAGTTCAATGGTGGCTCCACTCACGCTGGCAAGCGTATCGCGGAACAAAGGACTCAGGAACATATTAGCCTTTCCGGCATGAATCTTGTTGAGTTCCATACCCATCTGCTGCATAATTTCCATTCCATAGCAGAAACTGAAGACAATGCCTTCCTGTGCCGCACGCACAATATGTGCTCGATTGTGCTTATTGAAGTTCAAGCCACGGATAGAGCAGCCCACTTCCTTGTTCTCAAGCACACGCTCTGCTCCATTGCCGAATGGTATGATACGCACTCCTTCACTTCCGATAGGCACGCCTGCAGCCAAATCGTTCATATCGGCATAGCTGACATCAGGTGTGATGTTTCGATGTACCCATGCATTGAGAATACCCGTACCATTGATGCAAAGAAGCACACCCAAACGGTCGAGTTCCTTGGTATAGTTGGCATGCGCAAAGGTATTGACACGGCTGTGAGGATCATAGTTCACATCTCCGAGCACACCATATACTACGCCTGAAGTACCGGCAGTACTTGCTATCTCGCCAGGATTGAACACATTCAGGCTGACTGCATTGTTTGGCTGGTCGCCTGCACGATATGAAATAGGTGTGCCTTCCTTGAGTCCCAACTTTTGAGCTGCCTCCTTGGAAACTACGCTCTGTACTGAGAAAGTAGGAACGATGTCGGCCAGCACACTCTCGTCAAATCCGTAGTAATCAAGCAGGAACTTGGCAGGTTTCTTCTCCTTGAAATCCCACATCATACCTTCAGAAAGTCCGCTGATGGTTGTCTTTACCTCGCCCGACAATTTCATGGCCAGATAGTCACCGGGCAACATGATTTTGTCTATCTTGTCAAACAACTTTGGCTCATTCTCCTTGACCCAAGCCAATTTGGAAGCAGTAAAATTGCCTGGTGAATTGAGCAAGCTCTGCAGACAACGCTCTTCGCCAAGATCACGGAAAGCCTTATCACCATAAGGCACGGCACGCGAATCACACCAGATGATACTTGGACGCAACACGTTCTGCTGCTTGTCCACGCACACCAAACCATGCATCTGATATGAAATACCTATAGCAAGGATGTCTTCTCCCTTGGCACCAGTCTCTGCCATAATTCTCTGAAACGACAGCTTGGCATTGTCCCACCACATCTGTGGGTCTTGCTCTGCCCACCCTGCCTTGACAGCCATGATAGGTGCCTCATGGTCAGGATAAAAAGCTGATGCGGCAATTTCGCCACTGTCAACATCTGTAAGAGATGCTTTCACAGAACTGGAGCCTACGTCAAAGCCCAATAAATATCTTCTTGCCATAACTCTTAGAATAAATTAGATTATAGAAAATTAAGTTTTTGTGCTATTGCTCGTTCTTTACTCGGAATCTTCCTACTTCAACCAGAGTTCTTAACGCAAAGTTCTTATCTCCGAGTTCTTCACTCGAAGACTTTACGAGTCTTCTTTCAGCAAGTCATCAAAGAAGCTGTCAAGGTCGCTGTCGAGTCCTTCCATCAAGTCGCCCCCTACGATCACTGTATCATCGTCGGCAAGATAGAGCTCACCGAGGTTTTCTTTATCATCGTCCTCAAGAACAAAACTATAGGGCTTCAGAATACCCAACGAGTCTATCAGGTCGGCATTCCTTCTCATCAGTTCGCGCAGAATCTTGGCTACTTCATCATAGAAATTCTCATCTTTATTGTCTATCCATTGCTCCACCACACAACGTGTTATTTCCTTGTCGTCATCATCGAAAGCCAGCAGTTCTCCGCTGTCTTGAGATACACGTACATGAATGTCTGTCAACACGGAAGTTTCCTCTGATTCAGGAAACTTCTGAGCCACTTTTCTTAAAAAGCGCTCCACCTGTAAGATTGTTTGTTCCGTTATGTCCATAGATTAATGCTTTTGATTATGCAAAGATACAAAAAATAAAGTGATGAGCAAGAAAAAAGAATGAAAAGTTTCGTTTACGAACATCTTTTCTCGTCATTTTCATTGCTCATCACATCTTTTAAAACGAAACGGCTTTCTTCTTGCCCTTACTCTCATTGCCCACACGGTCGAGAGCTGTCACCAAATAGGTGAAGCGTTTGTCCTTCACGTATGGCAACTTGAAGGATTCGTCATAAGTCACTTTGAGAATACTTGAAGCATTCGAGAGGTCTACCTTCTCGCCCTTTTCAAATCGATAGATCACATAGCGATTTGCCACGTCGCCCCACTTCTTTCCTTTTGGAGCCTTCCATGTAAGTTGCGGTCCGTTTTCGGTCCATACGAGTTTAAGACCTTTCACTTTCTTTGGTGCTTTGTCATCCAGGAATGGCATCAAAGGAGGAAGGGCTGGCGTGCGCCAATAATAGTCGCGAAGCGTATGACCGATGTTGCCCACATTGTCGGCAGCAGTCTTGGCATACCACAGCGCGGTTCCCTTCACATTGGGCATCTGCTGGTGAAGACGATGTTTGGCTGGCAACTGATGACTCTTTGGATTATCCGGGTCGGCATACTTAGCAGTACGCTCTATGTCTTCACCTATATATAATGGGCGTGCCGATGCATGCTTGTTCCACCAAGTGATAAGCGTCTTGTAGTCGGCAGCACGATTGCCTATCTCCCAGTAGAGTTGCGGCACATTATAGTCGACCCAACCATTGTTGACCCACAACAGCACATCGGCATACAGGTCGTCATAGTTTTGCAGACCATTGGTCAGGCTTCCGTTAGGGTCGTTGCGCTTGTTGCGATAAATACCGAAAGGTGAAACACCGAACTTCACCCAGGGCTTTACAGCATGGATGGTCTCTCCCAATTGCTTCACAAAACGGCTTACATTGTCGCGTCGCCAATCCTGAATATTGGAAAAGCCATGATTCATGCGCTGATAGAGCTGCTGGTCTGGAATCTGCTTGCCTGCTACAGGATAAGGATAGAAATAATCGTCGATGTGAAATCCGTCGATATCGTATCGGCTCACGATATCGGCTGCCACACGACAAGTATAGTCGGCTGCCTCCTGCAGACCGGGGTTGAGCAGCACCAGATTATCATACGAGAAACAGAGCTCTGGATGTTGCACCACCACACTACTGGAAGCCAGCTGTCCCATAGGAGTTCCTCCGTGCTTGGCGCGATAAGGATTGATCCAGGCATGCAGTTCCATGCCTCTACGATGACACTGCTCCACCATCCATTGCAAAGGGTCCCAATAAGGAGACGGAGCTTTTCCTTGCTTTCCTGTCAAATATCGGCTCCAAGGTTCCAACTTGCTTTCATAGAGAGCATCGCACTCTGCCCTCACCTGAAAAATAACGGCATTGACACCATCCTTCTGTAGTTCATCGAGCTGGCTGCTAAGCATGTTCTGTATCTGTTCTGTCGTCTTTCCCAGATACTGTCCGTTCACACATTGTATCCACACGCCACGAAACTCTCGCTTGTTCTGAGCCTTCATTGTACCAGCCTGCAGCAAGAGAGCAACCATGACTGCTACTGTAAAGATTGTCTTTAGTTTTTTCATTGATTAATATATTTCGCTTTTCCGTTTTTTCGATAATTATTTATTGAACATTCGCAGGATTCAGAAATTGATTTTTTTATTCCTGTTTCGGTTATCCCGGTTCCTCATCATGCAACTTAGGCAAGGATATGTGATACCTTACAGCGATGAGGCGGATGGCACACACCACCAAAAAGGCCACTGCCGTTGTGACGTACAGACTGACACCCATCGAATCCAATGCCCAATAGGTCAGGCCACCCAGGATACACGCCATGGCATATATCTCCTTTCGGAAGATGACAGGTTCCTCGTTAAGCAGCACATCGCGAATAACTCCACCAGCCGCTCCTGTGATACAGCCCATGATGATGGCCACCCAAAAGGGGAAACCACTGTCTATCGTCTTTTGTATGCCGGCTATATTGAACAGTGCCAATCCCAATGTATCAAAAAGAAACCACGTATTATCGAGTCTTTTCAGATAATGGTGAAACACGATGACGACACCTTGCGCCATAAGCGTACATATCAGATAGATGGGACTCAGCATCCAGAAAGGACGCACGCCGAGCATTACGTCACGGATAGTTCCTCCACCTATGGCCACAGCCACACCACACACGAAACCTCCCAACCAGTCGTAATGCTTAGAGGCTGCAAGACGAATGCCCGACAAAGCAAAGGCAAATGTTCCAACGAACTCGACAACCCTCTGAAGAGTCATCATGAATTCTGGGTCTTGTTGTATATTCATTTTCTTGGTTTTCTATATAGTTATAAGGTGTTTTGATTTCTCACTCATCACTTAAATCTTTCTCCCCAGCAAGTAGTCATCCACTGGTATAGCCGTTCTTCTGAAGGCGAATGCTGTGCAAACCAGAAACGGCTGTCCTGAATAGCATCGGGCAGATACTGCTGCTCGACAAAATGTCCTGGATAGTCGTGAGGATAACGATATCCATCATGATAACCCAGTTCGCTCATCAACTTAGTAGGAGCATTGCGAATATGAAGGGGCACAGGCAGATTGCCCGTCTGGCGCACCTTTGCCAAGGCTGCATCTATAGCCAGATAGGCGCTGTTGCTCTTCGGACTGGTGGCAAGATAGACCACTGCCTCTGCCAAGGCGATACGGCCCTCGGGCCATCCTATCTTCATCACGGTATCGAAAGCCGCATTTGCCATCAACAAGGCATTGGGATTGGCCAATCCCACATCCTCACAGGCACTTATTACGACTCGGCGAGCGATAAATTGTGGGTCTTCTCCGCCTTCTATCATGCGTGCCATCCAGTATAAAGCTGCATCAGGATCGCTGCCTCGTATACTTTTGATAAACGCCGAAATGATATCGTAGTGCATGTCACCCTGCTTGTCGTAGGCCAGAGGATTCTGCTGCAGCTGTTCCTCAACCATCTTGTCGGTAATAACCACCTCATCAGAACCAGCCGACTCTACCACCAACTCCAGGATGTTGAGCAACTTGCGGGCATCACCACCGCTGAAACGCATCAAGGCACCCATTTCCTGTAATTCTATATGCTTCTTCTTCAGTTCTATGTCCTCAGTCAAAGCCCGATGCAAGAGCTCCTCCAAGTCTTCCTTGTCCAACGACTTGAGCACGTAGAGCTGGCAGCGAGACAACAATGGGCGTATCACCTCGAAGGAAGGATTCTCCGTGGTGGCCCCAATCAGCGTCACAACTCCCTTCTCCACCGCACCTAACAGAGAGTCCTGCTGACTCTTGGAGAAACGATGAATCTCATCAATAAAAAGAATGGGTGAAGCAGAATTGAAGAATCTGCCGCTCTTGGCACGCTCTATAACTTCGCGTACATCCTTCACACCACTGGTCACAGCACTCAACGTATAGAAAGGCACTTGCAGGGTCTGAGCCACTATCTGGGCAAGCGTGGTCTTGCCTACACCAGGAGGTCCCCAGAGTATAAACGACGATATTCGGCCTGCATCAATCATCTTGCGCAGCACTGCTCCTTCGCCCACCAAATGTTTCTGACCGACATAGTCAGCCAATGTGCGGGGCCTCATTCTTTCTGCTAACGGTTCACTCATTATGTCTAAGATTATCTGTCATTTTTCTCATACAGTATTCGTCTTTTCTCATATATTACCATACCAGGACAAATCCTGCTTTCATGCAAAGGTAAACAAAAAAAATGAAACCCCAACAAAAAGAGTACTTTTTTATGAAAAACACACAGAAAAATTTGGATATTAAAAATATAGTATTTACTTTTGCAACTGAAAAAACATGTAACAACGATGAAGAAAGAAAAAGCATTGACACTCAAGACTCTGACAAAGAGCAACGTATGGGACATTCAGGAGAACGACGTGTTCCGTCTTTGGGAAGCTGCCGAGAAAGACTCCGACCTAAAAGACTGCCAGAACAAATACGTCGCTATTATCCGTAGCGCCTTCGAGATAGAGGAAGTGAAGATAAACAAGCCTGAAGTCATCGAAAAATATAATCAGCGTGGATTCAAAGTGGGTGTTTTCCATATCAACGACAACAAGGTGAAGTATGCCATCAAGAAGCGCCCCATCCTGCGCGTCACCGACCTGACATACGAGAACATCCGTCACATCAGCGCTGCCAAACTCATGGAGGTGCTTGAACGTAACTTTGGTGGTGGATGGGACAGTCTGCCACAGAGCATCCAGGACATTATCCAGAGTGGCTTTGAAATCAGCACCACAACTCTGCCTAAAGACCGTCTGCACAAGGCTGGCGGACTGTATGAGAAGAAGGTAAACGACGGTTTCGAAGTTCTCGAGATTCCTAAGGGATCATGGACCGAGGCTATCTTTGCCAAGGAGAAACCTATGGTAGAGAAAGTACGCATGAGATTCGATGACGATGACGAGCTCGACCGCGAGGATGAGTTGGCTGACCGCGAGGAGGACGAGGATGAGGATGCACCAGAGATTGAAGACCACTACAACGATCCAGATGAGGACGATGACGCCTTCGATGACGACAAGTTGACAGAAGAAAGCTATCGCACCACCTTCGAAGATCCTGAGAACCTCGGTCTTGATGACGCAGAGGATGTTGCAGACGATGACGAATACTAAAACATCGAAAGCCACACGAAACTTGTAACATTACACATTATTATATATATACATACAGAAATGAACGCATTAATTGGATTGATCGTACTCTTCGCAGTAGCTATCATCGGATGGGCTATTGCCGAAATGAAGTACAAAACCTTCACCTTTACACGTTCCGAGAAGGATGTAGAGGAAGAAGAACTATTGGAGAACGAGCATCGCGCACAGGAATTCAAGGAAATGAACATCCGCGACATCATGCGCAACAACTCCACCAATGGCTACAACGCAGTAGGATAATCACATCAAAAGAATGACTATCCAATATTTGATTATAGGTATCACATTGGCGGCATGCATCACGTATGCCGCCATTTGTATCTACCGGGCTGTCAGTTCCGCCCGAAAATGCAAGGATTTTCACTGCGCAGGCTGTGCTTTTTATGATAAATGTAAGAATAATCAGAAAAAAGCAAGAAAAAATTTGGTGGAATAAAATAAAAGCAGTACCTTTGCACTCGCTAATCAGAAATGATGTTGCAACTCTACAAGGTGTCTTAACCGAGCGGTTAGGTAACGGTCTGCAAAACCGTGTAGAGCGGTTCGACTCCGCTAGACACCTCAACAAAGGAAGTTTGTCTACAGACTTCCTTTTTTGTTTATATAAACCCCGACTCGAATCTTTTTTCATCGAAACCACTTGTTTCTTATCTTTTTTTAGTAACTTTGCCACCACAATAACAGAAGACAACATGGATATCATCAATAAATACTTTCCGAACCTTACGGACAGACAGAAAGAGCAAATAGCACAGCTTGACGCTCTGTACAGAGAGTGGAACGCCAAGATCAATGTCATCAGCAGAAAGGACATAGATAATCTCTATGAACACCACGTGTTGCACTCCATGGCTATCGCCAAAGCCATCAACTTCAAAGACAGAACCGAGATTCTCGATTTCGGATGCGGAGGAGGCTTCCCTGGTATTCCTCTTGCCATCCTCTTCCCTGAGTGCCGATTCAAACTCATCGACGGTACGGGCAAGAAGATTAGAGTATGCAACGAGGTGGCTGAGGCCATCGGACTGAAAAACCTCAAGGCAGAACACCTGAGAGGAGAAGAAGAAAAGGGGAAATATGACTTCGTGGTAAGCCGTGCAGTCATGCAACTGCCCGACTTGATGAAAATCATTAAGAAGAACTTCAAGAAGACACAGCAGAATGCCCTGCCCAACGGACTGCTCTGCCTGAAAGGAGGCAACCTGAACGAAGAGCTCAAGAGCTACAGCCGGGTGGCTGAAATTACACCACTGAGCACCTTCTTCGACGAAGAGTGGTTTGCACAAGACAAGCAGCTCGTCTACGTGCCCTGCTAAGACTCACCGCAAGGAGACAAAGAAAAAAACATCCAAACAACAACCCTCAAAAAAATAGGAGAAAACTAAAATGTTACATATCGAACGATTCCAGTGCAACATGCTTTCTGAGAACTGCTACGTGGTGAGCGACGAAACCAAGGAGTGCATCATCATTGACTGCGGAGCCTTCTATCCAGAAGAACGAAAAGCCATTCCCGATTATATTACCGGGAATGGTCTCAACCCCATACACCTGCTGGTGACACATGGTCATCTTGACCACAACTTTGGCAACGACACCATCTATCAGGCTTTCGGACTCAAACCCGAGGTGGCACAGGCAGACGAACATCTGATGAAAAACCTGCAGCATCAAGCTGAGTCATTCTATCAGATGAAGATAGACACCGTGTTTCCACCAATCGGTCATTTCTTCGAGGACGGCGAGACCATACACTTCGGCAACCATGAACTGAGCATCATCCCAACCCCTGGTCACTCTAAAGGTTCGGTCACCTTCTATTGCGAGGCAGAGGGTGTAGCCTTCACTGGTGACACACTCTTCCAAAATTCTATAGGAAGAACAGATTTTCAAGGCGGTTCGATGTTCCAGATTATCAACAGTCTACGTCTCTTGGCGCAGTTGCCCGACAAGACAAAAGTGCTGCCAGGACATGGCAACAACACCACCATAGGCGAGGAACTCGCCCATAACCCCTATATGGACAGATAAGAATCAGATAGGTTATCAACAACAGAAGATGAAACAAGCTAACAAGGCAGAGAAAATCATACTCGGCATAGACCCTGGCACAAATGTCATGGGCTATGGCGTTATAAGGGTCGTAGGCAACAAGGCGCAGCTTGTGGTGATGGGCATCATCGATATGCGCAAAGAAAGCGACCCCTACCTCCGCTTAGGCAAAATTTTCGAACGGGTGACAGGTATTATTGACGAATACCTACCCGACGAAATGGCGATTGAGGCACCCTTCTTTGGCAAGAACGTGCAGTCTATGCTCAAGCTTGGACGGGCACAGGGAGTAGCCATCGCTGCAGCCATACATCACGACGTACCAATACACGAGTATGCTCCGCTGAAAATCAAAATGGCCATCACTGGACAGGGTCAGGCCTCCAAGGAGCAGGTGGCTGGCATGCTGCAGAGAATGCTGAAGATCAGCGAAAACGACATGCCCAAGTTCATGGATGCGACCGACGCACTCGGAGCTGCCTACTGCCACTTTCTGCAGATGGGAAGACCCGAGACCGACGCGCCACACTACTCCAGTTGGAAAGACTTTGCCATACGCAACAGAGGCAAGGCTTCGACAACCGACAACACACTAACAGGCCCTCAGACCAAACTCCTGGGAGCTCTCAGGAAACATTAATATTAGACAGAAATGCAAACAATTATCAAGATTGAGAATGGCGTAACCCGTATGCCAGAATGGCGAATGGCAGAGCCTGTCAACTTTACAGCCTGCGAGGGCGAGCATATCGCCATCGTGGGAAGAAATGGTAGTGGAAAATCCATGCTGGTAGATATTCTTGTGGGCAGACATCCGCTGCTCATGCACGATCCCGTATACGATTTCTCGCCCAGCAAGAAAACGCTCGTGAGCGACAACATCAAGTATATTACTTTCCGCGACACTTACGGAGGCGACAACGACCGAACCTACTTTCTGCAGCAAAGATGGAACCAGCTTGAGATAGACGAGAATACGCCCATTGTGAAGGACAAACTGGAGGAAGCCTATCAGATGGCTGGCGAGGATACTCCCGAACGCAGAAAACTGCAGCAGCACATCTACGAGCTCTTCCATATGGACAAATTGCTCGACAAGTACATCATCCTGCTGTCAAGCGGTGAATTGCGAAAATTCAAACTCGCCACCACCCTTTTCTCTGAGCCACGTGTGCTCATCATGGACAACCCATTTATCGGACTGGATGCCGATACTCGTGAACAACTCAAGCAGCTTCTTGCCACCCTCTCTGCCGAACGCGCCCTACAGGTTATCCTGGTACTCAGCAAGAGCGACGACATTCCGCAGTTCATCACACACATCGTGGAGGTTGACGATATGAAGGTTGGCCGCAAAATGACAAAGCAGGAGTATCTCGACTTACGCAAGCCTGTTCCTGAGCATATCCTTTCGCCCGTCCAGCAACAGGCCATTATCGACCTGCCCTACAGCAATCGAGAATATCACAACCAGGAAGTGGTCAAGATGAACAAGGTAAGCATACGCTACGGACGTCGCACCATACTGAAAGAACTCGACTGGACAGTCATGAACGGTGAGCGATGGGCACTGAGCGGGCAAAACGGAGCCGGCAAGTCTACCCTTCTCAGCCTTATCTGTGCTGACAATCCTCAAAGCTATGCCTGCGACATCGCTCTCTTCGGAAACGCACGAGGAAGCGGTGAAAGCATTTGGGACATAAAGAAACACATCGGCTACGTGTCGCCAGAGTTGCACAGGTCTTATCAGCGCGACCTGCCTGTAATACGAATCGTGGCAAGTGGGTTGAAAGACTCAGTAGGTCTTTATGTGAAACCCAACGAAGAAGACTACGAGAAGTGCCGCTTTTGGATGGAAGTGTTTGGACTCAAAAACATGGAGGAACGTGGATTTCTGAAACTGTCGAGCGGAGAACAACGACTGGCCCTTCTGGCAAGAGCCTTCGTCAAAGATCCCGAACTACTCATACTCGATGAGCCCTTGCATGGACTCGACAACTACAACCGCCGACTGGTAAAGGACATTATTGAGGCGTTCTGTAAACGACAGAACAAGACTATGATCATGGTTACCCACTATAAGGAAGAACTGCCAGCATGCATAGACCACAGCATCTTCCTCATCCGACACGACGAATAAGCCTGTGACTCCATTATAATAGAAACAAAAAACATAGAAACAATGAAAAAGTTCTTATTTCTTATAGCCGTATGCTGCCTCACTACGACAGCCACCAAGGCACAGGATGTGCTCAACGAGATAGTAAAGACTTCTCTCAGCATCACCAACGACACCACACTGAGCCGCGAGGTACGAAAGGCTGCTGTGTTCAAGTATGATGCCATGTCTTATCTGCGCTCCAAGGTGTTGCCCCCAAATGTTCTGTTGGAACAGAAGATTAGTGCCGACTCACTCAACGCATGTATCAAGATGCTCAATGAGCAGGCTTACGCCATGAACCAGTATGTAACTCTTTATCAAAAGCGACTCTCTGAAGCCAAGAAGCGCAACAAAGGCATGGTGAGAAGCCTCTTCAAGCAAGCCACCATCGACCACAAACTGTTCAACGACAGCGATACTGAAATCACACTGGCTTACTTCAACCGTTCCGACTACCCCATACAGTTCTGCCTCGACTGCGACTGGATCAAGACGCTCGCCTTCATCCGCTCTATCGACTGGAGCAAGATTTAGAGATTTGCATAGTCAACCCGTATTATAGCCCCAACTGAAATAGTAACTTATTGAGCCCACTTTAAAAAGTAAGGCCTGTTTAAAATGTTTATATTTCACGATAATA
>ENA-OPBL01000931-OPBL01000931.1-human-gut-metagenome-genome-assembly--contig:-NODE-931-length-28513-cov-2.789690_pt1 | contig 28513 bp, 21 predicted proteins | sample MGYA00241073_ERZ501461 | MGnify/ENA primary metagenome ERZ501461 (study PRJEB25962, sample SAMEA2042630) | human gut metagenome | biome: human gut; feature: human-associated habitat; material: faeces... | reverse complement strand
TTCTTTCATTGAAACTTTTGCGAAATCGCTGAATTATTCCGTACAGGATTTTGCAAAGGCCGCTTTATTTGCGAAGAATCCGACCGATCTTGGCACACGCTGTACCGTATTCATGAATTCCAATGTAAAGCAGGCACAGAAGGAAGGTGCTACCGTCGCCGATATCTCTGCCGGACTTGCCTATTCCGTCATTAAAAATGCTTTATTCAAGGTTATCAAAGTAACGGATGCCAAAGAATTCGGTAAAAAAGTCGTAGTCCAAGGCGGAACTTTCTACAACGATGCCGTCTTAAGAAGCTTCGAAAAGATTTCCGGTTGTGAGGCTGTACGCCCCGATATCGCAGGTATCATGGGTGCATTCGGTGCTGCATTAATTGCAAGGGAACGTTGCAAAGGCAAAGTGACAACCATGCTGGGTATCGATAAAATTAATGCCATGGAATACTCCACTTCCCTCGCCAGATGTAAGGGCTGTACCAATAACTGTCTCCTTACCATCAACAAATTTTCCGGCGGCCGTCAGTTTATCAGCGGAAACCGCTGCGAAAAAGGTATCGGCAAAGAGAAAAACAAGGATAATGTTCCAAACCTTTTTGCATACAAACTGAAACGTATCTTTGATTATGAACCTTTAACGGAAGATAAAGCCCCACGCGGCACTGTCGGAATTCCGCGTGTCCTGAATATGTACGAAAACTTCCCGTTCTGGGCTGTTTTCTTCCGCAAGCTGGGATTCCGCGTGGTTCTTTCCCCGCAGTCATCCAGAAAGATTTACGAGCTTGGTATCGAATCCATTCCGAGTGAATCCGAATGTTATCCTGCTAAACTCGCACACGGACATATCGAATGGCTGATTAAAAATGATATTAAATTTATCTGGTATCCTTGTATTCCTTATGAACGCAACGAAACACCGGATTCCAACAACCATTACAACTGCCCTATCGTTACTTCTTATGCGGAAAACATCAAGAATAATGTCGAAGAACTGGAACAGGAACATATTAAATTCTTAAATCCTTTTATGGCTCTTACAAACGTGGAAACCGTTTCTTCCAGACTGGTTGATATCTTTACGGAAGAATTCAATATTCCAAAGGATGAGATTTTAAATGCTTCCGCCGCAGGCTGGAAAGCCATGGAAGACGCCCGCCGTGACATTATGGAAAAAGGCGAGGAAACTCTGAAATATCTGGAAGAAAATAACCGTCACGGAATCGTTCTTGCCGGAAGACCTTACCATATCGATCCGGAAATCAACCACGGTATTCCGGAACTGATTACCTCTTACGGTATTGCCGTTCTGACCGAGGACAGTATTTCACATCTTGCAAATGTAGAGCGTCCGCTTATTGTCATGGATCAGTGGATGTACCACTCAAGGCTCTATCGTGCGGCAAATTATGTGAAAACAAGGGATGATCTGGATCTTATCCAGCTGAACTCTTTTGGCTGCGGTCTGGATGCCGTTACCTGCGATTGCGTAAATGATATTTTGACAAATTCTGGAAAAATATATACCGTATTAAAAATTGATGAAGTAAATAATCTTGGTGCGGCAAGAATAAGAATCCGCTCCCTGATCTCTGCCCTGCGTGTCCGTAAGGAGAATCATATACAGCGGAAAATCCGGCCGGCAAATGTCGAAAAACAGGAATTTACAAAGGAAATGCGTGATGAGGGATATACCATTCTTGTACCGCAGATGACACCTATTCACTTTGATTTACTCGGACCGGCCTTAAAAGCCTGCGGACTGAATATCGTGATGCTGCAGTCCGATACGGACAGCCCTGATTATAAGGAAAAATGCCGGAATGCCGTTGATATCGGATTAAAATATGTAAATAATGATGCCTGCTATCCTTCCCTGATTGTTGTCGGTATGATGATGGATGCCGTTCTTTCCGGTAAATACGATGTAAACAAGCTTGCTATCATCATGACACAGACGGGCGGTGGCTGTCGTGCTTCTAACTATGTTGGATTTATCAGGCGTGCCTTACAGAAAGCCGGATATCCTCAGATTCCTGTTATCTCTTTAAGTGTACAGGGACTCGAGTCCAACAGCGGATTCCAATACACCCCGGAAATGGTTGTAAAAGGAGTACAGGCTTTGATATACGGGGATGTCTTTATGCGCTGCCTGTATCGTATGCGCCCATATGAAATCAATGCGGGAAGCGCGGATGAATTACATGAAAAATGGAAAACCACCTGTATCCGCCAGCTTGAAAAACCTGGTTTCCATATGGGAGAATTCCGGAAAAACCTTACCGCTATTATTGAAGAATTTGACCGGCTTCCAATCCATGAGGACATGAAGAAGCCGCGTGTCGGCATCGTTGGTGAAATCCTTGTAAAATTCCTTCCGTCTGCCAATAATTATCTGGTAGAACTCTTAGAGGCGGAAGGTGCGGAAGCCGTTATGCCTGATTTGCTTGACTTCTTCTACTACTGTTTCTATAACAGTAATTTCAAAGCGGATTACCTTGGAATGAAGAAAAAGGCAAAACATCTTGCAAATCTCGGAATCTCTGCCCTGAATTATATCCGCAGACCTGTCATCAAAGCCTGCAAAAAGAGCAAGCACTTTCCTCCGCCTTCGGATATCCGTGAACTTGCAAAAATGGCAGAACCTATTGTATCTCTTGGAAACCAGACCGGTGAGGGATGGTTCCTGACCGGCGAAATGCTGGAGCTGATTCATACAGGTGTTCCTAATATTGTCTGCGCCCAGCCGTTTGGCTGCCTTCCAAACCATGTGGTTGGAAAAGGGGTTATTAAAAACCTTAGAAAACAATATCCAAAAGCAAATATTGTTGCCGTAGACTATGATCCTGGTGCCAGCGAAGTAAACCAGTTAAACCGTATCAAGTTAATGCTTGCTACCGCAAATAAATTATTATAAGGCAAAACAGCTGCAATACAAATTCTGTATTGCAGCTGTTTTTTTATTTATTCTGTTTATTTATTCTGCTTATTTATTCTGCTTATTTATTCTGCTTATTTATTCTGCTTATTTATTCTGCTTTTTTCTTTTTCTTTAATGACACTGCCACAATTCCAAGTGAAGCGGCTGCAGCTGCGGCAAGCGGTGCAACTGGTGCGGTATCACCTGTCTTTGTGCTTCCATCTGCTGTCTTGTTTTCACCCTTTGCTGTTGTTGTATCATTCTTTGCTGTCTGGCCAATCTGTCCGGCTGTTGTGCTGTTTCCGGCATTGTCATTCTTTCCGGCATCATTATCTTTTCCAGTGCTGTCATCTTTTCCGGCAGTATCGTCTTTTCCAGTGCTGTCATCCTTTCCGGCAGTATCGTCTTTTCCGGTACCGTCATCCTTTCCGGCAGTATCGTCTTTTCCGGTGCTGTCATCTTTTCCTCCATCATCCGGTGTTGTTTCCGGCATATATACCTTGATGTAGGAAAGATTCAGGCATTTTGTTGCATCCGGTGATGTTACATCAAGATTTAATTCACCATCTGTTACCGTTACATCTGCAGTTACCGCTGTATTTGTACCTGCCTTTTCAATCACGGTATTTCCTTCTGCTGATACGATAGGATCCTTTGAAACGCCCCATGGATCTGCGAAATACACTTCTACCTTATAAGTTCCGTCCGGCACTTCAAACGCATAGCTTAATTTTCTGTCCATGCCGCTTTCCCACTGATTCTTTGTATAACGGTTTGTCAATGTCTTATCACTTTCATCCGTTATCGATGTATTGGTTTCAAAGGTCCATGTATTATCCGTAAATACTGCATTCGTCATAGCTGGATTGTTTGTTACCTCTCCATTCTTTAATGGATTTGATACGGTATCTACAATTCCCCATTTCTTTCCGGTTACCGGATCGACTCCATATGCCTGGTCTGTCACACCATTATATACACCGAATAAATCGCCCTCTGACAATGTAGTTACATCGTAGTCACCACAGTTTACAAAGTATGCAAGCTTCTTATCAGCATCTTCCCTGCTGTCCGCATCCGTTTCCTTCTGAATATTTACTGTATAATCCTCGGATGTTTCCATATCTTCTGCATAAACAGTATAGGTCAGTGTAATAAAGTTATTTTTGCTTAAATCTACGGTGTATGGCTGTGTTTCTTTTACAACAGAACCATTTACTCTTACATATCCGTACTCCGAAGCAATTTTTGCTGTCAAATCAACACTTGTAACATCTTTGCCTACGGAAATGGTATAACTCTTATCGTCTGCTTTTGTTACGGTTCCTTCAGATGAAGTTAATTCAAGGCTGGTATCTGTGCTGTATGCTTTTGTCATATAGATGAAATTGTATGCGGCTGCGGAATCTTCATCCGCTTTTCCACTTTCAAACTTCACATCCACCTTAGTCTTATCACCGATCATATCTGCTGATACCGGAATTCTTACGGTATACTCATCGGTATCGGAAACGGCTGCCCTTGCCTTTGAGAAGGAAAGAACTTCATCATAGACAACGGTGCCATCAACAGAGATTTTAATGGATTTTCCTTCATCTGCACCGCGGAAGGTTACTTCAAGCACATTGTCCTCATTCGGAGCAGTCTTCATTGTATAAATAAAATATCCGCCTGCCTTCGCATATCTGCTTGTTCCATCGGATGTCTGTCCGACAGAATTGCTTTCCTGCATATTATGATCTTCATCATTTTCATACTGACCATAACCCGGCTGTACTACATCCTGCTTTGCATTTTCAAATCTTGCAGTTTCTTTGTCCTTTAAGTACTTTGTTACATTAAATGCACCTGAATTTGCTGTGTAGTTAAAGTAAATTCCATATCTCTGTGTATGCTGGCTGTAATGCGGTATAAAAGTAAGATTTGCATCCGTATTCTCCAGAGTCCATTCGAGTTCGCCCTCTGTTTTTACAAGATTGCTGTTAATATTCTTCATAAAGTCGCTTACAGAACCGTTCAGAACAGAGATATTCTCCGTACCATCACTGATATATTCTTCTTCAATTAATTTGGAAGCCGGAATGGATACGCTTACACCTGTGGTTGTCTGCTTCATATCTGTGCTTCCAAGCTCTGCACTTAATACGATCGGACCATATTTGAATGCGTATACACTCTCGCCATCCGGAAGGTTATATGCCTTGATTTCCATTGGAAGTGTAATCTCTACTTCATCCCCGTCATTCAGCCCGGAAACCACTGCATAGCCGGCTTCATTCTGGTATTCAGCTTCAACTCCGTTGACGGTTATGGTTGCATCTGCTGCCAGCCAGTCAGGAAGACGGAAGCCGACAGAACTATTTATACTTTCAGAACCATCCAGTGTATTTACCACAAACTGTACAGTATCACTTTCCGGAATATCTGCTGTCTGTGTAATCTTAATATTCTTTGAAGTGTCTGTAAGTACAGAGCTTAAATACTGATTTACAATCACTTTATCCTCGGTCCTGTAATAAATGGCATTGCCAAGCTTAGTAAAATTTTCCATACCACTTCCGGTACAGCACCAGAAACTCTGTGTTTCCGTTCCGTATACCTTGAAATATCCAGATGCCATCGGCTGGAAATAAGTTGTCATGCCTGTCTCCGGATTCTGGGCAGAAAGAATGGTATTATAGAAGGTATTTTCATAGTAATCTGCATACTTCTTATCACCGGTTACCATGTATAATGCCTTTGCAAGCTTTAACATATTGTAAGCATTACAGGTCTCACAGTTACAGTTTGTTCTCTCTGCATCCAGCACATGATCCGCACCGAAATGCTCCCATTCACTGTTATCACCGGTAATATAGGTATGATTCTCCAGTACCATATCGAAAAACTTCTCTGCGTAAGTCAGATATACACTGGCATCAACTTCTTCTCCATTAATTACCTTTCCGTTTGTTGTCACATAACGGTTGATTGCTCCCAGGAATTTCGGAATCGTTGTATTTGCATGCTTGTTGTTCAATGCATTATCCGCGCCTGCTGCTACGGTCTTAAACAGGCTGTCTTCGTCAAATACATGTGCTGCTACTGCATATTTATCATTCTGTGTAACTGCATATAATTCATACAGGCAATCGTTCATTCCGCCGTATTCAATGCCAAGCACACGGTTTCTTGTTGCCGTATCCCATCTGGCTGCCCTGTCATAAATCCAGTCGCCCAGTGCTTCTGCGGTTTCCAGTGCAGTCTGATTTCCGGTATATTTATAAGTATCTACAAGTCCTGCCAGTATCTTATGCATGGTATACCATGGTACCCATGACTGTGTTCCGATATTGGTAAGACCTTTTTCTACATTGTCAAACTGTGCTTCCGGATTGGATTTATCCGGTAATGTTGCACCAAAGATGTAACCGGTTCCCAGTGCGTCCTGGCATTCTTTTAATCCGTCAATGATATATTCGAGTTTTTCCGCTACTTCTTCTTTTCTTTCATCCGTATCCGGAAGCTCTGCAACTGCCTGTGCCATAGCTGTCAGATAATGTCCCATGGTATGTCCGCCAATTAAGGTATTCTCCCATCCGTCATATCTGGTTGCACCCTGCATATCCAGTCCTGCTGTTTCCCTGAATCCTGCAAGCAGTCTGTCACTGTCAAGGGAAAGCATATATGCAATATCTTTTTCCTCCGCATTTGTCAGGTATGCGTCTGTAACATCCACATCGGAAAGGTCATATGCTGCAATTCCTTTGATGGTTTCATCCGCATTATCATCATCGCCCGGTGTTACATCCGGTGTTGTCACGTCGCCAAAATAAATCTTAATATAGGAGAGATTGATACATAAAGATTCGGAAGTAATATCCAGATTCAACTCGCCATCTTTTACTTCTACCACTGCCTGTTCTGCAGTGCCTGCGATTGCACCATTGATGACTACACTACCTTCAGCTTCAACATCCGGTGTCTGGGAAACGCCCCATGGATCTGCAAAATACATCTCAACCGTATATGTACCGTTTGGAAGTTCAAATGCATAATGTAAATTTCTTGCAATTCCATTTTCAAACTGGTTCTTTGTGTACCGGTTTGTTGACTTCTTATCTGCACCATCCACAATCGCTGCATCCGTCTCAAACGGCCATGTATTATCTGTATAAGCAGCATCTGTGATTGCCGCATTCGGTGCTGTTCCGTTCTTAAGAGGATTTGAAACAGAATCTACAATACCCCATTTCTTACCTGTTACCACATCTGCCTGATATGCCTGATCTGTTACACTGTTATACTGACCAAACAAATCTCCTGCTGATAAGGTTGTTACATCATAGTCACCGCAATCTACAAAATAAGCAAGTTTGCTGTCAACATTTGTTCTGCTCTCCTCTGCATGAACAGATAACGGAGCCCAGTTCACGGACTGGACACCCATAGCAGATATTAATGCCAAAGCAGTTCCTTTCATCACATTCTTCTTCTTCATAATGATTCTCCTTTTTTACTATTTTGTGAAATATGTCTTCTTTTCCGTTCCACTTTCCTTACTTTACCACAATTTTTCACAATAATCACTACCAAAAAGTCTGAATAAGTGTAAAAAGGTTAGATTGTGATTCACAATCTAACCTTTTTATTAAATATTTTCTATCTGCCAATCAATTGGCTGTATGCCATTCTCTTCTAAAAATGCATTTGCCCTGCTGAAATGTCTGCATCCGAAAAAACCACGATATGCGGATAACGGACTTGGATGTGGTGCTTTTAACAGGAGATGCTTCGGATTATTAACGGAAGCCGCCTTATTCTGTGCCGGCTTTCCCCAAAGCATATATACAATCGGTCTGTCCTGTGTATTTACCGCCTGAATCACAGCATCCGTAAATTTTTCCCAGCCAATCCCCTGATGCGAATTTGCCTGGTGTGCTCTCACCGTCAGAACGGAGTTGAGCATTAAAACACCCTGTCTTGCCCATTTCTCCAGATATCCGTTATTTGGAATGTAGCATCCCAGATCATCATGAAGTTCTTTGTAAATATTAACCAGTGAAGGTGGTATCTCCACATCCGGCTTTACAGAGAAACACAGTCCATGTGCCTGTCCATAATTATGATACGGATCCTGCCCGATAATTACTACTTTTACCTCGGACAACGGGGTAAAATGAAACGCATTAAAAATATCGGCCGCCGGGGGAAATACCTGGGCACTATGATACTCATCCAGTACTTTTTTATATAACTGTGCATAATATGGCTTCTTAAACTCTTCCTGCATGGCTGGAAGCCAATCATTTGCTAATCCAGACATAATCTTACCGGTACTCCTTTTTGATGAAGATAATTCTTCAGTTGCTTAATCTCCAGTTCTTTGTAATGGAATAAAGATGCCGCCAGTGTCGCATCCGCCTTGCCTGCTGTCAGTGCATCGTAAAAATGCTCCTCCGTACCAGCACCGCCCGATGCAATTACCGGTATGCTTACATTCTCGGCAATGGTTCTTGTCAGTTCAATATCATAACCCGCCTTTGTTCCGTCGCAGTCCATACTGGTCAGAAGTATTTCCCCTGCTCCGAGCCGGTTCACTTTCATTGCCCATTCCACGGCATCCAGTCCGGTATCAATACGGCCTCCGTTTTTATATATATTCCAGCCTCCGCCCGGTCTTCTTTTGGCATCGATGGCGACAACCACACACTGGCTGCCGAATTTGTCCGCCGCCTGTGCAATCAGATCCGGATTGTTAATTGCTGCAGAATTTACGGATATTTTATCTGCACCTTCACGGAGCAGTTCCTTAAAATCATCAACCGTCCGGATTCCGCCGCCGACCGTAAATGGAATAAAGACATTTTCCGCAACCCGTCTTACCATATCGACAACGGTTTTTCTTGCATCAGAAGAAGCTGTAATATCCAGAAATACAAGCTCATCCGCACCGGCTGCATCATAAGCTTTCGCAACCTCTACCGGATCACCTGCATCTTTCAGATTCACAAAATTGATTCCCTTTACCACACGGTTATTATTAACATCCAGACATGGAATAATTCTTTTTGTATACATCTTATTCTCCTTTGTTCTATAATGCCGCAAAATTCTTTAATATCTGCAAACCAGTTTCCCCACTTTTCTCCGGATGAAACTGACATGCAAATATATTATCTTTTTCTACAGATGCATGAACCGTTGTCCCATAGTCAATCGTCGCCCTAACAATGGATTCTTCCTCTGCATGAAGATAATAGGAATGTACAAAATAGACAAAGGAATGATCTGGAATCCCGCGGAACAATCTGCCATCATTGCACAAATCCAGGGAATTCCATGCAATATTCGGTATTTTAAGGGAATCTGCTTCCGGAAGTCTTAAGATCCTTCCCTTTAACAGTCCCAGTCCGCTGACTCCAGGACTCTCCTCACTGCTTTCAAACAGAAGCTGGAGACCGAGACAGATCCCCAGGAAAGGAATCTGTCTGTCTGCGACATCATAAATCGTATTGATCAGCTGATAGGATTTCAGCTTTTCCATCGCATCCCCAAAACTTCCCACTCCGGGCAAAACCACTTTATCCGCTGCGAGAATCTCATCCCTGTCCCGTGAAATAATAACATCTTCGCCGATGTATTGCATTGCCTTTTCCACACTACGGAGATTCCCGGCATCATAATCAATTATCGCTATCATCTGTCTGTGCATCCTTTCTCTCTGCCTGACCGGCTATTTCTGCCACCCTCTTTGAGTATGCAAGCTTCTTGCCACCCAAATTGATTTCCCTCGCTTCACTCTCAGTAATGCCGTATACATCCTGCAGTGCCGTATCAATCCAAGTAAGTGCCTGACTCAAATCATTATAGCAATTATATTCATCCCTGGCAATATCCTTATATTTATCAAACATACGGACTCCATTTAACAGGGAATCCAGAGCATCCGTGTAATTTCCAATCTTAATCAGTTCCGCATAGGAACGGTAATTTGCATATACCTGCATAACGGTATTTACCTGTCCGTAGAAATATTCATCATCCTTTTTAATATCCAGATGATACAGTTCATCATATGCCTGTCCGTATTTCTGGTTTACATAATAGGTTGTTGCATTGCTGATTCCTGTTTGGTACTGATAATAAGAGCCACCAAACAACACCCCCAGAACCATCAGTGCACCTACGGATAATAAAAATATCAGAAACGGAATCGGTACTTTGATGATTTCCTCCGGACCTTTCTGCTCTTTTGGCTTCTTTTCCTTCTTCGGCTTCTTTGGTTTTTTCTGTTTTGGCTTTTTCTGTTTCTTCGGCTTCTTTTTCTTTTCTTTCTTCTTCTTTTTCTTCTTTTTGTCCTCGGCAGGCTGTTCTTCCTCCGGTTCATCGGTTTTCTCCGGAATATCATCCAAGCCCTCTCCAAGCCCGAGATCACTGATTAAAGAATTAATGCTCTCTGTCTCATCTTCCGGTGCAGCCCCTGGGGTTCCTTCCGGCTGTCCTTCCACCTGCGGTGTATTTTCTTCCGCTTCTTCTGACGTATTCTCTTCTGAACCGGTTGCTTTCTCCTGTTCGTCCGCCTTCTCCGGTAAAGCTTCTGCTTCCTTCTGACCATTCTGCATCAAATCAAGGGCAAGATCAACTTTTTGTTCTTCTGCGGTATCTTCTCTTTTCTTCCTTCCAAAGAGTTTCCTCTTCTTTTTCTTCTTCTTTGAAGAACGGTCATTTTTCTCCAGATCCTCGATCCCGGCGGTATCTTCTCCGGCATTTTCCGGTGTAACTCCCAGAATGTCATATAATCCCATCATATCATCTTCTGGTGATTCCGGGGTCCCTTGTTGTTCCCCTGATTCTGGGGTTCCTTGTTGTTCCCCTGATTCATGGGTCCCTTGTTGTTCCCTTGATTCCGGGGTCCCTTGTTGTTCCTCTGATTCCGGATTTCCTTGCGGTTTCTCTGATTCCGGGGCATTTTGCTGTTCCCCACTTCCTGCTTTCTTCTCTGCCGCACGATTATTCTCTATATCTTCCTGCTTTATCAATCCTTCTTTTGCGACCTTCTCCGGCAGTCTGCTACTTTCACTCTGGGACGGATCTTTCATCCAGCCTTTTTCAATATTGCTGAAAAAATCATCATCGGAGCCAGCCAGTTCTTTCAAATCGTCTCTAAAAATATCATCTGGTATCTCTTCTCCGCCATCATTTTTTAAAACAGAATTTAGTAAATTATCAAGATAATCTTCTTCTGCTGCATTATTCTGCTTTGGCATCTTTTTCCTCCCTATAAACTTACTCTTTCTGAATTATTCTCTGTTATTTCCTTAAGAAAATCTTTACTGTTTCGCTGAACAGAAAAAGATTTTTCTTTTATTTCTTCTGCAATCTGTGGAAATTGTTCATTTACTCTTACAAAAACTGCTTTTTGATTCAATGCTGCAACTTTCTCAAACGGCCACCTTATAACAGATGGAAAACGAAATCCAACTCCTAATTCAAGAATACAGATATTCTTATTCAATGTTCCGGTCAGCCACATCTGGTATCTTTTCCAGCTCTCCAGATAACCCTGTTCGGAATAACCTTCCCTGCCTATCAGATTCGGCACTAAAACAGCATTGCAATGAGGGCAGACAGGAGAAAGCTCCTTCTGCTGCTGTAAATCGCTGATCTGCCACACTTCATCCGTACACTCACCACTGCACCGAAACTTCATTCTTGTCCCAAATGGTGCTGTTACCCTTCCTTTGTCCATGTCTGAACAGAAAATAAAATCATCATTACACATGGTTACAACGAAATAATTTTTATTTTTCACAAGCTGCACAAGCCTGTCATAGATTTCAAAATGTTCCCTGATTTCCTGTGTGCTTTTTTCTTCCAGCTGTTTCAGATAACAACAGGAATTCTGATAATCCTCTGCCCGGATCTGTTCTTCCGGATATGCAAATTCTTCTCCGATTCCGATAAGAAGCATATCTGCATTTTCCACGGTCTTCTTTATCTGCTGCAATGTAGATTCTGAACCCACTCCTGTATCCTCCAAATTTATAACTTATTCGTTTTCTTCCGTACCTTTTCCAAGCAGCTTATCAATTACCTGTACAAGACTTCCGATTTCAGGTTTTGAAAGCTGGTAATCTGCTCCCAGAGCATGACCTTTTGCACGCATTTCATCATTTACAAGTGATGAGAAAATAACTAATGGAATGGACTTTAATTCGTCATCGGATTTTACCAGTTTTGTAAGATGGTGTCCATCCATAACCGGCATCTCGATATCGGTTATGATACAGCTTACTTTCTCTGTCGGATTGCCTTCCTTCTTAAACTTCTCCAGCTGTTTCCATGCTTCATCACCATTTGCGGTACGAATCAGGTTTGTATAACCGGCTTTCTTTAAAGAATCACTGATCAACTGGCTTAATAATGGGGAATCCTCCGCCATCAGAATCGGCTCGTCACATCTTTCTCTTTCGCCAAGTAAGGTAATATCAGAAACTTTCAGACCGGTTTCCGGACTAATATCGGTTACAATCTTTTCAAAATCAAGAATGATAATCAGTTTTTTGTCCATTTTGATGATTCCGGTTGCAACACTTGTCTCGTTGGTATTCAGGGTTGCTTCCGGTTTGATAATATCTGCCCATGAGATTCTGTGGATACCTACTACAGACTGTACATGGAACGCAATATCCAGCTTATTGAAATTTGTAATAATCATCATATCCGTCTGTGTAGAACCTGTCATGGCAAGATTCAGTTCCTTTGCAAGGCTGATAACTGTAATAATCTTATCTCTCGGCATGAAGATGCCTTCAATGCTCGGATGTGAATTCGGTACCGGTGTTACCTCCTGATATCCTATGATTTCGCGTACCTTTGCCACATTGATGCCATAATGATTATTGCCGATGGTAAACTCCAGTACCTCTAACTCATTTGTTCCATTCTCCAATAAAATATTTGTTTCCATAATAATTATGCCTCCTTATTGTATGACAACAGTTCCCTGCTTATCGTTATATGTTAGGTTCAGTTTTACTGAACCTATGTTATCCGCATCATTCTCATTGATCTGGAACACCAGGACAAGTTCTGTACTGCCGCCTGCCGGTATCTTTCCCCGATATGTATTAAGTGCATTTAAAAGTGCCGTTACCTGTGCGTTCATGCGGACAGAGTCGTTGATAATTCCTTTATATTCTGCTTTTGTTCCAAGCATATCAAGAGCAGCATCCGTTCCTCCTGTATTCGTCACGGCAAATTTCAGGACTAAAAGTCTGTATCCCTTTACAGCGACCATACTCATTCCTAACCCACTGCTCGCAGACGGATAGGAATCCGTCACCTCATAACCCGCCGGCTGGATATCCAGACCGTTTACCTGGAACAGACTGTTCATATCTGTCAGGGTAGCAGAAGAATCCGACACACCTCCCTGATTCTGACTGTCCGTTCCTGCCACATTACTGCTTGTCTGTGCTTCCGTCTCTGTTTCAGACTCTGCTTCCACATAAGTCATTCTGTCAATATAATTCTTATCATGACGTAAGATCAGATTGGCCGAATACTGAACATATAAATTTTTCTCTTCTTCTGACATCCCTGTCAATTCTGATTTTGCACACCCCATACCAGAAACAGCCATCAATGCTGCAAGCATAAGACATACAGTTTTTTTCATCTTTCTCCGATTCATACGCACACCTTTATTCTTCCATATTTTTACTTCTTAACAATACTCATATTTTATCATTATTTTCAGAATACTTCAATATTAATTTTTGTCTTTTTCCACCTCAAACCAAAAATTCACTCCCTCTTCCCTGTTTTCCACCCCACACTGCATATTCATGGAATCCATGATCGCCTTTACAATGGACAGACCGATGCCACTTCCGCCATACTCCCTGGTTCTCGCCTTATCCACCTTGTAGAATTTAATCCAGACTTTATCCAGATCTTCCTCTGGAATATGATTTCCTGTATTATATACGTTCACACGCACGATTTTTTCTTTTTCTTCCAGGAAAATCCAGATTTTTTTTGCAAAGCCCAGATGATGAATTGCGTTACTGATATAATTTGTCAATACTTCCTCTATCTGGAATTCATCCGCCCACACATAGAGCTGCGTCTGGTTGTCAAAAAATACTTCTGCATTCTTTTCCTGAAGCAGTATATTGGACTGATTCAACACTTCGTCAATCAGTGCAATGATATCAAACCGTTCCATCTCCACATAATTATTCCCAAATTCGATCTGATTGAGTGTCAGCAGTTTCTGTACCATCTTATTCATTTTGGCCGATTCATCTATAATCACATCACAGTAAAAATCCCTGCTTTCCGCATCATCATTCACACTTTCCTTCAATCCTTCCGCATAGCCCTGAATAAGTGCAATCGGCGTCTTTAATTCATGTGAAACATTGGACAGAAATTCTTTTCTCATCTCATCGATTTCCGTTTTTTTCTGGATATCCGTCTGCAGTTTATTATTCACACTCTTTAATTCGGAAATCGTTTTTTCCAGTGTTTCCGAAAGCTGGTTCATATTTCTTCCAAGAATCGCTACTTCGTCATTTCCTTTTACGTCATATTTTACATCAAAATCAAGATTACACATTTTCTGGGATATTTCTTCCAGCTTAAGCATGGGTTTTGTAAAACGGATGGAGAAAATGAGCATGGCTACCGTACCAAGTCCGATAATCAGAAGTCCGACTCTCAGATAGAACTGGTTTGCCGTCTCGACAACTCCGGAAATACTTTCCAGAGAACTGCGCATAATAAAAAACTCATTATCCTGTCCTATCTGCCCGCACATTTCGATGTATTCCCGTTTGCTGTCCTCCTCATAAATCTTCTGGACAACATAGTGTTCTTCATTTTTAATTACCTCTCCGCTCGTTGTATTATTAAATTCCCCTGTTTGGTGCCCTTCATGCGGTACAGCGAGTCCGCAAGAATAGCAGGGTTGTTGACGCCAAAGTCGCCCAGGCGCTCCGGATCCTCGCTGATGTCGTCCATGAGCTCCTGCAGCGAGCCGTACTCGTCGACGATCTTCTCGGCCACGCCGTCGCGCACGACGGACACACGCGAAAGCGTGCGCAGGCCCAGCGGCGTCATGACGGAGTCCTCGTCCAGGTCGTCATAGCCCAGAACTGCCGCCACGTGTTGCGGGTCGGACAGGTCCTTAGGTGTCATGCGAGCGAGCTCGGCGCGAATCTTCTCGGCGTTTGCCTCGGAGGAATCGCTCGCGTAGTCGCGGATCATCAGGTCGTATTCGGTATCCATGCTGGAGCCCGCGAGCTGCTCGAGCTGCATCTGCACGAGCTTGCCCTGGTTGCCCAGCTTGACAATGCAATCCTTAAGCTCAGTCTTTGCCTGCTGCATGATCTCGAAGCTCGAGAAAATACCGGTAATGTCGGCGAGCGTAACGTAGTCGTCGAGCTCGAGGGCCGTCAGGCGCAGCAGGGAGCGATCGAGCGACTGACGGGTAGTCTGGAGCGTGGCGACGAGCTGGTTGACCGAGCTCATGATGGTGGTGACAGGCTGAATCTCGTAGCTCTTACCGTGAACGTACACGTTGACGACGGCACGACGGGCCGAGACCGAGATCACGATGGCATCGGTGAGCACCGACATGCGAGCGGCGGTGCGGTGACGCATGCCCGTCTCACTCGTGGCAAGCGAGGGATCGGGATTGAGGTGGAAGTTGGCGCGCAGGATCTGGGTGAGGTCGCCATCGATAACGATAGCGCCGTCCATCTTGGAAAGCTCGAACAGGCGGTTCGAGGTGAACGAAATATTGAGCGGGAAGCCGTCGTTACCGGCAGCGAGCACGTTTTCGGTGTCGCCGACGCAGATAAGGGCGCCCAGGTGACCGGCGATGATCATGTCGAGGGCGGTGCGGATCGGCTGACCAGGTGCCGTCAGGCGGATGGCCTGTTCCATACGCTTTTGCAGCTCGTTCTTATCCAAGGCATCGCTCCCATCGTATACGCTCCATAAACGCTAAATAGTTTCTCACGGTTTGTCCCTGCGTTGCTTGCGAAATCCGATGCTTACAGAATGAGCGAACACAGCTTAGGTAGCTCATTTGGGACGGGGTTCTTTTGACTGCTCATGTGGTAGCATCGGGTCTCATATTAATGAGGGAGTAGTCGCGTAATCGGGCTCGCCCGCAGAGAGGGAGCCAGACTATGGGACTCGCAGAGCTCGTGTTGCTCGCCGTTGGCCTTTCGATGGACGCCTTTGCCGTTTCCATCTGCAAGGGCCTTGGCATGAAGAAAATCAACCTTAAAGTCGCCGTAGTGCTCGGCCTGTTCTTTGGCGGCTTTCAGGCCGGCATGCCCGTAATCGGATGGGCGCTCGGCAGTCAATTCATGGGCATCATCGGACCCATCGACCATTGGATCGCCTTTATCCTTTTGGCCTTTATCGGCGGCAAAATGCTGTGGGAAGCCTTTTCCGAAGACGAAGATGAGAACGAAGGCGACGACAAGGATGCCGAAAAGATTGACCTGGTAGAATACCTGATCCTCGCCATCGCCACCTCAATCGACGCCCTAGCCGTGGGCATCTCGTTTGCGGCGCTCTCGGTTGACATCGTTCCCGCTGTATCGCTTATCGGCGTCACAACGTTTATCTTCTCCGTCGCCGGCGTAGCAATCGGCCACACCTTTGGCGCGCGCTACGAAAAACCCGCCACCATCGTGGGTGGCGTCGTGCTCATCCTCATCGGGCTTAAGATCCTGCTTGAGCATCTGGGGATTTTGGCGCTGTAACGCCAAACATAATCGCTCAAAACTCAACGCCAGCACAAGGCCTCATGCAGAGTTTTGCATAATGCCTTTTCGTGCAGACTTTTGCATGTCATACTAATATGCAAAAGTCTGCACGTTAGGAGATCGCCGTGGATACCCTTCCCATCGCCACACCGCGCCAAGCTGGCATCTATGTGCGCCAGGCACGCGAGGCTCAGGGTCTCACCCGTGCCGCCCTCGCCAAAAAGGCCGGTGTTTCGGAGCGCTTGCTCGCATCGCTCGAGCTAGGAGACGCCACCGGCATTCGACTCGACAAGCTGCTGACGATTTTCAATGCTCTTGGACTGGCACTCGCCGCTCAAGGGGATATCGGCGAAGCGAAAAACGAGCGACCAGTCGACGCCCCGCATGCCAATCCGCTGCCTCGCAGCATCCCCAGGCGCCATCACACTCAACGTCCTCATCATCGCAACCGTCGTAGTACCCCCATTCCGGCTCTTGCAGATGCCCCCTTTACATCCGCACTCTACGACGAGGTCTTCGCCGATTTCGCCATATCCAATCTCGGAGTCTCGATTGCCGCAAACGTATCTAACCAAACCAAGCCCGAAGGGAAATAGCCAATGGCCAGAACATCACTTCGGACCATTATTTGCGGCGTACCTGCGGGAACGCTCACGCAAGATGAGAACGGTCTTATCAGCTTTACCTACGATCATGACTATGACGGGCCAGCCCTATCGACCAACATACCCGTATCGAATCGCACATACGGAAAACAGGTCATGAATCCGTACCTGTTTGGCCTCCTACCCGACAGCGAGGACCAACGAAAAGCGATTGCCACCGAATTCGACGTTAGGCCCAACAATCCCGTTGCGTTGCTCAGCCATATCGGACTCGACTGTCCGGGCGGAGTGCAGTTTTGTGCCGAAGAAGATGCCGACGCCGTCCTGCATCGCGCCGGCGAATACCGCCCTATAGACGACCACGAAATTGCTCTCCGTCTCAAGTCGATCAGAGATGACCGCGATGCATCGTGGATGGGTCTAGATGAAAGTTGGTCACTTGGAGGCAATCAGGGCAAGTTCGCGCTCGCGTTCATAAACGGCCGCTGGTGCGAATGCATGGGTTCCTCGCCCACGACGCATATTTTCAAAAATGGCGTTATCGGATTTAAACTCGAGGCTCTGAATGAGTTTGTCTGCATGAAAAGCGCCCAGCGCGCCGGCATCGCAACGGCAAACGTCGAATATCGTATGTTTGAGGACGAACCTGCCCTCATTGTTGAGCGCTATGACCGCTTGAAAGTCGAAGACGGAACGATCAGGCGCCTACATCAAGAAGACCTCTGTCAGGCACTTGGGGTGATGCCCTCCCAAAAGTACACGGCAGACGGCGGCCCGACCACCCGCGACATTCAAGAGCTCCTCGTAAATACGAGCCACCATCAACTTAACCTATATCTGTTTACGCAGATACTGTTCTTCAACGCCATTATCGGCGCACCGGATGCGCATGCGAAAAACTATTCCCTGCTCCTTGGAAACGACGGCGCAGCCATGATGGCTCGAATGTACGATGTCGCGTCGGGTTTGGCGTATGAGCGCATGCGCCGCCGGGCGCGCCTTGCCATGAGCGTTGGCGGCGAAAATCGTGTGGGGCGCATCGGTCCAGGCGCTATCCGCCGATACCACGGTATGGGCGACCCCGCGCTGGAGGCGGCGCTCACCGATGCCGGTCTATCCGAGAAGTTTTGCTTTGCGACCATGATGGACCTCGCCTACGAGGTACCCATTTGCATGGAAGAGGTCATGGACGAATACGCCGACCTACCCGGCATGGCGGACCTGCGCGAGCATATGCTCGGCCCCGTCCGCGAAAACTGCCAGCGCACCCTCGACCTCATCAGGGCGGATATGGACTAGACGCCAATCAATTTCCCATTTCTTAAAAGAAGAGAGGGGGCACCTGTCGCAAAAGACCGGGTGTCCCCTCTCGTAATGTCATTTGCAATCCGCTAGCACGTGACTCGGACTGCTGCTAGCGCAACCTTTATGCAGCGAGGCGCTTGAGGACGTCGATGAGCAGCTCGTAGAAGCGCTCGGCAGAAGCGAGCTCCATGCTCTCGTCCGGGGTGTGGACATCGGAGAGCGTCGGGCCCACGGCGATGGCGTCCAGGCCGTGCAGGGCCTCGGCAAATAGGCCGCACTCAAGGCCGGCGTGAATGGACTCGATGCGCAGCTCGGAGCCAAAGAGCTCGCGATAGCTCTCGACAAAGATGTCGCGGACCGGCGAATGCTCGGCATAGCTCCAGCCGGGATACTCGAACTCAAACTTGGCGTCGAAGCCCAAGACATCGGCCAGCGTCTGCAGGCGGTCCTTGAACTCGTTCTGCAGCGAGGCGATCGAGGAGCGCGGAGACAGCATGATCTTGACCTGGTCGTCAGAGGTGGCAACCACACCGATGTTGGAGGAAACCTCGACGGAGCCGTCGGTGGCGACGTTGCGGCGAATCACGCCGTTAGGGGCAAGACGCAGGGCGCGGATGAGGGCAAGCGCAGACTTCTGGTCCATGGCCTCGACCTCGGCGTCGTCGGCAATCTCGACGGTGCAGGTAAAGCCGGGGTCGAAGACCTCGAGCTCGGCAGTGACGTCGGCGATGATGCCCTTTGTGATCTCGGCCGCTGCCTCGGCGGCAGCGTGGTCGGCGTAGACCAGAACAGCCTTGCACTCACGGTTGATGGCGTTGTCCTTAGTGCCGCCGTTAAAGCTGACGACGGCGGGCTCGCCGGCTACCATCAAGCGGTCGATGATGCGGGCCATGATGAGGTTGCCGTTGCCGCGCTCCAGGTGGATGTCGGCGCCGGAGTGACCACCCAGCAGGCCAGAGATCTCGAGCGTAAGGGTGCTGCCGGTCTTGTGCTCGCGCACGATCGGGCAGGTGTAGGTAACGACGACACCGCCGGCGCAGCTGACGGTGGCCACGCCCTCCTCCTCGGAATCGAGGTTAAGCAGGATGTCACCGTGCAGCACCCCTTTCTTCAGGCCGAACGCACCGTCCATACCCGTCTCCTCGGTCGCTGTGAAAAGCGCTTCGAGAGGACCGTGTTCGAGCGTATCGTCCTCCAGGACGGCAAGAATAGCCGCCGCACCGATACCGTTGTCCGCACCGAGCGTCGTACCGTTGGCCGTCACCCATTCGCCGTCGATATACGCCTCGATCGGGTCCTTGGCAAAGTCGAACTTCTTATCGTTGTTCTTCTGAGGAACCATATCCAGATGCGCCTGCAGAACGATACCTTTGCGGTTCTCCATCCCTTTGGAGGCAGGCTTGCGGACATAGACATTGTGGGCCGCATCCTCCTTGCACTCCAGGCCGAGACTCTTGGCCACGCCGATCACGTACGCACGGATCTTCTCCTCGTGGGAGGAAGGACGGGGTATTTTGGCGATTTCTGCAAAATGCTTCCAAACCAACGCGGGTTTCAAAGCGGTCAAATTCTTATCCATAGTAGTTCTATTTTAATTGGTTATCGTTTCTATTTTCCAGTTTCCGGAGCAGGTGCCGCTTCGACGGCAGCGCTGCGGTCGAAAGCCTCGACGATCTGCTTGACGAGCGGATGCCGCACGATGTCGCGGCGGTCGAACTCCACGATGCCGATCCCCTCGACACCGCGCAAAATCTCCATCGCCCGCGTCAATCCGCTGTCGGAACGACGGGGCAGGTCGATCTGCGTCACGTCGCCCGTGACGATGAATTTGGCATTACGTCCCATGCGCGTAAGGAACATCTTGATCTGCGGCAGGGTCGTATTCTGCGCCTCGTCCAGAATGACGAAAGCGTTGTCGAGCGTACGACCGCGCATGTAGGCCAGCGGCGCGATCTGCACGGTCCCCTCCTCGATGTATTTTTGCAGCTTGGCGGGCGGAATCATATCGTTGAGCGCATCGTACAGAGGTTGCAGATAGGGATCGAGCTTCTCCTTCATGTCGCCCGGCAGGAAACCCAGCTTCTCGCCCGCTTCGACGGCCGGACGCGTCAGGATGATCCGCTTGACGTGTTTTTCTTTCAAAGCCCGCACCGCCAGGGCGATGGCCGTATAGGTCTTGCCCGAACCTGCGGGGCCGATGGCCAGCAGCAGGTCGTTGCGGTCGTAGGACTGCACCAGCTTGAGCTGATTGACCGTGCGGGCCCGGACGATCGTGCCGTTGTTGCCATAGACGATCACGTCCTTATCGACGGGAGCGTCGTGTTCGATCACCCCGGTCGAAAAAGCCTGTTGTACCGACTCTTTGGAGATATAGCCGTATTTGAGGTAGTAAGCGATCAACCCGTCCAGTCGTTTCCGAAACTGTTCGGAATCGCTTCGGGGGCCGAGCACCGTGAGCGCAGATCCGCGAGCGATGATTTTGAGGTTGGGATGCAACTCCTGCATCTGTTCGAGGTAAATATTCTGGGGGCCGTACAGCTCCCGGGGATCCACCCCCTCGATGTCGATCTTCTTATCTTCGGAATCCATCATAAGCTAAAAAACAAATCCTACGCTCAATGCCAGGGAGTAAGAGCGCATGTTGAACCCGACCGCCTCTTCGGTGGGATAATAACACTTTTTCGAATCGAACTGCCCGTTGTAACGGAAGTCGATCAGTGTATGTCCGAAATTCAACCCCAGGCCCAACATATAGGAAACCGTCGGGCGCATACTGCCGAAGAACATCTCGTTGTTGCCCTCGGCATACTTGCAATCGTTCATCACCGTAAAGACGGGACCGACGTTGATCCGCAGCATCGGAAGCGCCCGAAGCGAGAAGATGAGGGGAATATCGATCGAATTGGTTTTGATTTTCAGAGTTCCGTAGTCGGCATGGCTCAACTTGATCGACTGCCGCACGTAAAGCACCTCGGGACCGATGGTGAAATAGCGGAATTTCAAGCCGATCTGGAGTCCGGCCTGCCAACCGAGCCGGTTATCTATACCGAAATCCGGACCGGAAGTCGAAAAATGGGGAAAGTTGAGTCCGGCCAGTACGCCCCACTCCACTCCCTTGATCGCCGATCCGCTGCGGCTGCTGCGTCCATAATCGTCGTATCTGCGGGACTGACCCGAAGAAGGGAGAGTCAAAATACTAAACAACAACGCTATAATCAGTAATTTACAGTTTTTCATAACTCTATTTCTTGGTATCGGATTTCAATACGGTTGCGGCCCAGAGCAGGTAGCAGACACAAGCCGTCACCCAGATCAAGCCCGCCTGGGGATGACCGAAACTGCGGATCAGCGCACCGCAGATCGGGCCCGAAAGGGCACCGGCGGAAATGGCCAGGATCATCAGTCCGGCGACTTCGTTCGAACGGCCCGGAGCACTCTTGGTCGCCACGGCATAAAACGTGGCGAAAACGCAGGCCATCGTGAAGCCGAGGATGCCGACCAGCGCATAAACGACCGCTTCGGAACGCACCGCGAAAAGGGCGATGCAGAGCGCCAATGCCAGCAGCATATTCCAGCGCAAGTATTTGACATCGACGACACGAATCAGCACCCAGGCACCGACGAGCGTACCCACGATGCGCAAAGCGTAAAATCCGGTAGTCGTAAGAATCGAATCGGGATTGTCGATCAGCCGCACCGAAACGAAGCCGATACCGACATCCGCAGCGATGAAACAGGCCACGCCGAGCGTACATAGCAACACGGTGCGATTGCGCAGCAGACGGAAACACTCGGCCATACCGACCGCACGGGACGATTGCGCCGGTTCTGCGACCGCAGTCACCTGTAACCAGACGGCCCCGACGAGCGTAAGCCCCGCATAAATCGGCAACAACAGACGCCAGTCGCCGAAAAGCGAAACCAGCCCCGTGATGATCGGGGCGAGCAGCAACAGAGCAGTATTGCGGAAGATCTGTCCGACGGTCAGGTAGCTGGTCATCCGCTCCTCGGGCACGATGGTCGCCAGCAGCGGATTGACCGCCACCTGGATAGCGGTATTGCCGATGCCCAGCAGACCGAAGCCGATGAAATACCAACTCAAGGCACTGCCGACGCCCGCAGCATAGGGCACGAGCAACCCGGCGATGGTAAAGGCATAGCCGATCATTGCCGTTCTCTTGCGGCCGATGCGGTTCATCAGCGCCGCGACAGGCGTGGAAAGAAGCAGGAACCAAAGGAAAACCATCGACGGCAGAAAACTCACGGCACTCTGCTGGCTCTCGGCAAATTCACCGCTGATGATGTTGGTCACCGGAGCCACGATATCGCAGAAGCCCATGATAAAGAACCCCATCAGCACAGGTGCCAGCAATCGTTTGTCCACTCTCCTTTCCGTCATAGCACGTCCTTCAACATTCATTATTTGGTCAAAGTTAAGTTTTTTTCTCGGAATACACAGAGAAAACCGTGCATTTTTTTATCCGGAATCCCTGTTTTTCGGCAAAAAAAGCATTGCTATTCCCCATTTTTTGTTATTTTTGTAGAAAATAGGATACGCCTCTGAAAACTGTGAGCAAGCTCCCGTTTTCTTTTCGGCTTTCACTATCTTTGTTTCCGTTAAATTTTCATGCAGCCAGGTCGCTCCCGACAAAACGAATGCCGTCCCGGTCGGAATACGATCAGCCCGCACGAAAACAACTTCAAGCCAATAGCCCGCCGAGCCTTACGGATTTTTCCGACAGGCGGGCACTTTGAGAAATATTACCCGATCGGCCCCCGCTCCGGCGAACACGAACACGTCCCGGTTCGCAGACGGTCCCGATCACTTAACCCTAATTCCGACTCCGCATGATGCTTCTATTCGCCGGCATAACCCTCCCGCTCGAGGATCCGATTCTCAAATTCCTGCTGATTCTGGTCATCATCCTCGCCGCTCCCCTGCTGCTCAACAAGCTGAAAATTCCCTACCTGCTGGGGCTTATCATCGCCGGTGCGGTGATCGGACCGCACGGCCTCAACCTGGTGTTGCGCGACAGCAGCATCATCCTCTCCGGTACGGCCGGACTGCTCTACATCATGTTCCTCTCCGGCCTGGATATGGACATGTCGGATTTCCGCAAGAACGGCACCCGAAGCCTCGTATTCGGACTCTATACGTTCTGTGTTCCGCTCCTGCTCGGTATTCTGGCGGGATATTACATCCTGGGATTTTCGATCTACTCCTCGATCCTGCTGGCCGGGCTCTTCGCCTCGCAGACCCTGATCGCCTACCCCATCGTCAGCAAACTGGGCATCGCCCGCGACAAAGCCGTCACGATCGCCGTCGGAGGCACGGTCATTACCGATACGCTGGCCCTGCTGCTGCTGACGGTCATAGTAGGCATGGTCACCGGAAACACGGACGACATGTTCTGGTACCGGCTCGGCATCTCGGTCGTGCTCTGCATCGCATTCATCATGCTGCTCTTCCCGCTGATCGGGCACTGGTTCTTCAAGCATTGCAGCGACAACATCTCCCAATACATTTTCGTGCTGGTCATGGTCTTTCTGGGCGCCTACCTGGCACATCTGGCCGGACTGGAGCCGATCATCGGCGCCTTCCTCGCGGGTCTGGCCCTCAACCGCCTCATCCCGCGCACCTCGCCCCTGATGAACCGCATCGAATTCGTCGGCAACGCCATCTTCATCCCCTTCTTTCTGATCGGCGTAGGCATGCTGATCGACTACCGGGCTTTCTTCCGCGACTGGGAGAGTATCAAGGTCGCTGCCGTGATGATCGTCCTGATCACCGCCGCCAAATACATCGCCGCGCTGCTCACTCAAAAAACGTTCAAACTCTCCAGCGACCAGCGGACGGTCATCTTCGGCCTGAGCAGCGCCCACGTAGCCGCCACGCTCGCAGCCGTGATGGTGGGCTACAACGTCATCGTCGGCCAGACACCCGACGGAGAACCGATCCGTCTGCTGGGCGAGAGCGTGCTGAACGGCACGATCCTGATGATCCTGGCCACCTGCACCATTTCGACCTTCGCCACCCAGCGCGGCGCTCACAACATCGCCATCAAAGGGGTCCGCGAAAACGACGAAAGCACCGAACATCAGGACGAACACATCCTGATCCCGGTGTCGAACGAAGAGAGCGTCAGGGAACTCGTAACTCTGGGCAACGTGCTCAAATCGAAGAAAAACCACAACGGATTCTACGCGCTGCACGCCATAGACAACAAGGTGGAAGACAGCGGGCTGGAAAAACGGGCCCGCAAAATTCGCGAACCGGCGGCGACGGCCGCTGCCGCATCGGACATCTACCTCCACGAGCTGCTGCGCTACGACGTCAATATCTCGAACGCAATCGCAAGCGTCGCCAAAGAACAGAGTATCACGGACATCGTAATGGGACTCCACCGGGACAAATCCCCCGCGATCTTCCTCGGCAAGATCACGGGCGACCTGCTGGGCGAAAGCAACGTCACGACCTACATTTACAAACCGGTACAACCGCTGGCGACCATAAAGCGACATATCGTAATCATTCCCTCCCAAGCCGAAAAAGAGGCCGGATTTCTCATGTGGCTGCATAAAATCGGAAATCTGGCCCGCAATACCGGGACCAAAATCGTCGTCTATGCCCCGGAAACAACGCTCAAGTACATCGAACCGCTGCGGCGCAAGCAGACCGCAACCGTAGAAACGGTACTTTTCAAAGACTGGGAAAAACTGCCGGCCCGCCTGCGCGAATTCCGCACGGACGACTGTCTGTGGCTGGTAATGAGCCGCCGCGAACGCATCTCCTACCAACCGGCGATGAACAAGATCCCGGCTTACCTGGATCAATACCTCGGGCGAAACAGTTTCGTGCTGATCTATCCCGTACAGGCCGGTGATCCGGAAAGCCGCTATTTATAACCCATAATACGTGCCGCATACCTCCTGTACGAACCGCTCCCTTTTACCGCTGTAACGGAGACATCCGCCGGATGTCGGAACATGGCCTGTCCGCAGACGAAGAGACGCTGCACCCCCGTTGAAAAGGCATCGCGGCTGTTCGGAAAACCTTCGGAAGCCGCATCTCCCGCTCGGAAAAGGATAAGATGTGCACATCCGGCCCCCACCCCTTATGCCCCGACAATCGGGTAAAATAGACACCGGGTTTGGTTTTACCCGCAACTTGCACTATCTTTGACCTTGTTTTAGACCGGCCGCATCCATCGATGTCCGAATAAATTCGGTTTCGCGTTCGGCCCGCACCGCATAATTCGTTTCGCATAAACATAAACGTAAAATAACATTATGAGTCTTGTAGCGATCGTAGGACGCCCGAACGTGGGCAAAAGCACACTGTTCAACCGCCTGGTCGGACAGCGCAAAGCCATCGTCGATGCGACGGCAGGCACGACACGCGACCGCCATTACGGTAAAACCGACTGGAACGGACGTGAATTTTCGGTGATCGACACCGGCGGCTATTCGGTCAATTCGGACGACATTTTCGAAGACGACATCCGCCGTCAGGTGATGCTCGCCATCGAAGAGGCGGACGTCATCCTGTTCCTGGTCGAAGTCAATACGGGCATCACGGATCTCGATCAGATGATGGCCGACATCCTGAGGCGCACTTCGAAAAAAGTGCTGCTGGTCTGCAACAAGGTCGATAACTACGACCTGATCTACTCCTCGCACGAATTTTATTCGCTGGGACTGGGAGAACCCTACTGCATCAGCTCGATGAGCGGCAGCGGCACGGGCGACCTGATGGACGAAATCGTGCGCGACCTGCCCCCGGAAACCAAGAACGAGGAAGAAGAGCTGCCCCGCATCACCATCGTAGGCCGTCCGAACGTGGGCAAGTCGTCGCTCACCAACGCCCTGCTGGGCGAAGAACGCAACATCGTCACGCCGATCGCCGGCACCACGCGCGACGCCATTCACTCGCGCTACAACAAGTACGGACTCGATTTCTACCTGGTCGATACGGCCGGCATGCGCAAAAAAGGCAAGGTGACCGAAGACCTCGAATTCTACTCCGTGATGCGCTCGATCCGCGCCATCGAGGAGTCCGACGTCTGTATTCTGATGCTCGATGCGCAGCAAGGCCTCGAATCCCAGGACCTGAACATCCATAACCTGATCGTCCGCAACCGCAAAGGGTGCGTGATCGTAGTCAATAAATGGGATCTGGTGGAAAAAGGCAACAACACGATGAAGGAGTGGAAAGAGGCCCTGGCAAAAAAACTGGCGCCCTTCAACGACATTCCGATCATCTTCACCTCGGTACTCAACAAACAGCGCATCCTCGAAGTGCTCCAGACCGCCATCCGGGTTTACGAAAACCGCAAGCGGCGCGTGGCCACCTCGGCGCTGAACGACTACCTGCTGCCGATCATCGAGAACTATCCGCCCCCGGCGACCAAAGGCAAATACATCAAAATCAAATACGTGATGCAGCTGCCGACACCCACGCCCCAGTTCGCCTGCTTCGTCAATCTGCCCCAATATATCAAGGATCCCTACCGCCGCTTCCTGGAGAATAAGATTCGGGAAGAGTGGGATTTCTCGGGAGTACCGATCCAGATCTATTTCCGGCAAAAATAGAGATCACCGGATATCCTCGACACCATATTCAGGGATCCGGCGGCGCACCCATAAAGAATAATTTATCTCATTTACAATCGATAAAACCTTTATTCCAAACCGTTTATCTTTTCGCTATGAAAAAATTCTTACTATTCGCTTTCGCGGCCGTAATGCTGGGATTCGCGGGATGCAACGACGATGAGAACAAGGACAACATACCTCCCACTTTGAGGGAATACGAAGCTCCCGTATTCATGTACGGCAAGACACGGGAGGAAGTGAAAGCTTCGGTGCCCTACGCCTACAGCGGAGCATCGGAAACCTCGCTGTATTTCGAAGGCAAGGGCATCGTTAAAGAGTACATATATATATTCGAAGACGACAAAGTATATTCCTGCGGATCGATACTTTCAGACCTGTACATCGACGACCTGCACACCTACCTCTCGCAGCTGTACATCTACCTCGAATACCGTCCGGGACAAAGAATGTACGTATATGAAAGCGAAGACAAATCGCTGAGCATCGGCCTCTATCCCCTCAACGACGGTCTGGCGGCAGTAGAATACCTGAAAAACTGACCCTCGGGATCAGCCGGGAAAACTTCCGACGGAAGCGTCCGAACTCCGCCCATAAAAGACATACTATCAAACAAGAAACAGCCGCATGAAATCATGCGGCTGTTTCTTGTTTGGTGGAGAATACGAGGCTCGAACTCGTGACCTCTTGCATGCCATGCAAGCCTATACCAATCCGATATAACATACTAACATCTTCTATTATAACCGCTTACAAACACACATCACCGCAATAAATTTCAAAGCGTAAAACATTCGAAAATCAAATGCGGAATTTCGCCCATTTGACGGCATCCCACGCCGGCACAAAGATAGGACAATTTATTTCCGTATCGTTATAAATTCTGCGTCGATAATTTCGGCGTGCGGGTTGTGGTTGACGATGGACTGGTCGCGGGACTTTACGCGCTTCGTGCGCCAAAGAAACCCGAGGAACCGGGCGTACTGCACACGCTCCACATAGGTAATCCGGTCGCGGCTGTTGATCTCGGCCTTGTAGCTATTATCGGGGAAAATGCAGCACGAGAAATCGAGCCATTCGTCGTGATGTTCGGCGCACCTCGCCGGAACCTCGGCGGACCCGTCGGGCGTTACCTCGACAAAAACGGTATCACGAGCTTGCCCCTGCAAGCGGTAGATGGTTTGCTGTTGCACCTTGGTCAACTGCTCCAGCTCCCGTTTTTTGACCCCCATGTCTTTGATCACGTCACACATTTTTTCCAGATTGTCGCATCCGACGATATGGCCGTAGCCGCGCGGCAT
>ENA-OPBL01000911-OPBL01000911.1-human-gut-metagenome-genome-assembly--contig:-NODE-911-length-28766-cov-6.556755_pt1 | contig 28766 bp, 29 predicted proteins | sample MGYA00241073_ERZ501461 | MGnify/ENA primary metagenome ERZ501461 (study PRJEB25962, sample SAMEA2042630) | human gut metagenome | biome: human gut; feature: human-associated habitat; material: faeces... | reverse complement strand
CAACATAGATCTCACCCTGCGCATTGGTGATGTCGCTGCCGACGATCTGGCCGTTAAAGTAGATGCTAAAGCGCGCACCGGCGAGACCGGTTGTGGTACCGCCAGCAGTCTTTTTCAGCACGATCTTGCCAACGCCTGCAGGCGGTGCAGGTTCCTCTCCGCCGCCTCCGGGCTTATCCTGAGTGACCAGTTTGCGGGGACCATAATAATTGAAGAACGACTGATTTTTGCGGTTACTGGAAATTGCGTACACCGCCCATTTCGCACTCTCGTCCTCCACAATGGATGCAGACTTACCCTGTGCAGTGTACTCTTCAATCTGGCGCTGGAACTCGGCGTCCTCCTGTGATTTCTGCTCCAAAAGCCAGTCGATGAGGCTCAGATACAGATCATAGGTGTCAGCGTTGGCGTAGCCGCCCGCGTCGCCGTCTCCACCGGGCTCGCCTTTATAGCTTTGGTGATCCCACACATACGTCTGCACGGCCATAAAAAGCTGGCCAACATTGGATGCCTTGCAGTCGTTGAGGTAGGTCATCATCCATTTGACGTTCTCGACGGTCGCGGCGTCCATTTCACTGAGGCCGCTGTTCGTGACAGCCGACTGCAATACGGCATCTGCATCTGCACCGGTGCCGGACGTCCATGTAAAGGAATTCAGGTACGAAGGCGTTGCGTAATGATAGCCGAGGCCGCTATCCATGCAGTACACGAGCTTACCGTCCACAAGCGGCGGGCGGTAGCTGTATGGGGTACCGTTGGCGAGCAGGCGCGTGCTCCAATATGCCTGGTTGGTGGTAATTTTGAGGCCGGAACCCGTGTTCGACGCGGCAAAAGCCGCAGTCGGCAGCAGGCTCAAGATCGTCACCAGAGTCAAAAGCAGTGACAACAAGCGATGTTTAATTGACTTCATGTCTTTCTCCTTTCCAAAAAGCGCAATAAAAAGAGCAGATCTTGACGACCTGCTCTTGCGTGAAAGTTGATGATTTATTTGTTCGCGGGGGTATCCACCCGAGTGATGGAATAGCCATCGTAGAGGAAAAGCTGGACACAGTACCAGCACGGGTCACCAGTATCATTGACACCTCTTGCCAGCCCAACGCCAATCTCAGATAGCTTTGGGTTGACCATGTTCTTGTTGTGGGTTGTCGAAGCGCTCCAATCCGCCACGGCCCGTTCGGCAAGTGTCTGGTCAGACAGCACCCAATCTGCGATGCGATGGATATTTTCGGCCATGTAAGGACAATCCGTGGCGGTATTGAATTTTCCGCCATCCGGCCTTGTGTGAGAATAGACGGTATGCGTAGCCATCTCATTGGCGCGGACCTGCGCCGCCTGCATGAGCTTGTCGTTGACGCGCAGCACAGCAACGCCATTTTCTTTACGCAGGGCATTGGTGCGGTCAATGATGTCCTGCTTTGCAGCGGCGACATCTGTCTGCGCAGGCTGCTCCACGGGCTTTGCCTCCGCAGACGTTACCGGCGCTTCGCCGGTGTACGGCTTTTTCGATTCGACCTGTACACATTTGGCATCGCTGTTCCAATAGACATTGAAGCCGACCGTTCTGCCGACGTCACGCAGCATAACGTAATTGTTGCCGTTGATGTTGTACGCCGTCAGGTGTACTTCCTGTCCATCCACATAAATGCGGTTGGTGCTGCGCTCCGCTGTGATCCCGGCAGCCAAAACGGACGATCCGCCAAAAAGTGTAATGCCAATCAAAATACCGGCAATTAAGTAAAGGCTCTTCTTCATTTGACTACGCTCCCTTTCGATAAAATGTAGTGGTTACACTGGCAGTCATGCGGCAGGTATCCGGATTGAAAACGCAGCGCTCAAACTCGTAAATGCCAAGCCGCTCAGCCTGCTCCGCTACTTCCGCAGGAAGATCGACCGTAATGTCCATTTGGACTCTGATCTCATCGTCCTTCCTCGGGGACTTAAATTCCTGTATCAACCAAATACTTCCTTTTGTACTTCTATTCTCCGGAGTGGTTTGAGAATAATACAGAAATCATGCTATGTCAAAGGTTTATTTGAAATGCCTACGCCGATAAAACGCACCTGACGAAAGCCTTAGTGCCGCAAGGGTTTTACTTCACCTCTACAGCCTGAACGCAAACTCTTTTGCTGGGCTGATTTGCAAGACAGGTGGTGATGGTAATACGATTATCGGATGTCGCCTGTAGGTAGCTCCAGTCTGAACTGTCAATTGTCTCTATCGTTACAACCTCATAGGTACGGGTTCCATAGACCGTTGTGTAAGTGATTGTATCACCATCCTTCAAGTTTTTGATGTTGCCGATGGTGTACTTGGCGCCGCGGTTATGCCCACAAACGCCAATATTCCCATCCCACCCAGAAGTAGAGCTATAATGGCCGAGTCCCTTTGCCATGCTGGTGTTGGTTTCGCCCTCCCAGACCTTCATATTGATGTTCAAGGATGGGATTTTCAGCGTACCGATACTGCCATCCTTGCGTTCCATACCGTCAACACTTGTATAGGCGGAAGGCTGGTAGCTGGTTGATGGAATCTGCGGTTCCTGCTGAATCGGATTCGTGATATTACTCTCGATACCGCTTCCTCCGATAGAGCCTACCAAGCCAGGAAATCGAACCTTTTCCATACATCCGACACTTGTATTGCTGGACACTCCATAGGGTAATGCCGGCCACTGGTAGTCCGTTGCATTGCTCCCACCATAATTGTATTTAGCACCATAGAGAGATTCATAGCTCGTGGAGGGATAATATTCGGTATCCTCTACGCCGTCAAAGTTGTACTCTAATGCCTCTGCGCAGATTCCCAGCGAAAGCGTTAAGCAGGCGGTGAGAGCCGTGACAAACCAGCACTTTTTACTCTTCATGTTCATCTTCCTCCTCTGAAAATTCTTCGTGATAAACTGTATCCTCTTGACTTCTCTTGTGGTTACGCCAAATGAGTACAACGGCAGTAATTGCAAGAGCGATAACAACAAGGAAAATTAAAATAATGGGAAAATTCTCTGTGCTTTTGGCAACTACTCGCTGCAGGATACTCGACGGTGTACCGGTATAGATCACCGTATAAGTAACACTCTCGATACCCTCTGCAACGATATCACCGATATATTTCGCAGTTGTAACATATCCGGTCGCCGCACGATAAGATGCTCTCCCTGCGTAGGTAGCCACAGCTTTGTACTGAGCAGGCACGAGAATATCATCGACCAACGACGTTCCCTGCACCTGCCAATCTACCGATTGGAGCTGAACTGTTACGCCATTTTTTGTAGTCGTATCAGGGACATAAGCCATGTCATTCGTATCGAGATTGTCAATTTCTTTGGTCGTACTGACGGTGTAGCTTTTCGTTGTGTAACCAGACGCTACCGTGCTGATCGTCGAGTGGTCAAGATAGAGCGTTCCTCGAAATTCTCCGTCGTCATACTCGATGGACGGGGATAATGCCTTCAGCACCACGGACAGATCACTCTTCTCCGTGTCCGCTGTTACGGTCTCAGTGTGATGCTCCTTCTCCGAATAGGACTGCTCTTCCTTCGTCATGGACGAATAGGTATAAGTATATCCGTCGTATTCAAAAACATCATCGATCAGCGACTGCGGATCTGTGTCCGGTGCGACCGTATAGATCTTAATATACTGCCGTACACCATTGAGGTCCTGAATGGTCGTATTAGTCGGTACTTCCATTGCAAAAGCACTGATGGAGCATGCAGCAGAAACCATCAGGGCGATACAGGTACTAATGATTTTTTTCATGTGCGTTGTGTCCTCCGTTTCATAATGATAATTCCGGCAACAACAATTGCGGCCGAAATGCGGTAAATCAGCTTTTTCACGCCGTGGCCTCCCTTTGAAAATCGAAGTTGCTTGTACGATCCGGATGCTGCTGGATGTCCGACAGTATGTACAGAGATTGATCCAGAGCTTTCTTCGTATCCCGAGGCTGCCGCTTGATAAAGGACATCAATAAAATAACATCCTCATTCTGCACCGTGAAAACGATTCGAATGAGGACTTTGCCCTTTTCACGCAGTTCATACATCTGACTGTATCTCTCCAGTGAAAAGTGCTTAAAATGAGGTTCCTTTAGCTCACAGGCAGAAAGATTTCTCAGTCGAAAGATTTGCCACAGGAGCTTAGCCTTGAGTTTTCCGTCCAGAGCATCAATGAAAGCGTAAAGCGGAGGTTCCACTCCGGGCGGGCAGTAGACTTTAATTGCTCGCATAATCACATCACCTCCAGTTCTTTTAAATATTCCCTCAGATAACTGAGAAATCCTTCAATGAATGGCGGCACCAATAATTTACTGCCGGAAATCCACCAGATAGCTTCTGGGACAGGATGGTTCATCGCGTCATACTCTGAGCAGATCATTAAGACTACTCTCTGAGCCTCTACATTTTCAGACTTGCAGAAAGCCCGACATATCCTGGATACGGTTTGCATTTCAACATAAGAATCACAAAGGGCGTCAAAGAATAGGCCTGCGCAAAGATGGGCAAGGAAATTTACTGCATCCGCGTTCACACCCCCGTTGCAATCAAGCAGCCCCATGTGTCTGTGCCTCTGTGCAGCCGCCTCATCAAACGGGCCAACGCTGCGGTTCCATAGGTTGTTCATTTTTCACCTCCTTCAAAAGGAAAGGCCCGGCACCTCACGGTGTCGAGCCTTTCAGCAAATTATTCAATTATTTTAAGATCTTACGTGGAAGCGGCCTATTCATCCAGTATGAGCTGTCCATCAATCGCCTTTTGTTTCAGGCGTTCCATCTGCTCGCGCTCTAACTGCGCAATGCTCTTTTCAGGTGTTGGAAGATCCTCCGGCATAGTGCCGTCGATCTTTCGGATTGCCTCCCTTACTTCATTCCCGACAGCATAATGAACAGCGGTCGCGGCATCGGAAGTCGAAACTTGATCCTTGCGCAGCTTTTCCTCAGTCTGCGAAATGCGAAACAGGTTAGCAATCAACTCCGTACTCCCCATGTAATCAAGTATCTTTTGGCCGATGGCAAGTCCCTTCCTGCGGTGAATATCATCTACCGTCATTCCGCCATACAAGCCCATATATCCGGCATTCTGAAAGATTGCAAATTCTTCCGCCGTGATAACGCCTGCGTTTCGCGCGGTCTCTGCCAAAAGCTGATTCCACTGCTTGATATCACCGCGAACCACAAGCCTGCGACTATCCTCATCCAGCTGATTAAAGCGGTCTGCGACCTCCTGCCGGTAGGTTTGAATTGCAAAGTATGTTTGACCGAGAGCGATCACCTCTTTACGTGGATCACCATTCTGGACGATCAGATAGCAGGCATAACGCGAAAGCTCGTAATCAAGGATATCTTTTACTCCTCCATTCGGCATGGGAGATGTTTTCCTGACCTCAGGAAAACATTCCAAGGTACTGCGTCCACTGTTCTCGCAGGCAATCATGGCACGCTTGATAACCTTATAGAAGTTCTCCCATTTTGCATAGTCCAGCACGGGAGCGAGCTCTCTCGCTGCCCAGTATTCTGAGCCATCTGGACGAATTCGCTTGATATCTTCAAAGCGCTTATACTCTTTTGCAGACAATGTGCTCATCGCGCATACTCCTTCATCGTTTTTACTCCATATCAAGAAAACTCTATTTGCTTTTTGAATCATCCTGACGGTCAACTACCTGCGCTGATGCTTCGATCATTTCTGTGACCGCCGCGTTTAACTGAACGGCATTCTGCGAAGTAATAACAGGCTGACCGGTTTCCGCCTCAAGCTGCTGCCGCGCAACATTTGCAACATTGCCGCCACGCTTGGCAACCTTTACGCTCTCATCAAAACCAACGGGTTTTGATGCCTTGGAAATATCCCGCGTGGATGCCTCAGCCAGCATAGTCAGCACAAGTTCAGTATCGCTCATGTTATCCCGCAGATTTTCTTTTTTTAGTCCCTTGAGATTTTTGTACTGCCGGGTCGTCATACCGGACCACGCCCTTGAAATCTCATCGGTCAGGATCGCAAATTCCCGTCCCTTTTCAACTCCGCGCTTCTGCCATTCGTCGGTGAGTTCATTGCGGATACGGATAGAAAGGAGCCTTTGGTGAACCCAGTCCGGGTCATAGCCCTTTTTGAGATAGGTTTCTAAAGCACGGTCAATGGCCTGTTCCGGGTCAATGGTTTCCTCGATGCGCTCGCGGCCAACCTCGGCAAGCCATGCTCGTATGGGTTCGGCTTTTGGCGAGGGGACAGACTGCATAATACGAAGAAGCTGTTCTGTATTCGCCACATCAGTCAGTCTCATTTTCCCATCTGGAGCAGTCATTTTGAACTGTACGATTTTTTCGTACAGTTCAACGGCGCCTTCTGCTTTCAGCTTTCGCTTCAAATCACTCCAATATCGCCGCGGATTCTCGCTGCCTGTCAGCACACGAATTACATCGACAACAGAGAAATACCATTCTTCCTTATCTTCATCCCAAGCTGTGCGAATCTTTTGATCTTCAAAAAGCTGGATTTTTTCCTGTTCGCTCATAGCGTTCGGTATCCTTTCTTTTATTCTTTTTTATTATACATCAGCCGACCCGCTGCCGCAAGAACGCCAAAAACAACTCTTCAAGTTCCTTATCGCTGCCCAGCTTTTCAAGGTACGGAGCGAACTTCCTGCGGTCAAAGCTGATCTTCTTTGGAGGTGCAGTACGGCGCTGGGCTTCCTCGGCGCGAGCCTGCCGCCATACAGCGTAAATCTCCTGTTTTCCCACAGAAGGGGGCGGACAGGTGTGGGTGATTTTCTGCACCGTGGCCTTATTGAGCGTGTAGCCCTCGATAGAGCACATCTCCACAAATGCCTGCTGGGTGGATATGTCGTAGTCAGCAATCAACTCAGCGCAGGCAATCGGCAGCTTGCGTGGAGTGTCTTCCAAAATATCTGCAAGCGGCCCAATCAGGCCCGCCAGCTTGATTGCTTTGCGGATCTCGTACTCGGTCACACCAAAGAAATCCGCCACGAGTTTACGGGCATTGTACCTTTGGCGATTCTCGCCAAAGGTACTGTCCGTATCGCCCTCTTGCAACTTTTGGCGAGAATCGCCAAAAGTTGTTTCTGCTTGATTTGCATCCCACTGACCGTGCCGATTGTTTTCGCGCAGCAGCGCACGATATGCCTTGCCACGCTCAATGATGGTAAGGTCTTGACGCCGCAGGAGGTTGGTGGCAACAGCAATAGAGACAGCCCTTGCGTCGTCGGCACTCACCACCTCGGCTGGGATCATGTCATGCCCGGACATCTGCCATGCCTTCGTGCGGTTGTGACCGGCGAGGATCTCATAATCGTTGCTGCCCGAGATAGGGCGGACGATAACACGCTCGTAGATCCCCTGCTCGGCAAGCTGCTGTGAAAACGCTTTGAGCTTTTCTGGCGGATAGGGACGGAACCCGATGTCGGCAGTAAAGAATGGGCGAAGCCTTTCTATCGGCAGATCACAGAATCTCGATGCCTCCGGTGCTGGCGCACCTCTAAACAGCGTTTCATACGCCTCGTCGCCCACCACAATTTCAGCAGCCTGCTGTGTGGCGCTCATACGCTTTTTTAGCAGGTCATTCATGTCGCGTTTAGGCAAGATGAAGCACCTCCAGGGCAAGGCTGCGGTATGACTCGGCAGCAGGATTCTTAGGTGCATAATCAAGAATGCTCATTCCTGCAGCAGGGCACTCGGCGACCTTGATTGTCTGCTCGATTGGGCGCTCAAAAACATGTAGACTCTCACCGTAGATATCATTTACACTGTTTCGAACGCTCTGACAGAGCTGAGGGCGCGATTGATACATAGTCAAGAGAATGCCTGCAATCTTCAAATCAGGATTAAATCGGTTCTGAACATTTTTCACCATTTCCAATACATCCGGAATTCCTTCACTTGCAAGGAAATGTGCCTGCACTGGAATAATGCAATAATCGGCAGCGGCGAGTGCGTTGATGGTCAAAAGCTCGTGTTTCAGTCCGCAGTCAATAATAATGTAGTCATACTGTTCGCGGAGAGAAACCAGCAGCTTCTCCATTATCTTCTCACAAAGGGTATCGGAGAAACCGGCGGCATTATATTGCGAAAGCTGCATGACCTGTAAGCGGGCCGCAGCGTCCGCAAGACGCTTATTGGCGGGAATCAGGTCAATACCGGTTTCGGTATGTATCACGGTGCGCGGAAGGTGCAGGTCTAAATCTTCTGGCGAGTCAATTTGAACGAGCACGAGTTTTGCCAAGGTGTTTTTCTGCTCCCCAGGCGTATAGCCCAATGCAGCAGTGAGGTTGCCCTGCGGGTCGTTGTCGATCAGCAAGACTCTTTTCTTCGCTGCCGCAAGTGCAGCACCAAGATTTAATGCGGTGGTAGTCTTCCCAACACCACCTTTTGAATTTGTAATAGATATTACTGTGCTTTCCCTCATAATTTTTTCTCCTAATACTTAAAAGAAGTTGACACTTTAATGACTCAAAATGCTGGTTAAAAATATTCTCCCAAGGTCATACTTCCCCAGCTTTCTATTCCACAATAGCAAACCGCTCTTCTAACACTCTTCTAACAATTTTCTTCAGAACCAGATTTTTTCAAACTCTGATTTTTCAATCGCCGACGCTTCCACTATGCCTGAAAGCCTTGTAACACAAGGGATTCAGAGGGATGCAGCGTGAACATACGTGAACAAGCGTAATCGCGCTTATTAGACTACGGACCAGAAGGCCGGGGGTTCGAATCCCTCACGGCGTACCAAAAGTCCTCGAAATCATCTGATTTCGAGGACTTTTGCTTTTCATAAGTTCCGTTTTTTGGGTGTTGCTTTTTTCTGACCCAAACGCTGACCCCAACGGGAGCGGATAGCGGAAACCATCAAACGGCACGGGATAGGATACTCCCCATGGTCTGGGCGGCTTTGAGTTGGGCGTCGGTGGTGACGTGGGCGTAGGTGTCCAGCGTAAAGCCCGCGGAGTAGTGCCCGAGCATACTGCTGACGGTCTTGACGTCCACGCCGTTTTGCAGGGCCATGGTCGCGAAGGTGTGACGGAGATCGTGGAATCGGATGCGGGGCAGCCCCGCGCGTTTCAGCACTCTTTGCAGCATATGCAGCACGCTGTCCGGGGACATAGGGCCTCCGGCGGGGGACGGGAATACCCATTCGCTGTTCCCAACTTTGCATTTCTGCATTTTCAGAACGCTTATCGCGTCTGCCGACAGCGGCAGTGTGCGGTAGGCGTTTTTCGTTTTCAGTGGGGCTTCTACCACCTTGCCGTTTTGCCGGGAAATGGCCCGTTGGATTTTCAGTATGCCACGGTCGAGGTCGACGTCCGTCCACTTTAGTCCCAGCAGTTCGCCCCGCCGCAGTCCGGTAGCGAGGTCGAGGTAGTAGAGCTCGTACACGCCGCTGTCTTTGGCCTCCTGGAAGAAAGCACTGAGTTGGTCGGCGGTCAGGGTTTTCATCTCTTTGTGCTCCACCTTTGGCAGGGCGCAGCCCTGCGTTGGATTCCTGCTCACCAAATTCTGCTCCATGGCGAGGTTGTACGCCGAGCCGATCATCTGGTGGATATTGCGGACAGTCTTTGGGGCCAGACCTTTCGGCTTTTTCTTGGCCTCAATTCGGTCTACTCGCCCGCCGTCCAACAGGTGTTTGTAGAATCTCTGCAAGTCCAGAGAGGTTAGGTCTGCCAGCGGAACGCTGCCGATCTGCGGCTTGATGTGGTTTTTCAGAAAACCTTGGCTGGTCTTGAACGTGGACGGTCTGAGTTTCACCTTGGCGTAGTTCTCCATCCAGACCTCCAGCCATGTTCCCACCGTGTAGGTCTTGGCCCGCCCGTAGTCGATGCCGACGTTTTCCTCGATGGCTTTCTTCAACTTCTCCTTGACCTCGGCCTGCGTTTTACCCAGCACGTTCTTGATGATGGCCTTTCCGGTTTCCGGATCGTGGCCGACAGTGTACCGCCCCTCCCATCGGCCGTCCTTTCTTTTTCGGATGTTCCCCTCGCCGTTTGCTCGTCTTTTCGGCATGGTATCAGCCCCTTTCGACAACGAACAATACCGTAACCAAGGGGACAAAGCTATCGGAAAACCGGACTGTTATCAAAAAGTTATCATTTGAAGGGGATGCCCTATCTTTGTCTATGGCGGCGCAATTTCTGCGCTGCCGGGGACATCCTCTTTGGTTACAGCGGTGCGATTTTTGAACGGTCAAGAAGCCTTTTCATTGACTACAGCGGCGCAAAATATACACGTTTTCCTCCGAAAATCGCCGCTGCTCAAAGAGCACTTTTTTGAGTTGTTGAAAACTGCGATTTCCTCAAACGCCTGCGGAACGTCCACCTTGAAAAGTCCGCCGCCACGGGCCTTTTCCGTGCCTGACGTTCACCTATGACTGCGAAAGTGCCTCTCAAGGTGCACCTTAGACTGCGGTTCCAAAACCTCGGAAAGCCCCGCACTGCGGGGCTTTGTGGCCGGGCTGCGGGCGCTTGCGACTGCGGCCCTTTATCTTGTGCTAAAATCGAACGGCCTCCGCCACTCGAAAAACCTTCCTGTAAAGTTTGGCTTTTCGCCCAGGACCGTTCCCGCGAATATCGCCAAAAAGTTACCGCTACAACTCCGTCCCAAACCGCTTTTCATCGCGTTTTTCAACTTCTCGCACAAACGGCCCACGTTTGCTTTCACTCCCGAAAGCGGGTACACACTCGCCTTTCAGAGAAAAATCGCACACAAGGGCACACACGCCGAAACAGGGGTGTTTTGGATGGGGGTGGTATCACTACCCTCGGATCGTTTTGCGCGGATCGGAAACCTTGCGTGGCCAGGGGGGTAGAACGGCAAACTTTGCCGCTTTTGGGTCTTGGCCGGGGGTGCTCCCAAAGAACGCAGAAAGCCTTCGGAACAGCGATGCGCTCATGCGCGTCGCTGTTCCGAGGCGTCGCGGCCCCGCTGGGCTGCGTGGTCTTTTTTCGTTTCTGACGAAATTACGGCTTGTACGCCCTATTCCAGAAACTTCTTTCAGTTCTCCAGACGCTCCAGCTTGTGCTGTTCCTGCGCAAGCTGCTTTTCCACTCGCTCTTTCTCGGCTCGGAGCTGTTCAAGGGTTTTCAGTTTTGTCATTGTGCTTGACCCCTTTTCTTGATTTTGGGGATAAAAAAGGCCGTTAACTATTCGCATAGTGCGACCAGTCAACGGTCTGATTTTCGATGTTCATTTTTTGTGTTCAGTTCAGCAAACCGGAATTTGTCGCATCTTCACTTCCTTATTGCCTGCTCCATCAGGCCGCCTTCATAAAGGCCGCACAGAAAGCTGAAATTGTTACTGGTTAAAGCAATCACGAATTGAAGTAGACAACTCTTCATATCCTTTCAATATTTCTTCTTTATGTGCCTGCATTTCTTCATTCATTTTTGTATAGTCCAAACAGTTCTGATAACCTGCCTCACCCCAATATAGAACATTTTTGTCGGCATTATATAAAAGCCTGTCAGCACGTTCAATGGAGAAATTCTCAGCATTTTCAAACTTTATCGTCTGGTCAGCAGTATATATTATTTCGATAAAGCAGTCTGTATCATTCCAAATTTCACCTTCAGAAGTTTTTTGGATTTCCAGCAAATGACCGCCGCAATTGGAAATCTGACTTGCAAAAGAGCGGTATTGATAGGAATCAATGCTAATGCTCCGTTCTTCTCCCTCAGAATAAACATTGATTTCAGCAATGCTATTTTCGACAGCAGACAGTCCATCCGGTAGCTGTTTTTCATTGTCCCCCACTGCATAAATTCCAATCAAACAAAGTACAAGGGTCAAACATAGTGTAACAATGGAAACAACTGCTTTTCGGCGATTTGTCTTTCTTTCGCATATGGCGGTACAGACAATATAGCCTGAAAATCCGCCCAAGGTATTGATTAGAAAATCTTCCATTTCCGCATATCTGCCGCCAAACAACTGTAATAGTTCAATCAAGAATGAGATTAAACCGCTAATAATCGCCACCTTTTTCCAATTCCCTCTACAGGAACGAAAAATAAGCGGCAACAAAAAACCAAGAGGAAAAAACAAAGCGAAGTTAAGCAATATAGGGACAATAGAACTCCCAATAAACGGAAGCAAATTATAATTGAAAGGACCATTCAGACTATAACTTAGTGTGAAAATCCCCGTTAGGTTGAGAAGCGTAACGCAGTAAATGCAGAATATTCCCTCAAACATATAATTCCATGAGATAGTTCTGCGTTTTTTGAAAAGATACAGCAACACAAAAATAACAATATAAATTATGATACCTAAGAAAACCGATTCTTTAAGTGCTTGTATACCTTTTATCATATAATTCATACTATCACCTTCCCTCAAGAAATCGGGATTTGTTCCTCAATTTTGCATTCAAATTATACCATAAAACTTGTGAACAATTCTACCGCAGCTTTGGAATATATGAGAAAAGTCCGAACAGTTTTCTGCCCGGACTTTCTCGCTCAATCGTAAATCAATTCTGCTCTGGAGGTCAACGGTATTCGGCTGGACTGCACTAATGATGAGGTCGTCGAGGTCGGTCTTGCTGTCGCCTCCGGCGCGATGGACGACGAGACGCTGTTGGGGTGGGTGCGAGTGCACTGTGTTTGACCCAGTTTTGACCCAGAATCCGAAAAAAGCGGGCAGGTCTGGACGGAAATAATGGAAAATCTGTCGAGTGAACAGCACTAAAAAGCACAAATCGGAGCCGAAATGGTTCCAATTTGCCCTTGAGACAACCTACGGACCAGAAGGCCGTGGGGTCGAATCCCTCACGGCGTACCAAAAGTCATCGAAATCGTCTGATTTCGATGACTTTTGCTTTTCATAAGTTGCTATTTTCGGATGTTGCTTTTTCCTGACCCAAACGCTTACCCCAACGGGACAGTGGAAAGGTCTATACCGCACGGGATAGGATATTGCCCATCGTTTGCGCCACCTTGAGCTGCGCGTCGGTGGTGACGTGGGCGTAGGTGTCCAGCGTAAAGCCCGCGGAGTAGTGGCCGAGCATACTGCTGGCGGTCTTGACGTCCACGCCGTTTTGCAGGGCCATAAATAACCTTCCCGGACGCCGTATTTGCTGATGATCAACTGCTGCGCCCCGAACAGATGAAATACGTGCTGCAAAATGAGCAGCCCCGGCACCAGCGTGTGAATGCGCTCGGCTTCCAGCCGCAAAATCAAGTCGCTGGCCGCCTTTTTGCCGCTGCAAAGGAACGCGCACAGCGCATCGAGCTGTTCCGCCGTGATGCTGTGGCAATCGTCAGAGATCTTGCAATAGTGCTGTGCCAGCTTGAGCGCGGCGCGCGCCGTACCGCCGACGCCGATCAGGAGCGGGTGCGATGCGATTGCGTCCTCGCTGAGATCGATCGTCTGCGAAATTTCCTGCCGCAGGCGCTTGAGCGAACCCTCCCCCGGCAGTATTTTCTTGACACAACGGCGGTACAGACTCAGCGAGCCAATGGAGAAGCTGGCAAAGTTTACAGGCGTTCCGCCGTCAAATGTGACGATCTCCGTGCTGGCTCCGCCGATATCCAGAAACGCGCCGCTGCTCAGGCGAAGCTCCTGCATCGTGCCCGCGTAGCCGAAGAGCGCTTCCTCCTCGCCGGAGATAACCTCCACGAAGTAGCCGGTGGCCGCGTGGATGACGGATAATGCCTGCTCCGTGTTGGATATATTGCGCAGCGACGCGGTGGCAAACACGCTGATGCGGTCGATCGCCAGCGTTTGCAAGATACCGCGGAAGGTCAGAAGCCCGGCGCAGGCGCACTCGATGCCCTCGGCGCTGAGCCTTCCGTCTTCTACGTATCCGGAGAGCCCTGCCATGATCTTTTCGCGGAAAAGAATGTGGAAGCTCTGTCCCTCCGTTTTGTAGAGCGTCAGGTGAATCCGCCGCACGTTCCGCCGCTTTTCTTGCCTTTGCGGGTGTCAAGTCGGCGGGCGCTGTCCAAGTTGTGTATTTTCTGATTTGCTTGCCGCGCACATCACGCTCTAAACAGACAGTGAAGCGGAAAGAAATAACCTTGCCGTTTTTCTTGTTTTCTCGAAAGTTCGCCATTGAAACGCACCCTTTCATTTCTGGCGTATCAATGACTTTCACGCGCTATTTTCACAGTTGTGCGCTTTTTTGTGCGCTTTTGGAGTTTTCGCGCATTTTTCGTACTACGCATTTCGCTCTCAGAAATTGTAAAAAATACTTGAAATCATGCGATTTCAAGTATTTTTACTGGTCCGAGTGTAATTATAGGATTTCGGAAAACGCAGATATATCAACGGTTTGCTGGCAGTCGGCAAGAGGTATTTATTCTAAATACATAGGCAGTGCGCATTTCTATAAATGTACGCTGCAAACTTGCTGTTGAATTTTACAGCAAAATGGGATATACTATGTTTGAAAGGAGCTGATAGATAATGCCGAACATTAAACCCATTTCTGACCTGCGAAATTACAGCGAGGTACTGCATGATGTGACTGTGGGCGCTCCTGTCTTTTTGACGAAAAACGGGCGCGGGCGGTACGCTATCGTGGATATGCAGGACTATGAGAGAACACAGGCGACCATCCGCCTGATGAATGAGCTTGCAAAAGGCCGCCACTCCGGCGAAACAGAAGGCTGGCTGACACCGGACGATATGAGGGCGCACTTCCGCGCAAGAGCGAATGAAGAATAAAATTCATTATTCACCCGAGTCCCGTCGCGATTTGGATGATATTTGGGATTACATCGTATTGGAACTTCAGAATCGTTCTGCTGCGGAGCGCGTGATAGATCACATTATGAACGCGGTTGACCCGTTGAAAAATTTCGCAGAAATGGGATCCCCGTTATCCTCCATTGCAGATGTAGGAACAGACTATCGTTTTCTTGTCAGCGGCAATTATATGGTATTTTACCGTGTGCAAGGTTGCGATGTCTACATTGACCGCGTTCTCTATGGACGAAGCGATTATATGAGCAGCTTGTTCAAAGACTCGCTGCGCGAGGAAACAACCGAATAAAATTAAAAATCGGCAAGTTTCTACAGAAACTTGCCGATTTTTGGCTCAAGTAGAATTATAAGATTTCATCAAATCAAAAGGATAAAAAAGAGTATCGGACGGAAACAATCAGTATTCCAATATATTAGCCTATCTGTCTCAACAAATCTCTGACGACACTTTCAATCCGGTCAATTTCGTCTGCAGGAAGACCCCCTGTATGCATAATTATATTGCGAGACATTTCCAAATCATCCATGCGAGACATGAGCCATGCTTGGTTAGGAATTATATCCGAAAAGTTATCCCAATTAGCAATAACGATTTGCCTTAGATTTCCAAGCATAGTATTGAAAAAACGAGCGGGAGACAAATAAAATGTTCTCATATCAGCAAGCAGTGAAATAAAAGTAACCTTAAAATATCTGCCGGCGACGCAAAAAGGCAGGCACTCGCTAAGTGCCTGCCTTTATTAATCCTGCTCTCAATCCGCGCCCTGCGTGGACTCTGCGCAGCGGGCGACGAACGACGCGACTGTGTCATCGGCGCTTGCGATGCTGCCGTCCAGCAGTTCGTTTGCCGCATGGCTCAGGAGCGTGCCGATGTAGGGCGGAACCGTTCCATCGATGACGACCTTCATCTCCACCTTATCGATATCGTTCAGCGCGGTGTAGCGCTCATCCGTCGTTTCCTTAGCAACAGAGGAAACGCCCTTGATAGAAGCAAACGTGTTCAGCTCGTCCTGACGGGCCATAAAGCGCAGAAATTCGACCGCGTAGCCCTGCGCGTCACTCTCCTTTTTGACCGCAAAGCCGTACCACAGCTCGACATATTCGTAAACGCCGCCATCGCCCATCGGGGCATACATGAACTCATACTCGAACGGATCTGCGCTGAACGTCTCGGACTTGGTTTGGGTCCTGCGAAATGCGCCGGGTCTGAGCGAAACAGATGAAGCGTGGTCTGAAAAGCTGCTGCCTGCGAACGCCCCGGAAAAATGCTATATGCCGCAATAACAGAAGGCCGCCATCTCAATGAGCTACTGCTCACCGAGATGGCGGTTTATATGCTTACTGCTCAAATTCCTTCGACCAGTCGCGGTTCTCACGCTTGGCGGTCTGCGTTTCGTGAACGCCGTCCGCCTTGCGCTCGTACTCGTGCGAGTTCGTCGCCTCCTGGATCGCAAGATAGCCCCAGAAGGTCTCCGGATTGTCCGGCCAGACGATCTGGTTTGCGAGCAGGTCGCTCTCCTTCTCCGGCAGGCGGTGCAGCACGCGGTTCAGAAGCGTCGCTGTCTCGGCGCGGGTGAGGTTGCTTTCCGGACAGAACACCGTTTTGCTGCTTCCTTCCACCCAGCCATTGCCGTAAGCCTTGCCGATCGCATTCTCGGCCCAGTGGCCGGAAATGTCGGTGAACGGCGTGTCGGCCGACTTGGCAGTCTCGTCAAAGCGCGCGATCATCGCGGCGAATTCCGCGCGCGTGATGGGTGCGTTCGGACGGAACGTGCCGTCGGGATAGCCGCTGATGACACCCATCTTCGAGAGCGTGGACACCGCCGCGGCGTACCACGCAGTATCCGACACATCGCTGTAAGCGTTGTCCTTCGTCAAATTCTGCATGCGCACATCGTCCTTGAGCAGGCGGAAGAGCACGGTCGCCACCTCGGCGCGGCTGATGCTTCCGTTCGGGCGCACGGTGCCGTCCTCATAGCCCACGAGATAAGCGTAGTGATCGTCACCGTTCAGGATCTGAGGGATAGGCGCCAAGGTGACTGTATCCTGCTTGGGTTCGGTGGGCTTTGCCGGTGTCACCGGAATGCGGGAAAATCTTGCCGTGTAGGTACTGCTGTGCCAGACGCTGCCGTCTTTCACCGGCACATAGGTCAGCTCTCTGGACAGCAGCGTTCCGTTTTCACTGTACCAGCCGTCAAAGGTGCAGCCGCTCTTCGGCTGCGCGGTCGAACCGCGGGCCTTTTCACCGCTCGCTGCCAGGATATCCTCCGATGCAAGGCTCACCGTGCCAAGCGTCTCATCGGCGCTCACATAGCTGAGCGTGACCGTATTCTCTTTCCACACGGCATAGAGCGTCGCTTCCTTTGTTCCCTCTGGGAACGCCTTTTCAAAAAACAGGCTTGCCTGATCGCTGTAATCTGCCTGCTGCGCGGCAGCATTCTTCGCCCAGCCCACAAAGCTGTAACCATCGCGTGCAAAAGCGCATTCCGTCAGCGCCTGCGCGTCGCCGTGCGAGAAGGTCTGGTCCTCCATCGTACCCGTGCCACCGTTGACATTGTAGTGCAGGGTATAGCGCTCGGCGTGGAACCAGGCAATATATCTCGCTCTCTCGTAGCGCCCGTTTACCTGCCACGGTACAAAACGCAGTTCTTCCGACACCTTCTGATTCGCCGCGTTATACCAGCCGTCAAACACGCTGCCTGCGTGCGGCGTCGCCGTTGCACCGAGCAGCGTTCCCGTCTCGGGATTCGTGCTTTCGGAAACGCCCGCAGCCTGCACCGCCGTATCCTCGCTGTTCAGCGCAACCTCGCCCAGCTGCTGCGGGTAGGCCGTATAGGTGACCGTTACATTGGGAAGCGGTTCCCACAACGCATAAAGCGTAATGGTTGCTTCATTTTTTATCGGCTGTCCCTGATACGTCACAACGCCCTCAAACAATGCGCCGTCGCGATATGCCATCGCACCGTTCTCGTACTCTGCCCAGCCCGCAAAGCTGTAGCCCTTACGCGTAAAGGCGTTTTTATTCAGGTATCGTGCCGTTTCCTCGTCCCGTTGCGGCGTGCGGAAGGTCTGATTTTCCATTTCCCCGCTGCCGCCGTTGGCGTTGAACTGAACCGTAAACGCATTCGGCGCAAACTGTGCAATATAACGCACGATGCTGCCCTCTTGTCCAACGTTCAAATCGGCAGCCGACACCATCAAATCAGCGTTCGTCCCTGCCGATTCTCCGTTTTCTTTCACCCAGCCGGTGAAGTGGAACCCGGCGGCTGCCTCTGCCTGAGAAGTCACAGCATCGCCTGTAATTCCCGTTTGGCCCTGATTCACATAAAAGGTTCCGCTGTGCTTGGTCACCGTTCCCCAGCTCAGGTTGTTGACCGTAAATTCCACCGTGATCTCCGCCAGCGGCTTATAAATGGCATACAGCTTCACCTGCTGCCCATTCTGCGACACCCCGAGCGTTTCCTCGTTCACACTGTCGCCCGGCTGCTGCGTTTGCTGCGCATTGGTCGACAGTCCCCAACCGGCGAAATAGGTTCCCTTCGGCACCTGCACATCATCCGGCAGCGCTTGCAGCGTGATCGACACGCCAAACGGAATACCGCTCTGTGTTGTATCACAGCCGCTCTTTTTCTCAAGCGCGGAATAGTCATAGCTTGTATGCCCTTTCGGTGCCGTGCCGCCGCCGCCATTCAGATCATACACCACCGTGTAGGTCTTTGGGGTAAACGTCCACTGGCCGGTGAGCGTCAGGTTGCTGCTGGGCATGGTAAACTCCCCGCCCGCTGCAACGGTCCCACTCGTCGTGTCGCTGCGCTTCCAGCCGTCAAAATGCCATGTGCCCTTCAGCGTCTCGCTATCGTTCACAAAGAGGCTGCCATCTGTATAGGCAGGACTCTGCGCGGCAGTGACTCCTTCCGCGCGGTAATGCATTTCTACCTGCGGCGGCTGGGCAAGGCCGCTCGGCGTCCAGCAGTTTTCCCCGGCCGACTGATATCGCAGCTCATACTGCACATTGGGCACAAATGTCCAGCGGCCATACAGCACGCGGTCTGTCGTCACGTTGATCAGCTCCGTCAGGCGGATCACATCGCTGTCCTTTCCGTCGCGCCAGCCGCTGAATACCCATTCGCCCGGCACATTGCTATTCCCGTCCACGCTGCCCGTTCCCTGCACCGTCGTCTGTTTGGCGACATACATCTGCGAAATGGGGTATGTGCCGCCGTCGATCACGGTACCTTTTTCCGGCAGTTCCATGTTTGGATCTGGACAGGCCGACGTATCCCATAGATACGTCACCGTATGCGTGCGGGCAAAGCGGGCGTAGACGGTCTGCACGCCCTCACGCTCCACCGTATAGCGGTGCGTTGCCTCGGTGCTGACCAGCTGATAGGTTCCATTGTCGATCTGCTGATACCAGCCGATAAAGCAATATCCGTCGTTTGCCCTTGCCGTTGCGCTCACGCGCTCGCCGGTATCGGCATAATAGTCGGTGGCGATGTCGTTTCCGTTTGCGCTGCTGCCGTCCACAGTCACCTGCCCGCAGCCTCTGTCGTCCACAAAACTGCTGCCGTTCTGCACCTGCGTGATAAAGCGCTGTCGCCACTTCCACTGCGCCACCAGCGTCGCGCCGCCGGTCACCATGGTGCTGCTCACGGCCTCACCGGTGGAAATATTAGTTCCATTCCCACTGAAAGTAAGCGTATTCGTTCCCTTATCGTAGGTCACGGTATGCACTGCCGGCAGAAGCACTCTGTTTCGTGCCAGCAGCCAGCCCTGAAACTGCCACGTATTTTCACAGCCCGCAGGTGCCTGCGCCGCGTGCGAGGTATATTCTGTCTGCCCCGTAGCAAAGGAGACGGTATCCGTCGGCTCCGCCGCACCCTCAGTATGAACATATTTCTGGCCGCCGTTGGCCTCATATATGACCATAGGCTTTTTGACAAAGACCAGCACGATATCCGCCGGTTCCTCCACAGGGTGCTCATAAGTATAGGTTCTGTCATCTTCATTCCAACTCCAACTCGCTGCGGGAATAAACTCCTTCTCCAGCCCGGTCTGCGTCTGGCGCGTGACATACGCGCCGACAAACTGAACATCGTCGCTTTTCGGTTTGACCACCTTCACCGTGATGGGGCTGCCGTTAGCCACTACCAGCTCTCGCATACTGCTGCCGATCTCGTAATACTCGCTTCCTTTGTCGCCGGTCGGAACGATGATAAAGCCCGATCCCCCCGCCGTGGCCGCCGCCGTGATGGTCTGATAAAGGCTGAAATGAATATTGTCGATCAGATTACCGAGCGTCTTATTACTCGTCGCCGAAGAATAGGAGCAGAAGGCAAAAACGGTCTCCGTCTGCCCGTCCGGCACGGCGTAGCGGCAGCTATACGCAAGCTTCCCCGCCGCATAGGCCGGGCTGTTTGTGCCGTAATTGTCCCAGGCGTCGCTATTCGTGCCGATGATCCAGACATTCCATTTCTCCGTGTACACGTCAGACGGCGAAGCACTGAACGCACTATCCCCGATATCATTCTGGAAGCCGCCCTTTGCGGCAAACTTTTTGGAGTAGACCGTGATCTTCTGCGTACAGCCCGTTTGCGGAATGTCTACTGCGTTCTGGCGCACCCAGTCCGTCATCTGCATGAATTGGTCCTTGCCATCCTTGCTCGGCTTGGCTGGGTCAACGTTCTGCTTCGGGCCGATAATGACCGCCATCTGGTCGATACCGTAGCGGCCGCGGTGGGAAAGGCCCCACTCATACACATTGCCGCCGACCGTCGTGGCATACTGATAGAGCGTGCTCTCTTCGTCGGCGTTCAGCTCCGCAAACTGCTTCCCATCCGGAATATCCGGCTTACCCACAATATGAGGAACTGTTCCATCTTTCCTCGTCGACCCGAACTCGATCAACTGGTCGGATGCCGTTGTATGCCAGTCAAGAACCAGATCTGCAGCCCACTGCGGCGCATTCATATTGTCGAACGCAGGCTGCTCAAAGCTGCCGTTTTTGATGGCGTTGTCCGTAACGCTGCGCGTATCGGCCGCCAGAATAGAAGTTGGCAGCAAACTCAGCGCCATTGCCAGCACCATCAATCCGCTGACGACCCGCTTTTTCCAATCTCCTTTGATGTCCATGATAGATCGTCTCTCCTTTTATGGGGTGTGAAGAAAGTCTCTAACCCACTGTTTTTATTGATGCATAAATTGGATTATAGCATTGTGCAAACAGTTATTCAATGGGCACTTTTTAAGGAGACTCTCCAAAAGTGATCGAATCTTTTTGTCGTTTTTGGCCATTGAAAATCATGTGATCCACATTTCGTTTTTCCTCTGGTTATGTATACGCGAGCTAAAAAACATCATCAACCAAGTGTTGAACGAATCCATTCGTGAAGAGCTATTGACGGTCAATCAACATCTAACAGTGTTAGAAAAGTGTTAGATGCAGCGCACTCTTTCCGCTGTCAATACAAAATAAAAAATCCTCAAAGCCTTACGGCTTCAAGGATTTTTCTTGGTCCCCCGACCGATTGTAAATCCGAACTTTCAATATCGGCAAAATCAATCCTCGTCTCGCCCTCTTTGTAGTTGAATGTAATAAGAATATAATCGTCAAAAATGGTAACGGCGTTTACAAAGCTGTCAATCAGCCTCCTGCGGGCGTCCAGCTTGCTTGTGTCCAGCGAACGGAAACGGCAGACGAAATAAATGACATCCTCACGGCTCACAGCCGGGTGCTTCATTTCCTCTTGGATGATTTGAAGCTCGATATCCTTTTTGCGTTCTTCCAGTTCATCAAGCCGCTGCTTGGTGGAGGCATTGATAATCCCCATCTGAATAGCGTTGAGCATATTGGTGATGCCGCTCTCGGCTTCTTCCAGCTGCTTGCGGAGGGCGGGGAGTACACTGCTTTCCCGGCTCTGAATGTCCATCACGGCATCCGCCACATACTCTGCAAAATTATCGTCCATGATTTTCGCCATAACCGCATTGACAACGGCGTTTTCCAACGGCAGCTTTCGGACGGTCTTGTGCTTGGCGTCACAGGCACGGTGTTTCTTGGTATTCACACAGCGGTAATAATGGTACTTCCGGCCCTTGCTGGAGCTTGTTCCGCTTTCGCCTACCATCATAGCCCCGCAAGTGCCGCAAAACAGCTTTGTTGTCAAAAGATAATCGTCTTCGGCCTTGTGCCGTGCTGGGGCTTTCCGGTTTACTGCAAGCCGCTGCTGTACCCGGTCAAACAGGTCTTGCGGGACAATAGCGGGAATCCCGTTTGGCGTGACGATATGGCGGTAGCTGTACTCTCCGATGTACTTCCGATTTTTCAGTAGGCGGGCCATAAAATTAAGGTCGATTTTCTTTCCCCGCACCGTGGTAACGCCTCGTTCGCTCATATATGCAACGATTTCTTTCATCGTTGCGCCCTTGTCATACATGGTGAACATTTCCAGCACAGCAGGGGCGGTGCATGGGTCGATCTGATACTGCATATCCTTATCGATGATATAGCCGAAAGTCGGCGTACCGCCGTTGTACTTGCACTTTAGGGCATTTTCCGTATGGCCCTGTATGACCTTTTCGGACAGCTCGGCGGAGTAATATTCCGCCATGCCCTCTAACATGCTTTCAAGGATGATGCCCTCCGGCCCGTCTGAAATATTCTCGGTGGCAGACAGCACCTTGACGCCGTACTTGCGAAGCTGTGCCTTGTAGTGGGCGCTGTCATAGCGGTTACGGGCGAAGCGGTCTAACTTCCAGACGATGATAACATCGAAAAGGCCCTTTGCGCTGTCCTTAATCATTCGCTGGAAGTCCGGGCGGTGGTCTGTCTTGGCAGACATGGCACGGTCAATATATGTCCGCAGAACGGTAATATCATTTTTCTTTCAATAGGCCATACACTCCCGAAGCTGGCCCTCTATGCTTTCTTCCCGCTGGTTGTCGCTGGAATAGCGGGCATAAATCACGGCTTTCATGTCTTTTCCTGTCCCTCCTCCATGATGCGGAATAACGCCTCTTTCAGACGCTTATTGACTGGTGCTTGTGGGTCAAAGCACATTTCGATAAAATCCCGCAACTCTTGATTCTGAATGTTCTTGCCTTTCAGCCGCTCCGGCTGGTAATCATACAGCTTGCCCCGCGGCTCATCTGTGCGGCAATAGAGATAATCCATCGACACATCGAAGTAATCCGCATATTTCAAAAAGACCTCCGGTGACGGTGTGGATTGTCCGGTTTCAAATCGGTTGATGCGGGATTGCTGGACGCCTAAAATCTGCGCCATCTGTACCTGTGTCAGCCGGATGCCCTCCCGCAAGGCCCGCAGCCGCTTCCCGATTTGCTCCATATAAAATCACTCTCCTCGCAGATAAAATATCACAAATAAGCATAGAAGTAAATATTGATTTTGAAATTTATAATTACTGCACAGCGTCAGCACTTTGTGGCTGACGCTGCTTGATAACTGAAAAGCACGCCCTTCGGCTCCTGTCAATGGCGGCTTGCCGTTCATCTCGACCATTGACAGGGGACAGAGGGCGTGCATGGTAAAAATTTTTTCGGCATGAGATAACACGGAATAATGCGATATAACTGCATATAACGTCATATAACACAACATAGCCCATTCGTTCATAAACTGTTTACTTTTCGGCGTATTGACAAACTTTTTTGCATAAATTATACTGTAATTGCCGCAGAGCTATTTTATAACATGAATGAGAACAACTAACAACTCAAGAGGAACGCTGCTTTCAAGCAGCAAAGTAAAGGACATGGGCGGTGCTATGAACCGCCCAAATTGGCAGGGCATGGGAAAGCGGTTGCTGTACGCAATCCCGTTAAATGCCCGAAAGACGGAGATGGAATACGGCTCCAATTCTGTATTCCGATATAACATTGAATTATCGTGAACGGGCTTTGCGCGTCGGAGGTGGATAGCAACAACTATTCACCCAAGGCGTATTTCACGATAAGGAGGTGGTCGCTATGGTATATGTTCTTTTTTCGCATACCCTTTCGCACCGATACCATAGTCCCCAGCGACGCAATTTCCAACGCGCCACCTCCGGCGTCAAACCCAACTAAATTGTAATCTGTAATCCGAGGACCGAGCTTTGGCTATTTATGTGCCAAAGCAAAACCCGGATTATAGAGTCGAATTAGCAAAGCTGATAAACGGATACTTAGCTGAACGGGAATGGAGTCCCGCACGGCTGGCAAGAGAATCCGGTCAGTCCAAAGCGACTATCAGCAGAATTACAAATTACAAGAACGGAAACCCCAAATACCAGCCATCGTTGAGGACGATACAGGCTATCGCCCTGGCGCTGAAGCTCTCCCGCGAACAAAGGAAAGAACTGTTTGACACAGCTTTCCCGGAGTTCCGCGTATGGGAGGAGGCGGCAGAGCAAGGCTATACTGTGGACGAAACCAACGATATTCTGTATGAGAAAGGTCTCCCATTACTGACAACTGAACGATAAACCGAAAGCCGACGCCCTATACAGCACATGGGCATCGGCTTTTTTGCGCTCTTTTTAAGTGTTTCACGCATGAAACAACATTTGAAAGTTTCTTTGCTATGATAGGCACAACACAAGGCCGCGTGTTATGTACCTGTCAACCGATGGATGGCGCATTGCGCCGTAAGAAAGGATTTAGCAATGAAGCTGACTGATTTGATCGTTTCCCCTAAGAGCCTTGGGGACAAGCTGTGGCTGGTGGATGTCTCTCCGGCCTACGAGTACAAGGATGGTAAGCGTACCGATACCGTCCTCGGCTATCGCTACTCTGTTGCCCTGCCCGAAAAGGGCCTGGATAAAGTCGATGTACGCATTGACGGACAGCAGCAGACAGAGGCCCCGAATGGCTATGTGGAAGTGCGCTTTGATGGGCTGGAAGTGTTTATTTACTGGTCCAAGGGTGACTACCATGTGGGGGCAAAGGCAACCGGAATCCATATCGTGAATCCGAAGCCCTGACCCATTGGGCGGCGCTGGGGCGCAGACGGGGAACAGATATTTTTCCTCAAGAAAAATATCCCCCGGCGGCAGCGCCAGCGCCGCCCGCTTGCCATAAGGGTTAGTATTACCCTTATGGCAACCATGTAGCACGTAGCAATCACAAAGGAGCCTGACATGGAAAACAATACACAAGCCCGCAAGTGGGCGCTGGTCATCAATAACCCATTGGGGGCCGGACTCGACCACGCTGCTATCCGGGAAATCCTATATCGCTTTTCTCCGACCTATTTCTGCATGGCGGACGAGATAGCGACAACCGGAACCTATCACACGCATATTTTCCTGTTTTCTCCCTCGCCCATGCGCTTTTCCACGGTCAAAAACCGTTTCGCCACGGCGCATATTGAGAAAGCATACGGAAGTGCAAAGACGAACCGTGCCTACATTCTCAAAGAGGGGCGCTGGGCCGATACCGACAAGGCAGAAACCTCCGTTCCCGGCACCTTTGAGGAATGGGGAGACCTCCCCGCCGAAAAGGAGGAAGAGGCCCCGGAAATGTTCAAGCTCATTCAAGACCTCCGGGCCGGAAAGTCCGTTATGGAAATCATCGAAGATAATCCTAAACTCGCTTTCCGTATTCGGGAGATTGAAACCCTCCGTCAAGCCATTTTGGAGGAAAAGTACAGCGCCGAAAACCGGGCGTTGGAAGTGACCTATCTCTATGGCGCAAGCGGAACGGGAAAGACATGGGGCATTTTCGAGAAGCATGACAGGAAAAGCATTTGCCGTATCACCGACTACGGTGGCAAGAACGGCGTTCGCTTCGACGCCTATCATTGTCAGGATGTGCTGGTGCTGGAGGAATTTCATTCGCAAATCCCTATCAGCGCCATGCTCAACTATCTGGACATTTATCCGCTGACACTTCCCGCACGATATACCGACAGAATCGCTTGCTATACCAAAGTCTATATCACCAGCAATATCCCCTTAGAGGAACAGTACCGGGATATTCAGCGGTATCAGATGGAAACATGGCGGGCGTTCCTCCGGCGGGTGCAGAATGTCATTGAGTATCTGCCGGACGGCTCCACCGTCCAGCACAAGAAAGGGGGCTTTCCCTGTGACACAAAATGAAAAGTTTCAAATTCAGAGAAGAAATACACTCCGTAACCTACGGCAGAAATTGAGCGGAACACCGGGTTTTCCCGTAAAGCTGGCACTGGCTGCGCTGTACCTCATGGGTGCTGCGTATGTCTGCGTCAAGCAAGCGGCGTGGCGCATGCTGGCGGGCAATATCCCTCTGCTCTCTCCGCTGCTCAAGGCCGCGATGGAACACGCCTTGACCGCCTATCTGCTGGCGGGCGCTGCGACGCTGCCGGTGCTCCTGCTCTATCCCTTTGGCAGACGGGCCGCGAAGGACCAACTCCAATGCATCGGGTTGGTAAACCATGCGGGAATGCCGCCCGATTTGCTCCGCAAGCGCCGCGACAAAGACAATCCCCGCGTCACGGTATGGGAGTTCCGCAATCAAAGCATCCCTCTGCAAGAGTGGGACAAGAAACGCCTTGCCATTGAAACCGCATTGGGAATCACCATTGTCAAGCTAACCTACGCCAAGGGCAAGAGCCGTGTGCTGGTGTATGCTGTCTCTGCTGGTGACGATTTGCCGGAAGTCCTGAAATGGAAAGACAGTTATCTTTCCCCTAAGAGCTTTGTGCTGGTGCTGGGGGAAAGCTATACCGGCCCTGTGACGGTCAACCTCGCGCACATTCCGCATATCCTCTTGGGCGGCTCCACGGGCAGCGGAAAAAGCGTCCTGCTGAAACTACTGCTTATGCAGGCGCTCCATAAGGGCGCAGAGGTCTACATTACCGATTTCAAGGGCGGCGTGGATTTTCCCAAGGTCTGGCACGAGAAATGCCGGATGTGCTTCACGGAGGAAAATTTGCGCTATACCCTCGATCAACTTGTAGCGGTGCTGGAATACCGCAAGAACGCGTTTAAGGCGCTGGGCTGTCCAAACATTGACGCCTACAACGAGACTACGGAGCAGCCGCTCCCACGGCTCATATTCGCTTGTGACGAGGTGGCGGAGATGTTGGACAAGACCGGAGCCGACAACGAGCGGAAGAAGCTGCTGGCGCAAATTGAAAACAAGCTGTCCACTATCGCACGGCAGGGACGGGCGTTCGGCATCCATCTCATTCTTGCCACGCAGAGGCCGGATGCGACCATCATCCCCGGTCAGATACGCAACAACATGGATCTCCGTGTTTGCGGCAGGGCGGACAGCGTGCTTTCTCAAATTATTCTCGACAACACCAGCGCCGCCGAACAGATACCCAAGGATGCACGGGGCCGCTTCATCACAGGAGATGGCACGGTGTTTCAAGGCTATCTGTTCGACGAGGGGCAGCTTTAACGGGGCGATACCATGCCGCGCAGAAAGAAGCCCAATGACTACGGCACAGGGATTCCCTATCACGAGGTAGAGGCCCTTGCCCGTGTCCTGCTCCCGGAAATCCAAGCGTTCTTTGAGAGCGAGGACGGGCAGCGGGAATATGCCGAGTGGAAAGCAAAGCAGCAGGCCGAACAAGAGAACAAGGTATAACAGAGGCGGGAACATCTTAACCGATGCTCCCGCCTTGTTATACTTTTAACTGCTCTCATTCTATACCTAAGAATCAACAATGTCAAAAGGAAAGTAAAAAAAGTCATTACTATGAGCTAAGCCGAAAATAATTCGGTATTTACCAACAGATAGTTGGTCATAGTCCGTCAGAAAAAAATCTACATTCATTGTCTCTCCTGATGGGATGTAAAGAAGATTATCTGTATCTCTTATATGAGGGGATTTTTTTACAATAACCCATGTTTCATTAATATTTTGTTCGAGATATGGCAGATAGAGTTCCGGGCTATTATCGCTATGATTTGTTATGCAAAGAGATATCTGCTTAGTATCAATAGTGTATTGTGCTTGCACAGCCTGAATAGAGAATCCGCTTACCGGGGTCAAATTTTGATAAGGGGATTTGGGGGATTGAGAGGTTTTAATTAAATAGAACAAAAGAATACACAAGATGACTGTTGGGACAATGGCAAAGACTCTTTTTTTCATGGTATACTCCTTCCTTTTTCCTCCGTCCATCACCGTTTACTTCTTCACTTTTAGAATATTCCAAACTGTTGATATTGTTAGTTACACCTATATAGACGCTAAAATTTTTATAATGTTCCCATTTTTATCATCATAGCGAAAAATATAAGCAAAGGCAAGGACAAGAATTGTCCCTGCCTTTGCTTACTATAGTACATTTTCAATAGAAATGATAAATCCGAACACATTACCAACTTGGATAATGTAGTTCGGATTATCATTACTTGGTCCGAGTGGCGAGATTCGAACTCACGGCCTCATGGTCCCGAACCATGCGCGCTACCAACTGCGCTACACCCGGATATGAAATTGTGCGGCTCACGCCGCGAACAGTAGTATTATATGAGCTTCCCTCCGTTCTGTCAAGAGGGAAATCCACATTTTTCAAAAAGCCCCGCGGCACACGGCCGCGAGGCTCTGGCGGGAGCATGTGAGAATCGAACTCACCCGAGAGGCTCTTCACCCCTCTCACCGGTTTTGAAGACCGGGGGGCACACCAGCACCCATCTACTCCCATGTGAGAGGCGACAAAAGCCGCCTCATTTTTCTATCTCGCCAAACTGCGCGCCCGGCCTGCGGACATCACCCTCGCGGCGAAGAATCCCTCGCCGGTCGTAATACTCCAGCACCAGCAGCGCGTGGTCGCGCGAGGTGCCGAGCGTGTCGCGGAATTCTCCCAGCGTGAGCGTGTCGTGCGTTTCGAACCACGCCTTCACCCTTGCGTCGACCGCATCCAAAACGCTTTTTTCGACGCAGAGCTCTGGCGCGAGCAGCACAAGCTCGCCGGTAGATAAAAGACTCTCAAGCACGCGCGCGCACTCCATGCGGTCTTTTTTGTCGAACAGCGCACAGAGCGCGTCCTGCTTTTTGCCAAGAATTCCCGCCGCGCGGCAGGTGCGCAGCAACTCTTCCCGGATGGCGCTCTGCC
>ENA-OPBL01000885-OPBL01000885.1-human-gut-metagenome-genome-assembly--contig:-NODE-885-length-29164-cov-3.111615_pt1 | contig 29164 bp, 30 predicted proteins | sample MGYA00241073_ERZ501461 | MGnify/ENA primary metagenome ERZ501461 (study PRJEB25962, sample SAMEA2042630) | human gut metagenome | biome: human gut; feature: human-associated habitat; material: faeces... | reverse complement strand
CCGTATGTGCATGGCCGCCTGCCCCTATAACGCCCGCACGTTCAACTGGAACGATCCGGTGCGCGCCACGGGAGCTGGCTACGGCGATGCCCGCGTTCCCGAGCGCACCCGCGGCGTCATGGAGAAGTGCACCCTGTGCAAGGAGCGCACCGACGAGGGTGACGAGCCTATGTGCGTGCGCTGCTGCCCGGCCGATGCCCGCATCTTCGGTGACCTGGACGACCCGGATTCCGCCGTGTCGCGCTTGCGCCGTGATCAGGGCGCTGAGGTGTTGTTGGAAGATAAGGGCACGCGCCCGCAGGTCTTTTACGTTCGCTAGGAGGGTGCTATGACTTCTGTGATGAAAAACCCGCTCGTGGTGGGTTCGGGCGCCATCGCCCTTGTGGGTATCGGCGTGTACGTGTACCAGCTCATGTTCGGCCTCGGCATCACCGGCATGAACAACTCCACGAGCTGGGGGCTGTACCTCACCTGCTTCATGTTCTTCGTGGGCCTGTCCGCCGGCGGCCTCATCGTGGCCTCGTCGGCCTCTATCTTCGGCATTAAGAAGTACAAGGCCGTGGCGCTGCCCGCCGTCATCTTGTCGCTCGTGTGCATCTGCTGCGCCGGCATCTGCGTGCTGGTGGACCTCGGCGGCATCCAGCGCATCTGGCGCATGTTCACAGGGCTGAATTTCCTGTCGCCTCTGGCTTGGGACATGATCGTGATCACGTGCTATCTGGTGATCAACCTGGTGTATCTGTACTTCATGACCTCGAGCAAGGCCGACCCTTCCAAGGTGGCCGTGGTGTCGCGCTTCGCTCTGCCGGTGGCCATCCTCGTGCACTCCGTGACGGCGTGGATCTTCGGCTTGGAAGTGGCCCGCGAGGCGTGGCACACCGCCATCTTGGCGCCGATCTTCGTGGCCTCCGCACTCGATTCCGGCCTGGCGCTTCTGGTGCTGGCCCTGCTCGGCCTGCGTGCTCGTGGCGTGTTCGAGACGACCGACGAGCTCCTCACGAGCTTGGCCGGGCTCTTGTGCACCTGCATCGCCGTGGATGCGTACTTCATCGGCTGCGAGATCCTGACGACGGCCTACAACGGCACCGAGGGCGGCATGGCCGTGATCAACACCCTGCTGTTCGGCGGCACGGCCCCGTTCTTCTGGTTCGAAGTGATCTGCGGCTTGGTCATTCCCTTCTGCCTGCTGGTGTTCGCGAAGAACCGCCGCAACATGAAGGTGGTCGGCGTGGCTTCCGCGCTGGTGGTGGCCGGCGTGTTCTGCAAGCGCTGCTGGCTCATGTTCACCGGCTTTGCCGTGCCCAACATTGTGGGCGGCAACGGCATCACCTTGGGTACCACGGCCGCGCAAGCGGGCGGCGCGGCCGACATGTGGACGCTGATGGGCACCTACGCGCCGACGGTTCCCGAGATCGTGCTCACCGTGGGCATCTTCGCTTTGGGCATCTGCGCCTTCACCGTGCTCTGCCAGAAGCTGCTGAAGAAGTAGCGCTGCGCCGAAGTAGCGCTGAGCTGTGGCGCAAGAGGAGCGCTGGGGGATTTTAAGCCCCGAATCGACGGTTTTTACGGAAGAACCGTCGATTCGGGGCTATCTTTTTGCCCGTTTGCGAGAAGATGAGCCTTTTTTAGCCTCAAAATCACGGTTGTTCCGTAAAAACCGTTGATTTGCGGCTGCAAAATCTTCTGAAAGCCCTTGACCCTTACGGAACGTGAGGGTTTATGCTGGTCTTGGCAAGGCGAGATGAGCGATCTCGCGAAGAAGCGGAAGCGAAGGCGCTGGGAGCAAAAACGCTGGGAGCGAAGGCGCCGAAAGCGAAGGCGCCGGAAACGAAGGCGCCGGAAACGAAGGCGCCGAAAGCGAAGGCGCTGGAAACGGAAGCGCTGGAAGCGAAGGAAGACGAAAGGGAGGCGGAGGTGGGAGCGGCCAAAATGCCACGTGTGCAAAAGAAGCGAAAGACGCAAGCGGAAGGGACCTCGTATACCGTGGGTTCGCTGGCGAAGCTGGCCGGCGTGACCGTGCGGGCGCTGCACCATTACGAGGACGAGGGGCTGCTGCATCCCGAGCGCACGGCCAGCGGCTATCGCCGTTACGGTGCGGCGGATGTGGAGCGGCTGCAGCAGATTCTGCTGCTGCGGTCCTGTGGGCTCTCTCTCGGCGCCATTCGCGACGCCTTCGCTGATGACCGTTTCGACTTCCGTGCGGTGCTCACCGACCACCTTGCCACGTTGCGCGCGCGGCAAAAAGAATTGGAAACTCTGATGGGAACGGTGGAGAAGACCATCGCGTCCCTGGAAGGAAGATGCACTATGACCGATAAGGAACGATTCGAAGGCATGAAGGCCCGGGCCATTGCCGAGAACGAAGAGCACTACGGCGCCGAGGTACGCCGACGTCACGGAGATGCGGCCATGGACGCGGCCAACGAGCGCATGGCCGGCATGACCGAGGCGGAGTGGAACGACGCCAAGGCCTTGGAGGCGGCCATCCTCGAGCAGCTGGTGCAGGCGAAGGCGACGGGCGACCCGACAGGTGAAGCGGCTCAGGAGTTGTGCGCCATGCACGCTCGCTGGCTGCAAATGCACTGGGGCGAGGGGACCTATTCTCCAGCGGCCCATGCCGCCCTGGCCGAGGGCTACGTGGCCGATCCGCGTTTCACGGCCTACTACGACGGCTCGGCAGGCGAAGGCGCGACGGCCTTCCTGCGCGACGCACTTGTGGCTTGGTGCGCCGAGCAATAACCCTTTGAGCGATGCGCGGTTTGCCTGGGGTTCCCTGGTGAGCTTGCCGCAAGGTACGATGGCGTCGGTCCCGGGTAGCCATGTGCGCCCGGGGCCTTTCAGCTAATTAGGGGTCGACGTCGGCATCTCTGCCGGCTCCCCCAGCTCCACTGTGTAGAGCGGCTTGTATTCGGCGCCGTCGCGGGAAAGCGTGCTCTTGAACAGTGTGACGGTGCGGGCGTGCGCCGGCAGCGGGAAGGCCAGTGGCGGTAGGGGCTTTTTCGGAATGCGCACCCGGCGCCCCAAGGTGATGTGAGGGCGGAAAGGCTTCGGGTCGAAGGGAACGTCGCGGGCGGTGAGTTCTTCGCGAACGCGTTCGGCCAGGGCCTGAAGGGCCGGGTCGGATGCGATGCCGAGCCAAAGGGTCGCGTCGGTCGGACGCCCGAACTTTCCCAGGCCGTCGGGCGCAAGCGAAACAGGAGCCGAGCCAGCGCAAGCCACATCGAGGGCGTCCATGGCCCGACTTGCTTCGGCATCATCGATGTCGCCGAGGAAGGCCAGCGTCAGATGGTAGGTGCTGCGGTCGAGAAAACGTCCCTCCAAAGACGCGCTTAGTCGGCGCGCTGCAGCCGCCGTGTCATCCGCGAAGTCGGCGGGTAGTTCCAGGGCGATGAATGCGCGCATGGCGATCCTCCGTTTCTCGATGCTGGTGCGCTGGTGTGGCGGTGTGGCAGGATGACGGGCGAGCTGCTCCGCTTCGCTCCCCCTCTCGTCCCGTACTTTCTAAGCGCTCGGCGTCTCGGCCATGAACAGGATACCGAGGGTGCCCGGTCCGCAGTGACTCGAAATGGTGCAGCTGGCCGTGGTGGTGTAGATGGTACGGAACCCGCGCTCTTCCAACAGCTTCCGCACGGCGGCGGCAACCTCGTCGCTCACGCCGGAATGAGTGATGAAGATCTCGTCCTTCACGATGTCGGTGTAGCGCGCCAGCGTGTCGCTCACGTAGCGCTCAAGCACCTTTTCCTGCTTGCCGCGGTAGAGCTTGCCCACCTTCATGGCCCCGCTCTGGTTGTCCACGAGGATGCCCGGCCGGCAGCTGAGCTTGCCGCCCAGGTAGGCCACCAGCGTGGGGCAACGACCGCCGGCGGCAAGGAACTCCATGGTGTCCAGTACAAACGACGCATGGGATCGGTTGTGCAGCTCGGAGGCCTCGCGGGCGATGTCGGCGGCGCTCATGCCCGCATCGCGCATGCGGCACGCCGCGAGCACCTGTAGGCCGATGCCGGTCGAGAGACTCTTGCCGTCGATGACGTAGACGCCCTCCATGTCGGCCGCCGCTGCGCTTGCGTTTTCGTAGGCGGAGGAAAGAGCGCTGCCCAGGTTGAAGTGGACGACCTTCGAGCCGTCGGCTGTCAGCTCGGCGAAGTGCTGCCGATAGGCCTCCGGCGAGCAGGCGCCCGTTTGGGGCAGCGACTTGTCCTCGTAGAAGCCGTCGAAGAGCACCTGGGGCGTGATGTCGATGTTGTCCAAGTGGTCGCGCCCGCGGAATTCGATGTGAAACGGAAAGCTGCGAACCTGGTAGTGCTCCCGCTGTTCCGGCGAGAGGTCGCACGTGCTGTCCGCGCTGATGATGACGTTAGGCATGGTCACTTCCTTCAAAGGAGGTTGAAAAGTTGAAATGCATTGTATCGCTATTGTGGACAGTGGATGTCCTAAACGCGTCTCTGGCTTTTCTTGTAAGCGAGGCGAGCCTATGCAGGCGTTATTGCGCTCGTGCTACAATGGCTGAACTGTTTTGCGCGAATTGAAGGAGGTCGTTTCATGGTGGAGATCGCTGATCTGCGCGATTGCGCTCCGAGCGGCCTTTTCTATGGAGGGCGCGCGGGACAGAAAGAGGGCATTCTCATCGAAGGGGAGCCCTGGATTGCCAAGTATCCGCGCACGACGCGGGATTTGATGGGCAAGCATCTGCCGTCGTATACCTCGAGCCCTGTGCCCGAATATCTTGGTTCGCATATCTACGAGCTTTTGGGCATCCCCGTGCACGAGACGATGCTGGGGTACCGCGCCGGGAAGATTGTCTGCGCCTGTCGCGATTTCACCTTCCCGAACGCACGGCTCTTCGAGTTCAGGGAGATCAAGAACGCGCTTTCCGATGACGATGCCGGGTTCAGTTCCGCTCCGTCCGATGGCGAGGTCATCCTGCTCGGCGACGTGCTGGCCGCTATCGAAACGTCCGATTTACTGCGCAGGGTGCCGGGCGTACGTGAGCGGTTTTGGGACATGTTCGTGGCGGACGCCTTCATCAAGAACCCCGATCGCAACAACGGGAATTGGGGCGTTCTCATGACGGCGCCGATGACCTACGAGCTGGCGCCGGTCTACGACATGGGCAGTTCTCTCTTCAGCAAGCGCAGTCCGAGTGTGGCGGCGCATCGCCTGGGCGACGAAGAGGCCGAGCGCGAGGACGCCTTCGGAACGAACGTCTCGTGCTATCGGCTGCCGGATGGCGAAGGCGGCAGCGTCGCGATCCACCCCTTCGAGTACATGGCGAAGACGTCGAACCCCGATCTGACCGCCGCCATCAAGCGCTTTGCAGCCGCGGTGGACATGAGCGCCATCGACGCGCTCATCGACAGCGTGCCCGAGGAGGCTTACGGCATCGTGCTTCTATCGGATTCAATGCGCGCGGAGCACAAGCGGCTGCTGAGAAAACGTCTCGAAGAGGGTATTCTTCCGCTTCTGTGAATAAAGCGGCATGTCAGTGTGGTATACGTGGCTACTGCCTCTCGAAATAGTCGCGGTCGGTTAGGTAGTAGGTGCGGATATAGCCGGCGGGGGATACGACGACGAACTCGCCGGTGGATTCTAGAAAGTAGAGGTCGTCGCCGTCCTCGGCCTGCAGTTTGTGGAGGGCGGCTGGGTTTGCGATGACGGCGTTGGCAGCGGCGAGGTACTCCTCGGCCGTGGCGCAGCCGGTTTCCTGGCCGTGCTTTTCGAAGTGCTGCTGCAGTTTGTCCTCGGTGCGGAAGGTGAGGTACGAAGCGCTTTCAACTGTGAACGCATCGGGGGAAGGTGCGCTTCCGCTTTCGCCGGGCGCAAGCCCGCAGCCCGACAGGCAAAGGAGCGCTGCCAGCCCGAGGGCGAGAAACGCCTGCGTTTTTAGAAGCGCGCGCATCGCTAGTACCCGAGCACGTCGCCGACGTTGGTGGCGATGCAGAGGTCGGCGTGGGCGTCGCGCGGAGTGGGGGTGCGGTTGATGATGGCCAAGTGATCGCCACTGAAGTAGTCGATGAGGCCCGCGGCCGGGTACACCGCCAGGCTCGTGCCGGCGATCACCAGCAGGTCGGCGCTAGCGATGGCGCGCACGGCCGCGGTCACGGTGCCGTCGTCCAACGGCTCCTCGTATAGCACCACGTCCGGCTTCACGATGGCTCCGCACTTCGAGCAGTGCGGTACGCCGTCGGGGCTCTGTTCGCGCAGGGCCAGCAGCTCTTCCACGGTGTAGGGTGCGCCGCAGTCCATGCAGAAGTTGCGCCACACGCTGCCGTGCAGCTCCAGCACGTTTCGGCTGCCGGCCTTCTGGTGCAGCCCGTCGATGTTCTGGGTCACGACGGCTGAAAGCGTTCCCTCCCGCTCCAGTTCGGCCAGCTTTCGGTGCGCGGCGTTGGGCTCGGCGTCCAGGGCCAGCATGCGGTCGCAGTAGAAGTCGAAGAACTCACGCGGATGGGCATCGAAGAAGCTGCGGGATACCATGGTCTCGGGCGGATAGGGGTAGCGCTGGGCGTAGAGCCCGTCGGCACTGCGGAAGTCGGGGATGCCGCTTTCCGTGGACACGCCGGCACCCCCGAAGAACACCATACGGCCCGGTGCGCACTCGTCAATCCACTGGCGCAGCTGCTCAATGTCGTGCTCGGTTTGGTCGCAGATCATGGCACGTCCTTTCCGCATCCAATCGCTTGGGGCCTTGGGGCTTTCCAGGAATTGTACCCGACCCTAGGCCTCGACGAGATCGAAGTGGGTGTTGGAGAAGACGTTCAGATTCAGGCTCTTCATCAGGTGCTTGAGCGCCGCCTGGGCCTTCACGGAATTGCCCGCGTCATCGAGCGGCGGCGCGAAGGCGCACACGCCGAACAGTCCGGGCATGACGCCGATGACGGCGCCGCCCACGCCGGTCTTCGCGGGCAGTCCCGTGGCATACAGCCAGTCGCCCGAGTGCTCGTAGAAGCCGACGGCGCTCATGAGCGCGACCACCTTGGAAGCGAGCTCCGCGCCGAACGCGCGCTGCTTCGTGAGGGGATTCACGCCGTCGTCGGCGATGGTGGCCGCCGAGATGGCCAGCTGCTCGGCCGTCACGCCCAGTGAGCACTGGCGCGTGTACAGGTCGAGCGACATCTCCGGATCATCGTACATGCGGCCGTACTCTTGCAGCAGCCACGTGATGGAGCGGTTGTCGAAGTTCGTGGCGGATTCCGACTGGTACAGCTCGTCGATGAGCTGGGGCTCACTTCCCAGAAGCGCGGTCATGTTGTCGAAGATGGCCTTCCATTTCCCATCGGTATCGCCGTGGGGCTTGACGAGCGAACAGGCCGCGATGGCGCCGGCGTTCACGAGCGGCGTGGAAGGCCGGTCGTTTTCCAGCAGGATGGCGAAGATGGAGTTGAACGGCAGCCCCGTGGCATCGGCGCCGATGTCGTCGAGGATCGCCTGTGCGCCGTGCTGTTCCAGTGCCAGAATAGCCGTGTGCACTTTCGAGACCGATTCAATGCCGAAGCGGTAGTCGGTGTCGCCCACAGAGATGAGCCGGCCGTCCGGCAGGCACAGACTGATGCCGAACAGGTCGGAATTCACGTTGGCGAGATAGGGAATATAGTGGGCATTTTGGCCGCCCTTGATGTCCTTGCAGGCTTCGTAGGCGTCGTGCACGGCGGTGCTGATCTGATCGAAGGTGAGACGGGTGATCATGGCGCGCTCCTCGCTTCGTGGTGAGAGTTTTTCTCATGGTACGCCGCCGCCTACGGGGCCGCCGCATGCTGACGGCGGTCGTTGGTAAACTGTGGGAGTAGAGCGAGTTCTTTCATCCGGCTGTCGCCTCCACGACCGCGCTAAAGCCGCTCTGTGATAATATGGTCTGAAAAATTTTCCAAATAGAAAGAATGTTGAGATAGATGGTTTCGGAGAAGCAGGAAAGTCTTCTTTCGGTAGATGACGCAGCGGATTCAATCGGCGTTACCAAGCAGACGGTGACGCGGCTCATCCGAGAGGAAAAACTGCCAGCCCAAAAAGTCGGCAACAAATGGGTCCTTCGCGAAGAAGCGCTGCGGGACTACATGCGGGACAACAATCTCGTCCCAGAGCCTAAGGATCATGGGTGCTTGATGAGCGAAAAGCCGGGAATAGTGGCGCTTAGCTTCTTTTCGGGGGCGCTCGGCCTTGACCTGGGCATGGAGGCTGCGGGCATTGAGCCGCTTCTCTATTGCGAAAACGATCGCAAATGCAGGATGACCATTCAGGCAATGCGTCCGCAAGGTGCCCTGATCGGCGACATCAACCAGTACTCGGCAACGGAGATCCTTCAGATGGCCGGTTTGGAATCGGATGCGAAGGTCGATGTCATGTTCGGCGGCCCTCCTTGTCAGGCTTTTAGCACGGCTGGCGCGCGACGTGCGTTTGACGACGCGCGGGGCAATGTGTTCCTGAAGTACCTTGAACTGGCTTCAGAAATAAAACCTACGTACCTGATAATAGAAAATGTACGCGGGCTTCTTTCGGCACCCTATGCTGTTGAGCGACACGGGCAGCCGGTCAAAGGGGGCGCGCTGCATGTGATTCTTCGCAAATTGGAGGAGGCGGGGTATTCCGTGAGCTTCAATTTGTATAACGCTGCGAATTTTGGTGCGCCTCAGATTCGGGAACGCGTTGTGCTTATCGGAAAGCGGGGAGAAAGCAAAGCCCCTTATTTGACGCCCACTCACGAGTGCGATGGGCAGCACGGACTTCCGCCGTGGAAAACGTTCGGCGAGGCCGTGGGGGATTTGAAGGCGCGTCCCATGCAGCACACTGATTTCCCCGAGAAGCGCCTCAAATACTTTAGAATGCTCAAAGAGGGGGAGTATTGGAAAGATCTGCCCGTGGCTGTGCAGCGCGATGCTATGGGGAAGGCCTTTGAGCTGTCGGGTGGCAAGACGGGATTCTATCGGCGCATACGATTCGATCGTCCGTCTCCGACGCTGGTCACCTCTCCGACGATGCCGGCGACGGATCTGTGCCATCCTACGGAAGATCGCCCGCTTTCGGTGGAGGAGTACAAGCGCGTTCAGGGCTTTCCCGACGATTGGCGTATCTGCGGGAATGTTGCGGATATGTACAAGCAAATCGGCAATGCGGTGCCGGTAGCGCTCGGCGAGGCCATTGGGCGGGCGATTATCGGGGACATGAACGGGGACGAACCTGACGAGCGATTCGCTGATTTTCGCCATTCCCGCTACCGATTGACCAATGACGAAACGTGGCAGGCGCCTGCCGCGCGATGATTTCCGACATGGCTGCGCCTGTTCTCTGGAGGGATATGACGCGGCTCTCGAACTAGCAAAGCCGCTGCTTGAGCAGTTGGACGTCGTTCATAGTGTTGCCAAGGGAGTTCTCCTCAAGGGCCTGGCGCATCTCTTCCTGCAGCCGGTCGATGCATTCTTGACGCGCTTGGCGGACGTCGCCGATCTCGATGCGGGAAACGTCGTCGATAAGACCCTCGACGGAGTCGAAACCGGTAAGCCATTGCCAAAAAGCCGCACCCGTTAGGTACCGGTACTGAAATCCGGCGATGTCCCGATTGGCCTGATCGCGCTCGTCGGGTTGGTACGTGCGTATCTCGTCGATAGCCTTGTTGTGGCGCAGCACGCAGAACGCTGGCAGCACTTGTTGGTTGCTGGCGCGCTTGAATCGCCGCTGCGTCTCGCACTTATCTTTCAATTCGCGGAGCTCCTGGGGGAACGACGCCGAATTGGTGGTGTTGACCTGCGATTTGAGCTCGCATACGTAAAGGGCTCCGTCGCGTACTGTCATCATGTCCCCGGTGTCGAGGGTGTCGGAAGAGATTGCAGCAATCAGTGCCTGCCACAGGTTGCCCATGACCGTTTCCTCGCTGGAGCTTTCGCAGGCCCGGAATGCCTCGAGGACGAACTCTTCAGCGGTGGCAACGCCGCGGGCGGCGAACATGATGACATCTTTGCCAAGCAGTTTCCTGAGGTTGATCTTAGAGCTGTCGCGATAGTAGGCCGCCCTCTTGGCGGAGAATTCCCGCAGCATGTCGTAGGCAATGGCGCGCTGCCGGGCTACGTCGTCAGTGTAGACAACGCCGTTCTCGACGCGCTGCTCTGAAGAGAGGGTGATGGATGGGTGCGAAGGGGTGTCCATAGCGAACTGCCTTTCTTGGCGTTTGATTACGAATACCATTATATTGCATGCATGGGGCCATTTCAGAAGCGAGCTTGTTTGCGAGTCTGGCTTTGCTGAAGGGTTGTGCGGTTCGCTTGCTCTACAATGGCGATAACCTGTTTTCCAACCTTTCTGAAAGGCTTCCATGAACGACATTCAAGGCGTGCTGTTCGATGCGGATGGCACGCTGATCGACACCTACGACATCATTCTCGCTTCGATGCGCTATGCCGTGAACGACGTGCTGGGCTGCTCGCTTGATGACGCCGAGCTAATGGCGGGGGTTGGCACGCCGCTCTACGATCAGATGCTGCATTTCACGGGAGGCGACGCGGCTCGCGCTACCGAGATCACGCAAATCTACCGCGACCACAATGACGGCGTCCACGATGCGCGCATTCGCGCCTTCGGCGACACGAAGGCGGCGCTCGAGCGATTTCAGGCGGCGGGTATCCCGATGGGCGTGGTCACCTCGAAGCGCCATGCCATGGCCCAGCGCGGGCTCGAAATGAGCGGTATCGCAGACCACTTCCAATTCCTCATCGGCCATGACGATTGGCCCGAGCATAAGCCAGCTCCCGGCCCCATTCTGCGAGGCTGCGAGCTTTTGGGCGTGGCGCCAGAATGCGGTCTTTACGTGGGCGACAGTCCCTTCGACATCCAAGCTGGCAACGCTGCTGGCTGCGCTACCGCCGCCGCTCTCTGGGGCATGTTCCCATGCGAGGCCCTGGCGGCCGAGCGTCCCACGCTCATGTGCGATTCGCTAACAGAGCTCGCGGATCGGCTGGGCATCTAGGCCAGCTTACAGCTGCACAACCATATCGCACTCTCGGCAAGTTGCGCGAACGCTCTCTCGTACTATGACTTCTTGGTACAAAGCGCAACGTGCTTTCGGCGCGTTGGCGCGGAAGCATCTGCGACGAAACATGCTGCGGCGAAACACGCTGCGGCGGCCTCGGACGTAGTCGCCGGCGGTGGAGGTGCGTCGACTGCCGGGGCGCCACGTGCGAAGGCGCCTGGCTTTAGCCGGCCGCAATATAGAATGGAGTAGCTGATATGGCTGTTCAAAACAAGCAGACCGCAAAACACCGCCAGGCGATGATCGTGGTGCTGTTCGCGTGCAACCTGCTTGCCTCTTTGATGCAGTCGCTCATGAACGTCGCGCTCGACTATGTTTCGGCAGAGTACCACGTGAGCCTGTCCGAGGCGAACCTGCTGGTGCTCGGCTATTCCATCGTGGCGGGTATTGTCATTGTGCTTGCAGCCCTCTCGCTCCACCGCTTCGGTTTGAGGAAGGTCATGCTCTTCGGGCTGATCGTGTCGTTCGTCGGCTCGCTGCTCGGCGTTCTGGCCTGGGATTTTCCCTCTTTGGTGGCGGCGCGACTCATTCAGGCCGTTGCCACCGGCCTTTATTTCCCCGTGGTGAACGAAGCGCTGCTCAATCTTTCGCCTAAAAACGGCGCCGGCCGCCTGCTCGCTATCAATAGCGGCATTATCGGAATAGGGCTTGCGGTGGCTCCCATCGTTTCAGGTCTCGTCATCACCTATTGGGGGTTGCGGGTGCTGTTCGCCATTCCCGCGGTGACGGCATTCGTCCTCTTTTTCATTGCGCGTCGCACGATCGTCGATATTATGCCGCGTCAGAAGTTGCCCGTCGACGTGCTGAGCGTCGTGCTCATTGCCGTGGGGCTTTCCGCCTTCATGATCGGCTTGAACGAGGTTACGCGCAACCCGCTGCCGATGGTGGCGCTCATGATCGCGGGAATTGCCGTGTGTGCGTGGTTCATCCACCGTCAAGGACGCCTCGCCCATCCGCTTTTGGACATGCGTCCGCTTCGCAACAAGACCTATGCTCTGGGCGAGACCCTCATCGTTCTCAGCTATATGAGCTCAATTTACCTCAGTCTGCTCATTCCGCTTTATTTGGAAGGGGTGGCGGGTTTCACGCCGTTCATCGCTGGTTGCTTGCTGGCTCCGGCGACGCTGTGCTATGCGGGTCTGTGCTTTGTCAGCGGCCGGATGCTCGGGAAGGCGGGGGTGTGGCCGCTTGTACCCGTCGGATTCGGCGTGTGCCTTGTCGGGTTCGTGGCGCTTGCGGTGCTCACGCGGCTCGATCTTGCGCTGGCCATCGTGGGCTGCATGGCGCTTGCGTGCGCGGGAATCGGCACCGAGTATCCTGCGATTAAGAGCGTCGATCTGGAGGTGCTCGCGCCCGAGCTGTCCGCAAGTGGATCGTCGATCCATTCCACGTTGGTGCAGATCGCAGGATCTATTTCGTCGGCGCTCTTCGTCGGTCTCATGTCGGGGCAGGTTCACCGCCTGATGGCCGATGGCATGGCGAAAGCGCAGGCCTACAGCGCAGGTTTCTCGACCACCGTGTACCTGGCGGTCGCCTTTGTAGTGGTAGCGGCCATCTTATCGGTGGTTTACGCGCGCCATGTGGTCAAGCTGACCCGTGGGAAGTAGGGCACAGGCGCATATGCAGGATGGGGAAGGGGTCGCCCATGCCGTCGGTTTCAGAGCGGTCGAACACCTCGAAGCCGTAGTGCTCGTAGAAGCCGACGGCTTGGCCGTTCTGCTCGTTTACATCCACGAGGGTGGCGCCGTGCTCGCTTACGGCATGGTCGAGCAGGAGTGAGCCCAGCCCGCAGCCGCGAAGGGACGGGTGGATGAACAGCGTCTCGATCATAGCGCCATCGACACCGATAAAGCCTACGACCTGGCCATTCTCGTCCCGGCAAACCGCCAGGTGCGCGACGGATGCAATCGCATCTGGCACATAGGCCGCAATGCGCTCGATATCATCCGGCGTGAGAAACGTGTGCGTTGCCTCAACCGAAGCCCGCCAGCAGGCGACCAGCTCGGCTAGCAGGCCCGTGTCGTCGCCAAGCTCAATGTCTTCGATGCGGAATGCCATTGTGCTCCTTCCGTGCACGCATGAAGCTTTAAGGACTATAGCATACCGTGCTGCAGCGGTCGGGGTGCTGCTCGTGCGCTGCTTCTACCAGTACTTCCGGTGCGAGACGAGAGCACCCATGAACGAGACGGGCTCTTCGTAGCGATACCTTGTTGCTCTTTGACAAAACAGTAAACGGCAGTAAAAGAAGTTCAAAACAGTAAAGCGCTGGGAGACGCTACGGAACCGCAGCGACCGCGGCTTAGGCGGGGCAGAAGCGTGAGCCGGACGTGCCGAAGTTGCACTTGAACGGAGAGGAAGGGGCGTGGTTCAATGGGTACTCTGATCGGGTAAGGAGGTGCGAAGTGAGCCAGCTTGAAGATTTGAATCGCGCCATGGCCTACATCGAGGAACATTTGGATGGCACGGTCGATATGGACGTGCTTGCGCGCATTGCGGTGTGCTCGAAGTATCAGCTGCAGCGGATGTTCCCCTATCTGACGGGCGTGACGCTGCCCGAATACATCCGTCGCCGCGCTGTGACTCGGGCAGCCCAGGATCTGCGGGCGACGGACGCGAAGGTGGTGGACGTGGCCCTGCGCTACGGCTACGACTCGCCGACGGCGTTCGCTCGGGCGTTCCGGCGCGTGCATGGCGTGTCGCCCAGCGACGTTCGCCGTCCGCAGATCAAGCTGACGCTCTACCCGCGCCTCGTGTTCACCTTGTCCGTGAAAGGAGAAGAGGCAATGGATTACCGCATCATTGAACAGGGCGCCTTCCGCGTCGTTGGCATTCCGTCCGACAACGGGACGTGGGAGGTGGAAGATGCTGGGGAGAAGGCCGTCGATTACTGGGAGAAGTTGGGACCCCGCGTCCACGAGATTCTCGATCTCGTGGACGGCAGCGAGCCAGCTGGGCTGCTCGGTGTTCAGTTCTGCCGCGACGGCGCGTTCGACTGCTACATGGCCTGCGTCGCGACGAACCGCCCGTGTCCCGAGGGCATGGAGGAGCGCACCGTGGAAGCGGCCACCTACGCGGTGTTCGAATGCGTGGGACCCATGCCCGAGGCGATGACCAACCTGTGGCACCGTATCCTGACTGAGTGGCTGCCCTCGTCCGGCTATCGCTGGGAGAGCAAGACCGACGTTGAGCGTTACTTCACGCCGCGCATGACCGCCCCCGACAGCCGCAGCGAAGTCTGGCTCCCGGTGGTGAAAGCCTAGCGCTGGCCTCCCCGATGCGTTCGGGCAACATTCGCAGGGCGGTTTCGGCCGTCTTGCGAATGTCCGGAAATTCGCGCTGTCGGTCGCCGGTGTCGCTCGCGCGCTACTTCTGCCAGTGCTGCAGGTGAGGGACGAGGACGCCCATGAAGGAGACGGCCTCTTCTTGCGACATGCCGGTGGCCTCCATGAGGAAGGGGGCCGTCTTCTCGATGAGTTCGTCTTCGCTTTGGTAGGCGAATTGGCCGCCGTCATAGCACCACTTGCAGTAGGCCGTGTTCTCCGTACCGTCGGTCTCGGTGCCGTGGGGCATGTTGGGGACAGTGAAGGGGGTGCCGCAGCATTGGCACAGCTGGCTCACGTCGATGTCGAAGAGCTGGATGACCGGCACGTCCAGCACGGTCGCAATGAGCTTTCGCATGTCCACGGACGGCTCGGTCTCGCCGTTTTCCCATCGCGACACCGCCTGACGGGTGACGTAAAGCTTCTCGGCCAGATCTTGCTGGGTCATGCCGCGCTGCTCCCGCGCCGCGGCAAGGGTTTCCTTGAACGCCATGTTCGTCCTTTCTTGCAGGGCCCCCGGGTGGTTGCCCGCGTTTTAGCGTGGGTCCATTCTGTCTGGTCGTTCTGCCCCTTTCAAGCAACATCTTGTTGCGTACGATATTTCTAAGCGGCCAAGATCTGTGGAAGGAGCGGTCTGGTCGCGCCTCGGTCGACGAACCGCTCGGTTTTTGCATGAGATTGACGTTTATGAGCGTCTCGGGGGCGCGAACCACGCAAATTGGGTGGACCGTCCGAGAAGGGCGAAGCTGTGAACTGGTCTTTCTCCGGCCTTCTCTGAACCTGTACGCATGGGTGCGAAGTTGAGGCGCTCATAACCGGCGATTTGCTGCAGAAAAGCACCCCTTTGCTGACCGACGTGGGCACTGCGGGCGCCGATGCGCTAAAGTCGCGCTTGCCCGAAAACCTAAGGAAGCCTATCGGCGTCGGGCGCCGTGGGCGGCTTTCAGTTTGGTGGCTTCCGGATGTTCGGCCAGGCAGAGGTCGAGGAGCGTTTCAAGTTCCTCGGCGATGTCCGCATCCGCATCGCTGGGGTCGAGGCGCTGCAGCACGCCGAACTCGAAGGCGCTTTCGCCGTGCTGGTTCCAGAGGGCCTGCAGCCGCTTGTCCGGGTAAAGCCCCGACGACAGCTGAAAGCGCATTCGGTTGAACGCCGCCGGAGCGTCTACGACGTCCGCGAGGAACATCTCGCCGGTCGCGCCGCACGTGACGCCCGCTTCCCGTGGGCGTTCCTTGTAGGCGGCGCGCAACTCCTTCTTCTTATCAGTATCCATAGTTGGGTTCTTTCGGTTGAGGGTCTATTTTAGTCGAGAGAGGGAGGGATTCTTTGCGGGGCGAAATAGTGCTCGGTGGCGTAGAGGTAGTGCTCTTCGAAATGTCGCACGGCTTCCTTCGACTTCTTCGCGAAGGGGAGCAGCATGTCGTAGGCATGGAACCAGTGGGGGTATACGTCTACGGATGCTTCTACGCCTGCGCGTTTGAGGTTCGCGACGTACTCAAGCGTCTCGCAATAGAACGGCTCTTCAGTGCCGACATAGGCGTAGGCAGGGGGCAGGCCCGCATAATTGGCCTCGCGGGCGGGGGCGGCGTAGGACGGGGGCGTTACGCCGCCCAAACCGCGGAGATAGTACTTCCAGGCGAACCGGTTGGTGCGCGTGTTCCACACCGGCGCATGGTTGTCTCGCGACGAGGCGGTTTCCCGGTCGTCCAGCATGGGGTAGAGAGGCATCTGGAAGGCGATGTTGACCTCGCCGATATCTCGCGCCAAAAGGCAGGTGGCCACCGTGAGGCCGCCCCCGGCGCTTTCCCCACCCACCATGATCTGCGCATCGTTGATCCCCAGCTCGTCGGCGTGGACCTTCAGGAAAAGCAGGGCGGCGTAGCAGTCTTCCAAGTCGGCGGGAAACGGCTTCTCGAATGCGGTGCGGTATTCCGGAGCCACCACCACGGCGCCGTACTTTTCCACTAGAAGGCGGGCATGGGGCAGCAGGATCTTTGGGTGCATGCCGTGAAGGTGACCCCCTCCGTGGAGCCACAGGATGCCCGGAGTGCTTTCACGCGGTCGCGCGTTTTTCGTGGGCCGCATGATGAGAATCCGTATATCCCGATCCGAGGACGGAATTATCCTTTTCTCGATAGTATGCAATTTCCGCGTGGCCATGTTCGCCCTCCGGTGTTCCGGGGTTTTCTGTCCAGCGCAGTATACCGTCGAAGAGCAGAGGGCCCAGACGAGAAAGCCTGGGCGCGTATTCGGGCGATACAATGTGTCCTAGGGCGGGGGGTCTGCTTTTGCCGGCCTTCCGGTCGACGAACCGCCCGGTTTTTGCAGCAAATCTCGAGTTATAAGCGTCTGCTTCCGCTTGCGGTAGAAGATGCGCTGAGAGGTCCGAGGAAAATGCCTGATCAGCGTATTGCGGATGAAGCCGATTTTGGCGGACTGCTGAAGATGGCCTCTTTCGTGTTGCAGAAGGCGAGGCCGCCTTCATCACAATCATGTGAGTGCTTTAGCAATGCAGTCGGCGAAGGCTTTCGGGTCGTCGACGCTCAGGCCGAGGGCGAGGGTCTGTTCATATATCCGCCAGCGTTGTGGTACGAAAAGGCCCTTTCGCCGGGGAACGTGTAGGGTTTTGCCGCCAGCGAAGTAACGTGCGACGCCTAAGCAGAGTGAGACCTATTCGCATGATGTCTTGTGGCCGAGTTCGCTGAGTGCTTGCAGGGTGAGGTTCACGTTTTCGGCGTGCCAGTTCTTGAAGCCACCGGCATATTGGGTGGCGTATATGCCGGACAGGCGAATGTCGCTCAGCTCCTTTTGCTGGGTGGTGAGGCGTACGGCACCGCCACGTGTCTCGATGTCGATGATCACGTTGAGCAGGTCATCGACGAGTTTCACGGATTCGATGTCCTCATAGGGAACCACGAGCGTGACATCCCGTTCCAGCGTCGCCCAAAGGGGGCTGAACGGAAGCAGGATGAGCTCGTTCTCGCACATCTGAAGGACGGCCACATCGCACGTCTCGAAGAAGCGGACGATCTTCTCGCTCAGATCCCCTGCCGCGCCCTTGACGATGATGCACCGATCCTCCAGTGGCGTGAAGCCGGCATCCACCGCATATTCCCAAACCTTCTCTTCGCGGGCCATACTTACTGCTCCTTTCGTTGTCAGGGTTGCGTCTACTCGTTTTTCCCGACAGGGGTAACAATGGGGTTGCCGCATGAATCGACGAGGATGGTCATGCCGGTGCAGTTGACGCCGGAAGAGGCGAGAAAGCCTGCCAGAAGGTAATTCACTCCCGTCTCGCGGTCGACAAGGACGTAGGTGCGGTTAGCGAGGCCGTCCTGCTGCGCGTGAGTCTGAATGAAGCGCTTGCCGTTTTCCTTCATGGGCGTATTCCTTTCACTCGGGTTTGCGTTGGCGGGCATTATTCTGCCGATTCGTCCCTGTATCCGCAAATGGGTCGCTCTGGCAAAACACCTGCTCAAAGGGCCTGTAAAAGACTTTTGACAGGTGCGTCTGCATCATTTTGCAAGGCTTGTGGGGTATCATTTTGGTGCGCACAAGCGGCGTGGCGCGCCAACGCGCAATCGAAAGGAAGGGATCGATGGAACTGGCTCGGCAGCTGAAGGCTAAGCGGGAGGAACGGGGGCTTTCCCAGGACGAGGTCTCGAAGGCGATCTTCGTGTCGCGCCAGACCATCTCGAATTGGGAGAATGACAAGACCTATCCGGACGTGCAGAGCCTCCTGCTTCTCAGCCAGCTGTTCGAGATCTCCATCGACGAGCTCGTAAGGGGAGACGTGGTCGCCATGCAGCAGGCCATCGCGGAGGACGCGCGCAGGATGAAGCTGCTGTCAATCGGGATGCTGGCCTTCTCGGGGCTGGCCTTCCTCTTTCTGCTTGTCTTCTCGCTTGCATGGCCGGAGCCATCGGGGTTCGCGCGCATGAGCAAGGGGAATCTCGCGGGTGCGGCAACGTTTATCGTGCTCTATGCCATCGGGTTCGCCATGGCCATCGCGGTGGACCGCCTGAAGAAGAAGCACGACGTCGTCACCTATCGGGAAATCGACCGGTTCCTCAAGAGCGGAGTCGTTGGCGAGCCCGATGCGGAAGGTCTCGCCCGCAAGCACCCAGCGCTCGGCGTCGTGGTGAAACTTTTTGCCGGCGTCGCAATCGGCCTGCTACTCGCGGGCCTTTTGCTCACCCTGGAAGGGTAGGCCGCCAATTACACTGATGTATCGGCATAGATTCAGTGTGATTGCTTAATTCTGCAGATGCCGCTTTGCGCTACCTAATCAAGGGCTTCTGCAACCTTGGGCGGAAGCGAATCTTCTGAGATTTCCGACCACCTGACGACCCCGCGAATCGGTTGAAGATCCAGCTTCAAGAAGGCGTTCTGGTGCAGTTCCCGAGAGGCGCCGAATTCAATCTCGGTCTTATCACCCGCCGCGTTGACCGCCTCAAGCTTATATAGGTACGGCTCGCTCGATCCGAGGTTGATGACCCCGCCGCTCGACTCGTTCTCGGAAATATGGGCATTGTCGATCTTTACGTAATAGTCGCCAGCTAAGAATAGATTCGTCATTGAAGCAGCAAGAATAAGGGCTGCCGCCAAACCGCACGTGGCAACTGCAGTGATCGCCATCGTTTTTCCCTTGCCCATGGGTCGCTCCTTTCTGATCTATGGGATGATGATGCCACCTCGACGCTGCAGTCGCCATCGATTCGCCTTACGGCTCTCTAACATCTTCGAAAGATACGGCGATGCGTCTCCTGCGACAATCAGCAAATCCGCTCCGTCGACGTCCTCGCTAAACTTCAAGTGCCGGTGATGCATTCGCCACAGTAAACCCGCCGGCCTCTCGTGGGGATCTGCTGGTGGGTCTTCTTTTGCCTAGAAGACTATGAGACCCTCGGGATGCAAGAAGCGCTCCCTGGCAGGTGCCGAGGAGCGCTTCGGGTTTTGCTGGTCTAATCGTGCGCTGGCGCGGAGTTTTACTCCCACTCGACCGTGCCCACGGGTTTGGGCGTGAGGTCGTAGCAGACGCGGCAGATGCCGGGGACTTCGTGGGTGATGCGGTCGGTCATGCGCTTCAAGAGCGCCCAATCCAGCTCGGGTACCTCGGCGGGCATGACGTCCACGGTGTTGATAGCGCGGATGATGGCCGGCCACTCGTAGGCGCGCACTCCGTCGCGCACGCCGGTGGCGCGCATGTCGGGCACCACGGCGAAGTACTGCCAGGCGCCCACGTTCGCCGCTTCCATTTCCTCGCGGACGATGGCGTCGGCCTCGCGCAGGGCTTCCAGGCGATCGCGGGTGATGGCGCCCAGGCAGCGCACGCCCAAGCCCGGGCCCGGGAAGGGCTGGCGCTCGACCATGTTCTCGGGCAGTCCCAGCTCGCGGCCGACGACGCGCACCTCGTCCTTGTACAGCAGCTTCACGGGCTCCACCAGGTCGAATTGCAAATCCTCCGGCAGGCCGCCGACGTTGTGGTGGGCCTTCACGCCGTCCTTCGATTCCAGAATGTCGGGGTAGATGGTGCCCTGGGCGAGGAAATCAACCTCGTCGCCCACCTTGCGGGCCTCCTCTTCGAACACGCGGATGAACTCGCCGCCGATGATCTTGCGCTTGGTCTCGGGCTCGTCCACGTCAGCCAGAAGGTCCAGGAAGCGGTCGGTGGCGTCCACGTACACCAAATTCGCGTCCATCTGGTTCTGGAACACGTCGATGACCTGCTCGGACTCGCCCTTGCGCATGAGCCCGTGGTTCACGTGCACGCACACGAGGTTCTTCCCGATGGCCTTGATGAGCAGTGCCGCCACCACCGAGGAATCCACGCCGCCGGACAGCGCCAGCAGCACCTTCTTGTCGCCCACCTGCTCGCGAATGGCGGCAACCTGTTCGTCGATGAACGCTTGTGCCAGCTCGGGGGTGGTGATGCGCTCCATGTCGTCGGGGCGAACGTTCTCGTCCATTGAGACCTCCTCGGTTTCAGTGCGGCTTTTCCGATGGCGAAATTATAGCGCACGAAAAGCAGCTAGGCGCTTCTTCCCGAATGGCGCGTCCGGACTCTTCCCCAAGGGCAGATTTGACGGGGCCGTGACGGGGCCGTGACGGGTGCGACGTGACGGTGGGGCAGCGCGTCTCTGCTCGGCATAATGGAGGGCGTCAAGCGTCAATAAGGAAAACGCGAGCAAGCGGGAGGGCAACGCATCGCCCGCATCGGCGAGGGGAAGGAGGCGCGCGTGGCGGTTTTGGAATTGGCGCTCATCGTGCTGGCCTGCGTGATCGGGTCGGCGGTGCTGTGCCAGATCGTGTCGCGGCTGTCGCTGCCGCTTGTGCAAATTGCCGTCGGCGCGGTGGTGGCCCTGGTCGTTCCAGCCGTCCACGACGTGAGCATCTCCTCCGAGTTGTTCCTCGTGCTGTTCATCGCTCCGCTGTTGTTCAACGAGGCCCGCGAGACGAACCCTCGCGACCTGTGGGAGAACAAGGGCTCCATCCTGTCGCTGGCCGTGGGACTCGTGCTGCTCACGGTGCTCGTGGTGGGCTTCGTGCTGAACTGGTTCGTGCCCTCTATCCCGTTGGCTGCCGCCTTCGCCTGCGCCGCCGCCCTGGCCCCCACCGATGCCGCCGCTGTGGGCGCGCTCGCGTCGTCGGTCAGCCTGAAGAGGCGTCAGTGGACACTGCTCTCCGGCGAGTCGCTCATCAACGACGCATCCGGTGTGGTGGCCTTCCAGTTCGCCAGCGCCGCCGCCCTCACCGGCGCCTTCTCGGCTCTCGACGCCGCCGAGGAGTTTGGCCGCCTGTTCCTCGGTGGCATTGCGGCCGGCGTGGTCGTGGGCGTCGTGGGGCTGTACTCCATGCGTGCGCTGCGGCGCGGCGGCTACGAGAGCACCACCATCAATGTGCTCTACGAGGTGTTCTCGCCGTTTTTCGTGTATCTGTTCGCCGAATGGCTCGGCACCTCCGGCATTCTGGCCGTGGTGGCCGCCGGCCTCATCATGGCCGACCGCTCCCAGCGCCTCACCTCCGCTTCCATCGCCCAGCGCCAGCTGGTGTCCCGCAGCTTCTGGCGCATCATCGTGTTCCTCGTCAACTCGGTGGTATTCGTTCTTCTGGGCATGCAGCTGCCCCAGGCCTTCACGCCAGCCATCGCCGACCACTTCTCGCTGCCGTTCCTTTTGGGCGTGGTGGCCCTGGTCACAGCGCTCATCGTGGGGTGCCGCTTCGGGTGGGTGCTCGTCATGGAGGAGGTCTATCGCGTCGGCCGTCGTCGCAGCCGCAGGCGCACGTTGCGGAAGAAGGCGTCGAAGGTGGAAACGGTGGAGACGAACCAGCCTTCGCCCACGCCGCATCTGCGCCATCGCCGTCCCCATTGGCGCGAGCGCATCGGAAGCCTGTTGAAGAACGCGCTGGTGCTTACCGTGGGCGGTTCGAAGGGCGCCGTCACCCTTTCCATCATCTTCACCCTGCCGCTCACGATGCCCGACGGCACGACGCCCTTTCCCGAGCGCGATCTTATCGTGTTCCTCACGGCGAGCGTCATTCTGTGCACGTTGCTTCTAGCCGATGGGCTGCTGCCGCTGCTCTCGCCGCGTGCGGCGGAAGCTTCCAACGAACAGGAGCTGTCTCGCGCTGCCATCCGGGTGCTGGAAGGTACCTTGCGCGAGCTGCAGGCCATGCTGGCCTCCGACGAAAACGCCCAGTACGACCCGGCTTTGCGCCTGACCATCGCTCACTACCGGGTGCGCCTGGCCCGCGCGCGCGAGTCGGTGGACGATACGTGCAGCCAGCAGATCGGCGCTCTGGCGACCCAGGTGCGCGAGGTGCAGGAGAAGGCCGCTGGCGCCATCCACGAGAAGGGCGGCTACGACAACGGCACGCGAGCGCCCTACGACGCCATGCTGCGCGAGGTGCGTCGCTCGCTGGGCTACGACGGCGCCGACGTGAACGTGGGCTCGCGGTTCTCCACCTTGCGCGGCCGGGCGCGGCTTCTGTGGCAGCGCACGAAGCCGTCGGAGGTGGAAAGCGACCAGGACGAGCGCGTCTACTACGATACCTGCCTGTTCGCCATCGAGCTGGAGCATGCGGCCATTGACTATTTGCAGGACGTCGTCGACCAGCACGATGGACGCCAGGCGGCGGCCCAGCTTCTGCTGGAAGAGCATCGCATGGTGTTGAACTCGCTATGGAACCGCATCAATCACGGCCAGGACGTGAAGCAGCAGGATCGCCCCGACATCACGCTGACCCACCACCAGACGCTTCCCGACGGCATGCAGCCCCTGTTCGGGGGCCAGTTCGCCGAGGCCGCCCGCTACGCCGACGAGGTGGACGCCGACGCCCTTTCCATCGAGCTCGACCAAATCCGGCACTTGCAGGATCACGGGGAAATCTCCCTGCCCGTCGCCAACGAGCTGCGCCAACGCGTCTACGTCCTGCAGATGAGCCTGGGGGAGTAGCGTGTTCGGAGGCCGGAAATGCACTCAATGAGTGCAGTACAGGGCAAGAATGCGCACTCAGTGAGTGCAGCAATTTCGCGGATTTCGGAAATCCTTAGGTAAATGCCACTTCGACCCCGTAATGGTCGATGCGCTCGAGGGCCCTCTGCCATTACGGGTCTGAAGTGGCAGAAAAATGCCAGTTGAGGGCAGCTATGGCAGAGGGGGGAAATCCGGCCCTGCCATTTCTGGGTCGAACTGGCATTTCCCCCTCGCTTTCGCGAAAAAGCAGGTAGGGGGTCTCGCCGCGGTGCTACCCCGCATCCAGCGCGCGCACGGACTTCGGGAGGTACAACGCGAGGCCCAGAACCAGGCAGGCCAGGCCGTCTATAATGAAGAACGGGGCGACGCCCATGGCTTCGGCCAGCACGCCACCGATGGCGATGCCTACTGGGGTGGCCAGCCCCATGGCGGCGGTGAGCAAGCCCATGGCGCGGCCCATCTTATCGTCGGGCACGTTGCGTTGGGTGAGCGTCATGGTGGGGCCGTTGAACCAAGCGCAGGCCACGGCCATCACAGCCACCAGCCCGATAAAGGCCGGGAAGGCGTCGGGTGGCAGAAGCCCGCAGACCACGGTGGCCACGCCCACGACCACGGCTGCCACGGCGATGAGCCCCGCGAGGCGCTTGCCGCCGCCCCAAGCGATAAGGATGCCCGACCCCACGAGCATGCCCACCCCGAAGGCCGCCTCGGCGAGGGAGGCTGCATAACCATCGCCGCCGAAGCGCTGGAGTGCGACGCGAACGAGCTGAGCTTCGAAGACGGGCGCGTGGTGCGCGAAGCGACGGGCGAGGAAATGTCATCGCCGCCGAAGTGCTGGTAGGTCATGAGCGGGAACACCGCCGACAGCGGCCCGAAGATCATCATGCCGATGGTAACGCCGCCGATCAGCAGCACAAGTCCGCGCGTTTTCGCAATGGCGCGCCAGCCGTCGCGCAAGTTCGCCAGCACGTGCTGCTCCTTCGCCGTTGCGTCTACCACCGTGGGAATCTTCGCCAGGGCCAGACCCAGAACGGCCACGCAGGCACCGGCGAAATCGAGGAACATCACCGAGGAGAACCCGAGGGTGGTGTATAAGAAGATGCCGAAGGCCGGCGCTCCGATGGAGGCGACCGAGGCCAGCAGCTGATCCAGGGTGTTGATGCGCAGCAGGTGCTTGTCGGGCACGAGCATGGGCATGGCCGCCATCATGGCCGGACTGTGGAAGGCTTGGCCCACCGCCCGTGCGATGCAAACGGCAAGCAAAAGCGGAATGGACACATCGCCAGCCAGAATAAGCAGTCCCGCCATCAGTGAGATGATGCCCACGGCTCCGTCGGCTGCGATCATGATGAGCTTGCGGTTGTGCTTGTCGGCCACGATGCCTCCGAAGGGCGAGATGAGTCCGACAGGCAGCATGACGGCAATGTTCATGGCCGCCAGCATAAGGGCGCTGCCGGTGCTCTCGGTGACGTACCACACCACTGCGTAACCGGCGGCGTAACTCGTTATCATGGAGGCAGCCTGACCGGCCCAGATGAACGCAATGATGGCAAGCCAGTTCTTCGGCAGCGACAGGCCGGCGGCACTCAGGGGCGGCGTGGGGGCGGTGTCGGTGCCCTCTTCAGCGACGGTGCGGGAATGCGGGGACAATTCAGTCACGGGAATCTCCTTCGGGATATAGAGGCGATGCGCGGAAAGGGCGGATCCTTTTTAGAGTGCAGTTGCAGATGGGGTTGCGCCAGCGATTTCGAGTTGCAAAGGGCGGCGCGGAGAAAAACGGCGCAACAAGAAGTTGCCCGCACGGGGCAACCAGACGCTCTCGTTCGCGAGCGATTTCTGTTAGCGCGCCAGCAGTCCCGCCATCAAAACACCTTGCCTTGGTCGATTCCTGTGGCGCCCAGTGTATCCTGTGGCGCCCAGTGTAAGAGAGCATTTTATGCTTGTCAATCCGACTACGATGCGCGGGGGATTCACGCGATGGCATCCTCGCTCGCTATACTGGGCTTGATGCAAGATACGAAAGGGGCGCGGCATGGTGGAACTGACGAAAGAGAATTTCGATGCGCGGGTGACCAATGCGGAAGGAACGGTGCTGGTTGATTTCTGGAGCCCAGGTTGCGGTCCGTGTCGAGCCATGGAGCCCGTGCTGGAAGCTGTGGCCGCGCGGCATCCCGAGGTGCGCTTCGCGAAGCTGAACGCGGCGGAGCACCCCGACATCGCCTGGGCCTTCAAGGTGGTGAGCGTGCCCACCCTCGTGCTCTTTCGCGACGGGGTGCCCGTAGACGACATCGTCGGCGCGGTACCCGCCCAGCGCATCGAGGATCTTCTGGCTAAGGGCGGCCGCGAAGGGGGAGGAGCCTGATGGGCAAGAAGGCAGAGGCGCTCCACAAGTCGCTTACCGGGCAAGGGCTGGCGAGCCGCGCGACGGGCTCCTCGCTCGTGCATAAGGTGGCGGGACGCCAGGCGAAGACCCAGGAAGTGCCCGTTCGAGGACCGGATTTCGAGGCGTCCCAGCAAAAGGGGCACGCCTGTCGGCAAAAGCTGCCTCGCAGCAATCTGGGGAAGTGGGAGGTGCGTCCCGACCGCGGCGAGGCGGTCGATCTCATCTTCCAGCAGGATGCCGATCGGCTGTCCTTCCTCGTGCCCGAGCGCCATCGCCGCATGGCTGCCTCGCCGTTCGCCTTCTTCCGCGGCGCGGCCCTTCCCATGGCCGCCGACTTGTCCACCCTGCCCACTACGGGGCTTTTGGTGCAGGCGTGCGGCGATGCCCATATCGCGAACTTCGGCGGGTACCGCTCTCCAGAGTCGCACCTCGTGTTCGATTTGAACGATTTCGACGAGACCACCCGCGGCCCTTGGGAATGGGACGTGGAGCGCCTGGTGGCCAGCGTCGCCATTTGCGGACGCACGCGCGGCTTCGGCGACAAATGGTGCCGCGAGGCCGTGCGTCTGGCGGCCCAAAGCTATCGGGAGTCCCTGGCATACTTCGCCACGCTGGGATCCTTCGACGTGTGGCGGGCCTACCTCGATGTGGCCGAGGTGCTCCAGGGCCTGGCCGACAAGGTGTCCAAGGACGATCGGCGCCAGGTGGCCGCCGATTTGGAACGGGCTTTCTCCAAGACCAACGAGCGGGCGTTCGAGAAACTGGTGCGTATGGAAGACGGCCAACCCCAGATGGTCTACGATCCGCCGGATATCGTGCCGCTCAGCCATTTCCTCTCCCCGGACAACCAGCGGCGCGTCCAGCGCAGCCTGGCGCGCATGCTCGACGACTACCGCGCAACGGTGAGGCCGCCCTACCAGGAGCTGCTGAAGAACTACCGGCTCATCGGCGCGGCGCAAAAGGTGGTGGGCGTGGGCAGCGTGGGCACCCGCTGCTGGGTGGCGGCGTTCTCAGGCAATCAGATGGCCGACCCGCTGGTGCTCCAAATAAAGGAAGCGAACGCATCGGTGCTCGAGCGGTTCTGCGGGCGGAGTCCCTATCTTTCCCACGGTGAGCGCGTGGTGGCGGGGCAGCGCCTCATGCAGACGACGAGCGGGGTGCTGCTCGGCTGGACCCACGCCCGGGACGAGCGCGGGCGCCGGCGTGACTATTACGTGCGGCAATTGTGGAATTGGAAGATGTCAGTCGACTTGGACCACGCCAGCGCCGATGAGCTGGAGATTTACAGCCAGCTGTGTGCGTGGGTTCTCGCTCGCGCCCATGCCCGCACGGGAGACCGCGTGGCCATGGCCTCTTACCTGGGAACGTCCGACAAGTTCGATACGTCCATGGCGTCGTTCGCGCTGGCCTACGCCGATCAGAACGAGTCCGACTTCGAGCAGTTTCTGAAGCGCATCAAGGCAAGCTGAGCGTGCGGGCGGCGGCAAAGGAACGAGGCGTACGCGGCGTTTCGGCCGGCTGTGCGGCCGTGGCGCATCCTGAAGTGCGTCGGTCCTTTCGGCCCGCGCGGCGCAGGTTGGGAAATTGTTGACAAAACGGTACTCCCTCCAGTCGGTTTCGGGAGGGCTGACAAGGGGCGGAGTGCTATCATAGGGCTCGTCTCGCGCGGACGGCGTCACGGGCCGTCGCTTCGGACGCATGAGGGGCTGAGGAAAAGGAAGGTTCTATGGTGTCTTTGAGCCGCCTCTTTCACAAGACGGAGGAGCTTGATACGAAAACGGCCGCCGTGCCGACTTCGGCCGCGCCGGCTTGCGCTCAGACGGCCGAGGCTAAGACAGCGTCCGTTGAGCTTCCGCAAGAGTTTCTCGACAAATTCCCCGGAGGCATGTTTCGTTACAAAGCGGAGAGCGCCGGTGTGATCGATCGGGCGAGCTCGGGGCTCGTGCGTCTCTTCGGCTGCTCGGACGCCGAGCAGTTCCGCGCGCTTACAGGCAACACGTTCAAAGGCATCGTGCATCCCGACGATTGGGAATGGGTGAGCGCGTCCATCAGCGAGCAAATGGAGCACGGTGACAGCGATTACGTGCGCTATCGCATCATTCGCGCCGACGGCGAGGTGCGTTGGGTGGACGACTGGGGCCATTTGGTGGAAGACGCCTCCGGCGCGCGCTGGTTCTACGCGACGCTTATGGACGCGACCGAGCGCGTGCGCGAGAAGGAAGAGCTGCGGCGGGCGAACGAGCGGCTGGAGATCATCACGGCGCTCTCGAACGACGTGCTCTTCGATATCGAGTGCGGTACGGGCGCGGCCCATGTGTACGGCGATTTCGAGGGCCGTTTCGGCCGGCCTCCCGAGCAGAAGGATTTTGTGGTGAGCCGACGCTGCCAGAAGCCGTGCGAGCTGACCATCACGTCTCATGACCTCACACCGCTCATGGCGCAGATCGGCGAGAACTCGCTTGTCGATTTCGAGACCTCGACGTCGGGCGCCGATGGGGATCCGGTGTGGTACCGCTATCAGTCGGTCGTCCTTTACGATGAGGAGGGTGGTCCGGTGCGCCACGTGGGGCGTCTGCTGGACACGAGTGAGGCGGCCATGCGCGAGAGCCAGTTCCGGCGCAAGGCCGAGCGCGACAGCCTCACGGGGCTTTACAATCGCGCTGCCGCCCTCGACCGCATCGAGACGGCGTTGCGTACCGAGAGCCGTCCTTGCACGCTTATCGTGGTCGATGTGGACGATTTCAAGGCTGTGAACGATTCCTACGGGCACCCCGAGGGCGATTACGTTTTGAAGAGGCTGGCCATCTTCCTGTCCCAGGTCATGCGCAAGGAGGACATCGTGGCCCGCATCGGCGGCGACGAGTTCCTCATCTTCGCTCCGGGACTGGGCTCGGGCCCTGCCGCCGATCGCGTGCTGGAGCATTTGGCCCGCGGGCCCTTTGCCGGTCAGCGCGCTACCGACGAGGTGACCGATACGGCCTATCACGCGGCGCCCACCATCAGCGTGGGCGCGGCCTGCTGCCTTACGCCGCCTATGCCCTTCGATGTGCTCTACGCAGCGGCTGATAGCACGCTGTACCAGGTGAAAGAGGCGGGGAAGGCCCAATATCTGCTGACGGTCATCGGCTAGTGAGTCTCTCTGCGGGCGGGGCTGCCCGGTATTCCGATTCGCTCAGGCAGTCCTCGCTTTGCGAAACAGCCCACTGGGCTGTTTCGGTCGCTGCGGAACTCGCTCGGTCGGAACACCGGACATCCCCTCGTGAGGCTTTACCCGGCTTTCTGCAGCAACGGGCCGTCGCAGCGGATGGTGCGACGCGTGTCCGCCGTGCTCAGAAGGCGTGCCAGCTCTTCCACGGAGCGCGGGAAGTGGCAGCGATCCAGGTCGCACTGGTCGAAAAAGCGGTGCTCGACCATCGATTCCAGAAACGAGCGAAGCGGGTCGTAGAACCCGTCGATATTCAATAGGAAGCACTCGTGCGGCCCCATATCTAGGCGCACGCGGGTGAATATTTCCGAGATTTCCTCGAGCGTGCCCACGCCTCCCGGCAGCGCCACGAACGCGTCGCCCAGCTCGATCATCTTCGCCTTGCGCTCGCCCATGGTGTCGCACACGATAAGCTCGGTCAGGTCGTGCTGGGCGACGCCGGCCTCGATGAAGAAAGCGGGTTCCACGCCGATGACGGGCGCCCCGCCCTCGATAGCGGCGCGCGACACGGCTCCCATGAGCCCGACCGAGCTGCCGCCGTACACAAGGGCGTGCCCCGCGCGGGCGATCCAGGCGCCCAGGTTGCGGGCGGCTTCTTCGAAATGCGGATTGTCGCCGAAGTTCGACCCGCAGTACACGGTGATGTTCATGGCTCTCTCCTCTGCGGTGGGTTTAATCTGTTCGGAGAAAGTCCCAAGCATAGCACCACCCTTGCCCGGGAGCAAATCGATCCGAGGGTGCGGACGGCGTAACGGATGTTGCGGCGACAG
>ENA-OPBL01000880-OPBL01000880.1-human-gut-metagenome-genome-assembly--contig:-NODE-880-length-29236-cov-7.008807_pt1 | contig 29236 bp, 20 predicted proteins | sample MGYA00241073_ERZ501461 | MGnify/ENA primary metagenome ERZ501461 (study PRJEB25962, sample SAMEA2042630) | human gut metagenome | biome: human gut; feature: human-associated habitat; material: faeces... | reverse complement strand
CTGTAGCGGATTAACGAGTTTAAACCTTCCTGATGGTATTACCTGGATAGGCGATGACGCATTCCGTGACTGTAGCGGATTAACGAGTTTAAACCTTCCTGATGGTATTACCTGGATAGGCGATGACGCATTCCGTGACTGTAGCGGATTAACGAGTTTAAACCTTCCTGATGGTATTACCAGGATAGGCTATGACGCATTCCGTGACTGTAGCGGATTAACGAGTTTAAACATTCCTGCTCGTATTACCTCAATAGGCTTTAACGCATTCTGGGGCTGTAGCGGATTAACGAGTTTAAACATTCCTGCTGGTATTACCTCAATACGCGGTTACGCATTTAGGGATTGTAGCGGATTAACGAGTTTAACCCTTCCTGCTGGTATTACCGAGATAGGCCTTGGCGCATTCAATGGCTGTAGCGGATTAACGAGTTTAACTCTTCCTGCTGGTATTACCTCAATAGGCGATCACGCATTCAGTGGTTGTAGCGGATTAACTTCTATTTATGTATACGCAGAGAAAGTACCAAAAATAGGTTGGGGTGTATTCGAAGAAGTTGATGCCAAGAAATGCACAGTTTATGTACCAATGGGAACTTATGATGATTACAGGCACTCTGACTTTGGCGACTACTTTGAGAACATAGTAGAATTCGAAGCAACAGGCATCGACAAGACTACAACCTCTACCGATGTTGAGGAGGTAGCTCGCTATTCAGTAAATGGTCAGCGATTGTCTGCTCCAACCAAGGGATTGAATATCGTGAAGTATAGCGATGGTAGCGTGAAGAAAGTTGCTGTTCGATAATGGGTGGCAAGCATCCTTGTGAGACAATATTTTTATATAGGAACGGCACCTCCTATGAGTACAAAGGCGAGAAACTCGGCGACTATGTGGTAAACGTCGTAGAAGCCCGAATGGGCGTGCGTCAGCACGAGGCTTAAATCGCTACATTTCAGCCCCAAGAAGGTCATATTATCCCAGAAAACAGGATGATATGACCTTCTTTCTTGAAAAAAAGACCTTTTTCCTTTGCCATGTGTACAAATAAGCGTATCTTTGCACCTTAAAATTGCAATTTTATAAATATTTAATGAAGATATTAGTGACGGGTGCGTCGGGATTCATAGGGAGCTTCATCGTAGAAGAGGCCCTCAGGCAAGGTATGGAAACATGGGCGGCAGTTCGCCCCTCCAGTTCCAGAAAATACCTGCAGGACGAGCGCATCCATTTTATCAACCTCAATCTTTCCTCCAAGGAAGAACTTATCAGCCAGTTAGACGGACACGAGTTCGACTATGTGGTTCATGCAGCAGGCGCAACGAAGTGTCTGCACGTTGACGACTTTTACCACGTCAACACCGAAGGAACCAAGAACCTGGCAGATGCCATCATCGCGCTGAAGATGCCCATCAAGCGATTCGTCTTCGTAAGCTCACTCAGCATCTTTGGTGCCATACGCGAGAAGCAGCCTTATCAGGAAATCACAGAGCACGACACACCCAAACCCAACACGGCATACGGAAAGAGCAAGCTCAAGGCCGAACGCTACCTCGACAGTTTAGGCATAGGATTTCCCTATATCATACTGCGACCTACAGGTGTTTACGGACCTCGCGAGAAAGACTATTTCCTGATGGCAAAAAGCATCAAGCAGCACATCGATTTCTCGGTAGGCTTCAAGCGTCAGGACATCACTTTCGTATACGTTCAGGATGTGGTGCAGGCTGTGTTCCTTGCCCTCAACCATGGTAAGAACGGACGCAAATACTTCCTCAGCGACGGAGAAGTATATCAGTCGGAAACATTCAGCGACCTGCTTCACCACGAGTTGGGCGACACATGGCTCCTGCGCATCAAAGCGCCTATATGGGTGCTCCGCCTGGTAACCTTCTTTGGCGAATACATAGGAAGGATGACTGGCAAGATGTCGGCTCTTAACAACGACAAATACAACATTCTGAAACAGCGCAACTGGAGATGCGACATCGAGCCTGCTGTCGACGAGCTGGGATTCCATCCTCGCTACAAGCTGAAACAAGGCGTCAAGCTGGCCGTAGAATGGTACAAGAAGAACGGATGGCTGTAATGATGGGACTGAAAGACAGACTTTCACTACAACCTTCAGAAAAAACAACAAACAAGAATAGTGTGATAAAAGATTATTTCAAGATAGAGAAAAACCCGAAGAAAGGACTCCTGGCACTGGAATGGGTCATGTTGGGATATATGGCCATCACCGTGATAGCCATGCTCTTCACTTACACCAAACTGGTAAACCCCGAGTCTATGGTATGGGGGCGCATCAGAGTACTGTTCATCACAGCAGCCATGTGGGCTGTATATCGCATGATTCCCTGCCGCATCACCAAGATGGCAAGAATCCTCGCCCAACTGTCGCTCCTCACCTGGTGGTATCCAGACACTTATGAGATCAACCGCATGTTCCCCAATCTGGACCATGTTTTTGCCCAATGGGAGCAGTCGCTATTCGGATTCCAGCCAGCACTGGTGTTTGCCAAGAACATGCCCTGGGTCATCGTGAGCGAGCTGATGGACTTGGGCTACGTGATGTACTATCCCATGATGGTCATTGTGGCTTACTACTACTTCTTCTGCCGATACAGAGAGTTCGAGCGTGCCACATTCGTCATCTACGCCTCGTTTATCATCTATTATGTGATATTTATCTTCGTGCCCGTAGCCGGACCAACGTTCTACTATCATGCCGTAGGACTGAGCGACATAGCCAAAGGTGTTTTTCCACCCATGCACGACTATTTCAACTACTGCACCGACTGCCTGCCCACACCAGGCTATACCGACGGCATATTCTATCATCTCGTAGAAGATGCCAAGGCAGCAGGCGAACGCCCCACAGCAGCCTTCCCAAGCTCGCATGTCAGCATCAGCACCGTATGCATGCTGTTGGCATGGCACTCGGGCAACCGCAAGCTCACCTACACTCTCCTGCCCTTCTACATCTTCCTGTGCCTGGCCACTGTATACATACAGGCTCACTACCTCATAGATGCCTTGGCAGGACTGGTGACAGGAGTAGCAGTATACTTCGGGCTGATGGCTGTATCGCGCAACATGACCGAGCACAACACCTCAACCGCCAAACTGAGTCAGAGATAATATACACATTATTATATATATTGCAAATGGGGAAGTTAAAGAATTTAAAGGAGTTAGAGAAGTTAACGCCATATGCTTTACAGCTAAATATTCAATCAAAAAAGGCTGTTGGCTACAACTTCTAACGACCGAAGGGAGTGATAACTTCTTTAACTTCTGAACTTGCTAAAGTTCAATTAATAACAAAACAAATAGAATTCATCTAGAACAATGAAGAAACTATTTATCGAAACTTATGGCTGCCAGATGAATGTGGCAGACAGCGAAGTTGTAGCCAGCATCATGCAAATGGCAGGCTACGACATGTGTGAGAAAGAAGAAGAGGCCGATGCCATCTTCCTCAATACCTGCAGCATCAGAGAGAATGCAGAGAACAAGATTTACCACCGTCTGGAAACTCTTCACGCCGAACAGAAGAAAGGACGGAAAGTAATATTGGGCGTGCTGGGCTGTATGGCAGAACGAGTAAAGACCGACCTCATCGAGAACCATTATGCCAACTTGGTATGCGGACCTGACAGCTATCTCAACCTGCCCGACATGATAGCACAGTGCGAAAACGGCAACAACGCCATCAACATAGAACTATCCAAGACTGAGACTTACCGCGACATCGTGCCTCAGCGAATCGGCGGAAACCGTATCAGCGGATTTGTAAGCATCATGCGTGGATGCAACAACTTCTGCCACTATTGTATCGTGCCCTATACACGAGGCCGAGAGAGAAGCCGTGATGCAGAAAGCATCCTGCGCGAAGTAAGCGACCTGCACGACCGTGGTTTCAAGGAAGTAACCCTGTTGGGACAGAACGTCAACAGCTACGGTCTCTCTCCATCGGGCAAGCGCGAGGAAGGAAGCCTGTCCTTTGCCCAGTTGCTGCACATGGTGGCACAGGCCGTGCCCGATATGCGCGTACGATTTACCACTTCCAACCCCGAAGACATGACAGAGGACATCCTGCAAGCCATAGCCGAAGAGCCCAACCTCTGTAAACATATCCACTTCCCTGCCCAGAGCGGAAGCAACAAGATTCTGAAGCTCATGAACCGCAAGTACACACGTGAGGAATATCTGGACAAGATAGCCGCCATCAAGCGCATCATTCCAGGTTGCGGCATCACTACAGATATCTTTGTGGGCTACCACGACGAGACTGAGGAAGACCAACAGCTCACCTTGTCGCTCGTCAAGGAAGTCGGCTTCGACAGCGCCTTCATGTTCAAGTATTCTGAGCGTCCCGGCACCTATGCAGCCAAGCATCTGCCCGACAACATATCAGAGGAGACAAAGATAGCCCGACTCAATGAACTCATCAAACTGCAGACCGAGATCAGCGCCCAGCAGAACAAGAAAGACGAGGGCAAGGAGTTTACTATCCTCATCGAGGGCTTCAGCAAGAGAAGCCGCGAACAACTCATGGGACGCACCGAACAGAACAAGGCCGTCATCATGGACAAAGGCAATCATCACATAGGCGAATTTGTGAAAGTACGCATCACAGGTTCCACCTCTGCTACACTCTTTGGTGAGGAAATAACAGAATAAAAACAAGAAAAACGCAAAAAGGCTTTGCGTTTTTCAATAAAAGCACTATATTTGCAGACTATGAAGGAATTCTTGCAAGTCTTACGACGCTTTGTGCCACCCTACAAGAAGTACCTGGCACTTTCTATCGTCTTCAATATCCTGTCAGCGATATTGAACATCTTCTCATTTGCAGCACTCATACCAATCCTGCAAATCCTGTTTCAGGTAGACGGAGGCATACGTGCCAACGACTACATGAGCTGGAATGGAGACCTTGGCAGCATCAAGGAAGTAGCTACCAACAATATGTACTACTACATCCAGGAGTTTATCGTAGAGTATAGTGCCTCTACGGCGCTTTTGGTCATCGGTCTGTTCCTGGCCTTCATGACATTCCTGAAGACTGGAGCCTACTTCCTCTCATCTGCCATGATTATTCCCATCAGGACAGGCATCGTGCGCGATATCCGAAACCAGCTCTACCACAAGATTACCTCCCTCTCGTTGGGATTCTTCAGCGAGGAGCGCAAGGGCGACATCATTGCTCGTATGAGTGGCGATGTGCAGGAAGTGGAAAACAGCATCATGTCGTCACTCGACATGCTCTTCAAGAATCCTATCCTCATCGTAGCCTACTTCACTGCCCTCGTGGTTATCAGCTGGCAGCTCACCATCTTCACCATCCTCTTCGTACCAGGATTCGGATGGTTTATGGGCTTTGTTGGCCGTAAGCTGAAAGCACAAAGTACGGAGGCACAGTCGCTGTGGAGCGACACCATGAGCATGGTAGAGGAAACACTCGGAGGCTTGCGCATCATCAAGGCTTTCTGTGCTGAAAGCAAAATGAACGCAGCTTTCGCCAAAGTGAACGGATTGTATCGCGACCACATCATGCGTGTCAACATACGTCAGCAGATGGCGCATCCTATGAGTGAGTTCTTGGGCACCATACTCATCGTCATCGTATTGTGGTTTGGAGGTATTCTCGTTCTCGACTACGGACGCATCGACGGTCCTACCATCATCTTCTATCTCGTCATGCTCTACAGCATCATCAACCCGCTGAAGGAGTTCTCGAAGGCAAGCTACAACATCCCTAAGGGTCTTGCCTCCATGGACCGTATCGACAAGATACTGCAGGCTGAGATAGAAATCAAGGATAAGGAGAACCCTGCTCATATAAGTAGCTTTGAGCATCAGATAGAATTCCGCAATGTATCCTTCGCCTATACCGACCACCGCAACAACGAGTTGGTTTATGTGCTGAAGAACATCAACCTGGTGATTCCCAAGGGAAAAACCGTTGCCCTGGTAGGACAGAGCGGTAGCGGAAAGAGTACGATGGTCGACCTCATACCACGTTACTACGATGTACAGGAAGGCGAGGTGCTTATCGACGGTATCAACGTGAAAGACCTGGCCGTGCACGACCTCCGACAGCTGATAGGCAACGTGAATCAGGAGGCAATCCTCTTCAATGCTTCCTTCAAGGACAACATACGATTTGGCAAGACCGACGCCACAGAAGAAGAAATAGCCAACGCAGCAAAAATAGCCAATGCCTACAACTTCATCACACAGTCGGAACAAGGCTTCGATACAAATATCGGCGACCGTGGCGGACGTCTCTCTGGCGGACAGCGCCAGCGTGTCAGCATCGCCCGTGCCATCTTGAAGAATCCACCTATCCTTATTCTCGACGAGGCTACATCAGCCCTCGACACTGAGAGCGAGCGATTGGTACAGGATGCTTTAGAGAAACTGATGAAGACACGCACCACGGTAGCTGTAGCCCACCGCCTGAGCACCATCAAGAATGCCGACGAGATATGTGTGCTCCACGAGGGACGCATCGTAGAAAGAGGCACTCATGAAGACCTGATAGCCAAGAATGGCTATTACCGCAAGTTGCACGACATGCAGCAGGTGTAAGCAAAAAAGAAACTAAAATAATGCTCAATGTTGAGTAACATTTTCGCAGAACAACAATGAAGAAGATATTATACGGCAGTATATTCTGCATTTGGAATTTGATGTCTCTGCTGCCGCTGAGAGTGCTCTACATTCTCAGCGACGGTTTATTTTACCTTATTTATTATGTGGTGAAATATCGTCGCCCACTGGTAAGGAAACACCTCTTCGACTCTTTCCCTGAAAAAAACGAGGCTGAGCGCATCAAGATAGAGAAGGAATTCTACTCCTGGTTCTGCGACTATATTGTAGAAACCATCAAGCTCTTCACGATGAGCAAGAAGCAAATCAAGAAGCGCATGCAGTTTGTAGGAGCCGAAAAGATAAGAGAATCTTGCCAGAAAGGCCAGTCATGTGCAATCTATTTGGGACATTACTGCAACTGGGAATGGATAACCTCCCTGCAGTTATGGGTAGGCAAAGACATTGCCTGCGGTCAAATCTACCATCCCTTGGAGAACGAGGCTTTCGACAAACTCTTCCTCTACCTTCGCAACCGCTTAGGAGCCAAATGTATTCCCATGGAAGAATCTATCCGCAAGATAGTAAAGATGCGCCAAGAAGGCAAGCCCATTGTGATTGGCTACATAGCCGATCAGGTTCCACACTGGAGAAACATCCACTACTTTACCGACTTTTTGCATCACGACACCCCTGTATTGACTGGTACTGAGCGCATTGTAAGAAAGATGAATCATGCGGTCTACTATCTCGATGTACAACGTCTGAAACGAGGCTATTATCAAGCTGAGTTCAAGTTCCTTACTGACAAACCAAATGAATGCAAGGAGTTTGAAATCACCGAGATGTACTTCCGTGCTTTGGAAAAGACTATCCAGCGTCAGCCTCCTTTCTGGCTTTGGACGCATAACCGTTGGAAACGTACCCGTGAGGGATGGCTTAAAGTTCTCGACCCTGTTACCCATCGGGCAAGAGCATAACAAGCTTCCACCTTTTTTGAAAACAAGATTGTATGAAACTAAACATCAAAGAGACAGACTCATTTCTACGTGGTTTACTATGGGCTTCGTGCATCATAGTAGGCACACTCATGCTTTTCCGCCTGTTGTTTGTCTTCCTGTATGTACCAGGAAACATATTGACAGCACACAGTTCAGACCTTTACAAGGTGCTGTATAATGCCTTGCGTTTTGACTTTCAGATAGCAGCTTATGCCGCTTTATTACCCACGGTCATCATGCTCATACTGCTGTTTGTTTCTACACCCAAGTATCAAAAATGGTGTAGGAATTTCTGCTCATGGTATTACACCATAGTAGCCACCTTGCTTGCCTTGCTGTCAGCTATCGATTTGGGGTACTTTGCCAATTTCAACTCACACATCTCCTTTACTTTCTTCGACTTTTTCGACGAAGAGCCACTGAGTCTCATCCAAACCATCTGGGATGACTATCCCGTAATTTGGATTCTCATTGGCTTATGCTTCTGGGGAACAGTAACAAGGATAGCCAGCAAATGGGCTTTCCTTCGCCCATCCCAAACCAAGAGTTGTTCTACAAAGAAAACCACCATTGCTATTATGCTGTATATTGCAGCCATAGTTGTCTGCATGCGCGGCTCAATAGGACGTTTCCCACTACAAGTAGAAGACCTTGTCGTTTCTGTTTCCGAACGTATAAACGACATCATACCCAATGCTCCCTATATGCTGAAGAAAGCATTGAAAGAGAAGTCTATGGTATTCGACATAAAGCCAACAGCAACTCTGCTCAAGGAATATTCTTTCAAGAATCTGCAAGAAGCCATGGATACTTTTTCTGACAAAGGGGTAAAACTCTCCAACGACACTCTGGCAAGTCTGCAGAAAGTACTTTTCAGCCATGCTGGTGATACATTGAAACAGCAGCCCAATGTTCTTATCCTTTGCTGTGAGAGTTGGAGTAACTACCTGATACACTTAGACCCTGTACTGCAATGCGGAATAGGAAAGCATCTGAAGGAAGACATCCTCTTCGACAACTTCCAGTCGGTACGCAACGGAACGATAGCCACCATAGAGAACATCACCGTAGCCACACCTTTCCAACGTGTGTTCAGGTCAGGCTATCGCCAATACTGCATGCCTACATCCATAGCCATTCCTTTCAAAAACAGCGGTTACAGTTGCGAATTTCTGTCAGGAATGGACTTAGCATGGGAAGACTGCGGAGCGGCTCTTAAGAATCAGAGATTTGACCAACTGACAGGAAAATTTGAAATTCTGAAGGAAATACCATCAGCCGAATACAACAGCATTGGTGTCTACGATGAATATATGCTGAAGGTGATTTTGCGAAAGCTCAAAGAGAAGACCAGCAAGCCACAAATGATTATGGCCATGACAACCACCAACCATCCGCCGTTGGACATTCCTAAGCATGCACAGATACCTGCTTTGCCAGAAGGCTTCTGTAGCAAGCCATGCTTCAACAACGTGGGCGAGGACGTGGTAGAGAAATACCTTCGGGCCTTTCAATATTTCAACACCTGTCTTACCCAGTTTCTCGACGAGTTCAAGAAGTCGGAGGCAGCAAAGAATACAATCCTCATCCTGACTGGCGACCATAATGTGCGCGCCATACTCAACTATAATCATATCGGAAAAAGATGGCAGAACTCTGTACCTCTCTACATCTATCTGCCACCTTATCTGCGCACCAAGGACTATCCTGTTCACCCCAAAGCGTGGGGATGCCACTACGATATATTGGCAACAATAGCTCCTTTTACATACCGCAACACCGATTATCCCAAGTTGGGCAACAACCTGCTCGAAAAAGACATTCTTTCGGGAGGTCTGTCGTTCAGCTATAACGAAGAACAAGTCAGAGCAGACAAGGCATATCTTCCAAAAGCCAAGAGGATTTCTGAGGCAAGGGAATTATTACTTCGCTTGTACTTCCAAAAGGTATTCACCAATCTGAAAAGATAATAACAACTATGTATAAAGTCAAACTCACTCCATACAGACCCGGGTTAGCCAAAATCATGCATAGACAAACCCGAAATGACTCGTTGACTTCCCTTGACGGACGTTACAAGTTCTATATAGACGAAGACATAGAAGATCCAGATTTCTGGGTAGTACAGGGCAAGGGACTCCGACAGGAAAAAAGCTGCAAGGTAGCTCCAGAAAACACCATCATGCTGACTACAGAACCCCGTTCCATATTAGTCTATCCCAAGAAATACCTCAACCAGTTTGGTATGGTATGCACTTGTCAGGAAAAGACCAAGCACCCCAACATACACTTTGGTCCAGCCATACTGCCCTGGTTTGTAGGCTATAAGGAAATAGAGGACAGTGTCTACAAGTATACTAAAGACTATAATGCCTTTAAGAACGAGAAGGCTGAAAAAAAAGAGAAACTTATTTCTGTCATCACGAGCAACAAAGCTTTTACCAACGGACATATAAAACGAATTAAGTTTGTAGAACGACTCAAGGAGTATTATGGCGACAAACTTGATGTCTTCGGTCGAGGCTTTCAGGATTTTGATGACAAATGGGATGTACTTGCTCCCTACAAGTATCATATCGTGATAGAGAATTCATCACAAGACTACTACTGGACAGAGAAACTTTCCGATTGTTTTCTCTGTGACACATATCCTTTCTATTATGGATGCACCAATGTAGAGGATTATTTTCCCAAAGAAAGTCTGACACAAATCGACATCAACGACTTCGAGAAGACTATAGCCATCATTGACAAGGCTATCACAAACGATACTTACGAGAAAGCCCAGGAAGCCTTGGCAGAAAGCAAGAATCTGGTACTCGACAAATACAATATGTTTGAATACATTGCGTCACTCTGCGACACCCTCAATCCCAAAGCAGAAAAGAAGATGGTAACACTGAAGCCATGCCGTTCGGGCGCAGACATTCACAACTTCTGGAACTACATGGTGATGCGCGGGCTCTTCAAACTGAAAATGAAAGCCATCAACCTGTTCTGTGGCAACAACCTGATGAAGAAAAAATAAAAACTATCAAGCATACATTATAATTCAGCAAAGAAAAATATGGGTAGACTGGGCAAAGGTGCTCGGTATGTACACTATCATTTACGGACATTGCTTCCCCGAAACAATGTCCAACTTCATCTACGCCTTCAATGTTCCGGTCTTCTTTATCATCTCTGGATACTTATGTAAAAAGGAACAGAATTTTTCTACTTGTTAGAACAAGACCCTTCACAACTTGATTATACCTTATTATATATTAGCGTTTATCAAAGTGGCAGGAGCTATTTTCAAGCATTTGGACAAGGCCGACTGTAAGTTTGTCAGGGTAATATCCAGTGGCACCATCGTGATATTGGTTTTCCATAGAGAATTACTCCATCCTATGCTCAAATGGATTTCTCAGCAAAATTTCGATGCCATTACCAGTGATGCTCTCATGGCATTAAGCGCAGTAATAGTCCTGGCTGCTTTTTATCCTCTGATATTGATTGTAAAAAGAGTCTTCCCCATTGTTTTGGGAAGAAGAATGAAATCGTAGCCCATCAACTTTCATGTTTTTTGGCAGTTGGAAGAGCCTTTGTAACTATCAGCACCCATATGGAGAACTGATAGTTACAAAGGCTATACTTGTATTATCAGCCTTACAACCCTAAGAAACGGTCGCTTAATACTGGCCGAAAATCTTACTCTTATACTATATAAATGTTCTGGTTAAGCCAATAAAAGTTCCGTTCAAAGGCTTTGAATGTACGTTCAAAGGCTTTGAATGTGCGTTCAGAGGCTTTGAACGGACATTCAGAGGCTTTGAACAGACATTTCAAAGCACGTGGCGGAGATTTTCATAACTAACAGAAAACAATTTGTATAGTATTAAAGTAACTACTTATGGCTATAGGGTACTGAATTGTTACGAGCCTTTAGGTTCGTCATGATAAATATAATAAAAATCCCCACTCCATCAGACAAATATTGTCTAACGGAATGGGGGATTTATCTTTCCCATTTTCAAGTCTATCACTTCAGCTTGATATCAAACTCCTCAAGAGCATTCTTCATTACTACAAAGAAGTCCTTGATATCTTGCTCGTCAATGGCTCCCAAAGCACAGAGTCGGAAAGTATTGGTGGTGCTTATCTTTCCTGGATAAATGGTAAAACCATGCTCATAGCAGTAGTCGTGTACCTTCTCAAAACTCCAGTTTTCATCTTCAGGATAAAGCACACTCACCACGAGTCCCGACTCCATCTCGCGAGGGATAATCGTCTTGAATCCCAGCTCATCGAGTCCTTGATGAATAGCCTCATATACTCTATGATGGCGGGCAAACTTAGCCTCCTCGCCCTCCTCGAAATACTCTCTCAATGCCTGGATAGTGGCGTAGATTGTCTGTACGGGAGGCGTAAAGTGCATCTCGCCTGTTCTCTCAAAGAAATCATATTGCATATACAGATTGCAATAGTAGGAACGGGTAGGATAATTCTTTGAAGCCTTGATGATGTCGGTTCTTCCTATGATGAAAGACAAGCCCGACATAGCCATCAAACCCTTTTGGGCGGAAGCCATACAGAAGTCGACATTGTCATTGACCACATCCAGCGGTATCATGCCAAGCGATGAAGTCGTGTCACTCACGAAGATGGCACCATACTGATGAGCCAAGGCTCCTATCTCACGTATAGGATTCAGTATGCCCGTACCTGTCTCATGATGGCAACAATATACTACAGCCACATCAGGATTGACCTTCAGCGCCTCTTCTACTGCATCCAACTGAGGTTGTTCATAAACAGAGAACTTAAGATTGATATGTGGAATATGATACATCTCACACACCTCTACGGCACGTGCGTTATAGGCACCATTGTTGACCACAAGTACCTTTTTGCCTTCAGGCACCAACGAGTTGATGCAAACATCAATATTGATGGTACCCGAACCACAGAAAAGCACCGATGTATATTGGTCTTCTGGTGCATGAACTACCTTGAGCAAATCGGAGCGCAAGCCTTTCATCAAACCAGCAAACTCCTTCTCGCGAGGACAAATATCTGGCACTACCTGAGCCATTTTAACCGTATCAGTAGTGGTTGCAGGACCAGGGTTCAACAACACATTTCTCTTTATCTTTTCCATTTTTCCTTTTTATAGTTTACTTAGAATATGTTTTTCGGCATAAGCCAAATCATCAGAATCATCTATCTCATACCAGGCGAGGCCAGGAACATTCAACACAAAGACAGGCGAGATACGCTGCGACATAGACAACAGCTCGTACTCGTAACCCAACTTTGGCTTACTTTCTGCTATCTTGCCATAATCCTGGCACATCAGGCTGAAGAACTTTGCCGAAAGTTTATGGATACCTACAAGTTCGCCCTTGGCATTGAGCTCTTCCTTGTTGACCGAACAGCGAGTCAGCACGCCATGCTCGTCAGACTCCACATAATACTGATCCTGAAACTTAGTAACAGGCGAAATAAGCATCACATCGGGCTCCTTGCACTCTAAAAGCGAAGTAATGGCTTTCTGCTCAAACACCAAGTCAGACTCCAACAAGAGGAAATCGTCCTCGCCTATCGCCTCACGACAATTCCAGAGCGTGTACATACTGTTGGTTTCAGCAAAACGCGGACTGAACACACACACAATGCCATCCTCGCGCTTAGCCAGATCCTCATACCATTCTTTATGATAACCTGTTCCTATGATGATGCGCTCTATGCCGCACGACTTCAATATCCTTATCGAACGTTCTATCATGGAGATTCCTCCCACAGGAACAAATCCCTTAGGCATCAACTCAGTTTTCTCGCCGAAACGAGAGCCCAAGCCTGCTGCCATAATGACTGCAGTTTTCATATTTTTATTAATGTCACTTTCTATTTTTTTTCATCGAATACACAAGTGAAGCAGAAGAGGCGCGAGTCGCCTATTCAGCAAGAAACTTCATCAAGGCTTCCTTGTTCTGTATTGGGGTTGTCGTAGGACGTCCCAAGTCTTTGCGGTTGCCTTTCTTCACCTTTACCTCTAAAAGGACAGGCCCTTCTGTAGCCTTCACTTCCTTCAATACAGCCTCAAGTGCTTCCTTTGTATCTACCGAGAAAGCTTCCCGATAACCTACAGCCTTTGCAACGGCAGGAATATCAATCTTGAGTCCTACTGTAGGCTGACCGCCCACAGAATCATGTGCACCATTGTTGAAGACCACATGAACGTAGTTTTTGGGTGCCTTGCTGGCTATAATGGCCATTGACCCCATGTGCATGATAGAGGCTCCATCACCATCAAAACACCAGATAGTGCGATTCTCCTTCTCCAAGGCTATTCCCAAGGCTATCTGGGAAGCATGACCCATGGAACCTACTGTAAGGAAATCGCGCTCATGACCTTGTCCCCAGGCTGTACGGGCCTCAAACAACTCTCGTGAAATCATGCCGGTAGTCGAAACAATGGCATCCTTTGAATCAAGGGCAGAAGCTACTGTCTGAATGGCTTCTTCACGAGACATCGTAAGATTGTTGTGCTCGATGCTCTGAAGCTGGTAGTCCTCGAAAGTACCTTTCTCTATGACAAGCGCATAGACTTCGTTTCTTCTCAGCGCCTCCACCGCTTTCTCGATCTGCTTCTTGGCTTTCTCTTCGTCGAGAGAAAGCACATCGTAATTGACCCCCATCACATTGAGAAGTCCTGTCGTCACCTTTCCTTGCTTTACATGCTGTGGCTCATCGTGCACGCCAGGACGTCCGCGCCAGCCTATCAACAGCAAGACTGGAATATTGTAAACCTCCTTGTCGGTGAGCGATGCCAAGGGATTGATGATATTTCCCTCGCCCGAATTTTGCATATAGACAACTCCTGCCTTTCCTGTAGCCAAGTGATAACCAGCCGCCAAACCTATGGCTGCGCCCTCGTTGGCTGCAATAATGTTGTGCTTCTCGTCCATATTGTCGGCTATATAAGCACAGATATTCTTCAACAGGCTGTCGGGAACTCCCGCAAAGAAGTCTATGCCAAACGAGCCTAATGTATCAATAAAAAACTTTGGACTTATCATTTCTCTATTGTTTTTTTGTTCCGGGAATAAGATTAAGTATCTGCTTGATAGGCATACAGTATTCTTCTGATGCCTCCAAAGAGCGACTTGTGCGAAGAATCGTTTCTGCACACTTCAGCATGGCAGGGTAAGCCGAGCGAAGCATATGATTGGCATAAATGACAACATTGACGCCCCATCCAGCCAACTCTTCCTCAGTAAACTGATTGTAAGTCGTTGGCACTACGACGATGGGAGTATGGTTGTCTGTCTGGCGGAAACGGTGGCAAAACTCCTTGATATCCTCGCCAGTCTTCTCCTTCGAGTGAATCATCACACCATCAGCTCCTGCAGCCACGTAAGCATGGCAACGCTCCAGGGCATCATCTACCGACTTACCAGCTATGAGCGACTCGCAACGCGATACAATCATAAAGTCGCGTGTTATCTGCGCTTCCTTTCCGGCACGAATCTTGGCACAGAATCCCTCTATCGTGTCTTGTGTCTGCACAGCATCGGTTCCGAAGAGAGAGTTTTGCTTGAGTCCCACCTTGTCCTCAATGATGACACACGAAATGCCAAGACGCTCCAATGTACGTACAGTAAACCCGAAATGTTCCAGTTTTCCACCTGTATCACCATCAAAGATTACAGGCTTGGTTGTTACTTCCAAAGTATCATTCAAGTCATGCAGACGAGTTGTCAAGTCGACAGCCTCGATATCTGGCTTTCCTTTTGAAGTGGAATCGGTAAGCGATGAAGCCCACATACCGTCAAACTCTCTTATCTGTCCGTTCACTTCCACCTTTGTATGTTCTGCTATCAGACCCGTAAGTCCGTTATGCGATTCCAGAATTCTCACTACAGGCTTGGCAGCTATCAAACGGCGCAAGGAAGAAAGTCGCATCTGTGGCGTAACCCCCAGAGCATCTATCTCCTGCTGAATGCCCGAAGCGGTAATATTCTTGGTGTAAGGAATCTCTATCACCTCACCTCCTATCTTGCTCATCACGTTGAAGACCTCTTCGCGCAGATATTTCTCAGGTCCGCTCTTCCAATCATCACCATGTATGATATAATCGGGCTTCAGCTTCATCAGATTGGGAATATAGCTCCAGTCATCCTGTGGCACTACCTGGGCCACATTTTTGATATTCTCCACCACATTCTTTCTTTGTTCCCATGTCAGATAAGGCAAGCGTCGATGGTTGGCTATCGCCTTGTCTGTAAACAGACCTATAATGACATCGCCATATTCGGCAGCCTTGTTAATGATATTGATGTATCCAGGATGCATAATATCACCTATCATTCCTAAATATACTTTCTTCGCCATAGAATTCTTCCTATTTTTTACTTGATTATACAGTTAGTATGTTCTTTCTTTTTATCCGTTTTCCTTCATGTATTCGCGATAGGGCTTACTGAGATCGAGAAGTCTGAAGTTTTGTGGAGGATATTCCTCCTTGGCAGGGGGCGTCATGTAGTCGCCATAGCAACGAGTCAGATAGTCGTCCGTATTCTGAGCCGTCAGCAACTGATGTCCCTCAAACTCTATGGGCGACGGCGTGCCATAGGTTTCCTTGGGATGAATGCCTCTGTCGGGCTTGAAATCATGGTCTACCACGTATGGATATTTGTCATAATCATACTCACTCTGAATCTGGGCTATCTTTCGGTGCGCCCAACTCTGCGACACGATTCTGTGCATCAACAAAGGCAAGAGGCTCTTGATGCCGTGTCCATGCTTATAGGGATCTACGGTTGCAAAATAGAGCATTTTTTTTGCCATACTGTTTCTGAAGAAATGCCAACGCTGCTTCAATCTGTTGGGCGTCATGCCGTCAAGAGGGAACACGTCAATGGGCAATCCTCCCACAAAGTCGAAATGGCGTCGAAGGATATAAGTTGTGTCAGCATCTTGTATTCTTGCAAAAGCATAAGGATACATAGGATTCTGCTTATAACTCACCAGTTCATATCTTTTCGGCAACCATTCATGGGCATGTTCCACCAACACATCGTAGTCCTTGCGTGGCAAAGCTATATCGGCGTCATCATCCCAAGGAATAAAGCCCTTGTGGCGAACAGCTCCCAACATGGTGCCTGCCACAAGATAATATCTTAAGTTGTGCTCACGACAAACCTTATCTATCGCCAGCAGGATGTCCAAGAGATATTTCTGCATCTCTCGTGTCTGCCCGGCAGTGAGTCGATTCTGAACATTTGTCTTACTCATATTCATTTTACTTTTTTTACGTTTTAATTTTCCCTTCTCAACCAGTCCAACACATACTGCTGCTTGATGCCATCATGGAATATCTGCGGATCGTTGTCAAGCGTCAATAGGTATTTGGGATAATTATCCGGTATGGCTTGCAAGGGTTCCAATTCTCGCTTCATTGTATCCTCATCCCTCACACTAAGAGAAACTTGATAATACGCTTTTCGCTCACCTTGAACAACAACGAAATCTATCTCGGCATCACCTATTTTCCCGACATAAATTTCTCCACCCCGACGCACCAATTCCAAATAGACGACATTCTCCAACACATGCCCCAAGTCGCCACCCTTGGTACCATTGATGACACTGCGCAAACCAACATCCACAAGATAATACTTTTGTCCAGTCTTCAGCAATTGCTTTCCCTTGGCATCATATCTCGGAACAGAATAAAAGATATAACTGTTCGTTAAGGCTGAGATATAGTTTTCTACAGTATGCGAAGCTATTTTTCTTCCCAAAGAAGTCATCGTGTCACTGATACGCTTGATGACGGATATATTGCCAATATTATCGGCCAGAAAACGAACAACGCTCTCCAGCATCATGACATCCGTTATCTTCCTGCGACTCACCACGTCTTTCAGTACTATCGTGTTGTACAAACCCGTAAGGTATTCACGCACCATCTCACGGTCATTTTTGATTTGCAAGACATAAGGGAATGAACTCTTCTCGATATATTCACGATAAGCTGCTTCAATATTCGCATCAGAAGGCATCGATTGGAGATATTCATTGAAAGAGAATGGGAACAACTTGATTTCTACATATCTACCAGTAAGTAAGGTTGCTATCTCACCAGACAAGAGATAAGCATTGGAGCCAGTCACATAGAGGTCAACATTATCTAATAAGAACAAGCTGTCTATCGCCTTTTGGAATCCATCCACCATCTGAATCTCATCAAAAAAGAGATAATTCATCTTTCCTGGACAGAGATTCTTCTTGACATGCGAGTACAAAGCCTTATAGTTGAGAAATGGCTCATTGTCCAAGTCTTCGAAGTTGAGTTCCTGCACCTGTTGTTCAGACACGCCTTCAACAAGAAGCTTCTCACGAAACATCCTCAAAAGAGATGACTTGCCACAACGACGGATACCAGTCACCACTTTTATTATTTTCTTATCTCTCCATTTCTCCAGAAGAGACATATACTCTGTACGTACTATCATAAGCAGAAAAAAAATGAATTACACTGCAAATATACAAAACTTTCTCAAGAAAAATGAAATGCACTGCATTTTTCTTTCGAAAATACATAAGATTTGCAGCGCGCTGCTATTTCAGTTCCTCTATTGGAAGGAGGTGCAAGAAGGATTAACATCCTTATCAGATAACAACCATATCCTTTCGTGCCTCAAAATCGGCAATAACCTTGATGATGCATTCCGATATGTCGCCCGACACATACGAGAAGTCCTTGCCGGTGCGGATGGCCTTGAGAAAGGAGAGAAGCTCATAGCGCAAGCCCTCGCCGTCCAACTGATAGAAATAACGCTTATTGTTCTGCGGATTCTCGTATCTTACCTCGAAGTAATCGGTTTTCCACCAAGGAGCCGGCACATAGATATAGCCCTTGGTGCCTGATATGACAAGCGAACCTTCCGACTTGACACCCTGCCCCACCTTGAGCGAGGCTACAGCATGAGGATAAACTAAAGAAATCTTCGTAAAGGCATCATACTTCTGATGCTCGTCTAAGAAGTGAGTGGCAATCTGCTTTGAGGTGAAACCTGTTCCCAACAACTGAAAGATGGGCAGGAGCGCTGTAGGACCCCATGCGCAGATGCTGTTCCATTCGTAAAGGCTCTTCTGAGAGTCATGAGTCGGATCAAAATCCACCAGACTTGTACAAGTGGCATCTACAGAAATGATGTCGCCTATGACGCCTCCCTTTGCCAATAATAGAAGACGATAGTAAGCCACAGAATAAGCCGTCTTGATGGAATCCATGAGCACCAACTTCCTGTCTTTTGCCATCTGTCGCAGTTCTTCCCACTGCCCAGTCTCCATGGTGACTGGCGACTCACAGAGCACGTGCTTCCCCTTCTGCAGCGCCTCCTTGATCTGCGCATAATGCTTCTCGGGAGCCGAAATGACATAGAGCGCATCGCTGTCGTCGAGCAAGTCCTGATAGGATTCAGCCTGCTGGGATGGGCGCTTCAGACTGTCTGAAAGATAAGTGTCGTTCAGGGTAAACACCTTGCCCGACTCAAGTCCATTCACATACTGGCTCTCACGCTCTATCTTGTTGAGTATGGGCGACTCGCCCACCAGTCCTAAGCGCACCACTTGCTGCTCTGAGCGTATCTCTGTGCTCGACACGCCACTGGTCCTATCCAAATACACCACCTGGCAATAGGCTTTAAGATAGTCGAACTTGCCTTTCCAGTCGGAGCCAACCGTAAAGATGTCGACATTCAGGCGCTTGATGTCGTCAATCTTCTGTCCCTCATATTCCTCGATGATAATTTCATCTGCCAGCCCCGTGGCTCTTACAGCCTCCACACGCTCCATGAGCGACTGCTGTACGTTGATCTTTCCACGTTCGCGGTCGAAGGTGTCGGATGTTACTCCCACGATGAGATAATCGCCCAAAGCCTTGGCACGCTCCAAGAGGCGAACATGACCGTAATGCAACAGGTCGTAGGTTCCGTATGTGATGACTTTTACCATTATTCTTTGTTTATGGAGTTTTTGTTCAGAGCAGTCCTTTTTGCTGCATGTCCTTGAGTGCATTCACCAAAGTGGTGTTGTCCTCGGGTGAGAGATGTCCGAGATGTCCCACACGGAACACCTTCTCTGCCATGTCTCCGCCATTAGGGCAAACCCAGATGCCATACTCATCCTTCAGTTTCAGGAAGATGTCGTAGGCCGACGCATGGAGCGGATGGAGCGGAGTGACAGCATTCGACATCGACTTCGACACGATGGTGAATGGCAAGTCCTTGATCTTGCTTCTGAAGTCTTCTGCCAACATTTTCATTCTGCGGTTCTCGCTCTCCACGCCTCCGTTGCGCTCTATCTCCTTCAGCCGGGCATTGATCTGCAACAATGTTCCGACTGCAGGTGTAAAGGGAGTCTGTCCACGCTCGCCATTCTTCAGGGCGTCCTTCAGGTCGAAGTACATCGACTTCACCTGGTTGGCTTCCACTCGCTTCTGAGCCTCAGCATCAAGAACGATAACCGATATGCCCGGAGGACAAGCCAGAGCTTTCTGCGAACCTGTTATCATCACGTTGACGCCCAATGCCTGCATGTCGAATGGATCGGCAAGGAACGAACTGATGGAGTCAACTGCCAAGAACATTTGGTTGCGATGACAGAAGTCGCTGATCATCTTTATGTCGTAGAGAACACCCGTTGAGGTTTCGTGCAGGTTGACAAGGAATCCTGTATAGCCTTGTCCCTCATAGGCGCTCAGCTCTTCGGCTGTCAACGGATTGCCCGTCTCCAACTTGATTTCGGTATAAGGAATGTCGTGTATCTGGCACAGTTGAACGAAACGATGACCGAAGCTACCTCCGTTCACCACCAACAGCTTGTCGGCAGACGTGAAGCAATTCATCACCACAGCCTCCATCGAGGCAGTTCCCGAACCTGTGATAAACACCACGCGGGCATCATCAGAAGCCTTGGCAAACTCCTTCATCAGCCGTTCGTTCTCCTTCATGGTTTCTGAGAACTCTGCTGTTCTGAAATATGGAACCTGCTCAGCACCGATGGCTCTAACCTCATCGCTTGCCATGACAGGTCCTACTGTAAAATTAAGCATATTTTATTTATCCTTTTTTGATTCTTCCAAATGTTTTGATGCTGGTATATTTACGCCAAAGGTTCAGCTTCCTCTTCTTCGGCACGCCGTGGCGACGTATGTAGTCCTCAGCACCAGCTATCATGCGCTCGCACACCCTGCCGTCCAGATAGGGATCGTAGTTGTCTACTATCCACTGGCGTTTAGCAATGGCCTCTGGATCAGTAAGTGCATGGTCGTAAGCAGCAATGAGCAGCGACGGCTCGGTGATGTTCTCCCAGTAGATGGCTTTCGAGATTGTGCCCAGCGTGATGACAGGACGCGAAAGCAAGAGGAACTCATAGATGGTGGACGACGTGTCGCTGATGAGCACATCCGACATGAGCTGATACTTGGTGACATTCTCGCCCTTGTCGATGAAGATGACATCATTCCTCTGGCTCGCCCAGTCGCGATATTCGTCTACCCATTCCTGTCGAGTCAATGGATGAAACTTCATCAGCACCAAGGCGTTTCGCTCCTCTGCCAGTCTGCCGAGCTGTTCCTTGATGTAAGGCAGCGATGTAAGCTTGGGCGAGAAGGTGGGCGCATAGAGAATGATGGTTTTCTTGCCACTCTGGCTGAGCAACTGCTCACGCTCGGCATCATACTTATGCAGATTGGCCTTTATCCAGTCTTGCTTGGGCCATCCTGTCTCAAGCACCTCAAAGTCGCCATACTTCTTCGACAAAGCCTTAAAATGTGAAGTGAAATAAGGACCCTGTGTAAAGTATGTATCGAAATATCTGCGTATAATCCAGTGGTCTTTCTTCTCGGCAGCATAGCCATGAAACACCTGTATCTTGACTCCAGGCAGATAGTAGGGGACGATGTTTCCCGGCACGTAGATGGCATCGGGAGAGAAGTCGTAAACCTCCTGTATTGAGCCTGTCCATCTCACCTTATCGGCATACTCAAACTTGTCTATCTTGGGCTGATGAATGTACCACAGCACCTCGTGCGGCAAGTGGTTGGCTGTCACGTATTCCTGTATCGGGTTGAGAATGTCGATGGCATACTTGTTCTCGCAAAACAGAACGATTCTCATATCTTTGCTTTTTCTTGTTGTTTACTTCTTTTTGTTGTTCTCATTGGCATACACCAGTCGGTTTTGCGTCATTCGCTCCATGTACGACTGTATGATGGCTTTCACCTGACGCTCCATCTCCTGGCGCACCTTGGGTTCCTTGTCTGCCACATTGTTCTTCAGCAACAGGTCGGTGCGGAAACGATACATAGCCTTGGTCTTCTGTCCGTCCCACTGCAACAGATAGTCACCCTTCACATACTGATAGAAACCATTGATGTAGTTGACAGCCCATGTGTCCTTAGCTGGCGTGGTGAGCAGGTCGATGCCGAAGCCCACATACTTCTTGTCGTAGCCCAAATAGCTCAGTACCGTAGGCATGATGTCTATCTGCTGGGCGATGGCATCGCGCATGCCAGGCTTAAATTCACCGCTCGGGTCGAAGAAGATGACGGGCGAACAGAAACCTCCCAGATCTGTCTGATAATACTCATGGTCGCTCTGGTTGGTGTGGTCGGATGTGATCACGAAGATCGTGTTCTTGTACCAAGGCATAGTCTTCGCCTTGTTGAAGAACTGCCGCAAGGCATTGTCGGTATAGCGAATGCACTTGTGTATAGGCAGTCCCTCCTCCGGGAACTGACGCTTATATTTGTCGGGAATGACAAAGGGGTGATGTGATGATGCCGTAAAAAGAGCCGTCATGAAAGGCTGCTTCATCTCGCCCATCTTGGTGGCATAAAACTGCAGGAAAGGCTCATCCCATATCGCCCAAGTTCCATCGAAGTCCTTGTCACCGCCAAAACGCTTGTCGGCATCAAACTCCGTGCGTCCGAAATAATCGTCAAAACCCGTGGCACGTGCAAAAGCCTGGAAGCCCATCGAACCATTCTCGGCTCCATGGAAGAAAGCAGAGTAATAGCCTTCCTTCTTCAGTTCGCCAGCCAGTCCGCTCACGTTGTTCATTGATGCTGATGTCAGGAAGAAAGGCTCTATGAACATCGGGATGCTCGATAGTACACTGGGCATTCCGTCAATGCTCTTTCTACCATTGCAGAACGAATACTGATAAGTGGCACTGTGCTGCATCAACGAGTCAACAAAAGGCGTATAACCTTTGTATCTGCCGCCATCGAGCCATTTGTTGAAACCGCCGATATATTCTCGTCCGAAACTCTCTATGATGATTACCACAACGTTCTTCTTGCGCTTGGTCAGTGAGTCATTTGGCATATGGATAGGCGAATAGATGGCATCGAGTTGCTGCGCTGTATAATAATCGGGCACTTGAAAAACTTTCTTTCCCATTGTACGTATCAGCGAGAAGGGCGTGTTGAGCACAATGGCAGCCTCTAATGGACGCTCCACATACTGGTTGGCATTGCTGATGGTGATGGGGCGCACGGCTGTGGTGAATCCGCCTCGCATACCTGCAACACAGAAAGGCACAAAGACAACAAGACAAACTGTCTGTGCTACATAATATCTTGCCATAGGTTTCAGTCTGTAGGGACGCTTCACAGCCTCGGGGCGCTCGCCCTTGGGCATGCGGTAGAAATACCACAATGCAACTATCAACGCCATACCGATGAGTACTAAATACCAATGGCGCAAAAACTCTACGCCGAAGATGCTACCTAAGTTGTTCTCGTTCTTGAACTCAGAGAACACTGTTCCTGTGGTGCGACGGGTTGTGTACTGAAAATACACACAGTCGGTCAGATTGGCCACTATGCTCACGGCATTCACCACGACAAACACCCATTTGGCTACCTTCTGATACAGGGCACTCTCCTTGTAGTGGATGGGGAAAAGCATCAGGAGCGCATAGAGTGCGTTGGTATAAAGAATGGCTGAAGTGTCGAAGAACCAGCCGCCCACGAGCATCTCGCCAAAAGCCTGCCAGGTAAGCGAGTCGGAGAACATACTCCAGTTGACTGCCAGAAACACCAGGCGGCATATTTCATAAACGATGTATACAATCGCCATATTGATGACGAAACAGAGTGGCGAGGTAAACAAATTTCTCTTTAGTCTCACGTTTGTGTTATTTTAGCTGTTTATTACATGTCGTTACAGTTGGCAAAATTACTTAAAAATCATGTAATATACAAATAATTGGCTGCGTATTTTGACTTACCATCGCCATTTCACCTGTATTTCGATATCAGTCTGCGAGGAACCGTCTATCTGCTGCAGTCCTGACGAAATACAGTCGCGGTCGAAATACTTGGTACTGCCCACCTTGCAGAGGGCTACGAGATGACTGCCCACATCGGCGCGGGTTGTCAGCACAAGGCGCATGCCACGGCCGAAGAAACTGCCGAAATGTGTGCCGTAGAGCAGTGTGGGCTCGCTGGCATAGATGCGCGCAGCATAGTCGTCGGTACTGAAGTAGCCGGCCATACACGTCAGCCTCAGCCACCGCCATCGGTAGGCTGCTTGCTGGCTTGCCATCCATCCTCGGCTTGCAGCTTCGGACTCGCGCACATAACTCATGTCGCACTGCGTTTTACAACTCCAGCTTCTGCCCCCATACATGGCATAAAGTCTGCCTCGCTGGGTCTGATTGTTCTGCTTGTCGCGATAACGGTAACGTGCACCCAACAAGGTTGAGTCCGATGGACGGAAGGTGATACTGAGCAGATTGTCCCAACTGTGCGTGCTGCCCGTGGTGCCAAACTTGGGCCAGGCGAAATAAGCCACATCAGTGTAAGCCGTCACGTTCCATCTGTCGGTAGGCGTCCAGCTGCCACCCAGATACACGCCACTTTCGTCCTGCACACTGGTTCCGTCGGCAAAGGAACGGGCGTAAAGCGAATAGTAACGATAGGGATAAAAACGCTGAAGAGCCACCAACGAGAAGCGGTTGGAGAAGACGTAGCTCATGGCGTTGACTGTGGCCACGACTCCACACGATCCGGTTGCCGTCTCGCCTTGCACCACAAGCCGGGGCGAAACGTAGGAATAGTCTACACTCGCATTCCAAAATGCACTCCCTACAGGCGCAAAACGTTTGTACAACAACTTGCGGTTGGGCGTGAGGGGCAGCGAGAAAGAGTTGTAGAAACCTGTGGCTCCCACATGCAGAGCGCCCCTTCGATAACTCACATTGCCTCCTGCAAGAAAAGCCGACGCCACATCCTTCTTAGCCATCTCGGAGGCGGTGCGGTGCAGTCCTGAGGTGAGAATGGTCTGTATGCCTCCGTCCTTCAGGGTGGCGTCTATCTTGCGATACGACACAAAGCCTGTCACGTCGAGTCCGCGCACTACCGTCACCGTGGCAGCCGCGCCCTGCAGATAGTTGGCTGCATAGCGCGAGCTGTGCGCCCTGATCACATTGCTGTTGCGGCCCAGAGCCGAGAGTGTGGACAACTTGCCAAACGAGAAGTCGTTGTTCAGTATCAGTCCCATTCCCTCATGCAGCCTGTAACGGCCCAAGGTGAGGTTTTTCAGCCTGCCCCAACCGCGTATCTGAAGATAAAAAGAATAGAAATCGTAGCCAGCTCCGTTGCCTTTGCTCATGAAGGGTTCGCCAGCATCTTTCGAACCAGTGAAACCCATTTTCACTTTGTCGCTATAACGAAACTGATAGCGCAGCCAGTGCTTGTAACGACTCCCCATATAACTGCCGTCGGCATCGCCCTTGCGCTCATACAGTGGCACTTTCACCATGCCCATCAGCTCGTGCTTTCCATATTTTGCAATCTGGCGCAGAGAGGGGAAACTCCTTGTCTTCACCTCACCGACATAGACAAAGCACGTCAACAACTGGCGCTGAGCCCACGACATGCCGTTTATCATGGCAAGCTCGCCCAGACTCTTCATCGCCCCATATCGATAGATGTAAGCCTCGATGTCCTCTATCTGCTGGGCGGTGAGAAACGGCAGGCGCTGAAGGTCTTCCGTAGTGGCGGTATTGATGTTGATGGGGTGTTCTGCCAACTCGTTCAGCACGTCCTCATATTCCTCCCACGACTGGTCCTCAAAGTCCTCCACATCGCTCAGTTGATCCAGATATTGCTGCCACGGTGTCGCAGCAGTTATCTCCTTCTGAGCCAGGACCATGACCGGCATCAGACATACGAACAAAAGCCAAATTGTCCTCTTCGTCATCTCTTTGGGCTTTTAGGTTGATATGTAGATTGTCATTATTGCTTAGGTGTGTACGAGAATGCTCTGTACTCCGGACAAAGGTACTGTGAAATAATGAAAAAGAAGAAGAAAATGGCAAATATTTTTCTTTAAATGCAAAAATATCGTTACTTTTGCGCACAGAATAAGAAATCATGAAAATGAGAAGACTTTTACCCATACTGTTTCCAGCTATCCTCGCCGCACACTCAGCGCCTGCCTTGGCGCAGAGCGACGATACTTCCACGCCTCATCCCGAAGACAGGGAGGTGGACATGGATGCACCTACCTTCGACCCCATGGTGAAAGTGGGAAAGGTGCTGATTGGCAAAGACAGCGTACAGTATGTCGAGGTCAACAAGGTGTACGTCTATCCGGAACCCGAGTTCAAGGACGCCAAACAGCGCATGGCTTACAACCGCCTGGTTTACAACATAAAGAAAGTTTTACCCATCGCCAAGGAAGTAAGACAGATTATTCTGGAAACAGGAGCTTATCTGGAAACACTGCCCAACAAAAAGGCGAAAGACGAGCACATGAAACGAGTGGAAAAAGACATCAAGCGCGAATACACGCCACGCATGAAGAAACTCACCTACGCCCAGGGCAAACTCTGCATCAAACTGGTTTACCGCGAGTGTAACTCATCTTCCTATCAGCTGATACAGGCTTTTCTTGGTCCTATCCGTGCAGGCTTCTATCAGGCTTTTGCCGCCCTCTTTGGTGCCAGCCTTACCAAGAAATACGACCCCAACGGCGTAGACCGACTTACCGAACGTGTGGTAAGACAGGTGGAATCGGGACAGATCTGACTTTTCTATGTATGGAAAGGTCATATACTGTAACATCTTGAAAAGTTAGTCATTTTAGTCATTAGTCATTAGTCATTTTGACACTTTGGAATCGTGGTTTCCTGACTTGCTTCATTTTCTCTTAATGACTAATGACTAATGACTAAAAAACAGAGAAGAGGATGCTGAAATTCGGTCATTTTGTGTCATGGTCATTTTGTGTCATTTTCGTTTTTAAAGAGAAAAAGCGCTCTATATAACTGAGGCCTCTTAAGCCCCACGGGGGGCATCTATTATGACCAAGGGAGGTCACAATAGACGACCGGCGTCGGTCATCTATTAAGACCCAAAGGAGGCACAATACAGAGCTATGCAGCATGGTGAACAAATGCTACAATATCTCTGCTCAAGATGGGGCTTCCCAACATACGACGAGGAAACTATTCCTCGGTGTAAAGCACCTGAATGATGGTTTGACCCACAGCCTTGAGGGTGTTCTTGTCGAGATGAGCCATGTCGTCGTTCACGGTGTGCCAAGTAGGACCGAAACTGCTCTGCTGGCAGTCGGGATAATAGGGGATGATGTCGATGGTAGGAATCTTCGCCTTCTGGTTGACAGGAATGTGATCGTCGGTAATCATGCCTCCGTCGCTCTTGGGGAAGAAACTGCCATAACCTGCCTGACGGGCTGCACGCCACACCTTATGGACTACCGAAGAAGCATACTGCATGGACATGCCCTCACGATAGAACTGAGCGCCCTGTCCGCCCACCATATCGAGCAGAATGCCGTAACGGGGCTGATAATCAGAAGGTTTGTTCTCGCTCCAGTATTGAGCGCCCAAAGCCCAGGAGTCGCCATCGCCCTGAACGTCAGCCCACTGTGGAGTTCCCCAATCCTCAGTATCGAAGCACACAAAGTCGACTCCTATTTGTGGATTCAACTTTTTGTCGGCCTGCAACTGTCGGGCTATCTCCAACATCACGGCTATGCCGCTGGCTCCATCGTTGGCAGCCATGACCGGCTTGCGCCAGTTGGCACTGTCGGGATCATTGTCTGCCCATGGACGACTGTCCCAATGGGCACACAGAAGGATGCGTGTGGATGCCTGAGGATTGTAATGGGCTATGATGTTGGTGTTCTTGAGTATAGTGCCGTCGTAGCCCTTAAGATCGGCTTTCTGGGTTTCCACCTGACAGCCGAACTGACGGAACTTGCTGACAATCCATTCGCCACAACGCTCGTGCGCTTCGCTGTTCATTGTGCGCGGACCGAACTGACATTGCGCATCACAATAGGCGAAAGCGGAGTCGGCATTGAAGGCTGGCCCCACGGGATTGAGTTTCTCGGCCTCTTCCACCTCCTGCACGTCGGGCGACACACTATGGCTATTGGTATAGGTGTAAGCCCCGGCAGCAATGGCTGCCGCAGCAACAAAGCCCAATATGATTTTCATCTTTTTTGTCATCGTTTAATATTTTCTTCTCTTACAACGTTCTACTTTCTTCATTCTTCACTTAACACTCTCCTGTACCTGCCGCATGACACGAAGCCAGTTGCCGCCCCAAATCTTGGCAATGTCTGTTTCGCTGTACTTGCGGCGCAACAGCTGCTGGGTGAAGAGAATGAGCTCTGAGGAATCGGCAAGTCCGCGAATGCCTCCATCACCGTCAAAGTCGGTTCCCAGGCCCACGTGATCGATTCCTACGATGCTGACGGCATGCTCCAGATGGGCAATGGCGTCGAGAATGTCGGCCTCGCCATCCTTGCGCAGGAAACCATGATAGAGCGTAACTTGTGCCACACCTCCACGGGCTGCCAATGCACGAAGCTGATTGTCGGTAAGATTGCGTGGAACATCGCAGAGAGCACGGCAACTGCTGTGACTGCACACGATAGGTGTGCTGCTTATCTGCAGAGCATCGTAGAAACTCTTCTCGGAGGCATGACTCAGGTCGACCATGAGGCCCAGACGGTTCATCTCGCGAATAACCTGCTCGCCAAAGTCGCTTACTCCATGATGGGTGTTGCTGCCACGGGCACTGTCACAAATATCATTGTCGCCGTTGTGGCAAAGTGTGATATAGACGATGCCTCGCTGGGCAAAATGCTCCACATTGGCAAGGTCGTGATGAATTGCCAAACCGTTCTCTATGCCGAGCATGATGCTCTTGCGACCAGACTGCTTGTTGGCATACAATTGGGCTGGAGTGCGGGCAAATGCCAGATAATCGGAATTCTGAGCCACGATGTCGCCTATCTTGTCGAAGATGAGGTCGGCATACTGCACAGGCGTCTCTACATCAAACTCCACCTTGCTGCTGAAACTCTCACCGGGCTTGGGTTGCGGCAGATAAGCCACCATCGTAGTGGCGTCCTGCCGACCGTCGGTCATCTTGTGAAGGTCGACAAGGATGCGAGAGTCGCGATGGTCGAACCGGACACCCTGAGGAAAGAACATCGGAGTGTCACAATGGGTGTCGAGAGTAAGATTGCGGGCATGAAACTGCTTGGCAGCATAGAACTCGTCTGCCCTTTCAACCAGCCAACGGAAG
>ENA-OPBL01000853-OPBL01000853.1-human-gut-metagenome-genome-assembly--contig:-NODE-853-length-29796-cov-4.210618_pt1 | contig 29796 bp, 11 predicted proteins | sample MGYA00241073_ERZ501461 | MGnify/ENA primary metagenome ERZ501461 (study PRJEB25962, sample SAMEA2042630) | human gut metagenome | biome: human gut; feature: human-associated habitat; material: faeces... | reverse complement strand
CCCCCGACTGCCTAACGGCGGCCACCTCGAACGCAATTAAGGACCAGCTTTCAGCTGGCTTCATATTTGCTCACTGTCGTTCGCCTTCGCCTAAAAACGACTCTGGCGTTTTCTTCACGGCTCAGCTCATCAGAGGGCGGCCACAAAACTTCGCTCCATAACTGAAGGCGCAACCACAATCAACCCTATCAATGAGGAGAAACATGGGAAAGCTGATACGAAAGGCAACCGGACTCACGGTCGGCGTGGCAACACTGCTCGCTGGTCTGGTGCTGCCGATGACGGCCAGTGCCGAGAGCGCATCGCCAATCGATGCCAGTCCGATCATCCACTATTCATTCGATAACGCACTGACGTCCAAGACCATCGCCAACGAGGGCAGCGCGGCCAACAGCGATGCCACCCTATCCGGCGACGCCACGGTGGCCAATGGCCAGATCAACCTGACCGGCTCGCAAACCATTAGCGTGCCGACCACGGCCATCGCCGGTAAGAAGGACGTTACCGTCTCCATCTGGCTCAAGAACAATTACGGCAACGGCAATACCGCCGCCGCGTACATCGGCGCGGCCAAGACCGGCAATTATCCGGCCAACGGCTACTGGCTGCTCAACCCGGCCAACCCGAGTGGCTACGCGAAATCCGTAATGACCAATGCCACTGCGGCCGACCCGAATAACAGCCCGTGGGGCACCGAAGTCGGCCCTGGATCGACGAACGCCGCCACCACCGGCACCAAGGCCACCAGCGATTTGGCTCTGTACACCACCGTCATCAGCGGCACCAACAGCACCATGAGCTTCTACCTCAACGGCAAGCAGGTTGGAGACGCCACCTACACCATTCCGGCCGGTGGCCTGACCAATTACGGCGGCCTCGTCGCCTACATTGGCAAGTCCTCCTACGCTGACCCGAACTCCAAGCTCGACGTGGACGATTACGCCGTATACGACACTGCCATCAGCGCCGCAGACGTGACCAAGCTGTATGACGCTCAGGTGCTCGACAAGGCCGAGGCCGCTGTCAAGGCCGCTGTGCCCGCATCCGCTACCGAGGACTTCGCGCTGCCGACCAGCGCCGCTGGCGTGAGCATCGCGTGGAAGTCGGACAACGCAGCCATCGCCGTTGACAACGCTACCGGCAAGGCCACAGTCACTCGTCCGGCCGCAACCGCAGCTGATGCCGAGGTGATCCTCACCGCCACGTTTGGCAACAACGCCAAAACCGCCGACTACACGGTCCTCGTGCCGAAGCAGCTCTCCGATGCCGAGCAAGCCAAGGCCGACCTTGACGTCGTCACCATCGAGGACTCCGACGACATCCGTAGCAACTTCTCCGTGCCCACCAAGGGCAACAATGGTTCGACCATCTCGTGGGAAGTGACCGGTGGCAAGGATATCGCCACACTAGGCGAAGGCGTGAACGACAAATCTCGAACGGTCACTGTTAAGCGCCCTGCCGCCGGTAGCGATGCCGTCACTGTGACGCTCAAAGCCATTGCCAAGTACGGTACCGCCACTGAAACTAAGACCTTCACCGTCACCATTCAGCCGATGCCTGCCGCCGAAGAGAAGGACGAGGCCTACGTGTGGGCGTTCTTCACCGGCGAGGGCGTGGGCGGCGAGAAAATCAGCCTCGCGGCTTCCAAGGGCAACGATGCGCTCGACTGGAACACGCTGAACAATGGCACTCCGCTGTTCACTTCCGAGTTTGGCGAGAAGGGTTTGCGCGATCCGTTCATCATGAAGTCCAAGGATGGTGACAAGTTCTACATGCTTGCTACCGATCTGAAGATTGACGGTCGTGCTCCCCTCAACGGGCTGAATGGCTTTGCTGGTGCACAGGCTAACGGTTCCAAGTACATTGAGATTTGGAAGTCCGACGATCTGGTCAACTGGTCCAAGCAAAGCCACGTCAAAGTGAGCTCTGATTACGCAGGCAACACTTGGGCGCCTGAGGCCTACTACGACGAGGAAATCGGCAAGTACGTGGTCTATTGGGCCTCGAACCTGTACGACAACACCGACGAGAACAGCCGCAAGCAGCTGACCTACAACCGCATGGTGTACGTCACCACCGATGACTTCGTCAACTTCTCCGACCCGACAGTGTGGATTGACGTTGATCGCCGAGGTGGTGCAGGCAGTGGATCCATCGATGTGACCGTGCAAAAGGTAGGGGATACCTACTACCGCATCTACAAAGATGAAAACACGATGTCTTTGCGTCAGGAGAAGTCCACAGATTTGACTGCCGCAATTGGTGGTGCCGGCGTGAAGAACTACGCCGATGCGCTTAAGGGTAGTGCATGGAGCGAAGTTGCCACGAACATCGGTAAAGGCCAGGCTAACGGTTACGGTAAAACCTTCACTTCCGGCGAAGGTCCATCGCTATTCAAGGCCAACGATGGCGATGCGAACGGCTACCAGTACTACCTGTTCGCCGACCAGCCGAGCTATCATCAAGGTCCAAACCACTATGTGCCGATGGCGACTGAGGATATCGCCAGCGGTCAGTGGACCGTTATCGGCAATAAGATGCCTGAGGCGAACTTCCCGACCAATTCCGATGGCGGCAAGCCGCGCCACGGAACCGTGCTGCCCGTGACCCGCGCCCAGTATCAGAAGGTGCTGGAGGCATACGCCCCGGCTGTGGCTGTGAAGTCCGTTGACGCGCTGTCTGCCGAGACAACGGTTGGTGTGGCGCCGACGCTGCCGGAAACCGCGCATCTGACTCATGCGGACGGTTCCGTTTCTGACGTTGCAGTTGAGTGGGATGCCATTGACGCAGCTTTCTACGCCAAGACCGGCACTTTCACCGTCAAGGGCGTCGCCCAGGACGATTCCCGTATGCCGGTCGAGGCGACCGTCACCGTGACTGGCACTGACATCTCCGGGGCGGTCGTCACGGCCGAACCCAACGAGTTCACCGCAGACGGTGCTGCCAAGGAACCGGCCGTGACCGTTACGCTCGATGGCGCGACGCTCAAGGAAGGCGCCGACTACACGGTGGCCTACACGAACAACATCGAACCCGGCACCGCCACAGTGACCGTAACCGGCGCTGGCAAGTACTCCGGTACTGCTTCGGCAACGTTCACCATCAAGGCCGGCGAGCCCGGCTCCACGCTGGACAAGTCCAAGTTGCAGGCGCTTGTCGATAAGGTGAAGGGCTATAACAAGGCTGATTACCAGTCTGGTTGGGATGCTTTCGCCGCCGCGCTCGCCGACGCGAAGCAGGTGTTGCAGAGCTCCACCGACCAGCAGGAAGTGGACAAGGCGCTGTCGCGGCTCCAGTCCGCCGCCGACAAGCTGGTCAAGAAGTCCGGCGATTCCGGCAAGACCGATGGCAAGGATGACGGCACGCAAAAGCCCGCCGCCAAGCCGGGCAGCGCTCTGTCCAACACCGGCGCCTCGGTGTTCGGTGTGGGTATCACCGCGGTCATACTGCTCGCCGCCGCCGGCGCCGCCTACGCCTTCCGCAAGCGCCGCGCCTGAACTGTTTGCAGCGTAGACCAAGCCCCTTCTGGATGAGTCGAGCTGTGAAGCAAGCAGCCTACTGGATTGTTTGCTTCATGGCGCGGCCCCATCAGAGGGGCGTATCGCACGTTCGTCCGACGACGCTGTCGGACGCATAGGCTCTATAGCCCCATAGCTCCAATAGCCATTACCGAACTTCACCACTCAACATCTAGATCTGCTGCGCGACAAGCAGTATCACCGCGCGCAAGGAGGAAACCAATGACAACCAAACCATCGATAGGCAAACGCCTGCTCGGCGCGATGCTGGCAGTGCCGATGGCGCTCGCCGGCATGGGAATCGGCGCGACCACGGCGGTCGCGGCCGATACCGTTCCGACCAATAATCTCATCGCCGCCTACGACTTCACCACGAAGCCAAGTGACGGCAAGACCGTGGCCAACAGTGCGCCGAACGCTACGCTTGGCGCGGCCGAAGTACAGAACTCCGCCGACTCGCTTTGGGCCGATGATGCCCTCACCCTTTCCGGCGGTGCCAAGACCGGCACCGGCGACTGGGTCAAGCTGCCCTCGAATCTGCTGTCCGGCAAGGACGCCGCCACGGTGCAGTTGGAGGTCAAAGCGGATTCCAGCATGCTCAATGCTTTCCATTTCCTGTGGAACATCGGTAACGACAGCTCCGATACGGAGTATTTCTTCGCCACGCTCAACTGCGGCAGTTCGCGTAACCCGCTCGTCGGCCTGAAATCGGGCGGTACGGAGACGCTCGTGCAGTCCAGCTCCTGCGTGGCCAAGGCCGACCAATGGTTGTCGGTGACCGCCACCATTGATGGCACCGCCGCGAAACTGTACATCGACGGCACGCAGGTGGCATCCGGCACCGTGCCGGCCAAACTGTCCAGCGTCAAGGACCAGTCGCTCAACACCATCGGCCGTTCGCCGTGGCCCGACAACCTGTTCAAGGGCGCGGTCTCGAACTTCCGCGTATACGATGCCGCGCTCACCGCCGATCAGGTCGCCGCGATCAGCACTGCCGATGCCTCAATTCATGCCGGTGAACTCACCGGTTCCGTGCTGAACGGCATCATCATCCCCACGACGGTCGACGATCCGTTCATTTCGCTGCCCACTGCGAACGGCGTGACGTGGGCGTCCTCCGATAGCAGCGTCATCGCGACTGACGGCACGGTCAACCAGCCCGCCAAGGGCGAGGCAGCCAAGACTGTCACGCTGACCGCCGCCGTCACGGTCCGTGGCCAGACCGCTACGAAGGAATTCACGGTCACGGTCAACCCGACCACGAAAACTGCCGCTGAACAGCTCAAGGAAGTCGCGGCCGGCTACGTGATTCCGTCCGTCGTGCGTTCCGGAGACGCCCTCCCGGCGGCTGTGAATGGCACTACCGCCACGGTTACGTCCACTAAGGACGTAGCCGTCGAGGATGGCAAGATCACCATCGATGGCGACGAGGCCACGACCGGTACCATCACCGTCGAGTTCTCCAAGAACGGTCTCGCCGGCATCGAGCCCATTACCAAGGCCTTCACCGTAAAGGTGCTGCCCGCCGCGAAGTCCGCGACCATCGCCGCCTACGATCGCAACGCCACCGGCGAGAATGAGGCCAACAACGGCGACGTCGCCTACAGCATGCACCTCGCGCTGCAGAACGCCGACGGCTCGTACACCCCGTACAACGAGAATTACGGCATTTTCTTCGCACGCTCGCCGAAGGCGCAGAAGCTCAACGAGAACCTCGACGGCAATGACTATCGCAGTCTCAAGGATCCGAGCCTGTTCCGCATGGCCGACGGCACCTATGGCGTGATTTCCGTGCGTACCAACCGCGGCACCGCCACCGGTGACTCCACCGCGAAGTCCAGCGTGCTCATCGCCACCTCCGAAGACCTGCTCACCTATAGCGAACAGGAGAACTCCGGTTCCATCGTCGACCTTGGCGAGACCAACGGCGTCAACGCTCCGTACGCCGTGTACGACACCGCCAGCAAGCAGTATGTTGTCGGCTGGGCCGATGACAACGGCGTGGCCAAGTACACCACGTTCGATTCGCTCAAGGGCTCCACATCCAAGCACGGCAGCGTACTGTACGGTTCCGTCGCCAAGTCCGGCGTACTCGCCGCCGACGGTGTACAGGGCATCGCGAACTTCCGCTCCGGTGCCACCATCGCGGTGGACGAGGCCACGGTGAAGGCGCTCAACACCCGTTACGGCCGCTCTGAGAACACCGGCACGAGCAATCTCACTGACATCACCGTCAAGAAGGGCGCCTCAATCGATGAGGTGACCGCGCAACTGCCGAAGAACGTGGACCTCACTTACTCCGACGGTTCTACCGGCTCCCTGCCGATTTCCTCATGGAACACTGAGGGCATAGATCTGACGAAGGTGGGTGATTACACTGTCACCGGCACCGTCAAGCAGACCGAATACCAGATTCCGTTCGCTGAGGACCGCGCCGATCCATCGGTGTATAAGTGGCAGTGGACGCATGAGGCCGACGGCAAGGAAATCACCGAAACCAAGTTCCTGATGATCGCTTCCAATGACATCCAAGGTGACGTCACTTGGCAGCATGGTTCGCCCCACATGCCGTTCCGCATGGCCGACACGATTTCCGGTCTCGCCGACGAGCCGGGCAACCCGAATGCCCTGATTCAGTCGAACGGCTACAACAACAAGGAGGTGTCGCTGCTCAAGGCTGGCGACAAGGACTCCGAGGGTAATGCCATCATGCACAGCTTCTGGGCTCCAGAAATTCATGAGATTGATGGTAGGCTCACGATTCTGTTCATGGCCGGATACGGCAACACATGGTCCAACGGCAAGTCGGTGTACATGCAGCTCAAGCAGGATGCCGACGGTCACGACCTCGACCCGGCCGACCCCGATAACTGGACTGTGCCGACACCGATCTACCGCAATGACGCCTCGCTGCTCAACGGTAACAAGCAGCTCGCAGCCACAGCGTCCGGCGGAGTGGGCATGTCGCTCGACATGACCTATTTCCAGGATGCCGACGGCAGGTCCTACTACGCCTGGCAGCAGCTCGGCGCCACCTACATCGCCACGATGGATCCGAAGGACCCGGCCCATGTGACCAGCTCCCCGGTGCGCATCGTCACCCCGGAGTATGCGTGGAACGCCGCCATAGCCGAAGGTCCGAACGTGACCCTGCGCGACGGCAAGCTGTACCTCATGTTCTCCGGTTCCGGCGTGGGTAAGACATACACCACTGGGCTGGCCGTAGCGGATGCCTCCGGTACTGACCTGACCGACCCGGCCAGTTGGACGGTGCTCAACTACCCGATTCAGAAGTCCGGTCCGTTCAACGGTGAGATGCAGCTCGGCACCGGTCACGGCATGTGGAGCGAGGACGAAGATGGCAACCAGATCTACGTGTTCCACGCCTATGCCACGAAGAATCTCGGATCCGTGAATGCTGCCGGCCGCGACATGTTCGTGCGCCGTGTGCACTGGGCCGCCGACGGCATGCCGGTGTTCGACATGAGCTCTCCGAGGAGCTGGCCTCCAAGACCGTTTCCGTGACAGTGAAGGTGGTCGACGACACGGTTACGGTCGACAAGACCGACTTGTCCAAGGCGCTCGCGTCCGCCAAGCAGCTGCGCGAGTCCGACTACACCGCCGCCTCGTGGAAGGCGTTCGCCGCAGCGTTGGCCTCCGCCGAGAAGGTTTATGCCGACGAGAACGCTTCGCAGAAGGACGTCGACGACGCAACCGCCGCGTTGAACAAGGCGCAGGCCGCGTTGGTGAAGGTCGACGGTTCCGATTCGGGCGATGGCTCGAGCGATTCGACTAAGCCGGGCGACGGCTCGAGCATTGACGCTGGTGCTACTGGTGATAAGACGGGCAACAAGCTCGGTCTGTCTAAGACCGGTGCCGCCGTACTCGGCCTCAGCGGCGTGGCCGTGGCGCTCGCTGCCGCCGGCATCGCCCTGACCCTCCAGCGCAAGCGCCAGGCCTGAGCGGCGTAAGCCTCCAATCGCGAAATCGGCCCGTGTGGAGGTGTATTTCCGAGTTGTAGGGCAATGGCTGAAGTATTGGCCGTTGCGGCCGATGAGAGCCCGTTGGTATTCCGCCATTTTCGGGTGGTTGATCGGCTCTGGGAGTGGCGAGTACCCGGGCGCGTGCCCTACAACTCGGAAATACGCTCGGTACGGAGCCGTTTCTGGTTCACGGGATTTCGGCTGAAAATCCCGTGAACCAGAAACTTACAGAAATGCACATGGCCGGCCATCGAGTTCGGCTTGATTCCAATCTTTTGCGTGTGCGATTGCACATGTCTTCAGTTCACGGGATTTACCAGCGTGATCCCGTGAACTGGATAACGCGGACATGCAGGCCACGCGGCTCAACAAGCCAATATTGCACACAGATGATGTGCGATTTTGTTTGTTGTGGGGTGCTGAGAAGGGGTAAATGTTCATTCGGGGAGATGAAACCGGTTTTAAGAGGGGTGCCGGGTATTTCAGGTATGGCAAGGAATCAGCATGTGCGTTACCGCTTTCGCGTCGTCGCTCAAAGCGTGCTCAAATTTAGGTGAACGCTCACATTAGAATTGTGAGTGCTTACAGAAACCTGTGCGATTGCACATCGGTGCTCCTGTTCACGAACGGTGTCGTTCGTAGGGATTTCCGGTGGCCGTCGTTCGGGCGGAAGTGGGTCGCGCTGGCGAACGAAGAGGCTCCGGCGAAGCGGAAGCAGGAGCGAGAAGCGGTCGATAAAGGAGCGACCGGGTGTCACTCGATAACAATTCGATAACAAATATTGCGATGGCGCAACGATGATCCATCACAGTATTGCAAAGAAGCAAGGACCCAAGGAAGGAAACTCAGTGAGGAGAGTTACACGATTGGCGGCCTGCCTGACGGCGGTGTCGACGTTGGGCGCGGGGTTGATCATGCCGATCACCGCCGTGGCCGACGACGCGACGCCTGCGGTGCAGACGACCACGACCAGTGCGAACGTCAGGGCGGCGGCCAATACAGCGACGGCTGACCCGATTGCCAGCTTCGATTTCAATAGCGACCCGGACGATGGTGCATTCGCCAGTGCTCAGGGTGACGCTAAGGCCACCGTGCAAGGCACGGTGGATCTCGTCAACGGAAAAGATGACGACAACGGCAAGGCCGCCCAGCTCGGCAGCGGTTTCTGGCTGAACGTGACCAAGTCCGATGGCAGTGCACTGCTCAACGGTCTTGATGATGTGACGATCAGCTACGACAGCAAGGCGGCTGCGACCGGTGGCCAGTGGACTGTGTTTGCCGCGCCGACCGCCGGTGCGGTGAACGGCAGCGCCCCCACCTACGTCGGTGTGCTCGACCGCACCGACAAGACCCGCGTGGAACGCTATCTCAACGGCCGCGCATCCGACATCGCCACCATCGACAAGAACACCGGTACGAAGGATGCTTGGAAGCATGTCGATCTCGTCATCTCCGGCAAGACCGCGAAGCTCTATGTCGATAAGAAGTTCGTGGCGAGCAACGTGAACGGCGAGGATCTCAAGAGCATTCTTGGCGGCTCAGGTGGCGTGCTGCAAATCGGCAAAGGCAACTGGGGCAACGGTGAATACTTCACCGGTTTGCTCGACAATCTCACGATTTATGGCTCCGCGCTTTCCGCGGCCGATCTCGGCATCGCATCGCCTACTGCAATCGAGATCTCCGGTTCCAATGTGAAGGACGGCAAGCTGAGTCTCAAGGAAGGCAACTCCGCATCCCTGTCCGCAACCGTCACCCCTGAAGGCGCTGAGCCTACGGTGACATGGGAATCCAATAATCCGGCTGTGGCTACTGTGGATACCAACGGCAAGGTCACCGGCGTGAAGGCCGGCACCGCCACCATTACAGCGGCTTCCGAAGCTGACGCCGCCAAGACCGCCGAGCTCAAGGTCACCGTCACCGAGGTCAAGGCCGATGACGCCTACGGCTACGTGATGGTCCACTTCATCGAAAACAACAAGGGCTACGCCGAGAAGATCTACCTCGACATCTCGCGCGGCGATGACGCCACCCAGTGGGATACGCTCAACGGCGGCGAGCCGATTCTGGTGAGTAACGAATCCACCACCGGCGTGCGCGATCCGTTCATCGCCTACAACCCCGAGTCGAAGACCTACTACGTGCTGGCCACCGATTTGCGTGTGTTCGGCGGCGATAATGCCGGTTGGGGCACGTGGGCTACAGGTTACAGCACCAAGTTGCATGTGTGGTCGTCCAAAGATCTCATTCACTTCAACGACATGACGGAACTGGAGACCGCCACCGCCGACAAGTACACTGCCAATCCGAACAAGAGCCAGACGCTCACCGATTCCGTGACCGGCAAGACCATCTCCGAGATCGGCATGGCATGGGCTCCTGAGGCTACGTGGGTGCCGAACTTCTATGATCTCAACGACGACGGCCAGCTCAACGGTTCCGATAAGGACAACCCGAAGAACCAGCAGGGCGGCGCATTCGTTGTGTATTGGTCTGTCTCCGCCAAATACGATGGCGAGAACAGTCAGCCCGGCAAGAAGGTGACTCACGTGTTGTGGGCGGCCACCAAGGACTTCACCAACGAGACTTACATGTTTGGCGGCGTCTTCGTGCCTAACAGCAAGTACAACCGTGGCAACACCATCGACACCACGATGCTGCAGAACAGTTCCCGCACATACCGCACCACCGGCTCCGGCGTGATCTTCATGGAATACACCGATCGTGCCGATTGGTGGCGTGCCAACGATCAGGGCCAGTACGCGACCGACCCGGCCAAGGGCTGGGTGTTGCGCCAGACCAACATCGGACACACGCTCGGCAGCGCGCAGGAAGGTGCCAACGGTTTCAAGGTCAACGGTGAGAACAAGTGGTACATGTTCGTTGACAACTATGGATCTGTCGCTTCCGGTGCCCGCTACGGCTACAACCTACTCGAAGCCGACAACCTCGATTCCGAGAATCCGTGGAGCGTCCTGAAGGCCGACGACTACTTCCTCACCGCCAACACCAAGCACGGTGGCATTGTTTCGCTCACCAAGGCCCAGTACGACGCGATTCGCGCGGCTGATGCCAAGGCTTCCGACAACGCCGACCTGAAGGCCGAGGATGTGACGGTGGATAAGGGTTCTGCCGATATGGACATCACTGCCAAGCTGCCGAAGACGCAGCAGGTCACTCTTGCCAACGGTTACGGCACTGCCAAGCGCGACGTGATGTGGGACGTTTCCAACGTCGACACCTCCAAGCCCGGCGAGTACACCGTCACCGGCACGGTCGACACCATCGGCGCGAACAAGAACCACTGGAAGTGGACGAACGCCGCCGGCGAGTCGAAGACCGACGAGGACGACCTCATCAACTCCGGTGCGAACGCGAACAACAACTGGAAACAGACCGGTGGCTTTGTCGACAACGAAACCGCCAACAAGAACCGCACGCTATACAGCTCCACCGCCATCACTGTGACCGCCAAGGTGACCGTGACCGGCGAAACCGAGCCGACCGACCCGGATTTGCTCGCCGACTTCACGTTCGATGATGGCGATAAGACCTTTGACGGCGGCAATGCGACGGGTGCCACTCAGGGCACCGCCACGCTCGCCGACAGCAAGGACGGCAAGGCCGCGAAGCACAGCAAGAACTTCTGGCTCAACGTCACCGCCAAGAACGGCGACGCTCTGCTCAAGGGCAAGAACGACGTGACCATCAGCTACGATGTCAAGCCTGACGTCTCCGGCAACACCGGCTGGACCTTCTTCGCCGCCTCCAACGCCACCAAGCAAGAGTACGGCCAGGAGCACTACGTCGGCGTGCTCGACAAGACCACCGGTATTACCGTCGAACGCTACAACAACAACGATGGCAAGCGCGATTCCTCCGGCAACGTCTCATACACCAAGACGAACGCCGACTGGAAGCACGTCGATATCGTGATTTCCGGCGCAACCGCTAAGCTGTACATCGACTCCAAGCTGGTAGCCGTGAACAACAACGGCCAGAAGCTCACCGACATCCTCGGTGCTGATGGCGGCGTGCTGCAGATCGGCAAGGCCAACTGGAGCAACGGCGAGTACTTCTCCGGTCTGCTCGACAACCTCAAGATCTGGGGCAAGGCCCTGAGCGACGACGAGCTTGGCGTGGAAAGCGCGAAGACCGACTACGCCGCCGCGCTCGCCATCCCGGCGCAAATCACCGGCGACCTGCCGAGCACTGTGCTGGGCAAGACGGTTACTTGGTCCGCGACCGGCGACGGTGCGAAGCTCGTAGCCGCAGACGGCAAGGTCACGCAGCCGAAGTCCGGCGAGAAGGCCGTAAAGGTCAAGCTCACCGCCACCATCGACGGCGTGGATAAAGCTATCACCGCCGAATCCGAAATCCTCAACAACGGCGGCGAAATCGCTTCCTACGTCAAGGATGTCGATCGCTCCGACCAGAACGGTGCCAAGTACGACCCGCTCGCCTACAACGACGATCGTCGCGCCGACTCGCTGTACGTGGCCGCCAAGGCCGCCGATGGCAGCAAATGGGAGCCCCTGAACCGTTCGCAGTCGATTCTGTCGGTCAAGTGGGACGGCTCGCAGTCTGCCAAGCTGAATGCGCAGATGGGCTCACCCGCTTTCTTCCGTGCGGAGGACGGTACCCTTGGTGTGGTTTCCTCGCAGAACAACGCCACCGGTGCGATTTACGTGTGGGATGGCAAGGGCGACGGTGCCACGTTCACCAACGAGCGCGCTATCACCGTGACCGACAGCTCCATCGTCACCAACCCGCGCATCGTCTATGATGCCGCCTCCAAGGGCTACAAGGTCTTCTGGGCCGATGGCCTGAGCGGCGAAGGCCGTATGGCCACGCTCTCCGACCTGACTGCCAAGGCAACGGTCGGCGAGACGCTCAAGGCCGACGCGGTTGCGATGGGTGTGGGCGACGTGACCGAAGGTCTGCCCGCATGGGCCGGCGAAGGCCAGATCCGCGCATTCGCTGTGAGCTCCTCTGAATTCGATGCGTTCTACAAGAACTATGTCGATCTGCAGAACACCGGCGTTAAAGCTCTGGGCGGCGCAACCGTGGAGAACGGTGCTTCCGCCGAGGACGTCACCGCAGCGGTTTCCGGAACGCAGGCCACAATGACCTACAACGACGGCTCCACGAAGACCTTCAACGTCGACTGGAACGCCGATGATCTGGCCGCCGTGGACACCTCAAAGGCCGGCACGCATGAGGTCAAGGGCACTGTTCAGCAGACCACCGAGGCCATGTACAACGACGCTCGCGCCGATCCGGACATCTTCTACAACGAAGACGATGGCTACTACTACCTCACCGGTTCCACCTATGAGATAAAGTCCACTGATTCGACCAACAACCAGAAGGACAGCTACCGTTCCATCGGCCTCAAGCGCGCCAAGACCATCAACGGTCTGAAGGATGCTGCGGAACACATCATCATCAAGCCGGAGAACGGCACTCCGGGCCACGAAGACCAGTACCCCAACTCGTTCTACGGTTGGAGCGCGTTCATTTGGGCCCAGGAGTTCCACAAGATCAACGGCAAGTGGTGGATTGTGGCCGGCTTCCACAAGGGTGCCTCGTCCGCGAACGGTGGCTGGTGCAACAACACCATCCTCATCCCGTACACCGGCGACGAGCAGTCCATCAAGGATGGCGGATTCCTCGAGGCCGAGAACTGGGGCGAGCCGACCGTGCTGGAAGGCGCCGCATTCGACGTGACGTACTTCGAGCGCGAGGAGAACGGCAAGGCCCAGGGCTACTGGCTCTTCCCGAAGAGCGCAGGCCTGTACCTTGCCAAGGCAAAGATGGGCGATGGCGTCACTCCGCTGGTGGATGGCAGCCTTGAGCACATCTATCAGGTCAGCCAGCAGTTCGAGTACGGCAAGTATGCGCCTACCCCCGAAGACAACTCTGAAGGTTCTGATCAGGCAATCGTAGAGGCACCGTTCATGTTCGAGCATGGCGACTACGTCTACATTGCCTATGCGGGGGCCACGGTGGATAAGTATTACAACACCAACGTGATGCGTGCCGCCAAGAATGCCGACCTGCAGGATCTGTCGAGCTGGACCACGGCCGACTTCCCGTCGTTCGACACCAACGACACCTACACCGGTGCCTACGGTGCGGATGAGGCCTCGTACGAGCGCAAGCAGGCCGGCCCCGGCCACATCTCGCTTGCACATGATGAGGCCGGCAACATCGTCATGGCCTACCACGCACGCCCCTACCCGGAAATTCACTCCGGTTCCGCGGCGGGTGGCCTGTTCGATCAGGACCGCAATACGTGGGTCAAGGCCGTGAACGTGCGCGCCAACGGCATGCTCGACATGTCGCTGACCAAGGATCAGGAGGTTGCTCCGGCCAACCGCACGGTGACCATTACGGTGACCGTCGGCGAGCCTGATACGCCGGTTGAGCCGTCCATCACCGGCATCCGCGTCAAGAGCGAGCCGACAAAGACCAAGTACACGGTGGGCGAGCAGTTCTCCGCCGATGGTCTTGTGATCGAGGCGACGATGTCGGACGGCACGGTGAAGACGCTCGATGCCGCCGACTACACGGTCGGCGACGTGGACATGTCCGCTGTGGGCACCAAGACCGTCACCGTCGCGCTCAAGGCCAACGATCAGCTCACCACGTCGTTCGTGGTGACCGTGAGTGCCAAGACCGAGCCCGGTAAGCCCGGTTCGGGCGACGGTTCCGGCGATGGTGCAGGCGGCGATAACGGTAACGCTGGTACGGGGGCGGACTCCGGTCTGCCGTCCTCTGGTGCCGCCGTGCTCGGCCTTGGTGGTGCCGTGGTTGTGCTCGCCGTTGCCGGCATCTCTCTCACTATCTGGCGCAAGCGTCGCGCCTGAGCGGATCCAAATGCTCCCTCTCAGTCGGCTTCTGGCGGACGGAGAGGGAGCACCTAGTATCACCATAACTTCAATCTTCAATCCATAACTGAACACAAAACCAAAACCCACAATCAGAGGAGACACATGGGTAAGTGGAAGAAAGCGGTGGCAGCTCTTGCAGCTGTCCCGATGCTGATGGCGTTGGCGCCAGCAGCAAATGCGGTTGAATCGGATCCCACCGATTCATCGGCCGCGCAGCGGGCGCTGGCAGCAGCCCTGAAATCAAATGCCAAGGCAGCGGCAGACAGCGATCTGCTCGCCAGTCTTGATTTCGACAACGTCGCTGCAGGCGCTACTGGCACTATTGTCGATGACACCACCGGCACCAAGGCGACCATCAACGGTGCTGCCGCAGTGGCTACCAGCAAGGACGGCACTGCTGCAGTTCGGCTCGGTTCTGGATTCTGGCTGAATGTGACTAAGTCGGACGATTCTGCCGTGCTCAAGGGCCTGGATGCGGTCACGATTTCGTACGATTCCAAGTCCGCCAGCACCAATCAGGGCTGGTCGGTATTTGCGGCACCGAATACGAATGCGCAGACCTATCAGCAAGAGCATTACCTCGGCGTGATGGATCGCACCACTTCGGTGAACGTTGAGCGTTACAACAACGCTGGTAAGCGCGACACCACCGGCAATGTGAGCAAGGATGGTCTCGCCAGCCAGTGGCGTCACGTCGATTTGGTCATCGACGAGGCCGCTTCCACGCTGTACATTGACGGTGAGCAGGCCGCAACCGTAGCCCCAGCTGATGGCGCGAGCTTCGCTCAGCTCACCGATATTCTCGGCGCAGACGGCGGCGTGCTGCAGATCGGCAAGGCCAACTGGGTGAATGGCGAATACTATACCGGCGCACTTGACAACCTCAAGATTTACGGCTCTGCGCATACTGCTGACCAAATCAAGGAAGCCTACGATTCCACGAAGTCCGATGCCGCCAAGGCCGACGCTAATGCGCTGACCATTAACAACGGCAGCACTGATGTGTATTCCAACATCACACTTCCGGCCAAGGGCTCGGTTAACGGTTCCGCGATTACGTGGAAATCCAGCAACGCAAAGGTCATTACCGATGCGGCAGATGGTGACATCGCAGCTGGTGTCGTTGCTCGTCAGAAAACCGACACCAAGGTGACGCTCACTGCCACCATTACCGATGCTGACGGCAACACGGAAACCAAGGAATTCGAGCTGACCGTCAAGGCCGCCGTCGAACAGCCGAAGACCACGGACTATCTGTTTGCGCACTTCACCGGCACCGAAGGTAGCGCTACCGACGAGCAGATGTACTTCGCCACCAGCAAGGATGGCCTGAGCTGGCATGACACCCGCGAGTCCGGCGATCCGGTACTCAGCTGGAACAACAGCCAGACCGGCAACTCTCGTGGTAAGGACAACGGCGTGCGCGACCCGTATCTGGTCCGCTCTCCGGAAGGCGACACCGTCTACCTCATCGCTACCGAGCTGAGCATCCATAACCGTGGCGGTTGGGGCGCGGCCACCGCTACCACCAATGGCAGCACCAACCTAATCGTGTGGGAGTCGCATGACTTCGTCAACTGGAGCGAACCGCGCGCCGTTGACGTTGCCTCTCAGATTCCGGGAGCCGGCATGGCTTGGGCTCCGGAAGCCTACTGGGATGATGTGAACAAGCAGTACATGGTGTACTGGGCCACTGCTTCCGACGCGGACAACAAGTCCGGCGATCGCACCAATATGTACTACTCCACCACGCGTGATTTCGTGAACTTCACGACGCCTGTCAAGTGGATCGACCGAGTCAAGTCCGTTATCGATACCACGATGATTAAGGCCGATGACGGCTATTACTATCGTGTGTCCGGTGACACGTACCTCGGTGTTGAGCGTAGCAAGGATCCGTATGCCACAACGCTCACCACTGGTGACACAATTGCGAATGGTTACTACAACACTGACAGTGATCCGAACCAGTGGACGCTTGTCGGTACATTCGGTGACCTGACTGGTACCGGTCTGACCGGTGCGCAGCTGGAAGGCCCGGAGCTGTTCTTCTACAATGAAGATGACGTGCAGACCAGTGATGCGGGCAAGAAGATGCTCTACGGTCTGATGTGGGACCAGTACTCAGCCGGTAAGGGTTACACCCCATACCGTTCTGCCGATTTAGGCAGCACTGATAAGGCTGATTGGGGCTTTGCCTCTGATGTGAACTTCGGTTCGCTCAAGAAGCGTCACGGCACCATCCTGCCTGTCACTGAAACCGAGTACAACGCAATCCTGAAGGCATTCGATAAGAACAAGGACACCGAGCCAGTCACACCCGATGAAGACGGCTCCGGTCCGATTGCCGAGTATGACTTCGAAGACAGCAAGGGTACCGACACCACTGAGAACAGCAACGACTTGACCTTCAACGGCAACGCCAAGGTCTCCGAGGATGCCGAAAAGGGCAAGGTGCTTAAGCTCGACGGCTCTGACGGCACCTACGCCGAGTTCCCGAAGGGCCTGTTCGATGGCCGTAACAAGCTGACTGTGCAGATGGATGTCAAGTCGGAGATCAATAAAAACCAGTTCACGTTCGCTTTCGGCCAGAACTCCACCAAGTACTACTTCCTGAAGTACAACAACTCCGGCGAGCTCGCCAGCCGCATCACCACCAACTCGTATGGTGCGGAGGACGCGGCTAACGCTACGTTGTCTGGCAACGGCGCATGGCATCGTGTCACGGTCACGTTGGACGACAACGTGATGACCGTGTACTCTGACGGTGCGCAGGTGGCTCAGAACAAGGCGACCAAGAACAAGGTCACCGATTTGGGTAACGATCTGCTGGCCTACTTGGGCAAGTCCTTCTACAACGACCCATACTTCAAGGGTTCGTTCGACAATGTGAACGTGTGGAACCGCGCGCTCACTGCTCAGGAGGTCGAGAAGACCAGCCCGATTGCTCTGCAGGGTATTTCTGTGGGCACTGTGCCGTCTGACCCGAACTCGCTGCGTGGCACTGACGACCACTCTCAGGTGCGTTCCACCCTCGACTGGTCCGCGAAGACCGTCACCACCGTGCTCAACCGCCGTGGCGACGCGGCCAAGGTGCCCGTCAAGGTGACCGTCAACCGTGGCGACGACTCCATCAAGCTCACCCTTGATGGTCAGGCGTTCACCAATGGTGGTACGGCCGACCTGACTAAGGACCGTACTTTGGTTGTCGATTTGGGTGACGGTAATACGGAAACCTGGACGCTGAAGAAGGTCACCGTGGGCAACAACCCGGTGCTGCCCGGCCAGTACGCCGACCCGGACATCGACTACTTCGACGGCAAGTTCTGGATTTACCCGACCACCGACGGCTTCTCCGGCTGGAGCGGCAATTACTTCCATGCGTTCAGCTCCACCGACTTGGTGAACTGGACCGACGAGGGCGTGATCCTCGATGTCAATAAGGACCACCAGCCGACCACCGATGGCGATGAGAACACCGCCATCTCCCCGTGGTCCGTGGGCTCCGCGTGGGCGCCGACCATCGAGAAGAAGAACGGCAAGTACTACTTCTACTACTGCGCGAAGTTGCCGAACGGTACATCCGCCATCGGCGTCGCCGTGGCCGACAACCCGGCCGGCCCGTACAAGGCCGCCGACCAACCGCTGGTCACTCGCACGATGGAAGGCGTCACCGTTGGACAGGCCATCGACCCGTCCATCTTCACCGACCCGAACACCGGCAAGTCGTACATCCTGTACGGCAACGGTTCGCCCGCCATCGCCGAACTCAACGACGACATGGTGAGCATCAAGGCCGGTACGGTGAAGAAGCTCAACGGTCTGAACGGCTTCCGCGAGTCCGTGGTCGTCGCCTACCGCGACGGCAAGTACCACTGGACCTGGTCGTGCGACGACGCCAACTCCCCGAACTACCATGTGAGGTACGGCGTCTCCGATTCCATCGACGGCACCATCACCTACAAGGGTGTACTGCTGCAGAAGGATTCCTCCAAGAACCTGCAAGGTACCGCGCACCAGTCCGACGTGCATGTGACCGACGCGGACGGCAACGACCGTTGGCTCATGGCCTACCATCGCCACTACACGCCGCTCGGCGTGTTCACCTCCGGCCTCGGCTACCACCGTGAAACCGCCATCGACGAGATCACCTTCGACGCGGACGGCCTGATGCAGACCATTCACCCGACCGACGAAGGCGTGTCCATTGAGATGGCCGATACGACGGCGCTTGATGGCGCGATTGGAGCGGCCGACAAGCTCGGCACCGATGGCTCTGCTTACACCGAGGCCAGCTGGAAGGCATTCGAGGATGCGCTCGCCGCAGCCAAGACGGCCAAGCAGACCTTCCTTGACTCCGGCCTGTCTCAGGCTGATGTCGATGCCGCCGCCAAGGCCCTGACCGACGCGCAGAATGCGTTGGAGGAGAGCCAGCCCGAGCCGGAGCACCCGGCCGCAGGCACGATCCTCTCCATCGCCGTGACCGCGCAGCCCGCCAAGGCCGAGTACAAGGTTGGTGAAGCGCTCGACGTTGCCGGTCTGGTCGTCACCGCGACCGTGGCCGATGGCAACGGCGGCTCCACCACCCGTGAGCTCGCCGCCGATGAGTACGAGCTGCTCGGCTTCGACTCCTCGAAGGCCTCCGACAAGGTGACCGTGACCGTGCAGTCTGTGGCCGATTCGACCAAGACCGCCACGTTCACCGTGAAGGTCGTTGCCGACGAGACGCCGACTCCGGATCCCGATCTGGCCACTGAGGAAGAGCTCAAGCAGCTCGAAGACGCCATTGCCAAGGCCGAAGCCGAGAAGCTGAACCAGGACGATTACACCGCCGATTCGTGGAAGGCCTACGCCGATGCGCTGGCCCAAGCGAAGAAGGTGCTCGCCAAGGAGAACGCCACCTCCACCGAGGTCCAGGATGCGATTCGTCACCTGACCGAGGCCCGCAAGGCCCTCGTGAAGGTCTCCGCTGATGGCAAGAAGCCGGGTGCCGTCATCTCCGACACTGGTGCCGCCGTCTTCGGCGTGGCTGGTACCGTGGTGGTCCTCGCCGCCGCCGGTATCGCCCTGACCATCTGGCGCAAGCGCCGTATCTGACCCCTCATTTGCAAAAAACTCTCACTGACGTTGAGTCAGTGAGAGTTTTTTGCAATAGGGGGGTGTTCCTATGTTTTTGTCAACTCCTTGGGGAGTTGACGTGTCGGGATTCCGGTTGGCTGTCGTGGGCGCGCTTCGCCCTGCCGGTGGCGTCCGGCGTCCTTTCCCGTGTGGCCCGGTTCAGGCTACGAGGGCTGGTTCCTGGTAGAGGGTTCCGTTTTTGAGCATGCTGTAGATCACGTCGCAGCGCCGACGCGCGAGGCAGATGATGGCGGCGTTGTGGTGTTTGCCCTGTTCGCGTTTGCGCTTGTAATAGGCCACGGAGGGCGGGTGTTTGGTGGATGCGACGAACGCGGTCTGCCACAGCGCGTTCTTGAGGCGTTTGTTGCCCCGCCTGGAGGGCCGTTCGCCTTTGATGCTGGTGCCGGATTGGCCGGTGACGGGCGATATGCCCGCGTAGGCGGCCAGATGGGCGGACGATTTGAAGTTGGCGATGTCGCCGCCGATGCCGAGCAGGATGTTGCTTGCGGTCCTGACGCCTATCCCGGGCATCGACGTCAGGACCGTGAGAAGAGGGTGGTCCTCCAGGAGCTTCTCGACCTGGCGGTCGACCTCGCGCCGCCGGTCCCTGATCGTCTTGATGTCGTGGGCGATGGAGGGGATGATGGTCTCGGCCATGAGGGTGCCGGGCACGGTGACGGTCTGCTCGCCGATCGCCTTGAACATGTCGTCGATGATGCGGCCGGCGCGAAGCCCGTTGGACTTGGCCCAGTCCTTCACGTCCTCGATCCCGGCCCATTTCACGCCCATGGGCCCGCCGTATCGTTCGAGCAGCGCGAGCGTCGCGTCGCGCGTGATTCTCTCGCCCTTGAGCGCGCGTTCGAACGCGGGGTGGGTCTGCAGCAGCAGGCTCCGCAGGCGGTTGACGTGGCGGGTGGATTCGTGGGCGAGGTCCTCGTCGTGGCCGGCGAGCAGCTTCAGGGCGGCGAGGGTCTCGTCATCCGGGCCCGCGTCCCTGAGCGTCTCGGGCAGCTTGAGCGCGGCCCACGCGATCACATGCGCGTCCCTGCGGTCGGTCTTCGCGTCCCCGGGCAGCAGCTGCGCGGTCCTGCGCATGGCCGTGCCGGGAAGGTAGGCAACCGCGATCCCCATGTTCCGCGCCACCGTCAGGGGCAGGGAGCCGATGGTGTTGGGCTGGTCCACGACCAGCAGCACACGGCCATGCTTGGAGAGCTTGCCCAGCATCGTGCGGATGGCCTTCTCGTCCTGTTTCAACGGCTTGTCGTACAGGGTGTTCCCGTCATGGTCGAGGGCGTGCGCGTGGTGCGCGCTCTTGCCCACGTCCAGGCCGACCCACACGTCGATGTCGTCCGGGGTCATCATCGTTCCTCCCGTCATGAAGGTTTTCCGGTCGCCGCGGGCTCGGAGGAGTCCGGACGCCCGCGCCGCACCCACATTACGACGAGACCTGCGCCATGCGCCCCTGAAGCGTCCGTGTAGCCGGCCTGGTTCCTATCAGCGGTCATCGGGCGTCCCCGTTCCCGGCGACAACACCCCCGGATCATCGACGACAGGGCAGGAAAGTCATACCGGAACCGGCGACCCGGCCCCGACCATCGGGGCCTACCAAACATGGTAATGGGCTTATCTCTTCGCCTGAGTGATCTGGTAGGCGGCGAAGAGAATGGCGAGCCAGATCACGCCGGCGATAACGGCGACGCGGTAGCTGGCGGAGAAGCACATGAGCACCACCACCAGTGCCAAGAACGCCAACACCACCCACGGGGTCACCTTAGCGAACGGCAGCTTGAAGTGAATCGCGTCGAGCGCTTCCTTGCCGGACTTGCCGGCCAGTTCGGAATCCTCGGGAGCGCCGCCCGCGGCGACCACCTTACGGAACTTCATTTCGGTGAACATGATCATCGTCCAGTTGATGATGCCGGCGATGGTGGCAATCGACATCAGATAGTTGAACGCGAACTCAGGCCACACGAACACCACGACCACGGCGATGGCGGTGATCACGGCGGACGGCACGACGCCGGCCACCGGCACGCCCTTAGCGTTGAGCTTGCCCAGATACGCGGGTGCATTGCCTTGTTTGGCCAGCGAATACAGCATGCGGGAGTTGGCGTACAGGCCGGAGTTGTAGACGCTCATCACAGCGGTCAGGCACACGAAGTTGAGGATGCCGGCGGCCGCGTGGATGCCCACGGAATCGAAGATTTGCACGAACGGGCTGGGAACATCGTCTCCGCCGATGGTGTTCCACGGTATTACGGCCATGATTACGCCGAGCGCGCCAATGTAGAACACGAGAATTCGCCAGATAATGTCATTGGTGGCGCGGGGAATCGTACGACGAGGGTCCTCGGTTTCGCCGGCGGTGATGCCGATGAGCTCGGTGCCGCCGAAGCTGAACATCACCACGACAAGCGCCATCAACAGGCCGGTCCAGGTGCCGTCTTTGGTCTGCTCCATGAGACCGTTCGGGAAGAAGCCCCCTTCCAAGGTGAACCAGTTGGCAAAGCTCGCTTTGATGCCGGATGCGGTGGGCAGAGCGAAGATGATGACGGCCAGGCCGCCGACGATCATGGCGATCACGGCCACAATCTTGATAATGGCGAACCAGAACTCGAACTCACCGAACTTGGAGACGCCCAGCAGGTTGGCGGCGCAGATAATCACCAAGAACACGGCCGCCGACACCCAGGTCGGAATCGCCGGGAACCAGTAGTTTACGAATTTGCCCACCACGGACAGCTCAACCATCGAGACGAGGATGTAATTGAACCAGTAGTTCCAACCGGAGATGAAGCCGGCGCGCTTGGACCAGTAGCGAGTGGCATAGTAGCTGAACGCGCCCGCCTTCGGATCCTCGACGGACATCTCGCTCAGCGCGCGCACGATCATGAAGATCGCGAGGCCGCCGATCAGGTAGGCCAGCAGAATCGAGGGGCCGGCCAGCGCGATGGATTCGCTGGAACCATAGAACAGGCCGGTTCCGATAGCGCCGCCCAGTGCAATCAGCTGGATGTGACGGTTCTTCAGTGACTTGCGCAGCGTGGCCGGCACCGGCACATCGTCGGTTTCGCGCGACTTCTTAGGTGCGTCAGTAGTACTCATTGTGCTCTTCTCTCGAGTCTCTTTGATTTTTAGCATGACCGGCGGGAGGTCGCCATGCGCAACGCTCGTCATTGTAAGGCGCGGCATGCCGTAATGCCAAAGAATGCCGATGCCAGCCCATACCGGTATTCGCGTTTGATCGAAACAGCTAAAGTCGGCAGTGGCCTATCAAACCATCCCCACCAATTCACTGCGAGACGGGCATGCCCATGGTGAAAATGGTGTGGGCCACTGATTCCGGAGATGCTGCGAGGTCGGTGGCGAGCCAGTATTGCAGTAGGCCGATGCTGCCGGATACGGCGAAGCGCATGCGCATTTGGGCCTCGACCGGGTCGTTGGCGGCGGGCTGCAGCTGCTCGGCGACTGTCTGCCGGCTGTAAATAAGTCCCAGTAGCTGCTGTTGGAAGCCGATATCTGCTTTCGGGCTCATCAATACCTGCAGATGCTTGCGATTGTCGGCGATGTATTGGCAGATACGTTCGATGACGTGCTCGATGCCGGCTGAATCAGGCTGCGCGAGCAACTGGTCGAGCGCGGCAGTAACCCAGGCCATGGTCTCGTCTTCGATATCGTGCAGTAGATCTTCAATGCTTGTGTAATGCGCATAGAACGTGGAACGGTTCACGTCCGCCCGCTCGCACAATGCCTTGACGGTGATGGACCCAAGCGGCTGGTCCTGCAGCAGCTCGACGAGCGCGTCCTGCATGGCACGTCTCGTGTAACGGGTGCGGCGGCTTTCCGTCAATTCTTTGGACATGGCCTTCTCCCCAAGTTCCGACAACCCACAATCCAACTGTTGGTTGCAGAACCGACACAGTGTTGTTTTACTTGAGTATAGCAGGAAGTTCTGGCGGGGCCTATGGGCTAGGTGGCTGCCACGAGCGCGTTGGAGGTGTGCGATGGCGTATATCGAATTCGACCATGTGGTCAAGGAATATCCTTCTGGCAGCAGTGTGATTCGCGCGCTCGACGAGGCCAGCTTCACCGCCGAACAAGGCGAATTAAGCGTGATTCTGGGGCAGTCCGGTGCCGGCAAAACCACGGCATTGAACATTCTGGGCGGCATGGATACCGCCACAACCGGCCGCGTAGTGGTCGGCGGACGCGATATTACGGGTCTGCGGAAAAAGGAACTGGTGACCTACCGGCGCAACGATATCGGCTTCGTCTTCCAGTTCTACAATCTGGTGCCTAACCTTACCGCGCTCGAAAACGTGGAGCTCGCCTCGCAAATCTGCCCTGACCATTTCGATCCAGGGGAAACGCTGCGCAAAGTCGGACTGGGGGAGAGGATGGACAACTTCCCCGCGCAACTGTCCGGCGGCGAACAACAGCGTGTATCCATCGCCCGCGCGATTGCCAAAAAGCCGAAGCTGTTGTTGTGCGATGAGCCGACCGGTGCGCTCGATTACGAGACCGGCAAGGAAGTGCTGCAGTTGCTGCAGGATATTTGCCAAACACAAGGCATGACCGTAATGATCATCACGCATAATTCCGCGCTTGCACCGATGGCTCACAAAGTGATTCGCTTCCGCTCCGGCAAGGTGACCAGCGAGGAGGTCAACGCAACGCCGCGGCCCATCGCCGATATCGAATGGTAGGTGATTGGCGATGCTCACTGCAAGACACTCTGTGAAACGCCCCGTGAAACAAGCGAGGCGATTCGTGAAACAACCTGTGAAACATTCTGTGAAACGGCGGAACCTCGACGATAGCGGCGGTCGAGGAGCGGGCGTTTCTGCGGTATTTGCCAAAGATACGTTGCGTTGCTGGCTGCGCAGCTGGAAGAGGTTCGTCTCGATCGCCGTCATCACGCTGCTTGGCGTGGCCGTGCTGACCGGCATCTACGCCGGATGCCGCGATGCTTTTCTGGCGGCCGGTCGTTTTTACGATCAGCAGGGACTGCATGACCTGCAGGTGCTATCCACATACGGCCTGACCGATGATGATGCAACGGCACTGCGCCGAATCGACGGTGTGCAAACCGTGCAGCCCGAACGTTCTCAGACGGTGACCACGTTGGTGGACGGCACCAAGAAAACCGTGACCATGCAGGAAATCGGTACCGAAGGGCTTGATCAGCCGTACATACGGCAGGGCAAACTGCCGAACAAGGCCGGCGAAGTGGCGGTTACGCAGCAATTCCTGAACGATAGCGGACTCAAGATTGGCGGCACCATTACTGTGACGCCACAAGACACCTCTTCATCCGTCATATCGGTAGCGGCCACGGAGACTGACGATTCCAATAATGCCGATACGGTAGGTGTCGCCGCCAATGCCTCGGCATCCGATGCGAAGTCCGCCGCCAATACGGACGCCGACGCCGAGCAATCCCCGCAGTTCCCCACGAAACTCACCATCACCGGCGTCGTACTTGACCCGCGCGACCTCAACAATCCAGACGGCTATTCGGGCATGACCTCCTTCCGGTCCACCTCATCCGAGGACTATACGTTCTTTGCACCCAGCGACGGCGTGACCGGCAATATATACACTGCGATATCGGTTGCCGTCACTGGTGCGTCCGATTTTGACACGTTTTCCGATGCCTACGATGAAGCCGTCAAAACCGTGGCCGACCGTATCGAACATCAGATACAGACCACACGCCAGAAAGCCCGTCGTCAACAGATCGTCTCCAGCGCGCAGCGCAAACTGGACGATGCCCAAGACGAGGCCAACGAGCAGCTGGACGAAGCCCAGAAGCAGATCGACGACAACTGGGCCGAGCTGGAAGCCAACGAAACGACATTGCAAGATAGCCGTACCGAATTGGAGAACAACAGGACAACCATTACCGATGGCGAACGGCAGCTCGCCGATGGACGTGCGCAGATTGCAACGGCCCGTCAACAGATCGCGCAAGGTCGCCAGCAGATAGCCGAAGCGCGCACCCAGCTCGAATCGGGCAAAGCGCAGCTCACCTCGGCTCGCAAACAGCTCGATGCGGCGCAAACGGAACTGACCGCCAATCGCACGAAAATCGAACAGGGCATTACCCAAATCGACCAAGGCGTGGCACAAATTGATCAGATGCTGTCCATGATTCAACAGGCCGACAATCTACTGGCGCAACTTGACCCGAATATCGACTTCAACTCACCCACATGGCAGGCCATCAAGCAACTGCTCGCGCGCCTTGGCATTACCCTGCCTGAAGTGCCGTCAATCAGTGAGCTGCGGCAACAGCTGGCCGCCAAGCAAACGGAACTGCAAACGCAGCGAGACAGTCTGACCCAGCAGAAAGCCGATTTGCAGCGCACATTAAACGAAACCATTGCCCCCGCACAATCCACCTTGGACCAGCAGAACGCGCAACTGACCGCCAAGGAACAGGAAGCGGCTGCAGGAGAGGCACAGCTCAATACCAAATCCGCGGAACTCGAAGCGAATGCCGCAACCCTCGAAACCCAGTCGGCGCAACTTGAAGCGCAGGCCGCCCAACTGGCCAGCGGCAAGCAGCAGCTCGAAGAAGGCGAGCGGCAGCTGGAAGAAGGCGAACAACAGCTCGCGGACGGCAAGGCGAAACTGGATGATGCGCAGTCTGAACTCGATGCGAAGCGAAGCGAAGCGGAAAGCGAATTCGCCAAGCAGCAACGGCGCATCGACGATGTGGCCAACGCACGTTGGTATGTGCAGACACGCGCTTCGATCGACGGATTCAGCTCGCTCAAATCAGACGTCAGTTCCATCGAATCCATCGGCCGCGCATTCCCGATTGTGTTCCTGCTGGTCGCCGTGCTCATGAGCCTGACCACCATGACCCGCATGGTCGAGGAAGACCGCGGACTTATCGGCACCTACCTTGGACTCGGCTATGGCGGACTCGCCGTGTCCAGCCGGTATCTGCTGTTCGCGTTGCTCGCCTGCTTGGTCGGCGGCGGCATCGGTCTGCTGGTCGGATTCCTCGGCATCCCGGCATTCCTGATGGTGGTGATTGAGGGACTGTATATATTGCCCGGTGTGCGACTTGAATACGACTGGCTGTACGGCTCGGCCGGCATCGTGCTGTTCGTGGTCGGTGTGGGCGTGGTCACCGCGCTCGCCTGCCGCGAGGAGATACGGCACACGCCCGCCGCGCTGATGCGCCCGAAGGCGCCGAAGGCGGGCGCTCGCATATTGTTGGAGCGGATTCGCCCGGTATGGAGCCGGCTGAACTTCCTCGGCAAAGTCACTGCGCGCAATATCTTCCGATTCAAGTCGCGTTTGATTATGACCGTGGGCGGCGTGGCTGGTTGCACAGCGCTGATTATCTGCGGATTTGCGATTAACGACACCGTCGACACGACTGGCGTCAAGCAATATGAGCAGATCTACCAGTATGACTTGATGGTGGTGGCCAATGACGATGACGCCGCCGCGATGCGCAAGCAGGTGGCACAAGATGGCCGGGCCACCGAAACGCTGAATCTGCGCGTGGATAGCGGCGAGATGAGCAATGCGGCGCAGGAAAGCGAAACCGTGCAGCTGATGACGGTGCCCAACAATTCGTTGAACAAACTGAACGACATGGTCACGCTGGAAGAGGCCGGTGACGATGGGTGGTTCGAGCTGCCCAATATCTTCGGCAAAGCGGGTGGCGGCACTGTAGCGCTGGACGATAGTGGTGTGATTGTGGCGAAGTCCGCAGCCAATTCGTTGGATATTCATGCGGGCGACACCGTCACGTTGAGCAATGGCGGCAGCGGGCGGGCCAAGGTGAAGGTTGCGGCGGTGACGCGCAACCTCATCGGCTCTGATGTGTACATCAGTGAGCGACTGTACGACCAGAAGTTTGCGGCCGACGGTGTGACGTCTTCGGCTTCGGGAGATGGCACTGCCTCGACCTTGACGTGGAACGCGATGCTCGCCAAGCTGAAAGGTTCCGAGACCGAACAGGCCGAATATGCGGATCGGTTGGGCGAGGAATCGTCGGTGCTCAAGGCCGTGAGCTGTGCGCATCTGGCCGCCACGTTTAAGTTCGATTTGATGGGTGCCGTGGTGGCGCTGATTGTGGGGCTCGCCGGCGGCCTGGCGCTGGTGGTGCTGTTTACGTTGGCCAATACGAACGTGTCCGAACGCATCCGCGAGATGGCCACACTGAAGGTGCTGGGCTTCTATGACCGCGAGGTGCACAACTACGTGAACCGCGAGATGATGATATTGACCGGTATGGGTGTGGTGGTTGGTCTGCCGCTTGGCAGGTGGATAGGCGGATTACTGACTGCTGCGTTGAATATGCCGTCGCTGTATTTCGAAGTGGAAGTGCACTGGTACAGCTATGCGATTGCCGTGGTGGCGACGCTGGCGTTCGCGCTGCTGGTGCAGCTGTTCACCAACCCAGTGCTCGATCGCGTAGACCCGGTCAGCTCGCTCAAGTCCGTGGAATAGAGGTAGAAGTTCAATTTGGTGTTGATGAATTGAACTTTTTGGCGGAATATTTACAGTATCATCGCATGTATTCTTGAGCTGAGCGGTTTTCGTGACATATTTCGGTGATACAGTTTGAACTTGTTTTGAACGAGTATCGCGTCTGGTGCGTAACAATCGGGCGGCAGAGAAGAGAAATGAAATCAGTATGGCCGATACGAATGTGAATGGTGGTACACAGCAGGCTACGGGCAAACTCAAGTCTGTCGAAAGCCTGGACCAGACCAACGAGATGGAGCGTGGCCTGAGCAATCGCCACGTACAGTTCATCGCCATTGGCGGCACCATCGGCACCGGCCTGTTCCTGGGCTCGGGCAAGTCAATCTCGCTAACCGGCCCCTCGATCATCTTCGTGTACATTCTGGTCGGTGTCATCATGTTCTTCCTGATGCGCGCCATCGGCGAAATGATGTACCGTGACCCCAGCCAGCACACCTTCATCAATTTCATCACCCGTTACCTTGGCAACGGGTGGGGGCATTTCGCCGGCTGGACGTATTGGGCCGCGCTCGTGCTGCTGGGCATGACCGAGATCACGGCCGTCTCCACGTACTTCATCACCTTCTTCGACACGTTCGGCATCGACCTGACCCATTGGAAATGGCTGATCGAGCTGTGTTTCCTGGTGTCGCTGGTCTCCATCAACCTGATTGCCGTCAAGGTGTTCGGCGAGGTGGAATTCTGGTTCTCGATGATCAAGATCACGCTGATTTGCGCGATGATCGCCACCGCCGTGGTCATGATCGTGATCGGCTACCATTACCCGGCCGCGCGGATTCACGGCGTGGACCACGTGAGCCCGGCCGGCCACGCCGGATTCGACAACCTGTTCGCCAACTTCTCGTTCGCGCCGAACGGTTGGATGGCCTTCCTCATGAGCTTCCAGATGGTGTTCTTCGCCTACGAGATGATTGAATTCGTGGGCGTCACCGTCTCCGAGACCAAGAATCCGCGCAAGGTGCTGCCCAAGGCCATCAACGAGATTATCGTGCGCGTGCTCATCTTCTATGTGGGCGCACTGGTGGCCATCATGTGCATTGTGCCGTGGACCTCGTTCAAGCCGAACAAGGACGGCTCCTTCGCATCCCCGTTCATTATGATGTTCCAGTATGCCGGGCTGAATTGGGCGTCTGCGCTGGTGTTCTTCGTGGTGATTACCGCCGCATCTTCCGCGCTGAACTCGCTGCTGTACTCGGCTGGCCGCCACCTGTACCAGCTGTCCGAGGTGTCGCCGAACCCGACGCTCAACAAGCTCGGCAAGGTGTCCGATCGCAAGGTGCCGGCCCGCGCCATCCTGGTGTCCGCGGCGCTGATACTGCTGTCGCCGATTGTCAACGCCATCCCCGGCGTGTCCGGAGCGTTCGTGCTGTTCTCGTCCGCCAGCTCCGCGGTGTTCCTGTTCATCTACATCCTGACGCTGATGGCACACCGCAAGTACCGTCGCTCCGCTGATTTCATTCCGGACGGGTTCGTCATGCCCGCTTGGAAGGTGCTCAATACGGTGGCAATCGTGTTCTTCGTGTTCATCTACCTGACGTTGTTCCTTGCGGACGATACGCGCAATTCCGCGATTGCCGGCCTGGTGTGGCTTGTGGGCTTCGGTGGATTCTCTATGCTGCGCGAACGCTACCGTAGCCGCGATTTGAAGGCCGCACTGGAACACAAGGAGTGATTGGACGGGCTGATTGGCTGGCGGTTATTAGTTGGGTGGCTGTTGGCGGCTGGCGGCTGACTGGCTAGCGGCCGATAGCCAATGACTGGGCTGAT
>ENA-OPBL01000852-OPBL01000852.1-human-gut-metagenome-genome-assembly--contig:-NODE-852-length-29810-cov-8.442312_pt1 | contig 29810 bp, 27 predicted proteins | sample MGYA00241073_ERZ501461 | MGnify/ENA primary metagenome ERZ501461 (study PRJEB25962, sample SAMEA2042630) | human gut metagenome | biome: human gut; feature: human-associated habitat; material: faeces... | reverse complement strand
CGTGGGAATGGTGTGGTATCTTTATCTAAGTGAAACCCCTGTTTCGTATTTTGAAAGTGTCTGTCTACTTACACCAATCTTTTCAGCCAGTTCATCCTGCGAAAAGCCATGCATTTTACGTGCGGATACAAGGTTGTCTTTAAACTCAAACCCTGAGGGGCATCTCCATTCAACTTAAAGACACTACTTTTATTTACATCGCCCTCTTCGTGATTCTTTTCGTTTTCCCGGAGATGATAGGGTTTGATTCCAAACAGGACATCGATATACGGAAGACACAGTGTACAGAAGTCTCCGTTTCGTCATCAATACTCCAGGTAAGCCCCCTTCATCGGACTTGCTGCATGCTGGCTGAAAAGTCTCAGCACACCTTTTTTGTATTTTGGTTCTACCGGTTTCCAGTTTTTCCGTCTTTCGGCAAGAATCTGGTCAATTTCCTCCATCGACTTACGCTCTCCTGCAACTCCGATGATATTCAGTTTTCTTTCCATAACATCAATTTCAATCAGATCACCTTCTTCTACAAGTGCGATCGGACCGCCGTCAACCGCCTCAGGACTGCAATGACCGATAACCGGACCTGTGGATGCGCCGGAAAAACGGCCGTCTGTAATCAGCGCAATACTCTTTCCAAGCTCTTTATCACTGCTGATTGCCTCTGATGTATAGAACATCTCCGGCATTCCGCTTCCTTTTGGTCCCTCATAGCGGATGAAAACGGCGTCTCCCTTCTGCACCTTATGCTTCAGGACAGCATCCAGGCATTCTTCTTCGCTGTCGAACGGTCTGGCACGGAGCACAGCTTTAAACATCTCTTTCGGACATGCCGTATGCTTGATCACGGCTCCTTCCGGTGCAAGATTTCCACGGAGAATGGCAATACTTCCATCGGTTCCGATCGCCTTCTCATACGGACGGATAATATCTTCTTTTGTGAGGTTTACCTGATACCGTCTGTTGAATTCCTGAAGCCATTTTTCACATTTCTCATAGAATCCGTTCCGCTTCAGCTCTTCCAGATTTTCTCCTAATGTCTTTCCTGTAACAGTCATTATATCCAGATGGAGGTGTTCCTTGATTTCTTCCATGATAGCCGGTACACCGCCTGCATAGTAGAAGCACTCTGCCGGCCAGCGTCCTGCAGGACGTACATCCAGAAGATATCTGGCATTTCTGTGCAGTCTGTCAAAGGTATCTCCGGTAATCTCAATACCAAATTCATGTGCAATTGCCGGAAGATGAAGCAGGCAGTTGGTGCTTCCTGAAATTGCCGCATGTACGAGAATTGCATTTTCAAAGCTTTCCATCGTCACAATATCTGAAGGACGCATATGTTCCATCTTTGCCAGTCTTACCGCCTGTCTTCCAGCCTCTCTTGCAAATGCAAGGAGATCCGGGCTGGTTGCCGGCATCAGTGCTGTTCCCGGAAGTGCAAGACCAAGCGCCTCTGCCATGATCTGCATCGTAGAAGCTGTTCCGATAAAAGAACATGCACCGCAGCTCGGGCAGGCATTGCATTTCGCCCAGTCAAGTTTTTCTTCATCAATCTCGCCGCGCTCAAACTTTGCACTGTACATTCCGAGCTGCTCCAGGGTCAGCATTTCCGGACCCGCATTCATGGTTCCACCCGGAACAAACACGGACGGAATATCGACTCTGGCAAGTCCGATCAGATTTCCCGGCACTCCTTTGTCGCAGCTGGAAAGATAGACACCGGCATCAAACGGAGTCGCATTTGCATGAATCTCGATCATATTTGCAATCATTTCACGGCTGGCCAGGCTGTAATTGATTCCGTCTGTTCCCTGGCTTTCGCCGTCACAGATATCGGTGCAGTGATAGCGTGCACCAAATCCGCCTTCCTCTGCAATTCCTTTCCGTACCTCTTCCTCCAGGATATTCAGGTGGCCGCTGCCCGGATGACTGTCACCATACGTGCTTTCCACTATGACCTGAACCTTTCCCAGATCTTCTTTCGTCCATCCGGTTCCGATGCGCAGCGGATCCAGCTCCGGCGCAAGTTTTCTCATTTTCTGACTTTTTAACTGCATTATCTTTTCCTCCCTGTACCTTTTATGTACTTTCGGAATCTTTCTACACTTTCTTTTGCGGCTGATTTTCCGGCAGTTGCAATCATCAGCCGCATTGGATCCGCCGCAAACGTTGTTCCTTCCATTCTTCTGTCTTCTCCTAATTCATCTGATGTTTTTTCATATTACACATCAGCATTTCCTGCTATTTTCTTGTGTTACACGAATATCTTTTGTTGTTCAGCCTTGAATTCATCCGATGTATTTATCGTATAATCATCTTATTTAAAAATCAATATTGGAATTTTATCTAAAAAAACATTTTTGTTTTTGTGTGTTTTGATACTTTGACTTCGATCTATAAAGATATTATGATAAGAAGTAATAACGGAACAGATAAGAAACGGAGCAAATCATATGATGACTTTATCACAGGAAGAAAAAGGTCTTCCGCAAAAAATATCAGATGACATCATCGCGCTTATTTTAGAGGAAAATTTGAAGCCGGGAGACAAACTCCCCAATGAAACCATTCTCTCGCAGCGCCTGGATATGGGAAGAAGTTCTCTCCGGGAAGCCATGAAGCTTCTGTCCTCCCGAAACATTGTCACCGTCCGCCAGGGATCCGGAACCTATATCGCCACGTCTCCTGGTATGGTAGAAGATCCCCTTGGATTTATTTTCATTGACAATAAACAGAAACTGGTTCAGGATCTTCTGGAGGTTCGTTTTCTGCTCGAACCTTCGATTGCTGCCATGGCTGCCACACGCGCAGATGAAAAAGACATTAAAAAAATAACTGCACTCTGCGATGAAGTAGAAACGCTCTTAAAAAATCATGAAGATCACACACAAAAAGATATTGATTTTCACACAGCTATCGCGTTAAGCAGTAAAAACGTTGTTGTACCAAGGCTGATACCTGTGATCAACAGTTCCATTCCTCTGTTTGTGGAGACAACCGGGGGAATCCTTCGCAGGGAAACCATAGAAAGCCACCGTGAAATTGCCGATGCGATTGCCTGCCGCGATCCGCTCCGCGCACAGGATGCCATGTATCTCCATCTTGTCTATAACCGCAAATGGATCTGCAGCCTCTCGCAGAAGCAATGAATTATACAAAAAGCCCGGGCACTTGGCTCCGGGCTTTTTTCGTTTAAACAAGCAAGCACAAAATACGGAAAGGTGTAAATATCATCACCATAACGAATTCCGAAGCACAACAACTCCGAAAATCAGCAATACCACTCCCGGGATAAAAAAGAGAACACCCCCAAGTACCGGTTTTTGCGGCTGATATTCTGTGATGTTTTTGGGATTGGACGGTTCGTAATAGCCGGTACGCTGCATGCCGGGCTTTTGCACGGTGTCAGATCCATGACGGCTCGTATAGTGATAGACCTCTCCGTTTACTGTGTACTCATAGGTCGGCAGATAACAAATATCCGTGACCAGTTCCTGATTGCCGTCACCCTTGTCTTCCCATCGCTGGGTTTCTGATTTCGTCTGTTTGATCAGCGTCATAGTTGTGGTGGCTGTATACTTTTGGCTGTCATCCTCATACTCGGCATAAACCTTTTTCCGATGCCGGGTTCCCAGCCAAAACAGAAGTATTGCTCCCAAAAGTAACCCAATTGCCAGACTCATACATTTCCCCCTTCCTGTCTGCTTTCTTTTGTAAGTATTGATTTATAGTAACTATTCAGTGGCCACTGCCCCGCGAGGTGTTTTGACATGAATATGTCAAAATCCCGAGACATACAAGCCATAATGCCATCACCGGTTTCTTCTGTTTTTATTATAACAGAACCCTTCTTTCCGCACTACTATATTATTCATCTGTGCAAAAAGATTGTTACTGGTTACTGTTCACTCCGTTCTCAGCAACACGCCTTGCAGAATATCACCAGTGAACAGCAACAAAGGATTCCATAAAAATAATTTCATGTAAACTATGAGAAACACACTGCGCATCCTCGCGGAGCGTGTTTTACTTTACAGGAAAGTAATTTCCTGTAGAGTAAAAAAGCTTCCCGGGAAAATCCCGGGAAGCTTTCTGAATTTATATTTTTTATTCTATTTCTTCCGGCTCCATGCTCAACACATACTCTTCACCTTTGTCGGTGATATCATATTTCTTTTTGTACTCACTGAAATATGTGTAATATTCAAAGCTGTCCGTCGGATAGATCTTACTGTCGCGGATATGCATATCCGGGTCTTGTTCGCCACTCTTCATCAGGGCTACCATGGCACTTGCACAATGGGATGCAATTCTTCCAAAGCTATTCAGGATGTCGTTAAATACGGTTCCCTCTTCCAGCCCGCAATTGCCATTGCTCAGTCGTTCCACATGGTGCATCTTCAGTTCGTCACACAGATGTGTGATGACCACACCGAGAGGAGCTACCCTCTGTGCTGCCTCTTTATCATCATTCAGAAAAGCGTTGCAGGTAATGTTGATTTCTTCGCGTACCGCTTCCATAACGATATTCAACTCATTCCATGCTGCCGGTGAAAAGTCTGTGTGATTGTCATGCATCTCGTTGGACATATGCGCAATATAAGAAGCATGGTCTCCGATACGCTCAAAGTCACCAATTGTGTGCAGATACAGGGATACCTGACGGGTCTGTACCGTGTTCATCTCACGCTTTGTCAGCTGGATCAGATATTCTCCCAGACGGCTTTCATATTTGTCAATCAGATCTTCTTTTCTCTGTACTTTATCATACTTATCCTGCTGATATTCATTCAACAGATTCATGGCTCTGTTGACATTCTTGCGAAGTTTCTTTGCCATGCCGTTCATCGCACGATGACACTGTGCGATAGCCAGTGCCGGATAGTTCAGCAGACGTTCCTCTAACAGGTCAAAATCTGCTTCGTCTTCCAGCTCTTCCGCACTGTCTTTTACCAGAATACATACCAGTTTCTCGATTTTCGGAATGAACGGGAATAACACAACTACGGTTGCCACACGGAAGACTGTATTTAACAGTGCGATGGATACCGGTGTCATCACCATATCTATAAAGGTAAAGTGAACAAATGCATTGACTGTATAAAAGATAACCGACCACATGATCAGCCCGAACAAGTCGTTCAGCAGATAGACCAGTGCGGTTCTTTTTCCGTTTTTATTGGCGCCGATCGCAGAGATCAGAACCGGACATGCCGCACCAACACCGATTCCCAGTACGATAGGGAAGGCGCTTGCAAATGTCAAGAGACCGGTAACGGAAAGTGCCTGCAGCACACCGACGGTGGCAGAAGCACTCTGTAAAACTGCTGTAAACAGGATACCTACCAGAATACCTGCCAGCGGGTTGGAAAACATCGTCAACATCTTGATAAAGGTAGGATTTTCACGCAGCGGAGAAACCGCTCCACTCATCATCTGCATACCTGTCATCAAAATGGCAAAACCAAGCATGATATTTCCAATATTCTTATGTACGGAACGTTTGCAGAACATACGGAAAATAATACCAATTACAGCTACAACGGCAGAAATCGTCGCAGTAGAAAAGATACTTGCGATTCCGCCACCGCTTCCTCCAATATAAGAAAGACACAGGATCCAGCCGGTAATACTGGTTCCGATGTTGGCACCCATGATGATACCGATCGCCTGCTTCAGCTTCATCATACCGGAGTTTACAAAACCGATGACCATGACCGTCGTGGCGGATGATGACTGAATCACACTGGTAACACCCGTACCAAGAGCTACTCCTTTCAACGGTGTATTTGTCATTCGATATAAGAAGGCTTCCAGTTTGTTACCTGCCACCATCTTCAGGCCATCGCCCATCAAAGACATTCCAAACAAAAATAATGCTACACCGCATAGCAAAGACAAAATCATTGAAAAAATTGCCATATTTTTCTCCTCTGTTGTCTGACATCCCGGATCTGTTTCCGGAATGGACACATTCTAAATTTGGTTTCTTTTTACTTTTGTTTTACTTCTTATTTTCTTTTTCTTAACATTTCCTTTCTTATTATGCCATGTTGCCGTCATGATTACAATGTTTGATTGTTTTCCTACGTGATTTTTATCATCCCGTCAAAAATGCGCCGTTTTTTTTGTGTAAATTTCAGCAATTTTCCAACTATTTTCTCTATTGACATACTTGTGTGTACCTTTATGTCAATTTCGACTTTTCTGTTAAATTTTTAACGTCGCAGTATGGCTCTCCGTAGAATGTTTTTTCATTTACGGGAAGAACATCGGCCAGAAACAAAAAAACGATGTCTCATCCCCTGTTCAGAAGTTATGAAACATCGTCTTACTTTTACAGATACGAACGAATATCCACCGTAAGTTTTTCTTCTATATTAATCAGCCGTTTGGCAATATCCTTTGCCTTTTCGTCAGCCTCTGCATACTGGTTCAGACAGCGGTGCAGCGACTTGATTCCCATATTGCATCCATCCGTCATCAGATCGGCGATCGTTGCGTCGGACTCATCCATCACCAGTTTTCCTTTCGTCTTCATCCAGGACATGCCTTTTGCCATCAGGTTCGGTTCTTTCCCCTCATCCCCGTTGGCTTCCAGTTTCCGCCGGATCTCCTCCTGCAGTTTTTCATGTTTATCCCTGCATCCAAGTAACAGCTGCCGGAATTTTTCTTCTTTTACATACGGAAGTACCTCCTGAATCGAAGTGATTCCCATCTGTACACCGGCGTCACACTCCTGTAACAGCCGGATCGTCTCTTCCTGTCCCATCATTTCTGACTGCCTCCTTTTTTGGTTACATGCAGATATAGTATGACGTTTGAAAAAGACTTTTATGCGAATATTTTTGTTTTTCTGAAAGCCTCATGCATGATTGACGTAACATGTTTTGATGTATTTTTCAGACTTCCACGATTGCTCTGCTCCAGATTTCCGTCAGTTTTTCCAGAGAATACGCTGCATTGGCAGGGCTTGTGGACGGCAGTTCTTCCATCGGAAGGTTCAGTTCCTTATCCTGATACTTTCTGTAAAGTTTTCCTGCTGTTTTTCCGTTGGTGTAAACTTTCTGGATCTGCGACGCTTCCACGATTAGCCCAAGATTAGCCGGAACCACATCTTTGATACTACTGTCACTGGATCCTATGATACTGCACTGTTCAATCACATCATACACAGCAACACCACGTCTGAGAAGCATCTCCTTTTTCTCTTCCACTGTTTCCGGCTCATCCTCCTTCAATACCGCCGCCAGTACTTTCCAGAAGCGATTCCTCGGATGCCCGTAAAAAAATGCCTGTTCCCTTGATTTCACAGATGGGAAACTTCCCAGAATCAGAATCCGTGATTCTCTGTTATACACCGGCCCAAAGCCGTGGCTGATGTTTTGATATTCTTTCATATATCTACTCCTTTTTTTTAACCCGCCTAAAAATAAGGGAATCTCCACCAAGCAAGGCGAATCTTCCCTTATTTTCTCATTATTTTTTATTTCACTGCCCGTTTCTTCCCGGACAACACTGTTCCTGCAATCAGCAACACCGGAAATACAATCGCTGCAAAGATTCCTTTTTTCAGATTTTCGGAAAACATGCTGGACACATAGCCAACCAGAGTCGGGCCACCGGAGCAGCCGAGGTCCCCGCCAAGGGCCAGCAATGCAAACATAGCTGTTCCGCCGTTTCGCATGACGGCAGATGCCTTGCTGAAGCTTCCCGGCCACATGATTCCTACGGACAGACCGCAGATCGCACATCCCAGCAGGGACAGCTGTGGAAGCGGAGACAGGGAAATCAGCAGATAAGAGCCTATACAAAGCAGCCCGCTGCCTACCATGAACTTGTCAAGATCAATTCTATCACCGAATTTTCCATAAAACGCTCTGGCACTTCCCATCAGGATGGCAAAAGCCATCGGTCCTGCCAGATCGCCGATCGCTTTGCTTACTCCCAGACCTTTTTCCGCGAAAGTGGACGCCCACTGGCTGACCGCCTGCTCGCTGGCTCCGGCGCAAACCATCATCAATAACAGGATCCAGAACATTTTCTCCCTGCATAGATCAAGAATTGTCATTCCAGTTTCTCCTTCTTCTACCAGAGGAGCAATCGGTGCTTTTGTAAAAATCAGTCCGTTCACAATCGGGATGATCGCCCAGACACACGCAAGGATCTTCCAGTTTTCAATCCCGAAAATTTTGAAAAAGCAGGTGGAGATCAGTACGACTGCCACATGTCCCCAGCAGTAAAACGAATGTAACAGACTCATCGCTTTTTCTTTGTTGTCTGTCGGGCAGCTCTCCATGATCGGACTGATCAGTACTTCGATCAGACCGCCGCCGATCGCATAGATCATAACAGACAATAGAATTCCTGTATACGCATCCGGTAAAAGGTTTGGCAGTACGACCAGTCCGATCAATCCCAGCGCGGATGCCGCATGTGCGATCACGATCGATACCCTGTAGCCGATCTTATCGACAAATCCGGCAGATAGCAGATCCACGATCAGCTGAACACCAAAGTTGAGTGTGATCAGCATGGTAATCTTACTCAACGGAATCCCATACGTTTTTTCAAAGGTTAAAAATAGCAACGGTACAAAGTTATTGACCACCGCCTGCACCACATAGCCGATAAAACAGGCATATATGGTTTTCTGATACTTATCTTTCATCACTTTTCTCCCATGTACGCCCCGTTTTCCGGAGCTTATCCTGTTTATATTATATATCAGTCTGTGTCGTTTGTAATTGCATTTATTTCACTTCTTTTTATACTATATATCAGTAACTGTTCAGTACCTTCACAGTTACGCTACCTGCTGTATAGTTACATTCATTCATCCTTTAGCTGAGATACTTTCTGATTGCAGCCTCCTGCAACCCTTCCCCGATCACGATCAGGATCTCCTGTCCTTCTTTGAGCGGCTGTTTTTTCAGTTCATGACGGGTTGCATTGACCTCGATCCAACTGCCATTTTCCTCCTGCATAAATCCTTTGATCCGGAAAACTGCCCCACAGGACGGATCTGCAAAGATTTTTTTCATTCCGGCAAGAATTTTCCCCACCGGCATCTGACGTTCCATCACATACACCGTGTCGAAACTGTTTTCTTCTGTAAAATCCATTTTCTGATAATTTTCCTGCACATAACCGCACTGCTGAAGCTTTGCAAAATCCTCATCTGTGAGCGCCAGACTGCCTTTTCGGATAATTTCCTGATCCAGTCTGCGACCGCAGCGTACCTTTTCCAGTGCTCTGTTCAGATGTGTGACCGTTGCCTTGATTTCTTCCTCCGTTGCCTCTTCTGCTCGGCTCAACACAACCGCACCCGCATGTGCTGCCTCCGAAGCCAGCAGATACTCAGACATGTCCGAAAGTTCTGACTCCAGCTTTGCGTTGACTACGGTAATGACATTTCCGATCTGATACCACCGATCCAGCGGTTCATCCCGCAGCACATCAAAGAATTCATCCACATCGTATACACCGGATGGTTCCACCAGTACCCGATCATACCCGCACATTCCCATCGCGATCAGCTTCGTGCGAAATCTTCTCCGGTGTGTTTCCCTGTCGCATCCACCGGCGATCATCTCCAACTCGCACTTATCCCCCATCAGTTCCTGCAATAATAACATATCCACATTGACCGCGCCAAAATCATTTTCCAGAATCCCGATGTTCATTCCCTGATCCATCAGATATTTTGCATAATGTTTGATAAATGTCGTTTTCCCCGAACCTAAGAATCCGGTGATAAGATCAATTGTAACCATATTTTCTCACCTCACGTTGTTTCCATATCATTCTGTCAGTTTTACATGACTACATTATGTTCGGTATTACTCCTGTTCTCACCTTACCCTCTTGTCACACGATGGATCCGGGTTTCATCATAACGATCCTGCTGGGTTCTCTCTTCTGCCGGATATCCCAGTGCAAAGATACCGAAGGCCCGCTGACCTTCCGGAATATCGATGATTTTTTCTACTTTTTCCATCCTGTCTTCTAACGGCGCGATTCCCATCCAGACACCGCCTAGTCCCACTTCATCGGTGGCAAGCCACATATTTTCCATACAGATACTCAGGTCAATCTGTGCGTACTCCGGTACGGTACATTCTTTCCGGTAAGCGGTAACGATCGCCACCGGTGCTTTCGCAGTGAGTTTTGCGTATGGTGTTGTCTCAGAAAGTTCTTCTAAAATCTCCGGATCTTCCACGATGTAGAATTCCCACGGCTGCTGGTTACAGGCAGATGGTGCTGCCATGGACGCCCTCAGAATATAATCCAGTTTTTCCGGTTCTACCTTTTTTTCCTGATACTTTCTAATACTGACTCTGTGAAATAAATCTGCCATTGTTTTGCCTCCTTACATTTTTATATCTGCTATCTTATCATTTTTTCACAAAACTTCCAATCTATTTCTTCATACAGCTGCTTCTGACATTATTTCCGATTACTGTTCAGTACACCCACAGTTACGGGTAAAATCCATTCCAGGTCTTCTGTCATTCTTAAACATAAAAAATTCGAATCCATCTGTTGTACAACAACTTATGAATTCGAACTTTTTATGTTTTTGATACTGAATTGTTCTGTACTTCGTACTCGCCCAATCCTTTTCAAGTATTCCCTACAGGCTGAACACACCCAGTGACTGCAGAAGCAGTGCTGCCAGCAGAACCGGCGCGACGAATTTTACCATAACAATATACAGTTTCTTTCTTACGAACTTATAGCCGCCAATCGTTACTTCATCGATAATGGTCTGTGGTTTTACCACCCAGCCGATCAGGATACAGCTGAGCAGTGCAACAGTCGGCATCAGCAGGTTGTTGCTCAGGTAATCCATCAGATCCAGAATCTGTGCAACCGCACCATTCGGAAGTTTCAGTTCAAAGTACAGGACATTGTATCCCAGACACACGATCACTCCGACAATACATGCATAGATTGTTACCAGAACCGTTCCTTTCTTTCTGCTCACATGGAACCGGTCAATAATGTTAGATACAATCGATTCCATGACAGATACGGAAGATGTTACCGCTGCAAAAGATACCATCAGGAAGAAGATCGTTCCGATGACCGGACCGGCTGCTCCCATCGCCTCAAAAATCTTCGGCAGTGATACAAACATCAGTCCCGGACCGGCGGACATTCCCTCCGTTCCCATGAACGTATACACGGCCGGAACGATCATCAGACCGGCCAGCAGAGCCACCGCGGTATCAAACCATTCAATCTGATTAATAGACCGCATCAGATTGGTCTCTTTCTTTACGTAAGATCCATAAGTTACCATAATACCCATCGCCACACTGATCGAGAAGAACAGCTGTCCCAGTGCATCGACAAATACGATCACAAAGTCTTTCAGTGTCATACCACTGAAATTTGGTACCAGATAAACTTTCAGCCCCTGCAGACCGGTTCTTGTCACACCGTCCGCATCGCTGTGAGACAACGTCATCGAAAAGATGGATATGCCAACGATCATTACCAGAAGAATCGGCATCAGGATCCTGCTGTAATTTTCAATTCCTTTGTTTACTCCCCTGTAAACAACAAATGCGGTCAGGAACAGGTAGATAAACAGCCAGATGATCGGCTGCCACACGCTTGTGATATAGCCGGTAAAATAACCGTCCTGTGCGGCTTCCACCCCATGTCCGGTGATAAAGGTTCCCAGATATTTCAGTACCCATCCACCGATGGAACAGTAATAGGGCAGAATCACAACCGGAATGATACACGCCAGAATGCCAAGACCGCCCCATTTGGGGTGAATCATCCGGTACGCATTCAACGGACTCTGTCCGGTTTTTCTTCCGATGGCTACATCTGTGGTCAACAGCGTAAAACCAAAGGTCAGTGCCAGAATAATGTAAACCAGAATGAAGGTTCCTCCTCCATCCTTCGCTGCCAGATACGGAAATCTCCAGATATTTCCCAGTCCGACAGCACTTCCTGCTGCTGCAAGTACGAATCCAATAGATCCGGTAAAATTTCCTCGTTTGTTTCCTTTCTCCATACGTTACTCACTTTCTAAAATTTTTGTACCTTACTACTGTACCCTGATTTCAGAATCTTGTCTATCATTTTTTCCGGATTTATTGATTTTTCGGCATTTTTACGTGGTTCATCCATCCTATTAAAAACAGACCCCGCCCGGAGAATCATGGCAGAAATTCTCCGGGCGGGGTTCTGATAAGGTTATAAAATATATTATGGGATAGGATAAGATTATATGGAATGTAGATTTTATCGTTATATTACTATTTGATAAAACTTACGTGTTTGCAGATCTCTTCGATTGCTTTTTCTTTTCTCTCGTTGAAGATCACCTTGTTTTCTTCAAACAGGTTTCTTCCGTCTGTATCGATGGATACGATCAGAGGACCGAATTCTTTGACGCGGCAATGCCACAGAGTTTCCGGCATGCCGAGATCTCTCCACTGTGCGTCTACGATCTCTTCTACTTCTGTCGCAGCTACAACTGCATTTCCGGCAGGGAATACGCAGTGGATCGCTTTGTAGTTTTTACATGCGTATTCGGTGTTCGGACCCATGCCGCCTTTTCCGATGATCACTTTGACACCGGTTTCTTTGACGAATTCTTTTTCGAATTTTTCCATACGCATGCTGGTGGTCGGTCCTACGGAAACCATTTCAAATTTATCATTTTCCAGCGGACGGATAATCGGTCCGGCATGGAAAATTGCTGCGTCTCTTACATTTACCGGAAGTTCTCTTCCCTCTTCTACCAGACGTCTGTGTGCAACGTCTCTGCAGGTAGTCATGCTTCCGTTCAGGTATACGATATCACCTACATGGATATCCGCCAGATCTTCTTCTGTGATTGGTGTTGTCAGAATTTTCTTTCCATCTTTCATTTCTACCATTATAAAGTCACCCCCGAATGTGTTGTAATTGTATAGTTCAGATCTTTATCAAAAATAATGTGTCCTCTTCTGTGGGACCAGCATCCTACATTGACTGCGACACCGATGGTGGATGGATGTCTTGCGGTATTTTCGATATGTACACCCATGACAGAGTATTTTCCACCCATACCCTGCGGTCCGAGTCCGATGGCATTGATACCGTCCTCGAGCAGCTTTTCCATGGAAGCAGCACGTTCATTTTCGTTATGGCTTCCCAGCGGACGCATCAGTGCTTTCTTGGATAACAGCGCTGCGGTCTCTATGGAGGTTGCAACACCAACACCGACTAACAGCGGCGGACATGCGTTCAGTCCATAGGAAGTCATAACATCCAGAACGAATTTTGTCACACCTTCGTATCCTTCACCCGGCATCAGTACCATGGCTTTTCCCGGAAGCGTACATCCGCCACCTGCCATGTAGCTGTAGATCTCACACTGATCGCTGTCCGGCACGATATCCCAGAATACGGTCGGTGTTCCTTTTCCTACATTTTTTCCGGTATTGTATTCGTCAAAAGTTTCCACGCTGTTATGACGAAGCGGTGCCTGGAAAGTTGCTTTTACAACTGCCTCTTTTAACAGAGCTTCCAGTTCACCGATCAGCGGGAAGTTGGTTCCGCATTTTACCCAGAACTGTAACACACCGGTATCCTGACAGCTTGGACGGTTCAGTTCCTTTGCCAGTCCCTGGTTCTTTTTCATTGTCTGGTAAATGACTTTTGACAGCGGGCTGTCTTCTTTCTCTCCCAGTTCGTCCAGTTTTGCAATAATGTCGTCCGGCAGCACTTTTCCAATATAGTCTACGAAGTTTGCCATATAATTGGTAAGCTTTTCTACCTGTTGTTTTTTATCCATGATGTTGCCTCCTTATATATTTATTTACATTGTTTTTGGTTTTACGGGAAGAATGGAAATGCGATCGGCAGGATCACCATACTGACAATCGTTGCAATAACGATCAGCGGAAAACCTGATTTCACATAATCCATAAATTTATAGCCACCTGCGGTTACTACCATTGTGTTTGCCGGCATACCGATCGGTGTTGCGTATGCACAGGATCCGCCGATGACACACGCCATCAGAACTGCCCTCGGGTCTGCACCCATGCCCTGTGCGATGGACAGACAGATTGGGACCATCAGTGCCGTTGTCGCTGTGTTGGACATAAAGTTTGTCATCACACAGCACAGTAAGAATACAACCAGTGTCAGTACATACGGAGAAGGATTGGATCCCAGTGCTCCGATCACTTTATTTGCGATCTGCTCGCCTGCTCCTGTCTCCTGCAGGGCTGCTGCCAGAGAAAGCGTTCCTCCGAAAAGGAAGATGGTTTTCAGATCGATGGATTTCAGTGCCTCTTTTTCTGAGATGACACCAGTAAGGATGAGAACAATCGCTCCCAATGCACCGGACACATACAGCTTGATGCCAATCTTATCCTCAAAGATCATTGCAAGCAGTGTCAGAATCAGAACCGCCAGGGAAGTCCACTGTTTCCATGCCGGAACCTGGCTGAAATCTTTCTGTGTGTCAAAGGTATCATCTCCGGATACCTCGTGATTCGGAAGGAGTTTGTATCCCACGGTTGCATAAAAGAGAATCCCTACCAGAAGGATCGGCAGACCGACGATGGCATATTCGAAAAATCCGAATTCCATGTTCAGCTCTTCCAGGGCTGCCTGTGCGATCAGGTTACCCGGTGCTCCGATCAGGGAGAGGTTTCCTCCCATGGCAGCTGCAAATACCAGCGGCATCAGCAGACGGGATCTTTTGTATCCTGATTTTGCAGCGATTCCGATCACAACCGGGATCAGAACTGCCGCGGTTCCGGTGTTGGATAACACCCCGCTCATCAATCCTACGATTACCATGATGGCTACGATCAGCATCCGTTCGCTCTTCGCAAACTTTGATACGATCAGCCCCACTTTATTTGCCATTCCTGTCTCGAACAGTGCACCTCCCACGATAAACATCGACACAAACAAAATTACGTTGCTGTCGATAAATCCTGAAAATGCTGTCTTCGCATCCAATACTCCAGTGAGTATCAAACCGATACAGACGATCATAGAAGTCAGTCCGAGAGGAATCTTCTCCAGTACAAACATCACCACTGCAAATGCTAAAAACAGCAGTGTTATGGTGGATGGACTCATTTGTAATTCCTCCTTATACCTTTTTCGTTTTTGCCCTTTTGCGGCATCCCACACCGCTTTGCCTTTTAGGTCTGGATGAACTACCGGACGTCCTCGCTTCATCGCTCCCTGTCATGCTTTCATTATATCCGGCACCCCCTGTTTTGTATATTTGCAAAAACTGATGGTAGTATAAAAAAAGATTAATACGAAGAGATATTTTGAGCATTTCAGACAAAATCATGGTATAATAAGAAGCAGTAAACACCGTTTTTTCAGCAATTATTACCAGTTTTATCAGCAAAAACTTCTTATTTTTTGCTCTGCATTTTTCTGGAAAACAAGGAGACTACAACTATGAAACTGATTCAGTTAGAATATTTCTGCGCCGTCAGCCGCTACCACAGTATCACACAGGCTGCCCAGAAGCTGTATGTCACACAACCGGCGATCTCCAGTGCCATCCGGGAACTGGAAAAAGAATTTTCCATCAATCTTTTTACCCGCTCTAAAAATCACCTGACACTGACCACCGAAGGGGAAGCTTTCTATCAGAAAGCCAGTACGCTGCTTGCAACGATTCACGAGACGGAATCTGAACTTTATGATCTCGGACATCAGGTAACACCGATCCGGATCGGAATCCCGCCATTATTAAGCACACTCTTTTTCCCGGAGATGCTTCTTCTCTTTCATCAGGAACACCCGGCGATTCCCGTGGAACTGCTCGAATACGGTTCGATCCGTGCTTCCCGGCTGGTACAGGAGGAAACACTTGATCTGGCACTTGTCAATATGAACTTTTATGAGATCGATAAACTGAATTCTTATGAGATGCTTTCCGACCAGATCGTTTTCTGTGTTTCGCCGGAGCATCCGCTCGCATCCTATAAAGAAGCGACAATGGAAATGTTAAAAGACGAACCTCTGATCATGTACAACACCGACTCGGTTCTGAATACAACCCTGCTGGCGCGCTTCGACAGCCTTCGGATCAAACCCAAGGTACTTTTAAGTGCCAGCCAGCTCTACACAATACATGACTTTGTAAAAAATCAGCTGGGAGGAGCTTTTCTTTACTCTTCCCTTATGGAAAATATGCCCGGATGTATCGGCATCCCGGTCACGCCCCTGATCCACCAGGAGATCGGTCTGATCTGGAAAAAGGGCAAATACATCAACAGCAGCGTGGAAAAATACATCACGTTCACCAAACACTACGCAGAGACAAAATGGAGGAACTATGGAGCATCAACGACTGACAAATAAAGAAGTGAAAAAGAAAAACCGGAATCAGATTTTCCGTTATATTTGTACCCATGGAACGGTATCCAATCCGGATATTGTCTCCGACCTGCACCTGAGTCTCCCAACCGTGACCAACACCACCAGAGAACTTCTCGAATCGGGGCTTCTGCGGGATCTCGGAGAGATGCAGTCCACCGGTGGCCGCAGAGCCAGAGCGCTGTGTGCCGCTTCGGATTATCGGTTTTCCCTCGGACTGGATATCACCCGAAATCATCTTGGCATCCTTCTTTTGAATCTGATCGGAGACATTATAAAATATGAAAGAATACAGCTTGGTTTTTCCAGAAGTTCCGCCTATTTCTCCGAAGTTTGTCAGAAAATTGATGATTTTCTCCTGGAAACGGAGATTTCCGGAGAACAGATCCTCGGTCTTGGCATCTCTCTTCCAGGAATCGTCGATCCGATACAGAAAATGATCACGTATTCCCATGCCCTCGGTGTGCGGGATCTGCCTTTTTCGGAAATACAATCGTATTTCCCATGGCACTGTACCTTTTTAAATGATGCAAATGCAGGTGCTTTTGCGGAAGGCATCGGTTCGGATCTGCCTTCCTCCTTCTTTTATCTTTCTCTGAGTAACACCGTGGGCGGTGCCATCTTTCACGATGGCAATCTGCTTCCGGGCGATGCTTTCCGCTGTGGAGAAGCCGGTCACATGACTCTGATTCCCGATGGAAAACCGTGTTACTGCGGAAAAACCGGCTGCGTCGATGCCTACTGTTCCGCCAGACTCCTCTCGGATCTGTCCGGCGGACGGCTGGAAGATTTCTTTCTCGGACTTCAGCAGAACAACCCGGACTATCGTTCTGTCTGGGACACCTATCTGAAACATCTGGCTGTCGTCATCAACAACCTGCATATGCTCCTCGACTACGATATCGTCCTCGGCGGTTATGTAGGAAGCTTTCTCACCCCCTGGCTCGATACGATCCGCCACCTGGTTGCTGAACGCAATACTTTCGAAGACGATGGCAGCTTTGTAAAACTGTGTACCTACCAGACCGGAGCGGCGGCTTATGGGGCGGCGATGGATGTGATGGAAGGTTTTTTGCGAACAGTATGACCTGTGAATCCGCAAAGTAAATGTATCATTGCCGGTTTTATAATTTTAGAATGCCAGATAGGCATTTCAGGTTTTCGCTGACCCACATGCAAAAGAAGCAGAAATCCGAAAATAGATTTCTGCTTCTTTTGTATTATATGATATCATTATATGTTTCATTATCCGTTTATACCTGCGGAAATACCTCCGTAAACACCGCATCCATCAGTTCCGGGCTTCTGCGGCATTCTGCGACAACGGTGATGACTGCGTTTTTCTCGCGACTGATGATGGACCACTGGCAGTATTTTCCGTCGGCACGGAAGGTGTTTTCTCTGCCGCCCCAGAACAGATAACCGTAACCGAAGCTGTCTACATCATTTTCAACCTGTTTGCTGGTAGCTGCTTTTACCCAGCTTTCCGGTACCAGTTGTTTTCCGTTCCAGTTTCCGTTCTGCAGATAGAGAAGTCCCAGTTTGTGGAGTTCATCCATTGTCAGGTAAAGTCCGCCGGCACCGAAGACATGACCATAGGGATCCAGTTCCCAGGTCGGACGGGCGATGCCCAGCGGTTTGAACAATCGCGGATACAGGTAGGATACCAGATCACATCCGGCTCTCCGTTCTACCAGAACACCTGCAAGATACGGACCTACGTTATTGTATACAAACTTTGTTCCCGGCTCGTAGACAAACGGGAAAGCAAGGCTCATCTTTACCCAATCCTCTTCCTCATAAACCGGACGCTGTGCACCCATCAGTTCTGCTTTTTCCTGTCCGAGGCACATGGTCAGAAGGTCTTTTACCGTAGCCTTTGCAAGGTTCTCACTGACAGTTTCCGGAAGATCTTCTTCAAAACAGTCCACCAGTTTTTCATCCAGGGATAGCAGACCTTCTTTTACTGCAATTCCCACAGCTGTGGAAGTGAAACTTTTGCTGGCAGAATATACATTTCTTCTGCACTGTTCATCCCACAGTTTCTTTCCGATTTCTTTGCCGTCCTTCGTCACAACGATCCCCAGCACACCCAGATCTTTGACTTTTTTCTCAAATGCATCAAAATTCATAAAAAATCCCCCTTTTGCACTCGCATATATAATTTACATTTTATGTTTTCCCAGTTTCGCATAGCTGTCTGTTCTCGGCAGCCAGTCCAGGAACTTTGGAAGTTCCAGTTCCCAGAATCTCCATTCGTGTTCATAACCGTCCACACGGTCAAAACGGTGCTCAATTTTCAGAGAATTCAGATATTCCTCGAACTGATCCACCGATTCAATCAGGAAATCATTGTTTCCCACACAGAAGAAAATATCCGGCAGCTTTTTGCCTGCATCCAGATCGTCTTTGATCGTCTGATAGAGATCCATCGCATCCGGATATTGATGTCCGACTTTTTCTTCCATCTCTTTCGACCAGACCGTAGCCGGTGAAAATGCTCCAACCGCGCGATATTGTTCTGTGTCTGTCATCGCATGGATCAGCGCACCATATCCACCCATGGAAGCTCCTGCAATATAGGTATCCTCCGGACGATCTGAAATCGGGAAGTATGCTTTTACGAATTCAGGAAGTTCTTTTCCAATAAAATCGTAAAATTTTTCTCCGTAGATCGTATCCATATACAGAGAATTTCCCACGGATGCAGAAACTACCGCGATCCGGTACTCTTCCGCATAACGGCTGACGCAGGTAAAACGCTCCCAGGATAGATAATCATTTCCATGGCCGTGTAACAGGTATAATACCGGGAATTTTTCCGGCATCTGATGCGTCAGTAACACCGGATCATCCATATCACAGGGACTTACTCCCGGCAGCGTGATTGTAAGATCTGCTCCGTGACCCAGAGCGTAAGAAAAAAAATTGCAATGCATCTGTGGCATGGTACGTTCCTCCTTTATTGTTATTCACTTATTGTTTCCAGTGGTTTTGTCGTCGATCCTTCATGAAACGTTACCGGAATGTTCGTGACATCCTCTGCTTTTCCGTTTTCAATCATATCTGTGAGACTCTTCACCGCCTGTTTTGCAATCTCATGCACCGGCTGCGCGATGCTCGATACGATTGGTTTCCCCTGATTTAAAAACTGCAGACCATCGTATCCGATAATCTGGATATCTTCCGGAACCCGTTTTCCCATCTCTTCGAGTTCTTCCTGTACGATCGTTGCAAGGTGATCCGAACTGGTAAAGATTCCATCGATGGAATGTTCTCCCATGGAAGGGGAAATATAAGCCCGCAGCATATTGTGGATTAGTTTTCTGGATCCGTAGGATTCATAGACCGAAACAATCTGTTTTTCTGACATTTCCACACTGTTACAGGAAAGATCATGTTCCATACAATATTCAGTAAAACCGACTCTTCTTTTTCGGACTTCACTGTCTACGGATGACATTGTCATAAAGCACAACAGGTTGGTGGATCCTCTTTTATGCAGATTCTCTGCTGCAAGCCAGCCGCCCTGCCAGTTATCTCCTGCCACACATGGGATGTGTGACTTGTAATGACGGTCGATGGAAACAAAAGCCATGTTTTCGATCCGTTCCTCTTCTACCTTACTGTAAGTCACACCAATGATTCCGTCAACTTTATTTTGTTTTGCCATATCCATAAATGCCACTTCCCGTTCGGCATCATCACCGGACAGGCATAGCAGTACCTGTTTTCCGACTGCTGACAATTCGCTTTCCAGAGCATCCAGCAACAGTGCAAAATACGGATTGATCAGATTCGGCAGAATGACAACCACATAATCGGTCTTCTGCATCCGCATTCCCTTTGCCAGAGTATTCACCTGATACCCCAGTTTTTCTATGGACGCTTCTACCAGCTTTCTCCTCGCTTCACTGACACGTCCTCCATTCAGTACGTTCGACACGGTTCCCACCGATACACCGGCATCCCGTGCAACGTCTTTGATTGTTACCATTTGATTTTCCTCCTCCACACCATCCTATCAGATACTCAAGTTCGACACTGCAAGTTTCTGACATGACGCGTCCTTCATCGGAACCTGAAAAGGCTATATCTATTTTTATTAGAGAATTATTTTCTCGTATTGTCTATGTATTGTTATGCACTTTATTTTCTATGATACCAGGATCGTGAGAGTACGAAGTACGGATCAATCCGGTATCAAAGGGGGGGTAAAATACCTTTTGACCCCAACGTCTTTCCGTTTATATAAGAAAAGGTGAGTGTATCTTTTCTTTATCAGATTCAGATACACTCACCTTTCAGTACCGCTTTATTATGATTTTACTGCACCGGCAACTACACCAGCGATAATATATTTCTGTAATGCGATATACAGGATGATTACCGGGATGATTGCCATAACCAGTGCCGCCATCAGAAGATCCATATCATTGCTGTATGTTCCCTGGAACAGCTTGGTTGCGATCGGGATCGTGTACAGAGATTTATCTGTCAGGATCAGGCTCGGCAGCAGGTAATCGTTCCACAGAGACAGGGCATACAGGATAACCAGTGTTGCTGTGGTCGGTTTTAACAGAGGGAACACAATCTGAAAGAATGTTCTCAGTCTTCCTGCTCCGTCAATCTGTGCTGCCTCTTCCAGTGAGATCGGTACACCGCCTTTGATAAATCCATGGAACATGAATACCGCCATAGATACCGAGAAGCCCAGATGCATGAATATCAATGTTGCTCTGTGGTTCAGGATTCCAAATGTTCCACCGTAGATAGAGATCAGCGGGATCATAACTACCTGGAACGGGATTACCATGGAAAACAGCATTACCATGAAGATGATCTGGTTGATCTTCCATGCTTTTCTTACGAAGATGTAAGCTGCCATGGAGGAGAACAGAATGATCAGGAACACACTCACACAGGTAATGATCAGGGAGTTCTTCAGGATGTTCATGAAGTTCATCTGCTGGAAAGCATCTACAAAGTTATCTGTTGTAAAACCTCTTTTACCACCCCAGCTCAATGGCATTTTGATAATATCACGTTTGTGTTTGAAGGCATTCAGCACGATCATGTAGAACGGGAACATATAGATGATAAACAGCACTACAGTTACCAGTGTTTTCAGGAACGTTTTGATGCCTCTTACTGTCTTTTCCTGTCCTTCCATTATGCTTCAACCTCCTTCCGTTTGTTGATGATTGTCTGAGATACTGCAATAACCGCTGTAAAGATAAACAGGATGATTGCTTCTGTCTGTCCGACACCATACTGTTTTGCAGAAAAGGCTTTCTGAAATACATACATGGCAGCCATAACAGTAGATCCGTAAGGACCACCTTCTGTCAGGGACAGGTTCACATCGTAGATCATGAAACATCTGGTGATGGTCAGGAACATACAGATCGTGAAAGATGCTCTCATCAGCGGAAGTACGATATATCTTGTTGTCTGAGATTCGTTACAGCCATCGATCTTGGCTGCTTCTTTCAGGTCTTCGGATACACCGGTCAGACCTGCGATATAAATTAACATCATGTAACCGGAGAACTGCCATATTGTTACCAGTACCAGTGCTGCGAATGCAGAGGCACTTCCTGACAGCATGGATTTCTGCAGAACGGTAACGTTCAGTGCATCACCAAAGTAAACAATAACTTTGTTAAATACGAACTGCCAGATATAACCAAGGATGATACCACCGATCAGGTTCGGGGTAAAGAATCCGGCACGGAAGAAATTCTTTCCTTTAATTTTTCCGGTTACCAGCAGTGCCAGTAAAAATCCGATCACGTTTACCAGTATTACGGAAACTACCACATACAGCAGTGTCAGTCCCAGGGACTGCCAGAAGCTGCTGTCTGCAACTACTGCCGCATAGTTTTTCAGTCCTACAAAAGGTTTGTTGCTGGATACGCCGTCCCAGCTTGTAAATGTCAGATATACACCATATAAGAATGGTACGATTACCACGGCCAGGAATGAGAAGGTTGCAGGACCTGCAAATACCAGGAACGTGGAAACTTTGCTCCATAAGCTTTCTTTTTTACTATTCATCTCGTTGCCTTTCTTTCCCTCTTTTAGTAGCAGTTGCCGGGTCAGTGTTCATTACTCTGCCCGGCAACTTCTTAACTAGCAACCAATTATGTATCTGCCTTTTTGATTATTCGGAAAGGTTTGTCCAGTAATCCTGAACTTCTTTTGCGAATTCGGCACGGTCGATCTGTTTGTCCAGATATTTCTGCATGATCGCACCAACTTCTGACCAGTGATCTCCAGGATAATTAGAAGGCTGATCAAACAGTTTTCCTTCTACTGTGTATCTCTGGATACTCTGTCCCAGCATATTTGTAGCTTCTTCTGTGATGTTGGAGAATGCAGGTACTAAAGAGCAATCATCAACCAGTACTTTGTTTCCTTCAGCTGTGTTTGCCAGCCAGTCAAGGAAATCTTTTGCTGCTGCCTGCTGTTTTTCATCGTTACATTCTTTATCGATCATAACCTGTTTGGTAGCACCACCACAGATGTAATCATTTACGTTAGCATTTTCTTCTGTTCCGTTCTGCGGTACCGGCATGATTCCGATTTCAGTATCGTCTTCAATGTAATCAGAAATCTCTGCCCATGCCCAGTTTCCGTTGAACCAGAATGCCACATCACCTTCTGCCAGGTCTGCAGCGTTTTCATCGTAATCAGCAGCCAGCGGATCTGCTTTATTGATGTTATATTCCATCAACAGATCGTAGGTATCCATCAGAGAAGTAAATCTTTCGTTGGACATCAGATCTACGCTTCCGTTTCTCAGATCTTCCATAATCTTTTCTGTACCGGTCAGTGTTCCGTCCTGCTCTTCATATACCTGTGTGAAGTAATGTCCTGCATTGCTCCAGTCTTCCTGGTTCAGAGCCACCGGGCTTTCCATACCGTTGTCTACCAGTTTTTTCAGCAGTGCTTCGAAGTCATCCATGTTTGTTACAGAAGCCGGATCCCAGTCTTCTCCCAGAGTATCTTCGATTGCTGTTTTGTTGTAGATCATACCTCTGCCTTCGATACAGAATGGGAAGCTGTACAGTTTTCCGTCATTACCTGTGATACCATACTGTGTACCACCATTTGCTGCCCAGGATTCATCACTCAGATCTACGCCTTTTTCTTCGCAGATAGAAGCAACGTCCTGTGGGTCACACATGATCAGTGTCGGTGCATTCTTTGCTGCGTATCTTGCAGATACTTCCTGAGAAGGTGTACCACTACCGATGGTGTAAACTTCCAGTTTTGCTCCTGTCAGTTCACCCCACTGTTCAGCGGCAGCTTCCAGCTGAGATTCGATCTCACTCTTTGTGTTCAGCATGGTGATAGATACACCGCTGAAATCTTCACGCGCGCTGTCTGCGGAATCACTGTCATCGGAAGATGCGCTTTCATCTGTTGTTGTAGTTTCACTCTTGGAAGAAGAGTCATCGGAAGAAGAGCTTCCGCATCCTGCCAGCAGGCTTCCTGCCATTGCCATTGTTAATACTGCTGCAACTACTTTTCTTTTCATATCAGATATCCTCCTAAAATAGTTTATGCACTTTGCTACTTTGAAACGGTTCATTTTCGTTACTTCGTAGTTCCTTTCGTTGTATTTACTATACTACAACATCTTGTACAAAGCAATTGTGATTTTTGATCAAAGTTACCGGTTACTTTTTGTGCATTTTTACCTTTCCTTCCATTTTCCTATTTAGTTTTTATCTTCTTTATCTTTGAACCGTTTCATTTTATATGAATCAATCAATAAAATCTATGGGGTTCAATTTGATTTTTTCGCATATCTCCAAGTATCAATATGTGTTCAAATTTTCATTCCTCTGCTGGCTAAATTATTTCACTGTTCAATTGCCCCCGTTTATACAGCTTTTTTCCCAATTCTCAATTTCTATCTTTGTGTATTTTTACTACTGGTACTTTTTGCGGATTTATCCTATGATTAATTTATATATTGAATCATTTCATTTTATAAAATAACGTAACGGAGATAACAAGGAGGTTATCCAATGGCAACTTTAACAACTGTATCAAGTAATTATGGAACTATTAACGGTATTCAGAAAGATGGATATTCTGTTTTTCGGGGCATTCCATTTGCAAAGGTTCCCACAGGTGCTCTTCGTTTTGCACCACCTCAAAAACCGGAAAGCTTCAAAGAAGCTTATGATGCGTTTACTTTCCGTTCCATCCCCATGCAGCATTTCACCGACCCGGACGGTTTATATCAGAAAGAATTCTATGATAACCCGGACTTTCATTTTCCGATTTCTGAAGACTGTCTGTATCTGAACATCTGGACGCCGGCACATACTGCCTCTGAAAAACTTCCGGTAGCAGTATGGATTCACGGGGGTGGCTTTGAACATGGGTTTTCCACAGAACTGGAGTTCGATGGGGAAGCTTATGCAAAAAAAGGTGTGATCCTGGTGACTATTTCTTACCGCGTCAACGTGTTTGGTTTCCTTTATGATCAGAAACAGGAAGAGGAACTTGGTTTCAGCGGCAACCAGGGACTGCTCGACCAGATTGCCGCACTGGAGTGGATCTCTGAAAATATCGCTGCCTTCGGTGGGAATCCGGATAACATCACGATCATGGGCCAGTCCGCCGGAGCCATGAGTTCACATGTACTCACATTTTCTCCGCTGGCCACACCGATGATCCATCAGGCTATCCTTCAGAGCGGAAGCATTGCCTGTTTTCCGTCTCCAATGGTATTTACCAAAGCACAGGCGCAGGCGGTAACGGATAAGTTCTATGAACTGTGCGGTGTTTCTTCTATCGAAGAGTTACGCAGACTCCCCGCAGAAGATCTGCTGGACAAATCCGATGAACTGATGGCTCTGTACCCATCCCTTCCGTTTCGTCCGGTCGTCGACGGTCATGTACTTCCGGATACTCCGGATGTTCTGACAAAAGAAGGGGGCATGGCCCATATCCCCTATCTGATGGGTGTTACCAAGGATGATCTGTTTATTCCGGAGGGTGCTTCCCACAGAGAGGGTGGGTTCTTCACTGCTGCCGTTTCTTTTGCAAATGCCTGCCGGAAGCAGAATCTTCCGGTATATCTCTATGAATTCTGCCATGATCTGCCGGGTAGTGATGACGGTGCTTTCCACTCTTCGGAACTGTGGTACACCTTCGGAACTCTGAACCGTTGCTGGCGCCCGATGACCGATGAGGATCATGCACTGGCTGAGGAAATGGTGACCTGCTGGACGAGCTTTATGAAGCAGGGAAATCCGAATGAAGATGTGAAGGAAGAATGGAAGGCCTGGACAGAGGATGGCTGCTTTATTAAAACCTTTGCTTAATCGTTGAACGCTTCGCGAATTTGACTCGTTGGCGCGGCAGTCGTCAAGGTCTCATGCAATGCAAAAAAATGGAACCAGGCATTCATTTTTTGAATTGTCAAGTTCCATTTTTATTTTTCAATATATATATTTTTCTTTTATACGAAATATCAGAATCAAAAACATGAGTAAGTAGCCATTCTCCAAAGTAAAACGTACATATTACAAATGTTTTTGAGCGTTACAGGTATATAGAACAGCCATACAATATTTGACTGTTTTCGGTTACCTCAGATTTTTCCATCCAATCGTTCCAGCATATCCCAACATCCCCACAGATACATGATTCCCAGTGCCCGGTCATACAGTCCGTAGCCCGGTCGGCAATGGGTTTCTTCTCCCCAGAGATGTCTTCCGTGATCCGGGCGTACATAGCCGGTATAACCACAGTTGTGATAGGCTCGCATAATTTCCAGAATCCCGGTATCACCGTCACAGTCTCTGTGGGAAACTTCTGAAAAATCTCCGTTCGGGTAGTGTCGGAGGTTTCGGATATGGGCAAAAGCGATCCGGTCACAGTAGGTTCGAATGATATCTGCCACATTATTTTCCATATTCGCACCCAACGATCCGGAACACAGACACAGACAGTTGTATTCATCATCTACCATATGAAGAAACCTTCCTATAGATTCTTTATCACAAAGCAGTCTCGGAATCCCGAAAATATCCCATGGGGGATCATCCTGATGGATTGCCATCTTGATCCCGGTCTCATGGCAGGTCGGCATAATGGCTTCCAGAAAATACTGCAGGTTTTCCCAGAGTTTTTCCTTCGTCACCGGGCGGTACGCCTCAAAAAGTTCATCCAGCTTCGCCATCCGCTCCGGCTCCCAGCCCGGAAATGTTTTCCCGTGCAGATTTTTCAGGATATACTCCGCCATCTCCTTATAATCATCCTGTATCTTGCTTTTTTCATAATATAACGCATTGGATCCATCCTCCAGCGGATGAAAAAGATCCGTCCGTGTCCAGTCAAAGATCGGCATAAAATTGTAAGTCACTACTTTGACACCGAATTTTGCAAGGTTTTTCAATGTTGTCTTATAATTTTCAATATATTGATCCCGTGTGGGCAGACCGATCTTAATATCATCATGGACGTTGACACTCTCCACCACATCCATGTGAAAACCCGCCCCCTCGATGCGTGCTCGCACTTTCTCTATCTCTTCCACCGTCCAGATCTCTCCCGGCTGCTTGTCGTGAAGTGCCCAGACAAGTCCGCCCACGCCCGGAATCTGCCGGATCATCTCCGGTGTAATATCATCATTTCCATCGCCATACCAGCGAAATGTCATCTGCATCCCGGCACCTCCATCTGCTATGCAAACACTATCCTCAGTTCCACCGCTTCGTGTCCCGTCAGTGCCGTACTTCTGGCATCCGGCTGAGTGGTTGCTACATACAGAGAGAATTTGTTACTATCGACATAACGTTTTCCCTCTTCGTCCACAATGGTAAATGCCCGCGGATCGATGGTAAGCTCAGTCTCGATACTCTCTCCCGCCTTCACCATCACACGCCGGAATCCGCACAGACTGTGATTTCGAACTGCATATTTTGACTTCCAGTCTTTGATGTAAACCTGAACAACCTCTTCTGTATCCCATTTTCCCGTATTTGTCACCGTACAGCGAATCTTTACCGGTTTTTCTTTTTCCGGCTGTTCAACAAATTCTGCTGCTGAGACCTTCACATTCCCATAAGTCAGACCAAAGCCAAACGGATACAACGCTTCCTGTTCCATATAACGGTAAGTTCTGTTTTTCATGGAATAATCGGTAAATTCCGGCAGGTCGGAGGTATCCTTATAGAAGGTCACCGGCAGTTTTCCGCTCGGCGATACTCTGCCAAAAAGGACATCCGCCACAGCAGTTCCACCCTCTGCTCCCGGATACCATGCCTGTAAGATGGCATTCGTATGGGCATCCGCATACCGAAGATCCATGGCACTTCCTGAGAGAACAACAGTGATCACCGGTTTTCCGACAGCCACAACCGCCTCGAGGAGTCTCTGCTGACAACCCGGGAATTCCAGAGAGGCTTTGTCTCCTGCCTGTCCTCGGTTGCTCTGATCCGGCTCTTCTCCTTCCATCAGTTCATCAAGACCCAGTACCACGATCGTCACATCACACTGTTTCGCCGTGATCACCGCTTCCGAGATCCTGTCATCCTTCCAGGCAAGATTCTCCATCGTATCTTTATACATATGTGATCCTTCTGCATAATATACCCGGCAGTCATCTTCCACTTCTTTCTGGATACCTTCCAACACCGTTACGTAACGGGACGAAGTTCCATGATAATTCCCCTGCAGTGCGATCCGGTTGTTGGCGTTCGGTCCCACAACGCCAATCGTACGGATTTTCCGTTTATCCAACGGCAGGATACCGTCATTTTTCAAAAGTACCATTCCCTTGTGCGCCGCTTCCACAGCCAGGTTTCGATGTTCCTTACACTCCACAACCTCATATGGAATATCATCGTATTCACTTCCGTCGAACATTCCCAGAAGAAAACGGGTGGTAAACACACGGATACAGGCTTCGGTGATCTGTTCTTCCGTCACCAGTCCGTCCTGCAGTGCAGCCATGATATATGCATAGGTGCATCCACAGTTCAGGTCACATCCCGCTTCCAGTGCCATCTGTGCGGACTCTTTCGGTCCGTTTGTAACCTTATGGAACTGGTGAAAATCCTGGATTGCCCAGCAGTCCGATACCACATGTCCCTCAAATCCCCAGTCTTCCCGAAGAATTTTTTTCAGTAACGTCTTGCTTCCGCAGCTTGGTTCTCCATTGGTCCGGTTATATCCTCCCATCACTGCTTCCACACCGCCTTCTTTAACTGCCGCCTCAAAAGCCGGAAGATAAGTCTCATACAGGTCTTTTTGTGAAACTACCGCATCAAACTCATGACGGATCGCCTCCGGACCGGAATGTACGGCAAAATGCTTTGCACATGCCGCCACTTTCATCGTCTCACCATCTCCCTGTAAGCCCTTGATAAATGCCACACCGAGTCTCGCGGTCAGAAACGGATCTTCTCCATACGTTTCATGCCCGCGTCCCCACCTCGGATCACGGAAAATATTGATATTCGGTGACCAGAAAGTCAGTCCTTTGTAAATATCTCTGTCTTCTTCTTTGGAAAATGCATTATACTTGGCTCTGCCCTCTTCTGCAATCACATCAGCGATCTTCTGCATCTCCTCTTCATCAAACATGGCCGCACAACCGATTGCCTGTGGAAATACCGTTGCAGTACCTGCACGTGCCACTCCGTGAAGTGCCTCATTCCACCAGTTATAAGTCGGAATTCCCAGCCGTTCAATCGCCGGGGCATCGTATTTGAGCTGTCCAGCCCGCTCCTCGATGGTCATTTTTGCTACCAGGGCTTCTGCTTTTTTTCTTGCCTGCGCTCTGTCCATATTTTTCTTCTCCTCCTTGGTATATTGCTGTAAAAATCCCCTTCTGTGCCAAATATCATTTTCTTTTTTGCACAGAATTCCTCACTGCAAATTTTACCATATTTTTCTGTATCTGTGTTTAATTTCAGTATTTTTACACAAAAAATCCTGTACAAAAAAAACGCTTTCCATTCTCTCCGTACAGGATGTTATCTTTTTTATTTGCTCAGTTTTTCTCCCTTGTTCTGCAGACACGCTCTACAGTATGTCACCGATGTTACCAGCCAGATCACTGACGTCATCACGATGGCAAGGATCCCCGTATCAAAAAACATATGCAGGATCAGCGCCACAAACGTCAGGATCGGCGCTCATTTCATCACGGTCTGATAGCCCTTGTAGCTTGCCTGGTAGATACATTCCTTTTCTGCCTCATCGCAGCTTTCCAGCCACTGTTTCGGGAATTTTAAAGAAGTCGGATCTCCTTTTTTGTCCGGATAGATCTTCTGTATCACACGGACATAGCGAATCTGCCATACATTCAGATACACTTCCAGTGCAATAAATGTAAGAATTTCAAGCATTATACCCATGTTTTTGTAATGTTGATCTTTTAAATTATTTTCCATAAATCCTCA
>ENA-OPBL01000848-OPBL01000848.1-human-gut-metagenome-genome-assembly--contig:-NODE-848-length-29870-cov-13.898608_pt1 | contig 29870 bp, 32 predicted proteins | sample MGYA00241073_ERZ501461 | MGnify/ENA primary metagenome ERZ501461 (study PRJEB25962, sample SAMEA2042630) | human gut metagenome | biome: human gut; feature: human-associated habitat; material: faeces... | reverse complement strand
AGGAATTAATCTTCAAACTGACAACTATTTTCAGTACACTTCAAACGTCAAAGCGTTTTAAAAGAAATGCCCTTGCGTTCTGAATCAAACACAAGGGCATTGTTTTATAAGTTCTTTAACTCCTTGAAATCAGTGTAATAAAGGAGTGCTTTTATCGTCTCACTTTTATTTGTTGATTTTGCTCCATGTATCTTTCAATGATACGGTGCGGTTGAATACCAGGTGGTCAGGAGTAGAATCTTTGTCCACATTGAAGTAACCGATACGCTGGAACTGCAGATAGTCGAGCGGTTTGGCATCGGCCAGGAATTTTTCTACGTAACATTCGTTCAGCACTTTCAATGAGTCCGGATTGATCATTTCCTGCATGGCTTCCAGTGGAGAGCATCCTTTGGCTTCACGGATAGCTGCCATTTCATCGCGCGGGTTTTCTACCTTCCACAAGCGGTCGTACAAACGTACTTCTGCTTTCAGGCAGTGGTTGCAGCTTACCCAGTGGAGCGTACCTTTCACCTTACGGTTAGCTTCCGGCATACCGCTCTTGGTGTTCGGGTCGTATTCTGCATACACTTCCACCACATTTCCGTTTTCGTCTTTCTTGCAACCCGTACATTTTACGATGTAAGCGTTTTTCAGACGAACTTCCTGTCCCGGAGTCATACGGAAATATTTCTTCGGTGCATCTTCCATGAAGTCATCGCGTTCCATCCACAATTCACGGCTGAATTCAATGGTATGTGTACCGGCGCTCAAATCTTCCGGATTGTTGATGGCTTCCATTTCTTCCACTTGTCCTTCCGGATAGTTGGTCAGAATCAGTTTTACCGGATTCAGTACGGCAGATACACGGGTAGAACGTGCGTTCAGGTCTTCACGAACGGCACTTTCCAGCAAAGCAAAGTCGTTCAGTGCATCGTATGTAGTATATCCGATTTTGTCAATGAATTTGCGGATAGACTCAGGAGAGTATCCACGACGGCGGAAACCGCAGATGGTCGGCATACGTGGGTCGTCCCATCCGTCTACCAGTCCTTCTTTTACCAGTGTCAGCAGGTTACGCTTGCTCATCAGTGTGTAGCTCAGGTTCAGTTTGTTGAACTCATACTGATGCGGGCGGTTGTCGTCCAAATCTTTTCCGTCTTTCACCCAGTCTACAAACAAATCGTAAAGCGGACGGTGTACCACGAATTCCAGTGTACACAATGAATGTGTTACTCCTTCAAAGAAGTCGCTCTGTCCGTGTGCGAAATCATACATCGGGTAAGCCTTCCATTTGTCACCGGTACGGTGGTGAGGAGTTTTTACCACACGGTAGATAATCGGGTCGCGGAAGTGCATGTTCGGGTTAGCCATGTCAATCTTGGCACGCAGTACCATCTTGCCTTCTTCAATTTCTCCGGCATTCATTTTCTGGAACAGTTCCAGGCTTTCCTCAATCGGGCGGTTACGATAAGGACTTTCCGTTCCCGGCTGGGTAGGAGTACCTTTCTGGGCTGCAATTTCTTCCGAGGTCTGTTCGTCTACATACGCCTTTCCTTCTTTGATAAGACGGATAGCGAAGTCCCAGAGTTGCTGGAAATAGTCGGAAGCATAATATTCATTTCCCCACTGGAAGCCCAGCCACTGGATGTCTTCCTTGATGGCTTCTACATATTCTACATCTTCTTTCGTCGGGTTTGTATCATCGAAACGCAGGTTACAGGTTCCTCCGTATCGCTGTGCGATTCCGAAGTCCAGACAAATGGCTTTTGCATGTCCGATGTGCAAGTATCCGTTAGGCTCTGGCGGGAAACGGGTTTGAATTCTTCCACCGTTTTTACCTTCCTGCAAGTCTTTCTCTACAATTTGCTCAATGAAATTCAGGCTTTTCTTTTCTGAATTTTCGGTTGTATTTATTTCTGTCATACGGAAACTTTTTGTTTTTTCTTTTAACTCTGCAAAAATAGTAAAAATAATCTCCTTATAGATAATTGGAAAGAATATTTCTTCGGAGCTACATCCTTTTACTTAAATTTGCTTATCTTTGTAGAGCGCGAAGATGCATCTTGTTAATAATGCCAAAGGAAAGACAATGAAAAAAAACGCAGAATGTGTTTTATGACATGTTTTTTTATTTGGTTACCTGAAAAAAAGGCCGCATCTTTGTGCCGTTATCCTGAAAACAATCTTTTTACCTTAAGAAAAAAAACTAATACCTATTGAAAACTTAAAAAGGCCCTTTGTGAAAAGCGCCTTTTTTTTGCCCTTACATTTGCATTTCAGTTGTGTTTCATCGTGTGATTTTTGTGTGTCGCCGCAGGTTTTCTTTGCGTGTATTCAGAAACTTTCCGTATCTTTGGAGGATATTATTAAGGTAGAACTATGGCACAACCATTGGCTGAAAGAATGCGTCCGAAGACGCTGGATGAATATATTGGCCAGAAACATCTGGTGGGAGAAGGGGCCGTGTTGCGCAGGATGATTGAAGCGGGGCGGATTTCTTCGTTTATTTTGTGGGGACCGCCGGGAGTTGGAAAGACCACCCTGGCGCAGATTGTAGCGAACCGGCTGGAAGTTCCTTTTTATACACTGAGTGCGGTTACTTCGGGAGTGAAGGAAGTGCGTGAGGTGATAGAAAAGGCGAAGGCCAACCGTTTCTTTTCTCAGCAAAGTCCGATATTGTTTATTGATGAAATTCACCGTTTCAGTAAGTCACAGCAGGACTCATTGTTAGGAGCGGTCGAAACGGGGGTGGTGACGCTGATAGGTGCCACTACCGAGAATCCATCGTTCGAAGTAATCCGGCCATTGCTTTCCCGCTGCCAGTTGTATGTACTCAAGTCACTGGAAAAGGAGGATTTGCTTGAACTGCTTCATTTAGCCTTGACCAAAGACCCGATATTGAAGGAACGGCAGGTGGAGTTGAAGGAGACGGATGCCATGTTGCGCTACTCCGGAGGAGATGCGCGTAAGTTACTGAACATTCTGGAACTCGTGATAGAGGCGGATACTGCCAATCCGGTGATTATTACCGATGAAAAAGTGGTATCAAGCTTGCAGCAGAATCCTTTGGCCTATGACAAGGAAGGCGAGATGCATTATGATATTGTTTCTGCTTTCATCAAATCCATTCGTGGCAGTGACCCTGATGGAGCCTTGTACTGGCTGGCCCGTATGGTAGAAGGAGGAGAAGATCCGGCATTTATAGCCCGTCGTCTGGTAATTTCGGCTTCAGAAGATATTGGTCTGGCCAATCCGAATGCACTGCTGCTGGCCAATGCAGCTTTCGATGCAGTGATGAAAATCGGCTGGCCGGAAGGGCGTATTCCATTGGCTGAGGCTACGGTGTATCTGGCTACCAGTCCGAAAAGCAATTCGGCTTATGAAGGAATCAATTCGGCATTGGAGCTGGTACGGCAGACGGGAAACCTTCCGGTTCCGCTACATTTGCGCAATGCACCTACCAAGCTTATGAAGCAATTGGGATATGGAAAGGACTATAAGTATGCGCATGCATATAAGGGAAATTTTGTCAAGCAGGATTTTCTTCCGGAAGAGATTCGTACACAGCGTATCTGGCATGCACAGGATAATCCTTCCGAACAGAAGCTGAAAGAGCGGATGGTGAGCCTGTGGGGTGATCGTTTTAAAGAATAATATGAATATATAGTTTTAAGAAGAAAGATATGAAGATTGTAATATTAGACGGATATACATTGAATCCGGGAGACTTGTCATGGGAACCTTTGAAAGAATTGGGTGAAGTGACCGTGTATGAACGTACGGCTCCGAAAGATGTTTGCAAAAGAGCAGAAGGAGCGGAAGTGGTGTTTACGAATAAAGTAGTGCTGGATGAGGCTGTGCTTGAAAAGCTTCCTTCACTGAAATATATAGGTGTGCTGGCTACAGGATATAATGTAGTGGATGTGGCTGCAGCCGCCCGAAAGGGAATTGTGGTGACGAATATTCCGGCTTACAGCACCAGTTCGGTGGCTCAGATGGCGTTTGCACATATTCTGAATATTGTGCAGCGTGTGGGATACTATGCCCAGGAAGTAAGCAACGGAAAGTGGAGTCGTCAGGCTGATTTTTCTTTCTGGGATGCGCCGTTGCATGAACTTGATGGCAAAAAGATGGGTATTATCGGTTTTGGAAATACGGGACGGGCTACGGCACGTATCGCAGTCGGTTTTGGTCTGGATGTGTATGCTTATACCAGCAAGTCGGCTATGGAACTTCCGGCTGATGTGCATAAGTGTCCTTCAATGGATGAATTGTTCCGTAAGTGTGACATCGTGAGCCTGCATTGTCCGTTGACGGAATCAACTCGTGAACTGGTGGATGCCCGTAAACTGGACTTGATGAAGCCGTCCGCTATTTTGATTAATACCGGTCGGGGAGGCTTGGTAAACGAGCAGGATTTGGCGGATGCACTGAACAGTGGCAAAATTGCTGCTGCGGGTTTGGATGTGCTTTCTTCTGAACCACCTCGTGCAGATAATCCGTTACTGAAAGCACGTAACTGTTTTATCACGCCACATCAGGCGTGGGCTACGAAAGAAGCGCGTGTTCGACTGATGCAGTTGGCCGTAAATAACCTGAAGGCTTTTCTGGAAGGCAAACCGGTAAATGTAGTCAACAACTAAAAGGAAAGGAAATCATGACGAAAGAAGAACGTATACAGAAAGCTGTTGCGCTGTTCAAGGAAGGATATAATTGCTCACAGTCAGTCGTTGGAGCTTATGCGGATATGTATGGTTTTACCTTCGAGCAGGCATTGCACATGGCTGCTTCGTTTGGAGGAGGTATCGGGCGCATGCGGGAGATATGCGGTGCGGCTTGCGGTATGTTTCTGCTGGCGGGTTTGGAACGCTGTGCAGTGGATGGGGCAGACAGGGAAGGAAAGGCTGCCAATTATAAATTGGTGCAGGAACTGGCTGAAAAGTTTAAGGAAGAATGCGGAACCATCCGTTGCAGCGAACTGTTGGGCTTGTCAAAGAAAGAACCTATTGTAGCTACACCCGATGCCCGGACCGCACAGTATTATGCCAAACGTCCGTGCGCACGAATGGTGGAAACGGCAGCAAGAATTTGGGGCGATTTCTTGGAAAATGAAGGGAAATTGTAATAAGAAGCTGTTTTTTAGGTTGTAAAATGAAAGTTTTCTCTTTTTTCTTCACGCCTTTTCTTGTTTTTTGTTAATTTTGCCGCAGTTTAATGCACGTCAAGTTTAGATGTATAATTATAAAAGCAAAAAGACTATGTTAAAAGAAAAAGCAGGTGTCATTGCCGGACAAATCTGGGAGGCACTGAATGAAACAGAAGGCAAAACTCAGAAACAGCTTAAGAAAGAAGCTAAATTGAAAGCAGACAAGGACTTGTTCCTGGGTTTAGGTTGGTTGTTGAGAGAAGACAAAATTGAGACAAGTGAAGTGGATGGAGAGTTATTTGTGAAACTGAAATAATTCTTAAAGAAAAATAGAAAAGTGCGCTGGTTGGAAGCTTTTTCCGGTCAGCGCACTTTCTTTTTGTGGTGCTCAGGAGTGATAGCATCCTTTGGCTGTATCTTCGCATTGCGAACCTGGGGTTTCAAATTCGATGGTAGAATGGGTAATTCCGTGTTGGGATAACAGTTGTTTAAGTGCATGTTTGGTACATTCAATCTCATTCAGACTGGTAATTACCACGTGAAGGGTAGCGGCATTTTCAGTCGTACTGACAGCCCATACATGCAGGTGATGCCAGCTTTCCACTCCCTGTGTCTGACTGATTTCCTGCTCCAGTTTGTCGAGGTGAATGTGCTCAGGCACGGCATCCAGTGTAAGGTAGAGACTCTCTTTCAAGAGTTTCCAGGTAGAAATCAGGATAATGAGGGCTATGCCCATTCCGATGAACGCATCGAGTGCGTAATAATGGGTCAGGCTGATAAGGATGCCCGAGATAACTACCCCGACGGATACCAGTGTATCCATGGCCATGTGCAGAAAAGCTCCTTTGATGTTTAAGTCGTTTTTTCGTCGGCTCATCAGTAGCAGGGCGGTAGCTCCGTTCACTAATATGCCCGCTCCGGCAGTCCATGAGATGGCTTCACCGGAAACGGTGCCGGGGCTATATAATTTATAGATACTTTCAATCAGAATCCCTCCTACGGCAATGAGGAGTATGACGGCATTGGTCAGCGAGACAAGTATGGTACTTTTTTTATAGCCATAGGTGAAATGGCGATTTCCTTTTCGTGCCGCCATCCGGATGGCAAAGAGTGAAAGCAGTAAGCTGAATATATCACTCAGGTTATGTCCGGCGTCAGAGAGCAGGCCTAAGGAATGGTAGGAAAAACCAATGGCCGCTTCGGCTATCACGAACAACAGGTTTAGGATGATGCATACGATGAGTGTGGTACTGACCGATTCGATGGCATGATGGCTGTGCGTGTGTGAATGAGAGTGTGAATGTGACATAATTGTAGCTGTTTTATTACGAGGCGAATTTACCTCCTTTTTTGCTTTCTTGTATCAGTTATGTAACAATAACAACCGGGTTGCATAAATAGATGGGGATAATAGCGGTGTAGAGTGGGGATTCCATGAAAATATGTATCTTTGTGCAGATTAATAAAGTATAGGACATGAAAAAAATGTTATGCCCGCAATGCAAAATTGCAGCGATGTATGTGAAAAATGAAGCAGGAGAGCGTCGGTTGGTATATGTGACTTCTGAAGGAGAAGTCGTACCGAAAAAAGAAGATGAATCGCTTGAAGGATTTGATTTGAATGAGGTCTTTTGCCTGGGGTGTTCCTGGCATGGAAATCCCAAACGATTAGTAAAGTATTAATTTCATTGTTGTTTTAGTAGTCAATTTAGCCTGAATCTGAGGATTTGGCTATTTATCATGATTTCTAGGCTACTTTATTTTGATAAGAAAAAGAATCGAAATAAGAAAATATACTTATCTTTGTCTATATTTTATGCTTTTTAAAGAATAAGGATAATTATGGAGAAAGTTATTATTAACTCGTACGAAGAGTTCGAAAAATTGGTAGGCCAGCAGATTGGAGTATCAGAATGGCTTGAAATTCCGCAGGAACGCATCAACCAGTTCGCAGATGCTACATTGGATCACCAGTGGATTCATGTGGATGCAGAGCGTGCCAAAGCGGAAAGTCCTTACAAGAGTACAATTGTACACGGGTATCTTACCTTGTCTTTGTTACCTTATCTGTGGAATCAGATTATCGAGGTGAACAACTTGAAGATGATGGTGAATTATGGAATGGACAAGATGAAGTTCGGCCAGGCAGTATTGTCAGGTCAGAGTGTACGTCTGGTGGCTGATTTGCACTCATTGGTAAATCTGCGTGGAGTGGCAAAGGCAGAAATCAAATTCTCCATTGAAATTAAAGACCAGAAGAAGAAAGCGTTGGAAGGTATTGCTACTTTCTTGTATTATTTCAACTAATACGTAGCAAAGAATCTGTTCGGAAGTGGACGCAGCAGGAAATAGTTTGCTGCGTACATGCTTCCGGGATTATTCAGAATTTTAAAGAGGTATAGAATCCGCAATAACCGTCACCGGCTACGGGGCTGATGGCCAAATCATGTTTCTTGGCAAACGGACGGGTAAAAAGATAGGAGCTTCCTACTCCGATGGCCGCGCCGGCCGCTACATCCCACCAGTCATGTTTTTTTCCGTATACACGGCTCCAGCCTACATAAGTAGAGACTACATAGGCAGGAAGTCCCCATTTCCATCCGTAACGTCGCTGGATGAAAGAGGCAGCTGTAAAAGATACAGAGGTATGCATGGACGGAAATGAATGATTGTCGCTGTGGTCGGGACGTTCTTTTTTAACTGCATATTTCAATGCGTATGTAACTCCTAACGTGGTAATTCCAGCCAATGCGCCCTGTTTCAGTCCTTGCCAGTCTTTTTCAATAAGTATGGCTGTCAGTCCGGCTACGGGAAGCAGTACGGCACCCACATCGCCGGAAGTACGTACGGCTTTTCGGGGCTGGCTGATTTCAAGCTGTTGTGCCTGTAAAGACACGCTGAGGCAGAGTGCTGCCAAAAAAATCATGACAGGTTTCATGACAGGGTAAGAATTTTAGGAATGAATATTATTAATCCGACAATGGCTGCGCTGATAGCCAGAATCAATACGGCACCAGCTGCCAAATCCTTTGTACGCTTGATAGCTTCGTTGTATTCTGGTGAAACTAAATCGGCCAGTGCTTCAATGGAAGAATTGACTGCTTCTGCAGCCAATACGGAACCAATGGCAAACACGATGGCTATCCATTCAGTGGAAGAAAGTCCAATTAGCCATCCTGCCAGGGTTACACATACTGCGGCAAAACAATGAATCCAGGCATTGTGCTCGCGTGTAATCAGCAGACGGATACCGTTTCCAGCGAACTTAAAGCTCCGTAAACGCTTCCGTAAGGTAAATCCTTCATTTTTCATGCGGCAAATCAAATTTCAACGGTCACTTCCACGGGGCAATGGTCCGAGCCGAATATTTCCGTGTGAATCTTCGCTTCTTTCAGCTTATCGGCAAGGCTGGCTGAGGCCAAAAAGTAGTCAATACGCCACCCTGCATTCTTCTCGCGTGCCTTGAAACGGTAAGACCACCAGGAATAAATGTTGGTTTGCTCGGGATAGAAGTAACGGAAGGTATCGATGAATCCGGCATCTAACAGCAATTGAAATTTTTCACGTTCCTGGTCGGTAAAGCCCGCATTCATCCGGTTGGTTTTCGGATTCTTCAGGTCGATTTCCTTGTGAGCTACATTCAGGTCACCGCATATCAGTACGGGTTTGCTTTGGTCTAACTTCTGCAAGTAAGCGCGGAAATCATCATCCCAGGTCATGCGATAGTCCAGACGTTTCAGTCCATCCTGTGAATTCGGTGTGTAGACTGTTACCAGGAAAAATTTTTCCATCTCCAGTGTAATGACACGTCCTTCATGGTCGTGCTCGTCAATTCCCAGACCGTAAGTTACTTGCAGGGGCTGGTGCTTGGTAAAGATGGCAGTACCGGAATATCCTTTCTTTTCGGCATAATTCCAGTAGGAAGTATAGCCTTCAAAAGAGAGGTCAAGCTGTCCTTCCTGCATCTTTGTCTCTTGCAGGCAGAAAAAATCAGCATCAAGTTGGGTAAATATGTCTCGGAAACCTTTGTCGCAGCAGGCACGCAGCCCGTTTACGTTCCAGGATATAAGTTTAATCATACAAGTTATTTTTTCAAATCAAATAAATAAGTCAGACGTCCGCCAATGTAGGAATGAGCAGAACGTGAGAAATAATCTTTTTTACTGTTGTTGTAGAAATCGCTCAGACCGAAATAATAACGGGCTTCCAGCAGAAAATGACCAATTCCAGTACGTATTTCCAAACCTCCTCCTCCTACGATTCCGTAGTCAAATTTTCGGTCGGCAAATTTTCCGTATTGTTCATCAGTCCCTTGCGGACGGTTGGTGGTATCCCAGGTCGACGGGTCGCTGTAAAATTCTTTTTCGCCTAAAAGGAAGCCTACTTGCGGACCCAGGTTGATGATAAATCGGGCTCCATTTCCTTTGTCTTTCCCGAAAGCCAGATGGGCCAGCAGAGGGACTTCTATGTAGTTCATGGCACGGTGGTAGGTATTGTTACTTCCGTCTTCAATGACTTCCTTCCATCCTCGCTGGGAAAAGTTGATTTCTCCCTGTATACCACAAATCATTTTGAAGTATTTCTCAGAGATATAACGGACTGTAAGACCAAATTCCGGTGCAATGAAGTTCGTCTGCTTGATGCTGGGGGTGAAACTGACAGAGTTTAAGTTTACTCCTCCATTGATTCCCACGGACAGATTATGCCGTTCGTCCTGCAATTGGGCAAACAACGACAAGGGCAGCATACAAAGCAGACAGCATATAAAAATCAGTTGTCGGTATCTTTTCATTTTATTCAAAATCAAGTTTGATCAATTCATAATTCTTGGTCAGATGAACAAAAAATACTTTCCGGTTGATAAAGCCACCCCAGTTGTTAACTCTCTCAAATTTGAATCCCGTCTGAATAGGGGTAACCGAAACTTTATCCAGATTTTCTTCGAATTTATTGCCTTGTTGTGACAAGCCCTTCAGGAAGAAATATCCCGTATCAAATCCCAGCATACCGTATTTGGGGAAAGTGTTCGCCATGTCTTTGCTATACCAGCGGCGGTAGCTTTGGGTGAACCGGACAGCTTCCGGGAACAGGTTGTTGGTATAGAACGATGAATAGAAATACGTATCCAGTTCATAGAAGCTGGCCAGATGTTCCTGTGTGTAAGTTTGCCATTCCGGATAACCGAACAGGTGCATGTCGAAATGCGGATGTGAACGTAATACATTAGTCAGCTGAGGAAGTATCCGGGTCAGTGCCGAACTACGTCCGGAAGTCGGAATAAAAATATTTTCCCTCAGTGTATCCATGGCTGCAATGATTCTTTCCGGAGCGATTTCGCTGCTTAGCTGAATCTGCTTGAAGTCTACACGGTTGTCTTTCAACTCGCTTTTCAGGCCGTTGATAAATTCATTTTTTTCCTTGTCTCCATTAGCCGGATCGACAAATATGATGCGGGCCTTACTGAATTTACGGAGAAAATGGTCATACGCTTCTGAGTAAAAATAAGATTGCGGTGTGTTAATCTGATAGACCATCGGATTATTGAACACCTGGTCCACTTTCGGAGCAAAAGGAACGACCAGTCGTATTTTGTTACGCTCTGCAAAATTTGCCAGCGGTTCGATGTTTGAAGTATGGACAGGTCCGAAGATGATGTCCATATTCTTCATTTCCGGTTTGTTGAGAATGCTTGAAATAACATTGGTGCTGCCTTTCGTGTCGTAGGTATATAAATCAACCGAAACACCCTGACGTTTCAAACTGTCTACGGCAATCAGGAAGCCTTCGTAATATTCCACCATGCGGGTCTGTTCTTCAGGTTTGATACTTCCGGAAGCGGTAAACGGAAGCATCACGGCTGCCTGAATGGTTCGCAGAGATTTAGAAGCCGTTTTGCTTTGCTTGAACAGTTCTTCATTGGATGGTGTTTGAACCATTGTGGGAGTAGGCGTTGCTGCAGGCTGGCTGCTCTTAGGGTAAGGAATAAAGATGAACATACCTTTTTTCAGCTTCCCGTTTTTCAATTCCGGATTTAGCGCCAGCAAATCTTCTTGTGTGATGCCATATTCCTGACAGATGCTGAAGATAGTTTCCTTTCGTTCCACTTTATGCATTTCTTTCCATCCTTTCTGGGTAGTAGAAGGAGTGGAAGATTGAGCTGGAGCGAGGGGAGTGACCGGATCCGTCACACTTTCCGTAGGGATTGAGATTACCTGTCCCACGCGGAAATTGCTGGCACTCAGACCAGGGTTGGCATCGCAGATAGCCTGTGCGCTGATATTGTATTTCACCGTCAGCTGGTAAAGCGTTTCTCCAGCCTGTATAGTATGGAATCTTCCGTTCTTGCTGGAAGAAGAGGAGTTTGCCTGGGGAATTTTCAATGCTTCTCCTACCCGGATTTGCTTGTCGCTTCCCGGATTCAAACGTACAATGTCGTCAATGGACACATGGTACATGTTTGCAATGGAGTAAAGACTCTGTCCTCTGCTTACTGTATGTAGAAAATAATTGTTTCCGTTCTGTGCGAAGGTAGTTATTCCGGCGTTTCCTAAAGTCAAAGCCAGCGAAAGGCAAACTATCTGAAAGAATCTCATGGTTATTATGGATTTGTTGAGTGGCAAAAGTACAAAAAAAATTGCATTGTCGAATGAAAATGGAAAAGTAAATATCTCTATCTTTGATTCTCGAAGATAGGATGCGGCTCGGCATAGCCAAATCTGAAAACTTTGTTTTCCGTTTGTCTCTGTTCTCGCCTTTCACTATCTTTGCAAAGATATCATTGATGGATAATGTATGACTGAAGGAACAGAAACGATTTGTGTACAAGGAGCTCGGGTACACAACCTGAAAAATATAGATGTGGAAATCCCTCGTGACAGCTTGACGGTGATTACCGGATTGAGCGGAAGCGGAAAGTCTTCTCTGGCATTTGATACGCTGTTTGTAGAAGGGCAGCGCCGTTATATTGAAACTTTCTCTGCCTATGCCCGTAACTTTTTGGGAGGGATGGAACGGCCGGATGTGGATAAGATTACAGGATTGAGTCCGGTGATTTCCATCGAACAGAAGACGACGAACAAGAATCCACGTTCTACCGTGGGAACAACCACCGAGATTTATGATTATCTGCGACTGCTGTTTGCCCGTGCAGGTACGGCTTATTCCTATCTTTCGGGTGAGAAGATGGTGAAATATACCGAAGAACAGATCCTGGATTTGATACACCGTGACTATAAAGGAAAACGCATTTATATCCTGGCACCTTTGGTGCGTACGCGTAAAGGACATTACAAGGAATTGTTCGAGCAGGTACGTAAGAAGGGCTATCTCTATGTGCGTGTAGATGGAGAAGTGAAGGAAATTGTACACGGCATGAAGCTGGACCGTTACAAGAATCACGATATAGAGGTGGTGATTGACAAGATGGTGGTCACGGAAAAGGAAGAAAGTCGCTTGAAGCAGAGCGTGGCTACAGCCATGCAGCAGGGAGACGGACTGTTGATGATACTGGATGCGCAGACAGAAAGTGTGCGTCACTACAGCAAACGCCTGATGTGTCCGGTGACTGGACTTTCTTACAAGGAGCCTGCACCGCACAACTTCTCATTCAACTCTCCGCAGGGGGCTTGCCCGCGTTGCAAGGGACTGGGATATGTCAACTTGATTGATGTGGACAAGGTGATTCCGGACCGTTCACTTTCGGTGTATGAAGGAGCTGTGGCTCCGTTGGGTAAATACAAGAACGTAATGATATTCTGGCAGCTGGAAGCGTTACTTGAACGTTATGAGGCTACCTTGAAGACACCGGTGAGTGAGTTGCCGGAAGATGCCATCAATGAGATTCTGTATGGATGCGATGAGCGCCTGAAAATCAAGAGCACCCTGATTCATGCCACTTCCGATTACTTTATTTTATACGAGGGCATCGTGAAATACATTCAGATGATGCAGGAAAAGGAAGCTTCTGCCACCGCACAGAAATGGGCGGAACAGTTTGCCAAGACGGATGTGTGTCCGGATTGTAAAGGGGCACGTCTGAACAAGGAAGCCTTGCATTTCCGCATTCACGACAAGAATATTTATGAACTGGCCACGATGGACATCAGTGAGTTGTATGACTGGGTGTGCCATGTGGAAGACTTTCTGGAAGACAAGCAACGCCTGATAGCGACGGAAATCCTGAAAGAAATACGTACTCGACTGAAATTCCTGCTGGATGTGGGACTGGACTATCTGTCGTTGAACCGTTCATCAGTCACACTTTCGGGAGGAGAAAGTCAGCGTATTCGTCTGGCCACGCAGATTGGTTCTCAGCTGGTGAATGTGTTGTATATTCTGGATGAGCCCAGTATCGGACTGCATCAGCGTGACAATATCCGGTTGATTAATTCTTTGAAAGAACTGCGTGATTTGGGAAATACCGTTATCGTAGTGGAACATGACAAGGACATGATGCTGGCTGCGGATTACGTGGTGGATATGGGACCGAAAGCCGGTCGCTTGGGAGGTGAAGTCGTTTTCTCCGGTACACCGGAAGAAATGATGAAGACCAACACCCTGACATCGCAGTACCTGAATGGAAAAATGAGTATCGAGGTTCCGGCAGAACGAAGAAAGGGCAACGGGCATTCTCTCGTGTTGAAAGGGGCGCGTGGAAACAACCTGAAAGGCGATGATGTGGAATTTCCATTGGGAAAACTTATCTGTGTGACCGGAGTATCCGGTAGCGGAAAGTCGACTTTGATAAATGATACCCTGCAACCGATTCTTTCCCAGCACTTCTATCGTTCGCTACAAGATCCTTTGCCGTATGACAGCATTGAAGGGCTGGAATACATTGACAAGGTGGTGAACGTAGACCAGTCGCCGTTAGGTAGAACCCCGCGTTCGAATCCGGCTACCTATACCGGAGTCTTTTCCGACATCCGTAACTTGTTTGTCGGTCTTCCGGAAGCTAAGATTCGCGGTTATAAGGCAGGTCGTTTCTCTTTCAACGTGTCAGGCGGTCGCTGTGAAGCATGTGGAGGAAACGGTTACAAAACTATTGAAATGAACTTCCTTCCCGATGTGCTGGTACCGTGTGAGGTCTGTCACGGAAAGCGTTATAACCGGGAAACGTTGGAAGTGCGCTATAAAGGTAAGTCCATTGCCGATGTGCTGGATATGACTATCAACCGGGCGGTGGAATTCTTTGAAAACGTGCCGCAGATACTGAACAAAATCAAGGTGCTGCAGGAGGTGGGATTAGGATACATCAAGTTGGGACAGCCTTCTACTACTTTGTCGGGAGGAGAGAGCCAGCGTGTGAAACTGGCTACCGAACTGGCTAAAAGGGATACCGGAAAGACTATCTATATTTTGGATGAACCGACCACCGGACTGCATTTTGAAGACATTCGAGTACTGATGAACGTGCTGAACCGTCTGGTAGAAAAAGGAAATACCGTCATTGTCATAGAGCACAACCTGGATGTCATTAAGATGGCAGACTATATTATCGATATGGGACCGGAAGGCGGAAAGGCCGGAGGACAGTTGCTGGTGTGCGGTACACCGGAAGAAGTGGCCCAGTCGGGTAAAGGATATACATCCGGATTTTTAAAAGAAGAACTGAAAGGAGTAACAAAATAATGGCAAAAGACAAGATTGCAAAAACCAATGCGGCCCGTTTGCTGGACCGGGATAAGGTGAAATATGAACTGGTTCCTTACGAGGTAGATGAAAATGATTTAAGTTGCGTACACGTAGCCGCAACTTTAGGAGAGAACATCGAACAGGTATTCAAAACGTTGGTGCTTCAAGGAGATAAGTCGGGTTACTTTGTCTGTGTGATTCCCGGTGAGCACGAAATCGACCTGAAGCTGGCAGCCAAGATTTCAGGCAACAAGAAATGTGACCTGATACCGATGAAGGAGTTGCTTCCGCTGACGGGATACATTCGTGGAGGATGCTCTCCGATAGGGATGAAGAAGCATTTCCCTACATATATTCATCACACATGCAATGATTTTCCTTACATTTACGTAAGTGCAGGAGTGAGAGGCTTGCAGGTGAAACTGGCTCCGGTTGATTTAATTAAGGTGAGTCAGGCTGAGGTTTGTACTTTATTTTAACTTGATAGAAAAAGAATTTATAATTTATGGGATACGGAAAATGGATTGGGGGAATCATGGGTTTCATGACCATGGGACCTCTTGGAGCCTTGGCAGGATTTGCCATCGGTTCTTTGTTTGATAAAAGCGTGACAGCACAAGAGGAAATGGACGGTGGCTATGGAAGCGCGGCACAAGAGGATGTGTACACAGGCCAGCGCAACAGTTTTTTATTCTCTATGCTGGTCATGGCTTCGTATATCATTCGTGCCGACGGACGCATCATGCACAGCGAAATGGAGTTTGTGCGTCAGTTCTTGCGCGTGAATTTCGGAGAGGCTTCTGTTAGTGAAGGAGAGCGTATTTTGCTGAATCTGTTTGAACAGCGCAAGCGCATGGAGCAGAATGACCCTTCTGCCTTTCGTCGTACCATTCGGGAGTGCGGAGCGCAGATTGCTGCCAATCTGACGTATGAACAGCGTCTGCAGTTGCTCGATTTTCTGGTGAAGATAGCACAGAGCGACGGAAATGTTTGCGCGGCAGAAGTGGATGCCTTAAAGGAAGTGGCTCAGTCCATGCAGTTGTCCATGCAGGAAGTTGATTCCATGTTGAACCTGAGAGGCGATTCGCTGGAAGATGCCTACAAGGTGCTGGAAATCGAACCTACAGCTTCTGATGAGGAAGTCCGTAAGGCGTATCGTAACCTGGTACTGAAACATCATCCTGACCGTGTGGCTACATTGGGTGAAGACATTCGGAAGGCTGCTGAAGAAAAGCTGCAACGCATCAATGATGCCAAGGAGCGTATTTTCAAGGCAAGAGGAATGAAATAAATAGCATAAGGGCCTGCTTCGTTTTTTACGTTGCAGGCCTTTATTGTGTCTATTTTACTGCTTTGATACACAGTGTTATATGTTCTGCGAGTACTTCCTAAGAAGTATTGCAGTACTTCCTTGGCAGTACTCCAGTACTTTCGGGGAAGTACTGAAGTATTCCTTAGAAAGTACTGGCTAATCGAACCAGTTGAATCCGTCTTCCTTCAGGTCAAAGTCCAGATTTTCTGTGACTCCTGCCTGTTTCAGGGCCTTGCGAATGATTTCTTGTTCTTGGAGATTCAGTTTTCTGTCTCCTCTTCTTCTTTCAAAGTAAGGATTTCGTCCGAAGCGTGCAATCAGAAAATTCATAAACTTCTGGTATTGTTCGGGATACATTCGCTTTTTCATTTGTGTGAAGCCACGCATGTAGGTTACGGGAGCGGCATCACGATAGTACGGACATGAATGGTCTTTAGTGCATCGGGTAGGATTGACTAAATGTAGAAAAGCTTCTCGTTCCAGTAATACCGGATAAGCCAGTTGACGAAGACAGGTGGAACCGCAAGTGCAATCTGTATGTACGCATACGGAAAAATTGGCCGGAGCCTCTTTGTAAAGATTCTTTTTCATAAACGTGTTTTTTTATGTTTGAGTTTGATGACAAAGTTATACAAAAAAACAGATTTTTATGCTTGATTGATAAGAAAGTCTGATTTGTAAAGCAAATTGTGTTTTGAACAGGACTTTCCAAAACTTTTATTATTCTTCAGACGATGAAAGAAGTGTCAGATAATATATTTTTTAATGTAAAAGAAATCGAAACCCTTTCCATTCCCTCTAAAACGGTATTATTGGAGGAAGGAAAGATTGCGGATAAGATATATCTTGTCCGTAAAGGATGCTTGAGGTTGTTTTTTTATAATGAAGGAAAGGATATAACTTTTCAATTCTTTTTTGAAGGTGATTTTGTGGCCTCGTTTGATAGCTTGTATAGAGGGACACCCAGCTTGTTTTCACTAGAAAGCATTGAGCCGTCTGAAGTTGTGTCAATTAAAAAAGAAGATTTCTTTTACAAAATAATAGGATAAAACGCAGAACAAGGCAAAATTGAGTATTCTCACTGACTGTCAGAGAGTTTGGCTTCGAGTGGCATAAATTGGCATAAGGTCAGAAAAACGGATTTAGGCAGATTGCAGAAATAGATGCACTTCCAAATCATTACCCGACACCTGATGCACATTTAACACTAACGGTCTCTATTTCTGCGTTCTGCGTAGGTTTACATTCTGCCTTTACAACTCCCGTAAACTAATTTTGTACCAAACAAAAAGCAAGGATTATGAGGAGTACATTCAAGACCGTTTTTTATGTAAACGGAAGCAAGGAGAAGAACGGAATTGTCCCCATCATGGGACGGGTTACAATCAACGGGACTATCGCACAGTTCAGTTGCAAACAGAGTATCTCAAAAGAACTTTGGGATGCCAAGGGCAACAGGGCGAAAGGCAAGAGCCGTGAGGCGGTGGCAGTCAATTATGCCCTTGACAACATCAAGGCGCAGATAACGAAACACTACCAGCGTCTTTCCGACCGTGAGGCGTTCGTAACGGCTGAAATGGTACGCAACGCCTATCAAGGTATCGGCACGGAGTATGAGACACTGTTACATGCCTTTAACAAGGAGAACGAGGCGTTCGCTAAACGGGTGGGTAAAGACCGCTCCAAACGCACATATCTGAAACATGTCATTGTCAGGAGATATGTTGCGGAGTTTATCAAGAAGAAATACAAACGGACGGATATGGGCATGAATGAACTGACGGAGGACTTCATCCGTGACTACTGCCTGTACCTGCGAAATGAAGTGGGGCTGGCGCAATCGTCCGTGTGGATATACTCCATACCGTTGAAACATATCGTCACCACGGCACACTACAACGGCAAGATTCCGAGAAACCCGTTTGCGATGTACCACGTTGACCCCGACCACAAGGAGCGGGGCTTTCTCACGGAGGATGAAATCAAAGCGTTGGGTACAATCAAGCTGGACAATCCCAACTTCGCGTTGGCAAGGGATTTGTTCCTGTTCGGGTGTTGGACGGGCATCTCGTTCACGGACATCAAGAACCTGACCACCGACAACATCGTGGAAATGAACGGCACACCGTGGATTGTGTCGAAACGCCAAAAGACGGGTGTGCCATTCCAAATCAAGCTGATGGACATCCCGATGCAGATTATCAAACGTTACGAGCCGTTCAGGACTGACAAGCGGCTTTTCAACATTGGCTCGCTTGACATGGTGAACAAGCGTATCAAGACTGTTGCGAAGAAATGCGGGATAGAAAAGCCGGTTTCATTCCATTTAAGCCGCCATTCATTCGCTGTTTTGGCATTGAATTACGGTATGCCGATAGAGAGCGTGAGCAAGATTTTGGGGCATACGAATATAACCACCACGCAAATTTACGCGAAGGTGACCAACGCTAAACTTGAAAACGACATATCCGCCTTTGAGAGCAAGGTAAGCGGATGTTTCATCCTATAACACACAGTCTATGAAACGGACAACAATCACGATGGACGGGTGCGGCAGGATTGCCGTGCCGTCCGATTCCGCCAGCGTATGGATGAATGAAATGGAATTAGTGGAACTGTTCGATGTAACCGCTCCTACACTCCGTGCCGTTATCCGAGCCGTGTACAAGAGCGGAGTGTTGAACCCTTGCGAGGTGGAAAGGCGCATCAAGCTTCCCAACGGCTATTTTACGGACGTGTACGCCCTGCCGATGGTCGTGGCACTTGCTTTCCACATCAACACGCCCAATGCAGCAAGGGTACGTAATGCCCTGCTGGAAAGGCTGTACTTGCGAAAAGACAGACAAGTCCTGTGGGTATCGTTAAGCGACGGACAGCCGTGTAAATGCTAATGGGTGCGATTATTCGTCAATACCTCCATTCATCAATACGCCCGTGCTGTCACATATCCATACATTTTCAGTCCGAAGAAGTGCGATTTTGCTTCTTCGGGCTTTTTCTTTTCGCCTTTTAATGGCTGGCATTACCAGCTTTGCTGCATTTTCTTATCCGTCAGGTTCTTTTGCGCCGTTCCGCATAGTTTTACTTATCAAGGTTTTAACCGTCCTGTCGTAGCTTTGCAACCATGTTTAATCCGCCTGCCGACAAGGTATCGGCGGCACTAAAACCTGTATTTGAGATATGGAAAAGAAAGAAGAATTCATCCGTGTAGGCACAACGCTCTACAAGATTGTGAACCAGCCTCGTATTGACGGCGGCTATGTGAGGAAGCGCATCGCATGGAACTCAGAGACCTTGCGGCAGGACTACGGCAAGGACTACATGGCGGGCATCCCCAAGTATGACGGTTTCTGCACCGTACCCGGCCATGTGGGCTACCGGCCCGTAGTCGGCAAGTTCCTCAACCTTTACGAGCCGATAAGCCACCAGCCGCAGGAGGGCGACTTCCCCTGCATCCGCTCGTTGGTGGAGCACATCTTCGGCGAACAGTACGGGTTGGGCATGGACTACTTGCAACTGCTCTACCTTTACCCCGTTCAGAAACTGCCCATCCTCCTGCTCGTGTCCGAAGAGAGGAACACGGGCAAAAGTACCTTCCTGAACTTCCTGAAAGCCGTCTTCCAAAACAACGTGACTTTCAACACCAACGAGGACTTCCGCAGCCAGTTCAACTCCGACTGGGCGGGCAAACTGCTCATCATGGTGGACGAGGTGCTGCTCAACCGCCGTGAGGACAGCGAACGGTTGAAGAACCTCAGCACCACTCTTTCCTACAAGGTGGAGGCGAAAGGGAAAGACCGTGACGAGATAGGCTTCTTTGCCAAGTTCGTGCTTTGCTCCAACAACGAGCACTTGCCCGTCATCATTGACGCAGGGGAAACACGCTATTGGGTGCGGAAGATTGTACCGCTACGGAGTGACGACACCGACTTCCTGCAAAAGCTGAAAGCGGAAATCCCTGCTTTCCTGCATTTCCTATGCAACCGTACACTCTCCACCGGAAAGGAGAGCCGTATGTGGTTCAACCCGAAGCGGCTGGAAACGGAAGCCCTGCGGAAGATTGTCCGAAGCAACCGCAACCGATTGGAAATAGAGATGGCGGAACTGCTGCTTGACATCATGGCAAGCGTGGGTGTCAGTTCTGTTTCTTTTTGCCTCAATGACATCATCCCGTTGCTCGTCTGCTCGCAAGTCAAGGTGGAGAAGTCGCAGGTTCGGAAAGTGGTGCAGGAATGCTGGAAGCTGGCTCCTGCATCCAACTCGCTTTCCTACACGACCTACCAATACGACTACAACCGTGAATGCCGTTACTCACCCGTCAGGAGGATTGGACGCTATTACACGGTAAGCAAGGAACAATTGGAAACACTTTGACATTTTGATGAAATGATGAAAGTATATATAAATATAAAGAAAAACAGCAACTTACATACTCATCAAACGCTCAACAAAAGTATTTGGCTGATGAAAAGAGAAAGCGGACGCAGCCCCACACATCACTTTTCTTTTGGCGAGCCGTTTGATGAAACGCTGATGAAAGGATATTGTAGTGTATGTCAGTATGTTAGACTATCCAATCATCAATTCATCGGATTTTCAACCCTCAACAAGTCCGCCGGGAAAGCGACAGAGGTAGGTATCACCATACGCAGGCTGGTCGGACGGACTTCCGTCCTGCCGACTGACAAGGAAAAACCGACACCGTTGGCGAAAAGAAAAAGGCAACCGACAACAGCCGACATCACCGCCGATACCGCCGCAGACTTTTGGGAAACAAAAAGCCATAGCTCATTAGGGCGTTTTCTTCACGCACCGCTGACGCTAATGCTAAAAACGCCCCAATGAGCCAGCGGGGTTGCACCCCTCTGGACACCCCCGCTTACCCCGTGCGGCTATGACCGCAGGCAGGCGGACACCGACAAACAAGTTTGTAAACATCTAAAAAGAAGAAATGAACATGGGATATATCAGCATCCAAATCAACAAGGCGAAAGGGTCGGCAGACACGGGCGCATCCGACCACATAGAACGCAAGACCACGCCCAAGAACGCAGACCCCACACGCACCCACCTCAACCGTGAGCTGGTGGAGTTTCCTGATGGCGTGGCAGACCGCACCGCAGCGATAAGCCACCGCATCCGCACGGCGGGCATCAGGCGGAAGATAACGCCCGACCAAGTGAGGGCAATCCGCATCGTGCTTTCGGGTACGCACAAGGACATGGCGAGAGTGCAGGACGAGGGCAGACTATCCGAATGGTGCGATGACAACCTGCAATGGCTGCACCGCACATTCGGCAGGGAGAACACTGTTTCGGCTGTGCTGCACATGGACGAACACACGCCGCACATCCACACAACGGTCGTGCCGATAGTGACAGGCGAGCGCAGGAAAGCAAGGAAGAAGCAGACGGAGGGCAGACGCACCTACCGCAAGAAAGCCAACGCCGTGCGCCTGTGCGCCGACGACCTCATGAGCCGTGATAGGCTTGTCGCCTATCATGACAGCTATGCCACAGCGATGGCGAAGTACGGATTGCAGCGTGGTGTCCGAGGTTCGGAAGCACGGCACGCCACCACCGCCCAATACTACTGTGACCTGAAACGGCAGACGGGAGAGCTTGAAGCCAACGTGCGGCAATTACAGAACGAGCAGCGACAGGCGCAACAACAGCTTGACGAAGCACGGAAAGAAGTCAAGTCGGAGAAGCTGGGAGCCGCCAAGACCGAGGCAAAAGCGGCACTCGTGGCAAAGGTCGGTTCTCTTTTGGGCGGCAATAAATTGAAAACGGAAAGGGAGAAATTGCAACAACGCATATCCGCCCTTGAAAGTCAGAATGAAGAATTGGTACGGCATATCAAGCAAATGGAACGGGAGCATAAGGAAGAGCGCACCAAGTTCAACGAGTATATGGACAAGATACAGCGTTACTTCCCTTATGTAGAGAAGCTGTTGCCGCTGATTGACTTTTGCCGGAACACATTGAAATTCTCCGAAAGAATAGTTCAGGAGTTGTGCAAGTTGAAGAAAGTAAGGTTGAAAGGCGATTTCTATTCTCCAGAATTCAACCGAAAGTTCCGTGACGAAAATGCGGCTTTCTCATTTGAAGAGGACAAGGACAGGAAAGGACACTACTATATATGCGTGAATGACATTCCGCTTGTGCAATGGTTCAGACAGAAAGCGAATGAATGGAGAAACGGTTTGGGGATTGCTACTATAAGACAAGATAAAGGGTTGAAAATGTAGAATATCACTTTCAAAACAAATAAAAGCATTAGAAGATAAGGGATTATCGCAAAAATCTCCTAATTTTGTGAATCAAAGAATGAAGATATTTAGTGCTTCGCTTACTTTGGAATGTTCCAATAAAGTAATGGCTTATGAAAAATAAAAGCAACAAAAAGGCTGCATGGAAAAAGAACCGCAGATTCGGTGACATCATGGGCGGACGTTCAAGGGTGAAATTGAAGGACGGCATAGTGAAGCGTCTTCATTCTTTGAATGTTCCTACCACTTCCGACGAATTGCCTATATTTATTGTAGAGAATACTTCACGTGACTATTATTTCCCGATAAGCGTAGATGATGTGAGAAATGAGCTACTGAATTATCCGGATGAAGAAATCTCATGCATCACTCACATATGGCTTAGAAGGCACAACCCGAAAGATAAAATACAGGGATATAGTGTAAAAGGAAGTGGAGTATGCGCCGTGGTGATTTATCCTCTTACCATAGACCGAAAAATTCAACTGGGTAAAGAACGACCTTCACCTCGTGTAATGAAATGGTATAAAGGATATGCGGATATTCGTATGGACAAAGATGGATGGGGTGCTAAGTTCACAGAAGATTCTGCACACAGATATTATTTGGAGAGATTACTGCCTCATGAGATAGCTCACTGTATAGCATATAATAAAGGTACGATGCGGCATTCCGCTTATAGGAATGAAAACTATGCGGACAACTTTGCGTATAATCATCAAGGAATATGGAAAGGAACAAGCAATGAAAATTAATAAATGGATTCCTGTTGTTTCGGCCATAAACCTTGCTCTGTTAGGATTGGCTATATATGTTTTGGGGCTGTATCAACATAGAACAAGCATTGTGGAATCCCAAACTCAGATTACAGATTTTTCTGTATTGGAAGTAAATTATAGAAAGCTTGGTTCATCCATTAAAATAGCATATAATGGCAAAGAATATTATACAGCCATACCTATACCCTATTCCAAACGTAAGACCATGAACGTTGAAAAATTAGCGTATTACTACGACGCAAAGAACGATGCCATTTTCTGGGAGAGTGGACTCAACAAAAGGCATGTCGTATTTTTTTTCATAGCGTTTTTATTTTCATTGCTACTTTGGACATATCCAGAAGTTCGGAAAGGAGGCAAGCGATGAAACGAATATTATCTGATTATCTTGAAATTTACAATAAATTCCGGACTAAAGGGCTAAGTAAATTAGAAAGGAAACAACGGCATACTTTGCTCTCGGAATATGAGAAAACAGAGTATGACGATGAGCTTGTAAATATCAGTGACATTCAGGATTTTTGGAATAGCCACAACCGTATTTGCTGGAACAAACTATTCATAAGCAAGGTAATATGCCCTGTGATAGCGGCTGATTTAAAGATTGGTGGATATGAAGGATTAAAATTCCTGTTCCAATGTTTCAGAGGGCATGAAGATTCCTCTGTATCTTCCGACAGCCCGCTCGCAGTTTTTTGCGAATATAGTGGATATAAATATCAGCCGTTTCAGTTGGCAAATCTTTTACTTGAGCATGACCACGATAACATTGACGCGCTCAAATACAAGTATAATACGCTCAAATATTTTCTTGAGTTCTCTATACATGAGATACCCTCCTGCGTGTTAAATGGTATGGATGGTGCAAGTGCATCGGACATTCCAGAAATGCTGGAAGATACAAATGAGTTTGAGCGTATTTCCAAGAAACTGAATATGCCACTTTGTGAAACCTTGATTACTGATTGCCGCAGGTATTATAAAGCCTATGAAGATTATTTACTGCATATCAGCAGGTATAAGACTTTTGAAAATTATCTGCACTCGAATGGGATTTCATACCAATCATACACATCACGTTATGATTATGAATAAAACTCAGCATGCTGTGCTTCAAAATCGTGGATTAAATGTAAAAACAGACGAAAGAAAAATACTATATTCTTCTTTTCGTCCGCTTTATTTGTGTACATTTGCATCCGATAAGAGTTGTTTGACAGAAATACACCGCAAATTGCAGAATTTGCGACTGTTGCCAAGTCATTACCTCTCTCTTTGGGAAAAACTCATAAGTCGCTTATTTCTAATATATTCCTATTCCAATATCGTTTTTTATCACAAAATAGAAAGCAATCTTTCATTGAGACTGTTATATGAAGAGAAAATTATAGAACGGTTCAGCTTTTACCAGCACTTGTTTTTGTCCCGTATCAAGAATACGCCACAACAGAGATACGAAGAACTGTTGAAGGAATACCCTAATATTATTCAACGGGTACCGCAACATTATATAGCTTCCTATCTTGGTATTACACCTGTTTCGCTGTCCCGTATTAGGAATCGTCGTTAAATTCCATTTCTTTACAATTGTTATCGTCCATTTCCAATAAAGTAGTGACCTTTGTCGCGTAATAAAAACGGAAATGTATGAAAAGAATTTTTGTAATTGACTGGATATTGATAGTTGTATTTATTGTATCAGCCATTTCAGGATTTGGTTTGCATGTGGCTGGACATGGTAGCAGTCATGAAATCTGGCATAACTGGGCTGTGTTTCATGTTTTGGGTAGTATATTATTTCTTATAGCCGTAATATTCCACGTGGCAACGCACTTGGAATGGTATAAAGGGATTATAAAAAAGGGAATAGGCAGTAAGAGTAAAGTTACAGCTATCCTCTCTGTCATATTTTTATTGCTGTTGGTCACAGGTCTCGCATTATTGGGTATAAATGGGGCAAACTCTCTGTTGGGATTATGGCATTATAAAATAGGAGTTATAACCACAGTTATAGCTCTTGGACATGTGATAAAGCGACTTTCTGTTTTTCGTAAGTCACTGAATTGTAGGAAGTAGGGTTACAGTCAATTTTGAGGGAATGTACTGGATGTATTTGTCTTCGACTTCCCGAACCATTTGTCAATGAGCAGAGCCAATGCGCCATCACCAGTTACATTGCAAGCAGTACCGAAACTATCCATGGCAATGTATAGAGCAATCATCAGTGCCTGTGCATTCTCATCGAATCCCAGCATGGACGACAGGATACCGAGCGAAGCCATGATGGCACCTCCCGGAACGCCCGGCGCAGCTACCATTGTCACTCCTAACATGAAGATAAATCCGGCGAACATCTGGAAATCGTAGGGAATATCCTGCATCATCATCAAGGCCAGGGCACAGGCCACAATCTTCATGGTACTTCCGGACAGATGGATGGTGGCACACAGAGGGATGACAAATCCGGCGATACCTTCATTCACTCCGTTTTGTATCGTCTGTTTCAGGGTGACGGGAATCGTAGCGGCCGATGATTGTGTACCTAATGCCGTAAAGTAGGCCGGCATCATTCTTCCTAACAGGCGGAACGGGTTCTTGCCTACGAACATTCCGGCGATACAGTATTGGAATATCAGCAGGAAAATATGCAGAAGGAAGATGATTCCGATAATCTTGACAAAGACAGCCAGTACGTGGAATACTTGTCCGGAGTGAGTCATGTTGAAGAAGATTCCGAAGATGTAAATCGGAAGCAGGGGGAGTATGACAGCCTGTATGGTCTTGACAATGATTTCCTTGAAGTCGTTGCACGCATTTTTCAAGTAATTTGTATCCAGATGTGCCAACCCCAGTCCGACGGTAAATGCCATGACGAGGGCAGTCATCACGTTGAGAGGTTCCGGAATGGCTACCGTAAAGAAAGGGGTAACACCTTTCGCCTCACTGATTTCGGATAAAGGAATGTTTCGGGTAATAAGGTCAGGAAAGAAAGTTTCTCCTACACCGAATGAAAGAAAACCGGAAAACAGTGTGGCTCCGTAAGCCAGAAGTACAGTGGCTACCAGCATCTTTCCGGCACCTTTTCCAATATCGGCAATGGCGGGAGTGACCAGTCCGACGATAATAAGCGGAATGATAAAATTCAGGAACTGGCTGAACAATGCGTTAAATGTCACGAACACGCGTACGGGAAGTTCCGGTGAAACCGTTCCGGCGGCAATACCCAGTGCGATGGCAATCAGAATTTGTGGCAGGAGGCCTAGTTTAATCTTTTTCATATCGTTGACCTTTTGGAGCAAAGATAGTATAATAATCCTGAATAAATGATACACCCTGCCTGGAGAAATGATTACTTTTGTGCCCGTGAAAAAATAATTTAACGAAATTATGGAATCGACTCAAAAGAAGATTAACAAAGTAGAGCTTCGAAACTTGCAGATTGAAGACTACGCACAGCTTGCCCAGTCGTTTACCCGCGTATATGCAGATAAAGATGTGTTCTGGACACACGAACAAATTGAGAAACTAATCAGTATTTTTCCCGAAGGACAAATTGTAACGGTTGTAGATGATAAGATAGTGGGGTGTGCACTTTCCATTATCGTAGATTATGATATGGTGAAAGGTGATCATACCTATGCCAAGGTGACCGGAAATGAGACTTTCAATACGCATAATCCGAAAGGTAATATTTTATATGGTATTGAGGTGTTTATTCATCCGGAGTATCGTGGATTACGTTTGGCACGTCGTATGTATGAGTATCGCAAGGAGTTGTGTGAAAAGTTGAACCTGAAAGCCATCATGTTTGGTGGCCGAATCCCTAACTATTACAAATATGCAGACCAGATGCGCCCGAAGGAGTATATAGAGAAAGTCCGTTCGCGTGAAATTTATGACCCAGTACTGACTTTCCAGCTCTCTAATGACTTTCATGTTCGCAGAGTGATGCGTAATTACCTTCCGAACGACGAGGAGTCAAAGCACTGTGCAACTTTGCTTCAATGGGATAATATTTATTATCAGCCGCCTACAGACTCGTTTGTGGATAAAAAGACGACGGTGAGAGTCGGACTGGTGCAATGGCAGATGCGTTCTTATCAGACGCTGGATGATGTGTTTGAGCAGGTAGAGTTTTTTATCGATGCCGTATCGGGCTACAAGAGCGATTTCGTGCTGTTCCCTGAATATTTTAATGCACCGCTGATGGCAAAATTCAACCACATGGGTGAGGCTCAGTCAATCCGTGCATTGGCACAGTACACGGAGGAAATCAGAGACCGTTTCATTAATCTGGCCATCAAGCACAACATCAACATCATTACCGGTAGTATGCCTTATGTGAAGGAAGATGGTGGACTTTATAATGTAGGTTTCCTTTGCCGTCGTGACGGAACATACGAGATGTACGAAAAGATTCATGTCACTCCCGATGAAGTAAAGAGCTGGGGATTGAGTGGAGGAAAAAGAGTACAGACCTTTGAAACCGACTGTGCTAAAATCGGTGTGTTGATATGTTATGACGTGGAATTCCCGGAACTGTCTCGTCTGATGGCAGATCAGGGCATGCAAATTCTGTTTGTTCCGTTCCTGACCGATACGCAGAACGGATATTCACGTGTACGTGTATGTGCGCAGGCACGTGCCATCGAAAACGAATGTTTTGTGGTTATTGCCGGAAGTGTGGGTAACCTTCCTCGGGTGCATAATATGGACATTCAGTATGCGCAGTCGGGAGTCTTTACTCCTTGTGACTTTGCCTTCCCGACCGACGGAAAACGTGCGGAAGCTACTCCGAATACGGAAATGATTCTGGTTTCAGATATTGAACTGGATTTGCTGAATGCACTTCATACTTACGGAAGCGTACGTAATTTGCGCGACCGTCGTAACGACTTGTATGAACTTCGTATGAAGAAGAATGCGTTGGAAAATAATTGAAGAGTAAAATAATAGACATAAAAAATCCCCAGGTTGCATTGAACGACCCGGGGATTTTTTTTTATGCTTACTCTTTGTATAAATCTTCATGATAATCAAACAGCCATTCCGCATCGGCCAATAGAGGATGGTGTTTGTCTTTTTCTGAAAGGATGACCTTCTCCGTAGGAATTCTCCAGTCAATTTTCAGTGCCGGATCGTTCCAGGCAATGGCTCCCTCGCTTTGAGGTGCATAGAAATTATCGCATTTGTACTGGAAAATAACCTCGTCACTCAATACGCTGAATCCGTGAGCGAATCCGCGCGGAATGAAGAATTGGCGGTGGTTGTCTTCTGTCAGTTCTACGGCTACGTGCTGTCCGAAAGTAGGAGAGCCTTTCCGTATATCTACTGCCACATCCAGTACGGCTCCTTTAATGACCCTTACCAGCTTGCTTTGTGCAAAGGGTGGTTTTTGGAAATGCAGTCCACGCAATACTCCGTAACTGGATTTACTTTCATTGTCTTGTACAAAATGAATGGTGCGTACCTGCTTGTCAAAATCTCTTTGGGAAAAAGATTCAAAAAAGTAACCTCTCTCATCTTTAAACAGGCGAGGTTCAATGATGACCACTCCTTCAATCTCTGTCTTTATTACTTCCATTTTTATATGATGAAAAATCATTTATTGGTTGTTTCTTTCCAATTCGTCAATTACCTTCAATAGATATTGGCCGTACTGGTTCTTCAGCATCGGCTGAGCCAGTTCACGCATCTTTTCAGGGGTAATCCATCCTTGTCGCAGGGCAATGCCTTCCAGGCAGGCTACTTTCAGGCCCTGGCGTTTTTCGATGACTTCGATGTAAGTGGATGCTTCAGCCAATGAATCGTGTGTACCAGTATCCAGCCAGGCAAATCCTCGACCTAAAGTCTGCACTTTCAGTTCACCATCGGCCAGGAAATGCTGGTTAACGGTGGTAATTTCCAGTTCTCCGCGTGCGGAGGGTTTGATGTGTTTGGCTACTTCTACGACCTTGTTAGGATAGAAATAAAGTCCCGTTACGGCATAGTTTGATTTAGGATGCTGTGGCTTCTCTTCAATGGAGAGACAGTTTCCTTCTTTGTCGAATTCTGCCACTCCGTAACGTTCCGGGTCACTTACCCAGTAACCGAATACGGTAGCTTTTCCTTCTTCTTCGGCCATACGTACGGCTTCTTTCAGCATGACGGTGAAGCTGTTGCCATGGAAGATATTATCTCCTAATACCAGGCAGGCTGCGTCATTGCCGATAAACTTTTCTCCAATAAGAAAAGCCTGTGCCAATCCGTCGGGGGAAGGTTGTTCTGCATATTCAAAGTGTACTCCGAAATCACTTCCATCGCCTAGCAGTCTGCGGAATCCCGGCAAATCATAGGGAGTAGAAATAATCAGGATGTCACGTATTCCTGCTAACATCAGGACGGATATGGGATAATAAATCATGGGTTTGTCGAAAACAGGAAGAAGTTGTTTGGAAACTCCTTTTGTAATGGGGTAGAGGCGGGTGCCTGAACCTCCGGCAAGAACAATACCTTTCATTTCTGTTGTATTTAAGTTGGTTTTCTGCAAAGAAAGCCGTTTTTTGTGAGAACTCAAAGATTAGAGGGGGTAAAAGAGGGTAAAAAGTCGTTTTTGTAAAGAAAAATGCAATTTCCTTTCTTCAGGTATTGCAGGTTTAAAAAATAGTTGTACCTTTGCAACGCATTTGAGAAAAACAAGTGCAGTGGACATCGGTTCCTTGGATGAGTGGCTTAGTCAGCGGTCTGCAAAACCGTGTACGGCGGTTC
>ENA-OPBL01000843-OPBL01000843.1-human-gut-metagenome-genome-assembly--contig:-NODE-843-length-29908-cov-18.514990_pt1 | contig 29908 bp, 19 predicted proteins | sample MGYA00241073_ERZ501461 | MGnify/ENA primary metagenome ERZ501461 (study PRJEB25962, sample SAMEA2042630) | human gut metagenome | biome: human gut; feature: human-associated habitat; material: faeces... | reverse complement strand
ATACTGGATGTGAACAACAAAATCTATAAAAAGCTGTTTGTGGGCTTCGGCTTTGGCATCATCGTGTTGATCCTGACCCTTTTTGCCATGAGCCAGACCTACATCCAGAACCTTGTCTACCACGAGCGGCTGAGCCAGATGGAAGAGGTCACCCACCAGATGTTCCGCAATCTGGAGGATGTGATCGACAACCACTGGAACGAGGTGGATGTACAATGCAATTATTTATACTGCACCCCGCTGGAGACCGATGCCGATCTCTACCGCTATCTGAAAAAGCTGTCGGAGCTTTCCGATTACCATGAAAAACAGACCGAATTGATTGCCGTGGACTCTGCCGGACATTATTATACCGAGCATGGCCGCATGGGGCTGATGCGGGGAATGAACTATCTGGAAAGCGCGCCGGAGCGGGTCAGCTACGTTGCCAACTCGCTGACCGTGGACGACTCCCGGATGGTGTTCCTGAAACAGCTTTCCACCCCCATCACACTGCAAAGCGAGATCGGCGAGATCACCCTGCGCTACTTTGGCATCTCCCGGTGCATGACCCAGCTGAACGATTATTTCCGCTGCGACGCCTACGAAAATAACAACAGCGTCTATGTGTTGGATCACAACGGTTTCAAGCTGTTCAACGCCAATGATACCGAGCTGCTGAAAGGGCACAACGTATACACCGTGCTCTCCCAGATGTCCTACCTGCACGGTTCTTCCTTTGCAGCAGCAAGGGAGCGGTTTGCCCGCACAGGCTCCTGTTATTCCAACGCCGTGCTGGACGGGACGGAGTATTTCTACGCCCTGAAGCGGATGGAAAACGCCCAGTGGACGCTGGCGTTCCTTGTTCCGGCAGAATATGTGGCCGTGAATACGCAGAAGCTGGTCAATCTCGTCACGGCCAGCATAATAGGCTTTGCCGTGGTGTTCTCGATCACGGCAGTCATTGCTGGCTGGTTCCTTCTGCGGGAAAAGCAGCGGCGGGAGCTGCAGGCTGAAAAAGAGACGAGCCTCCGTCTGGAGCAGTATAACATCCAGCTGACGCAGGCAAACGACGAGATGCGGCGGGCGCAGGATGCTGCCGCAGAGGCGCTGCAATCCGCCGAGCGTGCCAGCAAAGCCAAGACGGACTTCCTTTCCAACATGAGCCACGATATCCGCACCCCCATGAACGCCATCATCGGCATCACCACCCTGATGAAAAACGAGCTGCACGAGCCGGAAAAGCTTGCCGAGCATCTGGGCAAGCTGGAAACCTCCGGCCAGCTGCTGCTGGGCATCATCAACAATATTCTGGATATGAGCCGCATCGAGAGCGGCAAGACCACCCTGAATGTGGAAAAGATGAACCTGCCCCAACAGATCCGCCAGCTGGACAGCATCATCCGCCAGCAGGCAGGCCAGAGCCGCCAGACCTTTACGGTAAACACCCATCTGCAGCACGAAAACGTGCTGGCAGACCCCAACCGCTTGAATCAGGTGCTGATGAACATCCTCTCTAACGCGGTCAAGTATACGCCCACCGGCGGACACATCCAGTTGGAGGTGGACGAGCTGCCCCGGAACGAGCACTACGCCCGATACCGCTTTGTGGTGCAGGATGACGGCATCGGCATGAGCGAGGACTACCAAAAGACCCTTTTCGACCCCTTTACCCGTGAGGAGCGCTCCGGCACCAACAAGGTGCAGGGCACCGGCCTTGGCATGGCCATCACCAAGAGCATCGTGGACCTGATGGGCGGCTCGATCAATGTGGAAAGCGCCACCGGCAAGGGCACCCGCTTTGAGGTGGTGCTGGAATTTCCCATTGACGCCGAGGCAGACCATGCGCATCAGGTGCAGGCCCTGCCGGAGGAAGTGGAAGAAACTTCGCCCCTGTCCGGCATGAAGTTCCTCTGTGCCGAGGATAACGCCATCAACGCCGAGATTCTGCAAATGCTGCTGGAAACAAAAGGCGCAAGCTGCACCATCTGCCCCAACGGTCAGGAGATCGTGGATGCCTTTGCCAATGTCAAGCCCGGCGAGTATGACATGATCCTGATGGATGTGCAGATGCCGATAATGGACGGCCTGGAGGCCACCCGCCGCATCCGCAATGGCGAAAACCCGCTGGGCCGGGTCATCCCCATCCTTGCCATGACGGCCAACGCCTTCCTTGAGGATATGCAGAAGAGCAAGGAAGCCGGCATGGATGCACATCTCTCCAAGCCCGTGGACATTGCAGCACTGGAACAGACCGTCAAGCGCTTCCGTGTTACCCCCCCCAATTAAATAGTGGAATCGCACGGTTTCGCAGATGACCGACACCCACGACCTAGCAGGGCCGCCCGTTTGCGGCCCAGCTCTTTTTTTGTGAGAGAGCAATCAGAATGAATCAAAGGATTGGATGGTATTGCGTATGGAACAACAGTCAAATAAAATCCAGCCTATGTTGCTATCGGCACTTGCCCAATTGAGCGCCTGCCTGATCGTCTGGAATTTTCATATTCCAAATCCAAATATCGTGCTTTTTGTTGTTCTTTCTGCTGTGCTCGTGAAATACGGCTATGCAGCAGGAATCGTAAGCGGCCTCATTGCATTCCTATACACCGCGTTTTTCTTTTCTACCGACCACAGCTTTTTTCTTTACACCTCTTTGAATCTTCAAAAGCTCATCGTGGCCGGCCTTGGTATCGCTGCGAATATTTTGCTGATCGGTCGCCTGCAATGGCAGCTCAAGCGCTCCAGCATGGAAAAGATGCAGGCCGAAGCCGAGGAAAAGCTTCAAGAAACAACAGAGAGCTACCGTGCAAAACTTTACCACGATGCCTTGACTGGCACATACAACCGCCGCTACTATGAAGATATCGCATCCCGTATCGTCGGCCCGGCGGGTGTCGCACTGCTGGATGTGGATGATTTCAAGATCTGCAACGATACTTATGGGCATTACGCCGGGGATATGGCACTGAAAACGGCGGCAAAAGCCATTCAGTCCTGCATCCGGGAGTCGGACCTGCTCATCCGCTACGGCGGGGATGAATTTCTGCTGGTGTTACCCGGCATTCCGGGAGACTTTTTGCAGACCAAACTGGAACAGATCCGCACGGCCGCGCAGATGACATCGGTACCCGGCTATTCGCATTTCCGCATCTCGCTGAGCATCGGCGGAACGATGCAGACGATCACCGACCCTCTGGAAAATATCGTGCGCCGGGCAGACCGGCTGATGTATCAGGCAAAGTGCCGCAAGAATGCCGTCATGGTGGAGGTTCCGGGGCATAGTCTTGCAGCGCTGGAAAAACTTTTACAGAATAAGTCGCAGATCTTACTTGTGGATGACTCCGCAATGAACCGCATGATCCTAAAGGAGATCCTGGGCGGCGATTACAGCATTCTTGAAGCAGAAAATGGACAAGAATGCCTGGAAAAAATGCAGGCGGAGGCCGGGAACATCGCGCTGGTGTTGCTGGATATCAATATGCCCGGTATGGACGGTTTTGAAGTGCTGAAAGCCATGAATGCCAACCACACCATCGAGGATACCCCGGTCATTATGATCTCCAGCGAGGACTCCGACGCGGCGATCCGGCGCTCCTATGAACTGGGCGCGAGTGATTATGTCAACCGCCCCTTTGATGCTCGTATCGTGTACCGCCGCGTGACCAACACCATCAAGCTGTATGCCAAGCAGCGGCGGCTGGTGCAGATGGTCTCTGACCAGATCCGCGCCCGTGAAAACAATACGGATATGCTGGTGGGTGTTCTGAGCCATATCGTGGAATTCCGCAACGGCGAAAGCGGTGCCCATGTGCGGCACATCCGTATCATCACCGAGCGGCTGCTCCACCGTCTGCTGGAGATCAGCAGCAACTACTCGATCACCGCGGAACAGCAGGATCTGATCCCGCTGGCCTCTGCCCTGCATGACATCGGAAAAATCGGCATTGACGAAAAGGTCCTCAATAAACCCGGCAAGCTGACCCCGGAGGAATTCAAGGTCATTCAGACCCACAGTATGCTGGGAGCCAAGATGCTGCACGATTTGGACAATTTTGCCGAGCAGCCGCTGCTGCAAACGGCCTACGAGATCGCCCGCTGGCACCACGAACGCTGGGATGGGCGCGGCTACCCGGATGGGCTGAAAGGGGATGAAATTCCCATCAGCGCACAACTGGTCTCGCTGGCTGATGTGTACGACGCGCTGACCAGTGAACGCTGCTACAAAAAAGCATTCTCCCACGAAAAAGCCGTGCAGATGATCCTGAACGGCGAGTGCGGAGCGTTCAACCCGCTGCTGCTGCAATGCCTGACGGATATCCAGGATGACCTGAAAGAAAAATTACAGCAGCACAACTGAGCAGCGGACGCAATCAAAATAGGAGTATAAAAAGCCCGAATGAAACACAGAATCTCACGCCGTGCATTTCTGCACGGCTGCACGCTGCTGGCGGCATCTGCTGCCGTCGGCAGCCTGACTTCCTGCGGCGGAGCGAACGCGATGGAGAGCGGTCTTCCGCAGATCATTGTGGGGAGCGATACCTATCCACCCTATATTTATCTGAACAATGACGGCATTCCCGCCGGGATCGACGTGGAGATCGCCACCGAGGCGTTCCGCCGCATGGGGTATGCTGCCCGGTTTGAAACGATCGACTGGGAGCAGAAAACAACTCTGGTGGAAAGCGGCGCCCTCGACTGCATCTGGGGCTGCTTTTCCATGGATGGACGCGAAGAGGCATACCGCTGGGCGGGGCCTTACATGGTGAGCCGTCAGGTGGTTGCGGTGGATGCCGACAGCAGCATCCGATCCCTCAGCGACCTTGCCGGGAAGACCGTCGCCGTGCAGAGCACCGGCAAGCCGGAGGAGATCTTTCTCAGCGGCTCCGACCCGCGCATCCCGCAGACGGTGGAGGTGCTCAGCATCGAAAACCGCAGTGTGCAGTACGCAATGCTGGCCTGCGGCTATGTGGACGGCATCGCCGCCCACGAGACAGGCATCCTGCAATATATGAAAGATAATTCCGTGGAGTTCCGCATTTTGGAGGAACCGCTGCTGGTCACCGGGCTGGGCATCGCCTTTGCCAAGAACGACACCCGCGGGCTGGACAGCCAGCTGAACGATACCCTTGCGCAGATGCGCGCGGATGGCACGCTGGAGCGGATCGTTGGCCGATACCTTGAACATGCTTCGCAGTATCTGGAGGTGGACACCATTGGCGCGTAAAAACAGAACCACCCCGGATAAAAGGAGATGGACAGCCTATCTGATCATCGGCGTGCTCTTGATGGCCGGTGTTGCTTTTCTCTCAGGCTGGCGGGCATTGCGCGCGGCGGAGGCTCGTTTCTGCCAGACCCTTGAGTTTGTCAAATCCCAGTCCACCAGCTTTGAAAAGTACAACGATACCATCACGGCAAAGGCACTCCGCCGCGCGGCGGTATCGGTGCATCAGCTGGCACAGGACCCCGCACTCGACCTTTCCGACCCGCAGTGCCTGAACAAGCAGGCAGAAAAGCTCTGGCTCACCGGCATTTCGGTTCTGGGACCGGATGGCACGCTCCGGTGCGAGTCCACGACCAACGGCATCGGCTATGCCCGGTTTGGCGACCAGCTGAAAAATGACGCTGTTCTGGACGGTTTCTCTTACCCGCGAAAGACCTATGTGAAGCGCGTCCTGCTGGAAGACGGCTCTGCTGTGGATGTTGCGGCGCACCGGGCAGAAAGCACAGAGCTGCTCCTGCTTGCCTACCGATACACCCCGGCGGAATTTGTGGAGGAAACGGCGCTGTCCATCCAGAGCGTACTGGATGGCTACCCGGCAGAAACCAGCGGCACATTATTCATCGTACAGAACAATCAGGTCATTGCCTCCAACCGCCCGGAGCTGATCGGGCAGGATGCAGCGGACAGCTCGCTGGTGCAGGGGATCCGCAAAGCCGGGACCGCCGAAACGCTGATCCATACCCACGATTGGAACGGCTCCGGCTGCTATTTTGGAATGTACTGCCATGGAAGATCCTTTGATCTCTATGCGTATACGGATGAAAAATCGGTCTTCCGTGAATCGCTTTCGTCGATTTTGATGGCGCTGGTCGGTTACATCCTGCTTGTAATGATTCTTTGGGTGCTGCGCAGACGCTCCGTGCAGGAGATGGAGCAGCAGAAGAAAGAACAGGAGAAGAAGTATCAGGCTCAGCTGGAGGAACAGAACCGCAAGCTGGAGATCGCACTCCAGCACGAGGGGGCGGCAAACCGTGCCAAGCGGGAGTTCCTGTTCAATATGAGCCACGATATCCGCACCCCCATGAACGCCATCATTGGCTTCACCTCGCTGGCTGCGACCCATATCGACCATAAGGAACAGGTGCTGGACTACCTGAAAAAGATCTCCACCTCCAGCCAGCACCTGCTTTCCCTCATCAATGATGTGCTGGATATGAGCCGCATCGAGAGCGGAAAAGTAAAGATCGAAGAAAAAGCGGTGCACTTGCCGGACCTCGTCCACGATGTGCGCTCCATCATTCAACCCAATGTTTCAGCAAAACGGCTGTCGCTTTTCATCGATACCATGGATGTGGAGAACGAGGACATCATCACCGACCCGCTGCGGCTGAACCAGATCTTGCTGAACATTTTGTCCAACGCCATCAAGTTCACTCCCACAGGCGGGATGATCAGCATTCGCATTGCCCAGAAGAACGGTGCGCCCAAAGGCCGTGGCTGCTATGAGTTCCGCATCAAAGACAACGGCATCGGCATGAGCGAAGAGTTCCAGAAGCACATCTTTGAGGCGTTCAGCCGGGAGGAAACCTCCACCGTCAGTGGCATTCAGGGCACCGGCCTGGGCATGTCCATCACCAAGAATATTGTGGACCTGATGGGCGGAACCATCGCCATTGAGAGCGAACCGGGCAAGGGCAGCGAATTCATCGTAGATCTCTGCTTCGCCCTCAGCGGACAAAAGGTGGAGCCCAAGCAGATCCCGCAGCTGGAAGGGCTGCGCGCGCTGGTGGCAGACGACGATACCGACACCTGCCTGAGCGTCAGCACCATGCTTTCCAAGATCGGGATGCGGCCGGAGTGGACGATCTCCGGCAAGGAGGCGGTGATCCGCACCCGGTACGCCCTGGAGCAGGGCGACGAATTCAATGTCTACATCATCGACTGGCTGATTCCCGATATGAACGGCATCGAGGTCGTGCGGCAGATCCGCAAGGTGATCGGGAAAAGCTGCCCCATCATCATCCTGACGGCCTACGACTGGGCAGATGTCGAAGAGGAAGCCCGCGCCGCCGGAGTGACCGCCTTCTGCGAAAAGCCGCTGTTCCTTTCCGAACTGCGCAGGGTGCTGGCAGAACCGTTCGGTGCAGAGCCTGCCCACGAACCATCGCGGCCCAATGCCGCCGATCTCAAGGGAAAGAAGCTTTTGCTGGTGGAGGACAACGCGCTGAACCGTGAGCTTGCCCAGGAGATCCTGAAAGAAGCAGGCTTTGCGGTGGACACTGCCGAGGATGGTGAGATCGCCGTCCAGAAGATGAGGCAGGCGGCCCCCGGGCAGTACGACCTGATCTTAATGGACATCCAGATGCCCAAGATGGACGGTTACGAGGCCACACGGCAGATCCGTGCTCTGCCGGACGCTGCAAAGGCAGGCATTCCCATCTTTGCAATGACGGCAAATGCCTTTGAGGAAGACCGTCAGAATGCATGGAAAGCCGGGATGGACGGCCACATTGCAAAGCCGCTGGATATTCCGCACCTGCTGCACGTCCTTGCAGAGGTACTGAGATCATAACGGCCACCGGCCGACAAAAGCAAAAGCACCTGCGGCAAACTTCGCAGAGGTTCTTGACCTCCGAATGCGAATTGCCGCGGGTGCTTTATTTTTTTATGTCTGACAGGCATTTGGTTCACAGGATCTTGTGCAGCTCCTGCACCAGGTCGCCGATCACGATGGGTTTGGACAAAAAACCGTTCATTCCGCTTTCCATGGCGCGGCGGCGGTCCTCATCGAACGCGTTGGCGGTCATGGCAAGGATCGGGACCCTGGCCAGAGCGGGGTTTTCCAGCGCGCGGATCTGCCGGGTGGCGGTATAGCCATCCATGACCGGCATCTGCACATCCATCAGCACCAGATCATAGCTGCCCGGCGCGGCGGTGCTTACTTTTTCCACCGCTACGGCACCGTTTTCCGCCGTATCGACCCGGAAGCCATACTCCCGTAAAATTTCCTGCGCGATCTCGCGGTTCAGCTCGTTGTCCTCCACCAGCAGGATGTGCCTGCCCTTGAAGTCGGCATCTTTTTGGGGCAGAAGCTCCTGCGCCGCATCCGTCTGCTTCTGACCGAGGGCACTCATCAGGGTCTCGCGCAGGTCGGATAGGAACATGGGCTTGGAACAGAAAGCGGTCACACCGGCAGCCTTTGCCTCCACCTCAATATCGGACCAGTCATAGGCCGTCAGGATGATGATGGGCGTATCGTCGTGCAGGCTGCGGATCTGGCGGGTGACCTCGATGCCGTTCATATCCGGCAGCCGCCAGTCAATGAGATAGGCGTGGTAGACATCGCTCATCTCGATGGACTGCCGCGCGCGCAGCACCGCCTCCTTGCCGGAAAGGGTCCACTCCGCGCGCATGCCCACCTTGACCAGCATCTTTGTCACGCTGTCGCAGGTGTTGAAATCGTCGTCCACCACCAGAGCTTTCAGACCCTCCAGCTCGGTGATCTTTTCCACCGGGCGGTGCTCCGCCTGTACCCGCAGCGGCAGGCGAACGATAAACTCGCTGCCCTTGCCCTGCGCTGTCTGCACCTCGATGGTGCCGCCCATCATATCCACGATGTTTTTGGTAATGGCCATGCCAAGGCCGGTGCCCTGGATCCGGCTGACCGTGGAGGTGCGCTCCCGCTCAAACGGCTCAAAGATCCTTTTGGCAAATTCCGGGCTCATGCCGATGCCGTTGTCCTTGATGCGGAACTCGTACTGCCCGCAGCCGCGCGCCTGCCCGGCAAGCTGGCGCACCCGCACCGAGACCGTGCCGCCCGCCGGGGTGAACTTGATGGCGTTGGACAGCAGATTCAGCAGGATCTGGTTCAGCCGGGTCTTATCGCAGAAGACATCCTCGTCGGTCACATCCATCGCGTCCATATAAAGCTCCAGCTGCTTTGCGTGGACCTGCCCGCTGACGATGGTTTTCAGGTCATGCAGCACATCCGAAAGGTTGACTTCCACTTCCTCCAGATGGAGCTTTCCGCTCTCAATGCGGCTCATATCCAGCACGTCGTTGATCAGCGAGAGCAGATGATTACTGGAAGCAAGGGTCTTGGTCAGATAATCTTTCACCCGTTCTTGATCGTCGAGGTTGCTGATCGCCAGTGTGGTAAAGCCGATGATGGCGTTCATGGGGGTGCGGATATCGTGGGACATATTGGAAAGGAAAGTGCTCTTGGCGCGGTTGGCGGTCTCGGCGGCAGCAACGGCATCCGAAAGCGCCTGGTTCACCTGTTTATCAGCGGTGCGGTCGGACATGACAAGGATGTACTTGGTTTTGCCCTCTACCTCGCTGCCCATGGCAACGATGTGGAACCAGCGCGGCTCTCTGGTCTCCTGATGCAGATACGCCGCGTCCCACTCGCGCTGTTCCCCACGGGAAAGCCCCTCCAGAAAATTCTTGTCGCGGTCCGGGTCATCTTTCGGGTACAGTGCCACCAGAGCATGGACATCCTGCCGGACGTTTCTCCACGGGATGCCCAGCAGACGGCCAATGTTCGGGCTGACGTAATCCACCTTGGAGGTTTCGGCATCCAGCATCAGGAACACGTCGTCCACGTTCAGCGAGAGTTTTTGGAACAGCACGTCCCGGTACCGGATCTCGGTGTCCTTCCGGCGCAAAGTAGCATGGCTTCTGCGCGCAATGAGCAGAATGACCAGCACCGCAAAGCCAAGGACGATGCCCGCCACGATCTGTACCGTATAGAACCACAGTTGATCCAGACTGGCGTTGACGATGCTGACCGGGACAAGCCCCACCATCGTCCAGTTCTGGACCGCCGTGCCCTCGTAGACCAGATAATAACTGGTGTCGCCCAGTTTTACCTTCAAGTTTCCGCTGCTGCCCTGCGCAAAGGCATCCGAAAGGGCAAGGATCTGTTCCTCGGAAAGGTCGGAATGGTCGCGCAGCGTCGCAAGAAAGTTGTAGATCACTTCCTTACGGTTTACGGAATTGTCGATCACCACCCGCCCGTCCGGGTAGATGACATAGTTGCTGGCATTGCCCTCAAAGGCAGAGTTGTCCAGCAATCGAAGCACCGCGTCATTATAATAAGAGATGGCAATGGCGTCGTAGGAAAAGCCCCGGTAGCTGCCCTGCGTTTCGGGACAGATGAACGCAAGCATCTGGGGCTTGCCGGGCAGCGCCGTGTTCACGACGACATCCTCATCGTGAGCGAGCCTTTCGTCCAGATTCGTCTGCAAACCAAGATAGCCGGTCTCCCCGGTCACGGTCATGTAGTTGCCGTCGTAGGTAAGAAAGTAAAAATCAACAAATCCGGTATTCTGCTGCGCTGCCTCGATATACGCCTGAATTTCGTCCTCATCCGAGGCGCTTTCCAGAAAGCCGTTGTACAGATGCAGATAGGTCAGGTTTTTGCGCACCATCTCTTTCAGCATATTGTTGGATTTATGCAGCACCTCTTCCAGATGCGAGGTGCTTTCCTGATAGATGGTCCACGACGCAAACGAGAGGTATCGGACGCTGAAACCTGCTGCCAGCAAGACCAGCAGAAAGATGGCAGCAGCGGCAGAAAGCCTTTTCCGCCGGGGATGGCGGCTGCCTTGGGGGTCGTGCTTTTCGTTTGCCATCCTGCTCACCTCAATGTCATGTAGTTTTCCGGTTCAGCAAGCGCCGCACCGCCGCCGGAGACAACCTCCGTCCATGTGGTCTTTACCTGCTGATCTCCGCCTGTGAATCCGGCGCTTTTGTCCGCAAGCAGCGGTGCCATCTGCTTTGCCGTTGCCAGGCAGGTCACAGTAACGGTGTCGTCGTCCCGGAGCGGCTTCCCGTTCCGGGTGATGCCGGTCAGGGTATAGCTGCCGCTTGCCTCTTTGACCTCCACGGCGATGCCGCTGACCACCGGCAGGGAGCCGCGGTTGAAAGGCACGAACCCGCCCTCGCAGCCCTCCACAAAGGCGCGGACGGTCTCTTTCAGCTCCGCACCGGTCATGGTGCGCTGGTAAGCCAAAAGACCGTTGGGCATGATCATGGAAGCGGCCATTTTTGGGGTGTAGTCCGCTTTCAGCACACTGCCGGTAAAGCTGTTTGCGGCGGCGATGAGCACATCAGTGCCATAAACGCCGCGCAGCGTGTTTGCCATCACGGAAAAGGAGGCGTTGCCGCCGTTTTTGTGGAAGACATTGGAGTAGCTCTTCCCGGAGGTCAGCACGATCTCGTCATCGGCAGGCGCATCCTCGGCAAGAAGCCGGGCGTTGAACGCCCGATACGCCTGTTTTGCCGTGTACTCGCCCGCGATCATTTTGGAGACCACGTCCTTGGAGACAGCGAAGAAATCGTTGGAGGCAATGCGGATATACATGTGGTTTTCTTCCACCACGCCGCGCACATCTTTCATGTACTCGGTCAGGCGCAGGGGGACGTTCTGGCTGTAGCTCAGCACATCCTGCCCGTCGGCAACGATGCGGTTCTGTGCCTCCTCGGAGAGCATGACGTTCAGCACTTTCATAGCTTTTTCGCGGCGCGCGGTGTCCTGCTCCAGATCCCGGTTCAGGGCAATCTGGAAATAGGGGGTGGTCATCAGCCACTTTTCCCCGTTCTGGCTGAAGAAGGGCAGGAAGATCGTGTCGATGCCCTCATCCTGAAACATCTTGACCCCGGCAGAACTGCCAAAGTACATGGCAACTTCCCCGTTCCGGAACAGGTTCATCACGTCATCGTAAGTATGCTCAAGATCCTCCGCCGTGAGGTGGGTATCCTGAATGAACCGCGCCATCCGTTCAAACGCCCCCGGCCACACGGTATCGTCCAGACCCACCCGCGCGGTGTTGGCGGGGTCGCTGTAGGCAGTGCGCCACTTGCGCCCCGCCGTGGTGGTAAGCTCGGCGGCGGAAAGCCCCTGCAGCGTTTCCATGCAGGTGTAATCGTAGGCATAATCGGCGGTAAAGCCGCGGATGCCCACTGTTTCAAATGCCTGACAGGCCGCCGCAAAGCTCTCGGAATCGGTGGGCAGCGGGATGCCGTATTGCTCAAAAAGGCTGCGGTTGACCACAAAGCCGTGGGCGTCGGCGCAGACCGGCAGCCAGTTCACACTGCCATCCTCGTTTTTGAAGCTGTTGAGGTAGGTGTTATAGACAGCGCCCGCCTCGTTGGTCATGGCAAGGTTCATCAGGCTGTCCTTTAAGGGAGCCGCATCGTGCAGCGAGAAGCGGCAGCAGGTGATGATATCCGGCAGACCGCCGTTCTCCTGCAAAAATTTGTAAAAATCCAGATCGTTGTTGCCGACGATGAACTCAATGTTCACGTCCGGCAGCTGGGACTGGACATAAGGCGCATAGGTTTCGTACAGGCTGGTGCTCCACAGATACACCTGAATGGTCTGGGCATCCTCCTGCTCCTGTACCTGTTCTGCGGTTTTTGTGCCGCATCCGGCCAGCAGGGAGACCGCCATCACCAGTGCCGCAAGCAGCGAAACAAGGCGGCGCAATGTTTTTGCTTTCATCGATTCCTTCTCCTGATACCTCTTGGGCAGCCTGTGTTACCCCACCGCGCGGATCGCGTTGATCGTGATGTTGTACTGTTCTGTCACACGGTCAAACCATTCCTTGGAGCCTTCCAGTGTGCCCGCGCGCAGCACCTCGGTCAACTCATAGGCAGGCTGATAGAGATTGGTAAAGCCAAGGTTCTGACATACACCTTTGAGCGTGTGTGCCGCGCGGAATGCTTCCTCTACATTTTCTTTCTTGAGAGCGTCCTCCAGCTTTGGATAACTGTCATCGTCCAAAAACATCCGGGCAAATTTACGGATCATGCTCTCACTGTACAACCGTTTGAGCACATCCTCATAATCAGCCCCCATTTTCTGATAACATTCCTGAATCGTCATAACCACTTGTTCCACCTTTCTTTGTTTTTCACGTCACAAAAGGATCGTTCACACTCGTTGCATTTCACTCATTCCTGAGTTTTTCATTTTATCCAATCTTTCTCCGCCCCGGACGGTCTCATCCCGGTTTCATTTTCATTCTGCTGATTTCAGGAATGTCACCGCAAGTTCATTCTCGTTCTGCTGCCAGCAGCTTTTTCCGAATATATACCATTATATAGCTCAATTGTAACATTATCGCAGAAGCGTTTCAAGAGATTTTGCCTGTTACGCGGATATATTAGCAAGGAAGCTTTCTGAATGCAACAGCAACAACGTTGAATTGCATATCGCAAAGATGCTGTTTGAATGTTGCACGGATCTCTTGACTTGCGATAATAGGAATCAAATGTATAGGAAGCGGCGGTCGGCAAGGCGTGGTGGCCTTTTTCTTATTATAAAGTGTCTCAGGTGATTTGTACACACGGAAAGTGTGGCGTTTGACAAACCTTTCCATCAATAAAAAGCACTGCTTCGTTCCCGGAAAGGAACCGAAGCAGTGCTTTTGTGCTGTGTAAGGGTCAGCGGCAGCTGCCGAGCCGCTGCTTGAAATCGCCGTAGCCGAAATGAGCCAGCTGCCGGAGGGTGCCATCTCCCTGCAGAGCCCAGATGTCCGGCAGGGGCATCCCGTTGAACGTGTTGTTCTTGCAGGTGGTGTAGATGGCCATGTCACCAAAGAGCAGCTTGTCACCCTCCGTGAGGGGGGCATCAAAGCTGTAATCGCCGATGACATCGCCTGCCAGGCAGGTGGGGCCGCCCAGCCGGATGGTACAGGGCTTTTCGCCGGGTTCGCCCGCGTCCATCAGAGGCGGGCGGTATGGCATTTCAATGACGTCCGGCGTGTGGCAGGCGGCGGACATGTCCAGGATGGCAAGGGACGTCTCGCCATTCTGCAAAGTGTCCAGCACGGTGGTGAGGAGATATCCTGCATTGAGGGCCCAGGCCTCGCCGGGCTCCAGATAGACCTGCAAGCCGTATTTGCGCTGTGTCTCGGTGATGCAGCGCTCCAGCGTGGATCGGTCGTAACCGGGGCGGGTGATGTGGTGCCCGCCGCCGAAGTTGACCCATTTCATTTGGGGAAGCAGGTCGCCGAACGCTTTTTCCATGGCGGGCAGGGTGGCAGCCAGGGCATCAGCGTCCTGCTCGCAGAGGGTGTGGAAGTGCAGGCCGTCCAGCAGGGCGGCGAGGCCGGGCTGCTGGGCCACGGCGGCATCCCACTGGGCACGGGTGGTGCCCAGGCGGCTGCCCGGCGCGCAGGGGTCGTAAATTTCGTGGCCCTCCTGAGTGGAGCACTCCGGGTTGACGCGCAGGCCTACGCTCTTACCCGCGGCCTTGGCGGCAGGACCGAATTTTGCCAGCTGGCGGGGAGAGTTGAAGACGATGTGGTCTGCATATTGGAGCAGCTCATCAAACTCATTGGCCCGGTAGGCGGCGCAGAAAACATGGTTTTCTTTTTCCGGAAGCTCCTCTTTGCCCAAGCGGCTCTCGTACAGGCCGCTGGCTTCGGTGCCCGCCAGATAGGGGGCCAGAACGGGGTAGCAGCCGAAATTGGAGAACGCTTTCTGTGCCAGCAGAATCTTGCATCCCGTCCGCTGCTGGACGCCCAGCAGAATTTCGCCGTTGCGGCGGAGCCGGGCCTCATCCAGCAGGTAGCAGGGGGTGGGCAGGGCAGCCAGCAGGGCATCAAGCTCTTTGCCGTGCAGGCCCGCAAAGGGCGGACGGGTGTCGGTGCAGCGCATCAGTCCACCAGAGCCGGGGCGTGGCTCTCGGAGCGGGGCAGGCCGTACTTGTCCAGTGCATCCAGATAGGGGTCCGGATCAAACTCTTCCACGGTGTGGACGCCCTTGGTGGTCCACTTGCCGGTCAGCAGCATGAGGGCACCGCACATGGCGGGCACACCGGTGGTGTAGCTGATGGCCTGGCTGCCCACCTCTTTGTAGCACTCCTGATGGTCACAGACATTGTAGATGTAATAGGTCTTCTCCTTGCCGTCCTTTTTGCCGGTAAAGATGCAGCCGATGTTGGTCTTGCCCTTGGTGCGGGGGCCCAGGCTGGCGGGGTCGGGCAGGAGGGCTTTGAGGAACTGGATGGGCACGATCTCCTGGCCGTTGAAGTGGATGGGGGTGGTGGAGAGCATTCCCACGTCCTCCAGGCAGCGCATGTGGTCGAGGTAGCTCTGGCCGAACGTCATGAAGAAGCGGATCCGCTTTGCCTCCGGGATGTTCTTGGCCAGAGACTCGATCTCCTCGTGGTGGAGCAGGTACATGTCTTTCTCGCCCACCTGGTCAAAGTTGTACTCCCGCTTGATGCTCATGGCCGGGATCTCCACCCAGTGGCCGTTCTCCCAGTAGCTGCCGGGGGCGGAGACCTCCCGCAGGTTGATCTCCGGGTTGAAGTTGGTGGCAAAAGCGTAGCCGTGGTCGCCGCCATTGCAGTCCAGAATATCAATGGTGTCGATGGTGTCGAACTCGTGCTTCTTGGCATAGGCGCAGTAAGCCTGGGTGACGCCCGGGTCAAAGCCGCTGCCCAGCAGGGCGGTCAGGCCGGCCTCCTCAAACTTTTTGGCGTAAGCCCACTGCCAGCTGTAATCAAAGTAGGCGGAGAAACCGGCCTCCTTGCAGCGCTTCTCATAAATGGCGCGCCACTCCGGGTCGTCGGTGTTTTCAGGCTCATAGTTGGCGGTGTCCATGTAGTTGACGCCGCAGGCCAGGCAGGCATCCATGATGGTCAGGTCCTGGTAGGGCAGGGCAATGTTCATGACCAGATCGGGCTGGTAGGCCTTGATGAGGGCGATCACTTCTTCGGTCTGATCGGCATCCACCTGCGCGGTGGTGATCTTCGTGGTGGTCTTGGGGGCCAGCTCGGCGGCGAGCTTATCGCACTTGGATTTAGTGCGGCTGGCGATGCAGATCTCGGTGAACACTTCAGGCACCTGGCAGCACTTGTGGATGGCAACGGAGGCCACGCCGCCGCAGCCGATGATGAGGACTTTACTCATGGCAAATTTCTCCTTTGTTGGTTGTTTTATATAAATGCGTCGAAATGCGTCAAACCTGGAACCCGGGCCAGCCTTTGTCCAGCGCGATCAGGAGCTCCCGCAGCACCTTGCAGGCCGTTGCCGTGGACACGCCGGAGGCATCCAGCATGGGGGCCAGCTCGTTGAGGTCGGCTCCGATGATGTTGGCCTTGGCCACCGTGCGGATGGCGTCCAGCAGCTGCAAAAAGCTCACGCCGCCGGCTTCGGGGGTGCCGGTGCCGGGGAAGCAGGAGGGGTCGAGGCAGTCGAGGTCAATGGTGAGGTAGACCGGCACCTTGCTCTCACAGAGGGAGGCTGTCAGCTCGGCAAGGCCGGTGAAATCGAACTTGTGCATTTCAGTGTGCTGGGCCGCAAACTCAAACTCGGCCCGGTCCCCGCTCCGGATGCAGAACTGGTGGATGTGCCCGTCGCCTACCAGCTCATGGCAGCGGCGGAGGACACAGGCGTGGCTGAGCTTGGCACCCAGATAATCGTCCCGAAGATCGGCGTGGGCGTCAAAGTGGACGATGTGGAGGTCCGGGTATTTCTTCACGGCAGCCCGCACGGCACCCAGCGTGACCAGATGCTCACCGCCCAGCAGCAGGGGGAGCTTGCCGTCCTGCAAAATCTCAGCAGCCCGGGCCTCAATGCCGGCAAGGGCCAGCTCGCTGGAGCCGAAGCAGAGCTCGAGGTCGCCGCTGTCAAAGATGTCAAAATCGGTCAGGTCGGCGTTCTGGTAGGGGCTGTAGGTCTCCAGCCCGTAGCTCTCGTGCCGGATGGCACTGGGGCCGAATCGGGCACCGGGGCGGTAGCTGGTGGTGGAATCGTAGGGGGCACCGTAGAGCACGATGTCGGCGGCGCGGTAGCTGCTGTCGCAGCCTAGAACAGTTTCAATATTGGGTGAGATCATTTGGGTTCCTCCACTTCCCGCAGCATTTCCTCAAGGAATGCTGGCAGGTAGAATGCCCCGACATGCAGCCGGGTGGTGTAATAACGGGTGCGCATGTTGAGCGCTTTCCAGGCGTCCGCGTCCAGATCGTCAATGGGGTGGTACTTTTTGCTGGCAAAGCCAAACAGCCAGTAGCCCGCCGCAAAGGTGGGAATGTGGGCCTGGTACACCCGGCTGACCGGGAATGTGGAAGCAATGCGCTTATGGCTGCGCTGCATGGCGCTGGCGTCCTCCGTGTAGAACGGGCTGCCCTGCTGGTTGACCATAATGCCGTCCGCTTTCAGGGCGTTGAAGCAGCTGCCGTAGAACTCCCGGGTGAACAGGCCCTCAGAGGGGCCGAACGGATCGGAGGAGTCCACGATGATAAGGTCGTATTCCTCCTCACAGCGGCGGATGTATTTGAGGGCGTTCTCAAAATAAATGTGCACCCGGCGGTCATCCATCCGGCAGGCATTGCCGGGCAGGTAGGCGCGGCAGGCTTCCACCACCTGGGGATCCATCTCCACCAGGTCGATCCGCTCCACCCGGTCATAGCGGGTCAGCTCCCGCACCACGCCGCCGTCGCCGGCACCAATGACGAGGACGTCCTTGGCCTCTTTGTGCACGGCCATGGGGACGTGGACGATCATTTCGTCGTAGATGAACTCGTCCCGCTCGGTGAGCATGACATTGCCGTCCAGGGTGAGCACCCGGCCGAACTCGGGCGTCTCAAAAATATCAATGCGCTGGTAATCGCTCTGCTTGGAGTAGAGCTGCCGGTTGACCCGGATGCTGTGCTTCACATCCGGGGTGTGAAATTCCGAAAACCAAAATTCCATGGTTGTTTCTCTCCTCCTTTAGGCCAGAACGTTCAGGCGTAAGATCTCAGGGTCTTCCGGGCCGGTCATGCTGCAGCCCTTGGCCTTGGCGTACTCGATATAGTTCAGAATCTCTTTGGTGATCCGCTCGCCGGGGGCCAGGATGGGGATGCCCGGCGGGTAGCACATGACGAACTCGCTGCAGACCATGCCCTCGGTCTCCCTCAGAGGCAGGCTCTTTTTGGGGGCGTAGAACGCCTCCTGCGGGCTGGCGGCCACCACGGGGTCAATGTATTCCTGGCTCAGCAAGCCGGCCCCGTCGGTGCGGAAGCGGCGCTTGATCTCGGCCAGCGCGCTGACCAGCCGTTCCACTTCCTGCGGGCGGTCACCGATGGAGAGGTACGCCAGAATGTTGCCGATGTCGCCGAACTCGATCTGGATGTCGTACTCGTCGCGCAGAATGTCGTAGACCTCAATGCCGGCCAGGCCGATGTCCAGCGTGTGGACGCTGAGTTTGGTGGTGTCAAAGTCAAAGACGGAGTTTCCGTTGCACAGCTCCTTGCCAAAGGCGTAGTAGCCGCCCACGGCGTTGATCTCTTCCCGGGCGTACTCGGCCATGTCCGCCACCTGGTGGAACACCTGCCGCCCCCGCAGGGCGAGGTTGCGGCGGGAGATATCCAGGCTGGACATGAGAAGGTAGCTGCCCGAGGTGGTCTGGGTCAGGTTGATGATCTGCCGCACATAGCCCGGGTGGACATTGGGCCCGATGAGCAGCAGGCTGGACTGCGTCAGGCTGCCGCCGCTCTTGTGCATGGAGACGGAAGCCATATCGGCACCGGCTGCCATGGCGGAAACGGGCAGCCCGCCGCCAAAGTAGAAGTGGGTGCCGTGAGCCTCGTCGGCCAGACAGAGCATCCCGGCGTCGTGGGCCATCTTGACGATGGCCCGCAGGTCGGAGCAGATGCCGTAGTAGGTGGGGTTGTTCACCAGCACAGCCACGGCATTGGGGTGCTCTTTGATGGCCTTTGCCACCTGCTCCCGCTTCATGCCCAGGGAGATGCCCAGACGTTTATCGACCTCGGGGTTGACATAGACGGGCACCGCGCCGCAGAGCACCAGCGCGTTCAGCACACTGCGGTGCACATTGCGGGGCAGGATGATCTCATCGCCCCGCTTGCAGGCCGTAAGCACCATGCTCTGCACACTGCTGGTAGTGCCGCCTACCATCAAAAAGGCATGGGCCGCGCCAAAAGCATCGGCGGCCAGCTCTTCTGCCTCCCGGATGACCGATACCGGGTGGCAGAGGTTGTCCAGCGGCTTCATGCTGTTGACATCCACGCCCACACACTGCTGGCCCAGAAAAGCGGTCAGCTCCGGATTGCCGCGGCCCCGCTTGTGGCCGGGCACATCAAAAGGCACCACCCGCATCTGCCGGAACTGCTCCAACGCCTCGTAAATAGGGGCACGGCGCTGGTCCAGCCGGAACCTTGTACGGTTCTCACTCATTGTTTTCCTCCGTCCCTGGTCCTCTGTACCAAGCCATGAACAAACAAAAAAGCGCAAGCCCTGCACGCTGGTGCAGACTTGCGCTTAAAAAGCCATTTTGAACGCGCGGACAAAACCCCCGGGAAGCAATGCCGGAGTGCAGTCCATCACATGATTCAAAAAAGACGGGATGAGGAGAGTCTATATAGCAATTACACTTTTACTACTCTTATTGACCGTTTCACAAGTCTGCACGGCGTTCCGCGCAATTTCATGGTTGTAAAGGAACCAACTTATAAAATTTGAGCTTCAAACTCAATCAATAATGGCAGCTTGCGCCGCCGGTCGGCAGTGGACCCGGCTGTCCGTATGGCCTTAGCCCCCGCGGGGCGGTCCAAGGTAAATTGCTTTGAAAAGACTCTGACACGCTTCGTCTCTCAAAATCGTGTATTATCTTATCATGGGTTTGGGGGAATGTCAATATTTCGACAAAAAATTTTTGTCAGACACGGTAAAAAGTCGTACTATCACTCTCAGGTGTGGGCTGCCAGATACTCCACCCAGACGCTGTAACCGTCCGGCTTTACATGGTAGCCGTCCGGCTGGGCGTACTCGGCTTTCAGGTCGCCGTTTTCATCGGCCAGTACCTCCCAAAGGTTGAGGAAGACGCAGTTCTTCTCCAGCGCGATGGCCGCCAGCTCATCGTTGATCTGGCACAGCCGCTCCTTGTACAGGCCGGGGTGCTTTTCCCGCACTTCGGGCCGGACCGGGGTGATGGACTGGACATAGAGAGTGGTGTTGGGCAGCGACTGGGAGACCATATCCAGCATCAGACGGTAATAGGTCAGAAAGCTGCTGTAATCGTCGTCCCGGTTGAGGACGTTGGTGCCCAGCAGAATGTACAGCGCCCGGGGCTGCTGGGCGGCCAGAACATCCATGGGGATCTCTGCCACACCGTCGGCCCGCTTGCAGGTGGTGCCATTGACCACGGCGTTGGGGCCCACGCCTTTATAAGCACAGAAATGCGCGTTGGGCAGGCCGTTTTCATACATCTGCATCCCCTGGGTCAGGCTGTCGCCCAGGAACCACACGTCCGAAAACCAGCTGCGGTCCACGGCCTCCGAGGCGGGCTGCGCCGCCAGCCGGAAATCCATGGCCGTGGTGCCGTCGGCCTGGGTCTGGACGCTCAGGCGGCGGGCCGGTGTGTAGCTGATGGTGTTCCACTCGGTGCCGGTGAGCTCCTGCTGCAAAATGGTAGGGCCCTCCACGGGATTCGGGCGCTGGTCGCGGTGGAGGCGCTTCCAGAGCATGCCCACGGAAATGAGCAGCACCAGCAGTACCAGCAAGGCAACAGCGGTAAACATCCGGCGCCAGCGGCGGTGCAGGATGCGGCGGCGGTATTCCTGATAATCAGCCATAAAAGTTCCCCCGTTCGTGTGGTGATCTCCAGCCCTATTATACAGCGCCCTGGCAGCAGGCGCAAGCCGTGAAAAATTGTGCAAGAGTCCGTCTATCTATTGCACAAGGGGCGCGGATTATGGTATACTAAACTGAATCTAAACGATAGGGAGGCTTTCACGATGCCATTTACACCAAAACTGACTTATAAAGGCAAGCCCCTCGTCCGCAAGGACAACGAGCTGTATTACGGCCGTATGACCGACCCTTATGTGCTTTACCTGCAGATCCTTTCCACAAAACAGAGCGGCAATATGCAGGTAGCCGATAAGGTTCATTTGCAGCTTCTCTCCACCGACGAGGCCAAGACGCCGGAAGCTCGTGTTGCCCGCCAGACCACCAAGAACGGTCTGTACAACGCACTGGATATTGGCAGCATCTGGCTGCAGAAAGCAAACGAGAACCACTGAGCCGCACGCCCGCGGCCGTGAGCCCCGCATGGAAAAGAGCCGTGCCCGCACCGCTGCGGGGCGGCTTTTTTTGCTGTGTACAGGTACTTTACGCTGGCACGCGGTTTGTGATATACTATCCATAACTATGCAAGAAAAAGGCAGGAATCATCCGTTATGATACAAGACCCGAACATCCATTATCTGGACAACGCCGCCACCACCATGGTAGCCCCCGAGGTGGCGGACGTCATCGACAAGGCCATGCGGGAGCACTGGGCAAACCCCTCGTCCCTGTACGCCCCCGGGGCCCGGAGCGAGGAGGCCCTCAACGCGGCCCGGGCGGCGGTGGCCCGCACCTTTGGCTGCAAGCCCAAAGAGCTCTATTTCACCTCCTGCGGCAGCGAGAGCAACAATCTGGCCCTGCTGGGCGCGGCGCTCACCCGTAAATTCGGCAAGGGCATCGTGGTGTCCGGGTTCGAGCACCCCAGCGTGCAGAAGCCGCTGGAGCGCCTGGCCGCCATGGGCTATGACGTCACCGTGGTCAATCCCAGGGCAGACGGCACCCTCAGCATCGACGAGATGCTGGAGCATGTGGACAAAAATACCATCCTTGTGGCCTGCATGATGGTCAACAACGAGATCGGCACCCGGAACGATGTGGAGCGCCTGGCCGCCGAGGTCAAGCGCCGCAACAGCCGCACCATCGTCCATGTGGACGCCGTGCAGGCCTGGATGCGGGTGCCCCTCAAGCTGGCCAACATTGATACCCTGTCGGTCAGCGGCCACAAGATCCACGCGCCCAAGGGCATCGGTGCCCTCTACCTGAGCGACCGCGTCGTGCAGGCGTTCCAGCCGCCTTACCTCGGCGGCGAGCAGGAGCGGGAAATGCGCCCTGGCACCGAGAACTTGCCCTACGCCATGGGTCTGGCAGCCGCTGCCACCCGGCTGGCCAAGACCATGAAGAGCCGGGACACGGCGGTCCGCACCCTGAACGCCCGGCTGCGGGAGGGGCTGAAAGCGTTCCCGGAAGTGGTCCTCAACAGCCCGGAGAACGCGGTGCCGGAGGTGCTCAATTTCAGCGAGAACTGCATCAAGAGCGAGACGATGCTGGCTTATCTGGCCGAAGAACAGATCTATGTTTCCTCGGCCAGTGCCTGCGGGCGGGGCCAGCCCAGCCACACGCTGGCGGCCATGGGCCGGGACCCGCTGGCCATCGACACGGCCATCCGCGTTTCGTTCTGCGCCGACAACACCCCGGAGGACGTGGACGCGTTCCTCAACCGCTTTGAAGACGGCATGAAGCATTTACAGAGAATGAGGAGATAATATGAGAGAAGTGATTATGGGCTATCAGGGCGAAATGTCCCTGAAAGGCCTCAACCGCAACCAGTTTGAGTCGGCCATGATGAAAATTCTGCGCTACCGCCTCAAGACCGTGGGCAAGTTCCGGGTGTACTGCACCCAGTCCACGTTCTACATGGAGCCCGAGGAAGAGGACATCGACATGGACCTCGCGTTCGACCGGGTCAAGACCGTCTTTGGTCTGGCTGCCCTGAGCCGTGCCGTGGTCTGTGAGAAAGATTTTGACACCATCTGCCAGACGGCGGAGGATTATCTGGGCGACAGTCTCCACGGCATCCGCACCTTTAAGGTGGAGGCCCGCCGCGCCGACAAGAGCTTCCCCATGACCAGCCCGGAGCTGATGCGGGAGCTGGGCGCTTACCTGCTGGGCAAGCACAATTACCTCAAGGTGGATGTCCACAACCCCGATTTTAAAGTGATTGTAGAAGTCCGGGATTACGGCGCGTATATCCACGGCCCGAAGATCCCCGGTGAGGGCGGCCTGCCCGTGGGCACCTCGGGCCGCGCGCTCAACATGCTCTCCGGCGGCATCGACAGCCCGGTGGCCGCTTACCGGATGGCAAAGCGCGGCCTCGGCCTGGACCACATCCATTTTGCGTCCCCGCCGTACACCTCGGAGCGCGCCAAGCTCAAGGTCAAAGCTCTGGCCCAGCTCATCACCCCCTATACCGGCAGCACCAACCTGTTTGTGGTGCCCTACACCAAGCCGCAGGAGTACATCCGGGACAACGCCCCGGACGTGCTGTTCACCGTCCTCATGCGCCGCAGCATGATGCGCATTGCCAACGTCATCGCCAAGAAGCAGGGCTGTGAGGCCCTCGTCACCGGCGAGAGTCTGGCCCAGGTGGCAAGCCAGACCGTCAAGGCCCTGCAGTGCACCGATGCCGCCCAGGACCTGCCCATCCTTCGCCCCCTCATCGGGATGGACAAGACCGAGATCATTGAGACGTCCCGCCACATCAATACCTTTGAGACCAGCATCCTGCCCTACGAGGACTGCTGCACCATCTTTACCCCGCCGCACCCGAAGATCCGCCCCGAGCTGGACGAGATCTTAGAGGCCGAGGCTGGGATGCCGGGCCTGGCCCAGCTGGAAGCCGAGGCTGCCGAGAACGCCGAGCGCATCCGGATCCGGATCACCGACGACGTGGATTTTGTGGGGTGAGACGATGACGGCAGAGATCATCAGTGTGGGCACCGAGCTGCTGCTCGGCAACATCCTCAACACCAACGCCCAGTACCTGAGCCGGGAGCTGGCCGATCTGGGCATCACCGTCCAGCGGGAGAGCACCATTGGCGACAACCATGGCCGTTTGGCGGATTTCGTCAACGAGGCCAAGAGCCGCTGTGATCTTCTGGTCTTCACCGGCGGCCTGGGCCCCACGGCAGACGACCTGACCAAGGAGACGGTGGCTGCCTGCTTTGGGGACGAGCTGGCCTTTGACGAAGCCGAGTGGGAGAAGATCACCCGCTTTTTTGCCCGCTCCGGTCGGGAGACGACCCCCAACAACCGCAAGCAGGCCATGGTGCCCACCAAAGGGCATAAGATCATCAACAACCACGGCACCGCCCCCGGTGCCTGGTTTGAGCAGGATAGCCATTGCGCTGTGCTGATGCCCGGCGTGCCCCACGAGATGAAAGCCATGTGGACCGAGAGCGTCCGCCCGCTGCTGCTGGCGCGGCAGAACTGCACCCTCCACTCCGTCACCCTCCGGGTGCTGGGCGGCGAGAGCAACCTTGAATACCGGGTAAAGCACCTGCTGGAAAACGCCAACCCCACCGCCGCCATCTACTGCAAGACGGGGGAGTGTGAGATCCGCATCACGGCCCGGGCCTCCTCGGAGGAGGACGGCGAAAAAATGTGCCGCGCATACGCCACAAAGTTCTATGATCTGCTGGGCGACGCGGTGTATGATGAAGACGTAGCCGGACTGGAAGAGACGGTGGTGCGCACCCTGAAAGAGCAGGGTCTCACTCTCTCCACTGCCGAGAGCTGCACCGGTGGCATGATCGCCCAGCGCGTTACCTCGGTGTCAGGCTCCAGCGAGGTGTTCGGCTATGGCTTTGTGACCTATTGGGAGCAGGCAAAGACCAGGCTGGTGGGCGTGGAGCCGGAGGTCATCGCAAAATACAATGTGGTGTCCGCCCCGGTGGCAGCCCGGATGGCACTGGGGGCCGCTGCGGCCTCCGGTTCGGACATCGCCGTCAGCGTGACGGGCGTTGCCGGGCCCACAGGCGGCGATGAAGTCCGCCCGGTGGGCACGGTCTACCTTGGCGCGGCCCGGGGCGATACCGTCTATGTCCAGAAGCTCTTTGTCTCCCGCCCGGACCGTGCCCTGGTCCGCGCCCGTGCCGCACAGGCTGCGCTGGCGCTGGCCCTGCGGCTGGCGCAGGGGAAAGTACCTGCCCACACAAAGCCCCTCGCCGCCTCGGAGCAGCACAGCGCCGCCGCGCTGGATGCCCTCAACGAGGCGTTTCTGGCAGAGTAAACTTTGCTAGGGGGAATCCGGTTTGGCCGAAGAAAAGACAAGCTGTGTGCTGCGCCTGTTTGGCGCGCCGCAGGGGCAGCTGGCAGGGGCTGTGGGGCAGTTTGCGCCCCAGTGGAAGACGCAGGCCCAGTGGAAGAGCCGCGGCGGGGAAACGCTGCTGGCTCTCCAGGCGGCCAGCCCCTCGGGGCTGAAAAAGGCCGCTCAGAGTTTACAGGCTCAATTTGAGGCGGATCTGTACGGGGCAGGGGATACCAGCCTTGCCGCCGCGGTGGTCAACGCACTGGAGACCCATGACCGCCTGCTGGTCTGCAGCGATGCCGCCGCCGGAGCCCTGCTGGAAGCACGTCTGGAAACAGTGCCCGGGGCCGAAAAGGTCTTTGACTTTGGGGCACTGAGCTACGCCCACCCTAAGGCCGGGCCTCAGATCGAGAAACGGGCCCGTGCCCGTTTCAAAGCGGAAGAGCCGGATGCCGTCCGGCTGGCCCTTGCCCGGGCCCAGGCAGCCCGGCGGGTGGTGGGCTCAGAGCTGGCCGCTGGCTGCGCGGAGCGGGGAAGTGAGAAAGTTCTCGTTCTGAGCAGCAAAAAGGGCTGCTGGCTCCGCACGGTGCCGTCTTCTGACAACGCCGCACTCTGGCTGCTGGATATGATCCGCCGTGCCGCCTGTGATTACCCGCAGGCGGAGGGAACGGGCTTCCTGCCCGCCCGCAAAGCGGCCCAGAACGGTCCGGCCCCGGAGGTGGGAACGAATGCTGCCAAACCGGAAAACCCCCGCAGAAAGCACCACAGAGGCCGCTGGCTGCTGGTGCTGCTCCTGCTGGCTGTGTTGGGGGCCGCAGTCTGGTACCAGTACGCCATGGGCGGCGATTGGGCAAAGCTTGCCCAGCTGCCCCAGCGCATCCAGACACAGGGGCTGGACGCGTTGAAAAACTTCTGGCAGGCTTACCAGCCCAAACCGGGAACAGAACTGATATAACATCCATCAGGCTCCCCTGACAGGGGAGCTCCGCGACATGCCCGCGCAGCGGGATGGAGCGGTGAGAGGTTGAATTTCCAATAAACGCACAAAACCCCGCCGCAGAGGGATGTTTCCCAATGCGGCGGGGTCTTTGTGTTAAAATACAGGCAAGCAGCGGTTCAACTGCTTACAGCTGGCTCTCGTACTCCTTGCGGTAGGCTTCCAGCTCTTTCTGGTTGCCGTAAACAAAGTGTCCGTTGGCGATCTCTTCCCAGACCGGCTTGTCCACGCTGTAATCGTGGCAGGAGGGGTCGTACACGAGGAGCTTTTTCTGCTTCTCGAGGCCCGGGTCCGGGATGGGAACAGCACTCAGCAGCGCCTTGGTGTAGGGGTGCAGGGGATGGAGGAACAGCTCTTCAGCCTCTGCCAGCTCCACGATGCGGCCCTTGCTGATGACGGCGATGCGGTCCGAGATGAAGCGGACCACCGACAGGTCATGGGCGATGAACAGGTACGTCAGGCCGCGGGTCTTTTTCATCTCGTTCAGCAGGTTCAGCACCTGTGCACGGATGGAGACGTCCAGTGCGGAGATGGGCTCGTCGGCCACGATGAACTCCGGCTCCATGACCAGCGCGCGGGCAATGCCGATACGCTGGCGCTGGCCGCCCGAGAACTCGTGGGGGAAACGGGAAGCAAACTCCGGCAGCAGGCCGACCTCATGCAGAGCGTCCATCACTTTCTCATGCAGGTCGTTCTGGTCCTTGTACAGGTGGTGGTTGAGCAGGCCCTCCGCCACGATGTACTCCACCTTGGCACGCTCGTTCAGAGATGCCATGGGGTCCTGGAAGATCATCTGCACTTTGCGGATGACCTCACGGTCCAGCTCTTTGGGAATTTTGCCGTTGATCTTTTGGCCCTTGAAATAGATGTCGCCGCCGGAAGTGGGGTTGATGCGGCAGATGGCACGGCCAATGGTGGTCTTGCCGGAGCCGGACTCACCCACCAGCGAGAACGTCTCGCCCTTGTAGATGTCAAAATTGACATGGTCCACGGCCACAAATTTCTTTTTGCCAGAGCCAAAGGTGATCTGAAGGTCTTTCAGCTCAATCAGCTTTTCGCGCTCAGCCATTGAAGTTGGAACCTCCCATCTTTCCCATTTTCTCGCGCAGGTTCTGGATGGAGTGCGGGCGCTCCATCTTGGGAGCACGCGGGTCCAGATACCAGGTCTTTGCTGCGTGGGTCTCGCTTACCTGGAAGAACGGAGGTTCTGCCACAAAGTCGATGGCCAGCGCATGTTTGTTGCGGGGTGCAAATGCATCTCCCTTGATCTCGTTGAACAGGTTCGGCGGGGTGCCGTCGATGGTGGGCAGGGCCTCGCCCTTGGTGCCCAGCTGCGGCAGCGCCTGCAGCAACGCCCAGGTGTAGGGGTGCCATGCGTCGTAGAAGATCTCTTCCACGGTGCCGTATTCGACGATCTGGCCCGCGTACATAACGGCCACGCGGTCGGCCACGTTTGCCACAACGCCCAGGTCATGGGTGATGTAGATGACCGACATGCCCAGCTCTTTCTGCAGGTCACGGATCAGCTGCAAGATCTGCGCCTGAATGGTCACGTCCAGTGCGGTGGTGGGCTCGTCGCAAATCAGGATCTGCGGGCGGCAGGCCGCTGCAATGGCGATGACGACACGCTGGCGCATACCGCCGGAGAACTCGTGAGGGTACTGTTCGTAACGGCGCTCAGGGTCAGGGATGCCGACCTTGGCCAGCATCTCGATGGCAGCCTTTTTGGCGGCCTCGCCGTGCAGACCCTGGTGGTGCTCAATGCTCTCCTGGATCTGCTTGCCGATCTTCTTCAGCGGGTTCAGGCTGGTCATGGGGTCCTGCATGACCATGGCGATCTTTTTGCCGCGGATGCCCAGCCAGTCTTTCTCGGTGAACTTGGTCATGTCGCGGCCCTCGTACATGATGGAACCGCCGGTGATCTTACCGTTGACATCCAGCATACCGACGAACGTCTTGGTGAAAACGGACTTGCCCGAGCCGGACTCGCCCACGATGGCAAGGGTCTCGCCGTCGTACAGGTCCAGCGAGCACTTGCGGATCGCGTTCAGCTTTTTGCCGCGCAGGCTAAAGGTGATCTCCACGTCTTTGGCAGAGATAATCGGTTGTCTATCCATGTTTGTGATTCTCTCTCCCATCTAATTAAACGTGATTGCGCGGGTCGGCTGCATCCGAGAACGCGTTGCCCATGATATAGAACGAAATGGAAATGATGGACACGATGGATGCAGGGAAGACCAGCAGATACGGGTAGTCCAGGAAGAAGCCGCGCACCTTGCTCAGGATCAGGCCCAGAGACGGCGTCTCAATGCCCAGGCCGATGCCCAGGTAAGAGAGGGTGGACTCCAGGTTGATGGTGGCGGGGATGCTCAGGGCCATACGCAGGATGATGACGGAGACCAGATAGGGCAGGATGTTCTTGGTCAGCACGCGCCACAGCGGGGTGCCCAGGCAGCGGGACGCGAGGTTGTACTCGCGGTCACGGAACATGAACACCATGTTGCGGACACGGCGGGCCATGACCAGCCAGCCAATGGCGATCATCGACACGGCCATGATGGTGAAGCTCTGGCCGACGACCAGTGCGATCAGGGTCATGTAGATGATGTAGGGCACGTTGTCGATCAGGTTGTACAGCTCGGTGAAGAAGCGGTCCAGGCTGCGGACATAGCCCCAGATCAGGCCGATGACGACACCGAGGATGCTCTCGCCCACGGCAACGATCAGAGCCAGACGGATGGACACCTGGGTGGCGTACCACACCTGGCACCAGTAGTCACGGCCCAGGTTGTCGGTGCCAAACCAGTACTCGCTGTTGGGCGCAATGAACGCCTTGGAGGAGTCGGTGATCAGGGTCTGGTAATCGTACTTGCCAACGGCCAGCGCGATGAACGAGAAAATGACCAGGAACAGGAACAGCACCAGGCAGACGACTGCCATTTTGTGCTTGAGGAAGTTCTGCACCACGGAGCCCCAGTAAGAGTAGTTGGAGTAGCCGACACGCTCGGCCTCCTCGGGAGAGTAATCCACGAAGTAGAACAGATCGTCCTGCTTCTTGCCCTCAAAATCAGATGCCTTAGCCATCAGCGAGCTGCCTCCTTTCCGGTCAGAGTGATACGCGGGTCAATGACCATCATGAGAACATCGCCCAGGAAAACGCCTGCAATGCCCAGCACGGCGTAGAAGATGACCAGCGTCTGCACAACGTTCAGGTCATAGCGCTGGATGGCGTCGGTCAGCAGGGGGCCCATGCCGGGCACCGAGAAGAACCGCTCCATCAGCAGCGAGCCGCCGACCGTGAGCAGGATGGACTGGGGGATATACTGCACCATGGGCACCATGGCGTTGCGCAGAACATGCTTGAACATGATCTCGCTGGAGCTCAGGCCCTTGACACGGGCCAGCTTGATATAATCGCGGGTCAGCTCGTCCACCATGTAGCGGCGGGTCCACAGGGCATAGCCTGCAATGGAAGCCAGAGAAAGGCAGACGATGGGCAGCACGCTGGACGGGCCCACATTCCGGGTGGAGTACAGCGTGGGGAAGCCCAGGTACTTGGAGCCGAAGACCAGCACCAGCGAATAGGACACCAGGGAGGGCACCGCGTTGACAAAAACCGTGTAAGCCGTGCCGATCCAGTCCAGCAGCTTATCCTTGAACGCGGTCTGGATAATGCCCATCAGCACGCCGACCACCAGAGAGATGCCGGCGGAGATGAGGCCCAGACGCATGGAGACGCCGAACTTTTTACCAATGACCTTGACCACGGTGGCACCGTTCTGGATGCGGCGGGAAGTGCCGAAGTCCAGGTGCAG
>ENA-OPBL01000838-OPBL01000838.1-human-gut-metagenome-genome-assembly--contig:-NODE-838-length-30007-cov-8.337039_pt1 | contig 30007 bp, 23 predicted proteins | sample MGYA00241073_ERZ501461 | MGnify/ENA primary metagenome ERZ501461 (study PRJEB25962, sample SAMEA2042630) | human gut metagenome | biome: human gut; feature: human-associated habitat; material: faeces... | reverse complement strand
GAGATGGAAAACTTATGTCCCTTGATACGCAGTGGTTCGTTGACCAAACCTTCGAGGTCGCCCTTGATGAAATGGAATCGCTTCATATCCTGACGGGTGACACAATAATAAGAAGCATGCAAGCCCTCCACCACACGGAGCTTCTCGCTCATCAGATAACCGCGAAAACGGATGGCAGAAAGGCTGCTGTTATTGAATACATTGCGATAGATCTTGTCTTTATCGATGCCCTTGGTAAGCAGCTGGCTGATAATAAAATAGATGGTAGGGTCGGTGGAATTGTAGGTAAAACCGCCCGTATCGGTCATCATGCCACAATATACACAGGCAGCCCACTTGCGGTCCATCTGCTCGAAGCCTCCCAACTGCCACACGATGCGGAACACCAGCTCGCTGGCACTGCTCATGTGGGGCTGAGAAATCTGAAGATCGACATCCATACAGGGTGCCAGATGATGGTCGATCATCACCTTACGGGCACGACAGCCGGTAAGCACATCCTGCATCTCGTCGAGACGACCAGCGCCATTGAAGTCGAGACAGAACACCAAATCGGCCTCATCGAAAGCACGCTGCACCTCGGCAGGATGCTTGTCGTAACGCAGAATGGTCTGACTGTCGGGCAGCCACTGCAGATAGTCGGGCATCATGTCGGGGATACATACCTGTGCCTGCTTGCCCTGCGAGAGCAAAAAGCCACGCCATCCCAAAGAAGAGCCGATGGCATCTCCGTCGGGCGACTTATGACAACATATCACAATATGCTGAGAAGCCGCTATCATCTCCTGGAGGGTAGCGGCTTCTTGTGAACTCAATATATTTACGTTCATTTAGAAGAGTTTGCTTGGATAAACGCCTTCGTCTATCAGACTCTGAATTCTTGCTACTACTGATGGACGGTCGGCAGCATAAGTGACACCAAACCACTTACTTGTGGTGTCGAGTACCTTGACGGTAGCTGTGCCGTCGTTGATCAGCTTGTTGACCATCAATGGAATGAAGAACTCAGCTTTCAGGTTCTCCATATTCTTAGGATCGCTGAGGAACTCCTTGAAGTAAGCCTCGCTGTACTCAAAATAGTCGGGAGTGAAACCCCATACGTTCATAGATACAGGAGTGTTGTCCTCAACAGCTACCCACTTGCCTTCCTCGTCCTTGTAAGACACCTTGCCATCTACGCGCATAATCTCTGTACGCTCCACGACTGTGGTCAGATTTTCAGCATCGTCCTTTGAGCAGATGCCACGAGCCACAGTACCATTCTCGCTCAAGGTGTTGCCTACACGGAAACCTACCATGGCATAGTTGTTCTTGCTGCCCTCTGGAAGTTCGGAAAGGAACTTGCCTATGACCTTGAAACAGTCACGATTGTAGAAGTCATCACAGTTGATGACACAGAAAGGCTCCTTGATAATGTCCTTTGCCATCAATACAGCATGGTTGGTACCCCATGGCTTCTCACGACCCCCGGGAACTGAGAATCCTTCAGCGGTTCTGCCCATTCCGTATAAAGCATGCTGGGATATGTCCCTCATATTTGGCAAGTATCTTCTCACGGAACTGATCTTCAAAATCCTTACGGATGACAAAGACAATCTTGCCAAATCCTGCCTGAATGGCATCGTAAATACTGTAGTCCATAATGGTCTCGCCGTTAGGACCCAGACCATCGAGCTGTTTCAAACCACCATAGCGGCTACCCATACCAGCCGCCAAAAGCAATAATGTAGGTTTCATATTTTATTTGTTTAATCGTTGATATTATCTAACAGTATGCAAAAGTAATAAAAAAAATGACTGCTGCACAATTTTTATCACTTTTTTTGGCGATTTATATTTCATTCGTCTACATCTATGCGACTACCGGCAAAAATCAGAAAGGATAACCCACAGTCAGATGGAGGCTATGCGAGTTTTTGAAGGAATCGATATTGTAGAAGCCCTTCTTGCTGGTTTCGTAAGGCACATGAAGCCCCACACCCCAGTCTACACGGATGACGAACATACCCATATCATAGCGTACACCCACACCCGTGCCCACAGCCATCTGCTTGAAGAACTTTCCGAACTTGAACTGTCCCTGCGGACTGTGCTCCTCGCTGCGAAGTGTCCACACGTTGCCGGCATCAAGGAACAAGGCTCCATACAGGTCGCCCCAGATGCGAGGACGATACTCAATGTTGGCAAGAAACTTAATGTCGCCTGTCTGGTCGATATAGGAATACTTGCTGCCTGTAGGCAGATACTGACCGGGGCCAATGCTTCGCACATTGAAAGCACGCACACTGTTGGCACCGCCAATGTAGAACTGCTCGTAATAAGGCGCCTTCTCGCTGTTGCCATAACTCCATACCACACCCGCATTGAGGTGACCCACCAAGGTGGAATGCTCGGCGATGCGCCAGTACTTCACAAAGTCGGTCTCCAACTTCATGAACTGGGAATAAGGATTACGGAACATCTCCTTGTCCTCGTCGTTCCACTTCTTGCCTGTACAGAGATAACCCAACGACAGGATGTTGCCTGCCTCGCTGACAGTCGTCGACCAGATGATGGGATGACGGTATTTCGCCGGACTGGTATAAGTATAGGTGTAACTCATCTTGGGTACAAACTGGTCGCGCATGGCTATCTGCAGATAAGGACTCTCAGAGATGGCCTCATCGAAGGCTGCGGTACGGCTGTTCATAAACTCATACGACAACACTAAAGGACTGAACGAATGGCGATGCTTGGCTGAGGTAGCCCAGTCGTAGGTAAGTTCACCCGACACCACATGACGACGGAAATAACCAGCCCTGTTGAGCACATTCATCGAGGCCTTCACTGTGGTGGAAGGAACACCATAGAATGAACGCGGGATATGACCTTTGCGGAAACGGCGCTCACGCTGTGCCATGGTCGTAAATAGATTGAACGGGGTGACGATGCTTGGGAACGAGAGTGACACATCCGTACCATACTCATAGGAATTGATATGGTTGGAGCTGGATCCGTTGCCCTTCTCGCCTGTCTGCCACTCGTAAGAGCCATGCAGATTGATATCGAGCTTCTCGCCTCCACGGAAGGCATTGCGCTTGGTAAAACCTACAACCAACTCGGGACCTACACGGCCTGTGGTTTTGCCCTTGACATTGGTCTCTATATAGAAATCATAAGGCTTGTCGAAAATCAAGTCGAGTGTGGCATCCAAGGTATCGCACTGAGCTGTGGTGTCACGAGGAGTAAACTGAAGGCTGGTATAGTTGAAGACTCCCATCGACTGCAAATGCTGGCGCGCCTTCTCCTCGTTCTCTACCCTGTATAGCTGTCGGGGACGCAAGTTCAAGTCGCGCAACACCACACCCGCACGGATAGGCATCTTCTTGCCATGATAACGGATATTGAGGTAACGGCGACAGAAAGAATCGGTAAGCTCTTCTGTAAACTGCTTGCGGAAGTTGATATTGATATTGCCGAGATACCACTGGCGGGTGACCTGCGAGTCGAGGCTGTCGGCCATGATCATCTTCATGCTTGCCTTGCCTGGCACATTTAAGGTATCAGCAAGATAGGAGGCATAGCCATTCTGATAAAAATAATAGCCATTGTTGCGGAACAGACGGGTAAGGCGCTGACGCTCACCTTCCAGGCGAGGTACATTGAATGGGCTGCCCGTATGTACCAAAGCCTCCTGACGGGTGGAATCGATCAAAGCAGAGACTACTGATGGGAAATTGACATACTGCAACGTATCAATGGTCATCAACGGACCCAAAGACACATGATAAGCCAACTTGGCCTTCTTGGGATTTTTCTGGGTCAGAATCTCGTAGTTTACCTTGCCATGAAAATAGCCATACTTGGCAAGCTGGTTCTCTGCTACCTGTGCACGCAGTCGGGGATTCACATTGCCCATCAATTTAGGACGTGAGCCGAATGCCTTGGTAATCCACTTGGCTATGGCGCCATCCGACTGCGAGAAAGCATTCCAAACCCAAAGGCGAACAGGGAAAGGCGTGCGATAATAACTGCTGCCGAAGAGGGCTCCATTAGGGGCAGAAGCCAGTACCGACTCCATTTCGAGAATCGTAGAATCGGCATAACCGCCTGGCTCATAATCGGTATATTCTATTTTCTTCAGGCCCGTGAAGAGCTGCTCGCCTTCCTTGAGAGCACTCGTGGAAGAACAAGATGTACCTGTGGCAACCACCACTATGGCAGCAAATACCATAGCCAACAGGCGGAAGCCGCGGGAATGATTATAGGGAATGCACTTTCTGTTTATCATCATTTGCTTTTTCATTTTTGTTGAACAGCTGCAGGCACAGCCTTCAGGGTGTCGGCTGCAGCACGTGGCAAAGCCTGTTTCTCGGTCTTAAAGCGGAAGATATCACTGAAGCGCTGCAATTTTCTGCGCCACATGAAACCTACACCATACTCGCCGATCTGACCTTCTAACCAGTCGTAGATGTTGTTGTTGTAGAAACCTCGGATATACTGACTGGCTCCATCGTTGAGTCGATATTGTATCTCCACATTATTAAAGAAGGTATCATTGTTGACAGCATTCTCCATCTCGGCTCCCGAAGAAACCTGACCGCCCACACTGAAGCTCAGACGATTGTTGAAGAATCGCTTGGCAAACTTGAAATTGTAGTCAGTATGCAATGCACCGGCAGCATTGAGAGAGTTGTCGACAGTCATGCCTATATCAAGTCCCATGGAGCGCATGGCGGTTCCTGCAATGTTGTTGATTTCGGAATTGAGGAACGAGCTGAGGGCACTGTTCATCGAGAACGAATTGGTATTGCCGTTGGCAAGATACATGCCCGAAGCCAGCATGGTGATAGCCACCTTGCCGCGTTCGTCCAAACTCATCGTGTTCAACTCATCCTGGACGTTCATGTCGGAAGGTGCTGAGATGATAAACTGTATACCAGGTTTATTCAGTGTCTGCGACAGTTTCACCCCACACTCGAAATCTACCGATCGGCCTGTACCCTGCCCTTCATTCACGGTCGACTTGATCTTCTCGGTAGCCGTGATGTTGAGCGTAGGATTGAAAGGATCGCCCGTAAACTCGATATAACTTCCGTCCTGAATGGTAAAGGTCTTCAGTGGAATGACAGGCAAGGAGTATTTCATCTCGCCATTACTCAATGTATACTTACCCGACAGACGCAGATTGTCGGCAGGATTGTAAGTCATACGCAAGTCGCCTCCACCCACAAGGTCAATATAATTGGACTTGTCAGCATTCAGCGCACAAAGAATACGGGCAGACTCATCTATCGACATACCCAAGAGCATATCGAAGCCTTCGAGTTTTGGACGCACCACCGTCTCTTGCTTACTGTCTTTGAAATCGGTAAACTTCACCAACTCCTCAAGCTGAGTATCAGTGGTGAGTTCCGACTCTCGCAGGATATAAGTCATGTCGGTATTACCCAGCACGTCGAGCTTACCTCGCATCTTCAGGTTAGACAAGGCGCCACGCATACTTCCCAAAAAGTTGACATACGCCTTACCGAAAGCCTCGGAACGGGCATTCTCCTTAGCATCTACCAGGAGGAAGTTCTGGGCACGCATCCTGACATCAAGCATCATCTTATCGAGATTGGAGAAATCCAAATAGCCCTGTATGTTGAGCGGACTCTCATTGTTGGCATACATCATGAAGTTCTCGAAGAGCAACTTACTGCCGGCTATCCTCACTGGGTCGTTGTCGAAACGCATCCTCAGTCCGTAAGGCACACTCACTAAATAAACAGAGTCCATGTATATCTCACCATCTACCTGTGGCTTGCTCAACGAGCCCTTGACGGTAAGACTTCCCTCACCACAACCTTCCAGACCAACAAGCTGGTCGGGCACAAATCCATTGATGAAGTGGAGCGGCAGTTTGTCCATGCCGACAGTAGCGTCGAGATAGCCCTCGCCCTCCGACTGGTAAGTACCTTTGATGGTGGCTACGTCCTCATCGTTATATTTCAGTATTCCGTCGACGGCATGAGTGCCATCGCTCATAGGCATATACACGAACTCGGAGCCGACATTGCCCATCGGGCAATTCTCGTAAACCAAGTTGTCGACCGATAGATTGGACGATACAGACAAGGCCTCCTTGGTCTGCACGATATGGAAATCGCCATTCATGATACCTGAGACATCAGGCATATAAGGTATGACACTCAGTACCTTGTCCAAATCAAAACGGGTCATGCCGATAGTGATATCCTGCAGGGCATCCTCATTGTCGTCATTAGAGTAGATACGCACACCCATTCCCTTACTGGACTCCAGCTGAAGTTTGGCAGAGATACGCATATCGCGTCCCAGCATCAGATAGTTGTCATCGTTGGCTGTAAATTTCTTATATCCCAGTATAGGATGAGTATCGGTAAGACTCACCTTGATGCCGTTTTCCTGCATCATTGCCGCCAAACCTACACGCACGCCCAACTTGCCGTTGGCATCATAGATGCGGGCAGCGATATCGGAGCCTCGCTCTGCCAACTCGCCATCCACCAATGCCAGGAATACGTATTGCGGATTCTTCTTGTTGTTCACAATCCTCGCCGTATACCGGATGGTGTCGCCCTGGGTCATCACGTTGGCACGAACCGTATCCAACTGTACACCTTGTGCCACCAAAGAGTCGATATTAAGATGACCGTTCAGACCTGATATGGGTGAGGTACGAAGATCCATGTCCACCGTCTTGAAATGATAGCCGTTGTACTCGATAAAACGGGAGATGAAATTGTCTTTTCCTGTGGTAAGAGTGATGCGACCCAAGGGGAACTCGCGACGGATAGCCACCTGGTCGATACGTCGGTTCTTGAGTTGACTCATCACCTCGCCTTGCAGTTCATCAAGTCTTGACAGCAACTTTTTATAACCTCCATGGGTGTCCATACGAAGATGGAAGTCACCACAATTGAGTACGGCATGGGTTGTATCGCGACGAGTCAACACGTCGGCAACAATATCCACGGGACGATATTCTTTCTGCTGGGTCTTGATGACGATACTTCCCAACATAGCCTGCAGGTAGTGATCCTCCTTCAGGTTGGTCTTCAGGTCTACCTGTCCACAGGCAGTTGTTCTCATAGGCACCTTGGTGAGTCCCATGAGGTAAAGGTCCACATTCCTGACATCAGCTACTACAGTTCCTTCCAGATACTTGCTGTTGGTCAGCGCATCCAAGCTCACCAATCCCTTGAGCAACTGATTATTGCTGTCGATGTCTGCATGTACTTTACCATTTGCTACATGGGCAACAGCCAACAGGTTGTTGATGTGATACTTGCCATAATGCAGCTGTGCCACCTTTGCCTTGGCGTTGAGTCGAGTATGGTTGGACAAGAAATCAGTGCCCACGCCTTGGGCTTCCATCGATCCTGTAAAAGAGTAAAGTTCCTGATGAGGCAGGAAATGACTCACCTGTATCTGATGGGCTTGCACCTTGGCACGATAGGCCAGGTGGTTCATGTCGAGACTTCCGTCTTTCTTTGTATGAGTAACAACAGATGCTTCTACATTCATTCGTCCACGACCTTCCCACAAGGTCATCTTGGTGGCATACTTAGAGCCGTCCACTGCGACATCTCCCTTCAGGATCATGCCATTAGGTATACGCACATCCTTCATTAGAGCCGGATCAAGCATCGCTGTTACAAATCCCAAATGATAGGTACGCGCATCTAAATGTATTTTCGCCTTCATCTGAGACATATCGTTGAGATGTGCCAACCAACCATCGGAGGACAACTGGAAGGCTGAAGGCAAATTGAGTTTTAAACCCGAATAGCTAAGACGCTGCATGTTTCCCTTTACTGTACCGGCAACCTCCATAGGATAATAAGGCCAGTTCCGACGCATCTTTTGAGGCATGTATGCACCGGCAAAAAGCATAAGGTCTTCTCTGCCGATACTGCCTCGTATCATAGCAGTCAACTTGCCAGGAGCACTGTCGGCAAAGGCATTCATGTCCATGTCGACCATGGTCTGAAGAGTGGAGGAAGAAGTTCGCAGACAGAGGTCGGGCAACTGCAACTTCAATGAATCCATCACAAACCGGCCATACATCTGCTGTACGTTCAGACCACAGCGTTCTCTGAACTGTGCCTGACGAATCTTTACATCTATCTTCGAGTCACAGAAATAGAATGAGTCTGCCTTCAAGGTCATATCCAACAAGGCAATGTGGTTGAAGTCCAGACCTTCTGCCGGACGAAGCACAGAAATATTCTTACCAGCCAGCATTTCTGTCTGATAATTGTCGTAAGTTACCCTGCCCTTTCGCCAGTCGAGGGCACGCACTTGATAAAGTCCTTTGAAGAGATCGAGGTAGGTACCATGAGCCGTAGCATCACCCATATAGGCATTTACCCTGAGAGTATCTCCTGGCATGTGAAGCGCCAAAGCTGTGTTTTTCAACTTGAGCTTCTGGATATTCACCTTCCATTTGTTGGTCTTTGGCGTAGTATCGGGAGGTACGGTATCACTCAGTTCTACCGACAGACGGGCATCCGACAACACGGCGTCATCAACATGGACAAGTTCCTTGCTCAGGTCGATGCCATGGGCACGCAATGCCATCTGCCCGACATCACCCTTGATACGCGCCTCGTGTATCCAGTTGGTGGTGTTGACCTTCATACGTCTGAAGTCCAACTCGTCCACCATTACCTGCTGCTTGAATAAAGGCATCAACTGAATGTCAACTACCATTTTTTCTATATCAGCAACTGTATCTTTTTTATTTCTGAGAGTTACATCATTACTGTTTTTCAACGAATCGATGGGCTGAAGCGCCTTCACACCCTCAACACCCAATCGCAGTGGAAAGACCAGTTCCACGTGCTTTACTGTAATATCCATGCCTGTAGACTCGGAAGCATAGGCAGCCACACGCTTCACTGCCCAATTCTGCACAGGTGGCAGATAAAGCAACAAAGTCAGCAAAGCTATCAGCAATATCGGGGTAAATACGATAACTGCTGCCCAAATTCCGCATTTTTTCTTTGTAGACATGGATTCTAAGTTTTATATTGTAAAACTGAAGTCAATTTCTTACTAACCATCGCCTATGGTATCAGTGATATGGATTCTATCGGTTATGGCGCTATCGCCTTCCATAGATTGTCATCGGGCAAAGGAGCCTCTACGGCGATAGTCTCCTTAGATACAGGATGAACGAACTCAACCCTATGCGACAACAATGAAATGCTGCCGTCGGGATTGCTGCGAGGAGCACCATACTTTAAATCTCCCTTGATAGGACATCCCATCTTTGCCAACTGGCATCTTATCTGGTGATGACGTCCTGTCAACAGATTCACCTCAAGCAATGAGTAATGGTCGGAAGAACCTATCATCTTGTAACGCAGAATCGCCTTCTTCGAGTTTTTCACCTCATGATCATAGGCGTAGCTCTTGTTCTGCTTCTCGTTTCTCACAATCCAATTCACCAGCTCAGCCTCTTCCAAACGGGGCTTATTCTTCACTATGGCCCAATAGGTCTTGTGCACCTCGCCGTCTCTGAACATATTGTTCAATCTGCTGAGCGCCTTGGAAGTCTTGGCAAAAACAACAAGTCCTGATACAGGACGATCAAGGCGATGTACCACACCCAGGAACACATTTCCCGGTTTCTGATACTTCGCCTTGATATATTGTTTTACCGTCTCAGAGAGAGGCTCGTCGCCGGTCTTATCGCCCTGCACGATTTCACCACTTCTCTTTGAGACAATAATTATATGATTATCTTCGTAAACTACTTGCACGTTCTAATACAGATAGATTACATATTCATACCACCATCAATCTGGATAACCTGACCACTAACGTAGCTGGACATATCAGAAGCGAGGAAGAGACAAACATTTGCAATATCCTCAGTCTGACCACCACGACGCAAAGGAATCTTCTTCATCCAGTCCTTGCGGATATCCTCTGGCAACTGAGCTGTCATAGCTGTCTCAATGAAACCTGGAGCTACAGCATTAGCACGTACACCCTTAGGGCCCAACTCCTGGGCAATAGACTTAGCCAAAGCAATCATACCTGCCTTAGAAGCAGCATAGTTACACTGACCAGCATTACCATGAACACCTACTACAGAAGCCATGTTGATGATAGAGCCACTGCGCTGACGGAGCATGATAGGTGAACAAGCATGGATAAAGTTGAACGCAGACTTCAAATTTACATTCAGAACTGCATCCCACTGAGCCTCTGACATACGAAGCATCAAACCATCCTTGGTAATACCAGCATTGTTTACCAAGATATCGATAGAACCAAAGTCTGCCTGTACCTGCTTAACAGTCTTCTCTGTCTCCTCGAAATCGGCAGCATTGCCTGCATAAGCACGACAAGTTACACCAAGAGCCTCGATTTCCTTACGTGTTGCCTCCAAACCGGCAGCCATGTCATCGTTAAGAACGAGGTCTGTAAATGCGATGTTTGCGCCCTCTGAGGCGAATTTCATTGCGACAGCCTTTCCGATGCCGCGGGCAGCTCCTGTTACAAGGGCTGTCTTACCTGTTAATAATCCCATTTTGTTTTGTTTTATAGTTTATGATGTGTTTATAAATTTCTCTACTTGGATATATTGAATACTCTTTGGCGGAGCATGTTGAATACTTTCAACTTAGAGTCAGACTATACACCTTATTATATATAACATGTTCGACATCAAATGTCATGTTCGACATTGACAACATTAAATATAAATTTCGGTTTACAATTTTAGTCCAGACTTTCCTAAAGCACCATACACCACCTTGGCAACTAAAGGCTTGCTGCTCTCTTCAGTCAAGCCATGCCCCAGACGACCATAGATGAAGGGTACCTCCAAACCTTTGATACAATAGTGGGTGATATCGGCAACCAAATCTACGTTCTCTATGTCAAACTCACCGTCTTCCTTTCCTTCAGTATAAACCTTTCTGAAAAGTTCAATCTCGTCTTCATCAAAGTTCTTGCGAGCCTTTTCTACCATCCAGATATTACGGAAAAACTCTGCTCGAAGGTTACCGTTTCGAACCACAGTTTCTTTGATCATACTCAAATGGGTATAAATCAATTCGATAATCTTGTCTTGAGGTCGTATCTTGCAGGCTGCCACCTCATCCAACTTGTCGGAAAGACGTTCCAACTCTGATTCTATAACCGCATAGTATACATCTTCTTTCCTACTAAAATAAGTATACAGCGTTCGTCTTCCCTTGCCCGAAGCCACAGCAATGTCATTCATCGTCGTGTTGGCTATACCATTCTTTGCAAAAAGTTGCCGAGCAACGTCTACCAGTTTCTGTCGAGTTTTGGATATTGACATGTCAAAGTCCCCCTGTTATTATTAGTTGCACAATAAATTATCTGTGTGCAAATTTAGTGCTTTAATTCGATATAAGCAAATAATAAACTTTAAAATCCGTTAAAACGGTAATAATATACAGAAAACATTTGGTCATTTCAAGAAAAGTTAGTACCTTTGCACTCGCAATTCAGAAATGAGTTGATTATATCGCGGTGTGGAGCAGTTGGTAGCTCGCCAGGCTCATAACCTGGAGGTCGCATGTTCGAGTCCTGCCGCCGCAACTAATGACGACATAACAAGTTCTTCAGCAACGAGTTATGTCGTTTTTATTTTAAGCTACGACAATATATTCTTTTGTCATATCATTTCTGGTAATAATCGGAAAATGACAAAGCCAATTTTATTTTAGGGACGACCTCTTCTTCTGAAACAGACAACGTCTCTGTTTTGGCATTTCCTCCCAGCTTACCGATTAATTCTTGAGCGGGCTTGTTGCTTCCTCCAGGTATAGACTTATAAGCAACAATACTCCATTTTCCACAGCTACAACTGGGACGGACTACTATTGAAACTCCATTGTAAATAATTGTACACCTACAGTCGTCACTTATGTCAGGCTTTTGCTCTTGGAAATTCGCATTGATAAACAATTTAATCTCTCTTACAAATTTCTTATAGCAAGAAGCTGCATATTCATTATTAATCCTATCTTGCGCGTCACTGATTTCATTTATAGCATTCTCCAGGATGTCACTCAAATTATTGCTTAGGTCATCTAATGTCTGCCACTTTTCTATGACATTTAGACCTTCTAAGTGTTCCAATACTTCTTCTATATCAAATTCAAATTCAAAATCTTCCATAGCTAATATTATTTAGTTTGATAATTAATCGTTTTCATACAAGTCGCAAAGATCACTTATACAACATTTCATAGTCTGCCTTAACGACTGCGGTTCCATCACTTCTATCATCGCCCCATAGCTTTGCAACTCCATTATGAAATCGTAGGTGGGACGAAGCATAAGTTCGAAGTCGGCATAGTCGTTGCAAGAACAAAGCTCTTTCTGTGAGAGATGCAATGGAAGAGAGCGCATGTAGTGTTGGTGTACACCAAAGGCACGAACAACAATTCGTTGCAAGGGTATATCCTCGTCTATTACTACGCCGAAGAAGCTGGAGAAATAGTCCTTGGCATTGAAGTCGCAAGGGAACTTGAAATGATCTTTCGTTATTTCTATATTCTCAAATCTGTCAAGTCCGTAGATACGCAACCTGTCTTCGTTGATGCTGAGCGCGAGCACATACCAACGTTTCTGGAACATTTTCAGACAGTATGGCGCAATGGGGAATGTATAGGAGTTCTTGTAGTGGAAATTCCGATAAGTAGCCATTATGACGTTGTTGCCCTTCATGGCATCGACTATATCCGTAAGGAAATGGCGGCTCGACGGAATCTCTTCTACAAGGATGCGGTCTTTGAGCGACGTATTTTGTGACAACGTATTAGCTGTAGAATAGGTATCGAGCAGCCAACGTGACAGTTCGCCATTGGCAAGACTCTCGGGGTTGGAGATGTAGTAACGATAGCCACCCTTTAGTCGGCAGTCGATATTCACCCCAAGCGACATGAGTATGTTGTCTTTCCAACGGTTGAAGGTCTGGCGCGGAAGAGGTTCGCCATAGCTTATGCTTTCGTCACGCTCCCACTTGTCGCTAAGTTCCTTCAGCGACAGTCCGTGGCTACCAGCACGATATAGAGCGTTGACCACCCAAATGAATTTTTCCAGTGTTGTCATGCGTAACCCATGTATTTATTTGTCCAAGAAGCTGACCACTTCGGGTATTTCCTTGTTTAAGAAGTCGTGCCAAAGTTGAGGGCTATATCCCATAGATGTATGATGAATCATATAGAACGGAAGTTTGTATCCATCTGCAAATTGCAGTTCGCCACGCTTCGGAGAAGAGTTGCTGATTTTCTCATTCAAAGTTTGGATAGAATATTTCACGCCCATCTCGTCAAGAGCATTCATATCATTGTCGTATTTTAAGCCAACGAATATACATATATCAGGCTTTATAATTTGAACAACATCTGCAAAGCATTTCCATGCCGTTTCAAAATCAGTGTGAGAAGGCTCTTCGTGTATGCTTTTCATCGGTTCTTGAATAAAATTATAAGAAGCCACCTTATTCCAAAATGCCTCAACGTTCATGTTTGCTTCATCTAAGAATGTTTTCTCAAGATATTTATGGAAAGGCCAACTACCAGGACTCCCTATCTCACAACCAATGATTCCTCTTGTGTACTCCTTGTCAGAAATGCATCTATCATATTCTTCCTGACAAAATTCTTTTGTGTTCCCATCTATTGTATAATGTGAATGTCCCATGATGAGCACACGCTTCGGTGCTGAAACATAGCCACTGCCTATCCAAGGATAGTGCGTGAGATTCGCCACTTTGTCAAACTGCGAATCAAACTGTTTGTCTGATGTTACCATGGTTATTATTGTTTAATGATTGATAATAGAATTTCAATATTGCAAAGTTATAAAAAAAAGCGCTTCGCATTACCTTACCTCTAGTTAAAAAACAAAAAATCATTTATTATATGTAGCATAATCGTATTCTACGGAGATTTCCATATTAAAATCGCGCACCCATAAAAGGTCAAAGATTGAGAAGCATGTATGTTCATAGAGGTTGTGGAACGGATATATGAGATGCATGTCGGAAGTCAACTCTGAATTCAACCCTTCATTCCAGTTGTCGATCTTCTCGCTCAAGTAGAGCATATTATTTTCCGATTCGGGTTCACCACCGCTATATTGCCATCCAGACGAGATTACCCCATCTTGATAAAACGGCACAAAATCATCGTATGCGCCGCACAAGATTTTCCAGATACCTTTCTCGCGTTTAGACTGATCTGGATGCAATGGCGAAAACTGGTAGGCCATGAAGCATTTTCCCATGGCAGTAATGTCATAATCGGCCGACACCTGTTTTACAGCGTTGTAGGTTGAGATAACAGTGCGGCGCATTTGCAGCAGCTGATCCGTCATGGCCTTGTTAAAGTCATTTAGCAACTGCTTATAATTGTCATCCATAACAAACTCCTTGTCAAGCAACCGCTTGCGCACGGCAAGCAGTTGCTTAATCGCCTCTTTCTCAGCTTTGTTGTAATAACAATGCCGCTCATACTGCCAATATAGGTCGCATATTTCAGCTTCGATAAAATCGATAGCTGGCAATCTGAATATTTCCTGTGCTGTCATACTTAATTTTGAATTAAAATGTCGTTTAACCTTATCCTTAAATTACATACTGTAAAAAGCGAAATCTATCCGCAAGTCATCCTCAAGAGCATCATCTGCTTTCAAGCAAAACTGCGGTTCACTGACACTTCTGTACAACAAACGTTGCAAGGTTTCAAATTCTTGTGGCTGGAGAGGATGCTTTGGTGAGGCACTTATGCTTATTATACTATTGTGTTGGTTGAGGCCCTTCGCTAAATCATATTTCTCAATGAGTTCCTTTAAATAATCACATCTTCTGCCTGCATCAAATGCACAAGTGTGCCAACAATCAATCCAGCACACATTCGAACGAAACAGCACGCTAAGTTGTTCTGATGTTGGAGGTTCACTAAGGTTTGTGCCCCTTTCGTGCAAATCGTCAATGAATTCAGCAGTCTTGATAATCCGCTTTTTGTATTCCTCGTTAATCTCCCAACGCTTCCACATCCGGCGTTTACGTTTTTCACATCTCCAAAACTTTCTTTCGGACTTGGAATAACGACGATTGTTATGGGACTTCATTTCACGCCTTATCTTATTACGAAACGAACGTATATTCATCATCTCTTTTCTCGACGGAATGAATTTGCCATACTTCTCTCTACAAAGTCTGAATACTTTAGCCTCATCGTAGCACGACAAGTGCAGACGCCTACCTAAGCTTTCCCAATCATGAGGAAGAAAGGCATAAAAGGATGTTTCCCATATACAGCATGCGGCAATCTCTGCTAAGGAGATGTCTGCTCTATTTGGCACTACCACTTTTGGGTCTATAATGGCTTCTGTTTTTGCTATACGTGAATTATCAAAGTCTTCAATGATAATTTCTCTACCAAGAGAATCTTCCCAAGGGTTGCCATCCAAACATGCAGAAACTGTAATTCTTGATACATCTGTGTCAGAACCAGTCTGAGGAACCATTTCTACATATATGTCATAGCCAGTCTCGCTTTTGGGTGACGGAACAAGATGGCACAAGTAGTCATAGTGCATCTTGAACCATGCCAAAGCCCTTCCCTCTGCATAGCTTTTCGACAAGAATGGCGCAATCTCGTCAAACGATACCTTGTGTAATAATTCGTACAATGTCATATCTCAAGTTTTTATCGTTATTTGCCGGCAAAGATATTGACGTGCTGACTCAATTATCAATACAGGTTAATTGTTTCTTGTAAAAAACTCACAAAAACAGATTTTTTTTCAATCTGTGCTAATAATTGGTACACCTTCATAATACTTTTGCCGCAACATTAAAGATACAGTTATGAAAAAGTCTACAAAATATGAAAGCACTGTAAAGGATGCGAAGACATTGGAATCCGTCATTCCGAAACAGCTTGCTGAATACACGACAAGGGCATTAAGTAAACTAAACGAAGCGCTTGGGGGCGATGTCGGCGGATATGTAGCAAACAGACTGCACATGAGCCATGAGGAACTGAGGGAAGCATTGGCCGCCGAGCAAATCGATGGTGTTGCATTGGCCATTTACAATATAGAGAAACGTGGACAGTCGGTAGTCATAGGCGACCAAACGGGTATAGGCAAAGGTCGACAAGCTGCTGCCATGATACGCTATGGACTGTTGTCTGGCTATCTGCCAATATTCTTCACCGACCGATATACCCTGTTCAGCGATATGTACCGCGACTGTAAAGCGCTTGGCATTAAGGAGGCACGACCACTGGTGGTGAATGCAGGTGTGTCGGTTGTTGACTTTGACCATGTGGTTGAGCAGAAAGCGACATGTACGCCCGACGAGATATGGTCTCCCGCAGACGAAGAAGATAACGAAAAGTATGAGGCAGAGCGCATGGCACTCTACCAGAAACAGTATGAGGTGGTGTACAAAGCTCCCAAGAAATCTGTCCTTCAAGATATATTCATAAAAGGTGAACTGCCGCAGGATGCCTTCGACTATCTCATGATTACCTACTCACAACTAAAAGATGCCAAACGAGACATGACACGTCTCAACTTCCTCATGGCGTTGTGCGAGCAACATCGTGTGCTGTTCATCTTCGACGAAGCTCACAAAAGCAGCGGAGTGAACGCTGGCAAAGCATCGGTTATCACGCAAGGTATAAACATGATTCTTGAGGAAATGCCTCAGACGCAATGCGTGTTTCTTTCTGCCACCTTTGCCAAGCGCCCAGAATGTCTGCTCACCTTCATGAGACGCACGACCCTGAGTGCCTTGGCTACAGAAAACACGCTCAAGGATGCCTTGCACTGTGGTGGAGTGCCCATGCAAGAATATGTTTCGTCTTGTTTGGCTGCCGAAGGACAAATGATCAGGCGCGAGCACTCTGGCGAGGGTTTGCCTACTCCTGTCTATACATATCTTGATGAAGACCTCGACGTACATGGCGAGCAGTTTGATAAGGTGATGTTCTTCTTCCGTGAAATAGTAAAACTCTCAGCAATGGTTAGCACAATGGTTAATCATGCCCTTATGTACAAAGAGCTTCTACCCTTCAACTGCTATCCCACAAGAGCACAACTTTTCTATATCAACAAAGTGTTGTTGCTTTCCTTGAAAGCGAAAAAGGTAGCCCAAGCCGCCATTGAGAATGTAAGGCAAGGAAGAAGTGTGGTGATTGGCATGAGCGACACGCTTGAGTGTATCGTACTGGACGTGGAAGTGAATGAAGACGGATCCGTTCGTGGCGACATATCTGCGTTGTTGTTGCGCTTGTTGGAAAAGACGGTTTGTGGAAGCGGCTCTACCAACAATGCCAATCGACCTGTTTTTGAAATGGTAGAAGAATTGGAAGAAATGTCATTGAAGGCTGAAGCCAAAGAGATAAGCGACTACTACACAAGTATTAAGCAAGACATAACCGAAGAGGTGTTTCATCTCCCCGTGTCGCCTATCGACGTAATACGGCAGCTGATAACTGCCGAGAAGTTTGTTGCGCCCAATGGTGAATACCTAAACATCCGTTTTGAGGAATGTACGGGGCGAGCACACCAACTGGATTATCTCTCACCTGAGGGCGATGACGACTTCATTAACGCTGTTATCGGGTCAAGAAAGAAACGTCACTCTAACCTCATCTTCAATGATTTCCAAAACAACAAGTTAGACGTTATTCTTATCAATGCCTGCGGAGCTATAGGTGCAAGTGCGCACGCCATTTCCACTGCCGAGGTGCCAGAGGACCAAGTGTGCCAACGCAAGATGCTCATCGTGCAAAACGACCTTGACGTGAATATCGACTTGCAGAAGCGTGGCCGCATCAACCGAACTGGCCAACGTGTCGACTTGCCTCCATTGTATGAGTACATCATTACGGCCATTCCTTCGGAGAAGCGCCTCAACATGATGCTCCGGGCAAAGTTGCGGTCGCTTAGTGCCAACACTGCCGCATGGCAAGACCAAGACCGTGAACAAGCCGACTTCGTGGACATTGACAATAAGTATGGCAATGAGGTGGCAAAAGAGTATTTGTCTGAACACACAGAACAAGCTGTGGTCCTCGACCTTACACGCAATGTGACAGCAAGCCGACTGCTCGCACGGAGCGCCATGCTAAGTGTGGCGGCACAACAAAGCATCGTAGACGACCTGATATCGGGCTACACGATGCTTGAGGCTGAGCTTCGCCGATTAAACCAATGGGACCTGGAACGTGAATTCCGTGATTTCGAGGCCGACTTTGTAAGGGAAGAACTTTTCACTACTGCCAAGACGAAGACAAGGCTTGGAGGGTGCTCCTATCTTACAACCTATAAATGCAGGCAAAAGACGTTTCCATATAGTTATGAGACAGTGACTGAACTTTGCCAGAAAGCTAAGGCGGTTTACGGAAATCCATATAAGGAGAACCCTGCCTTACAAAAACAGGTAAAAGATTATTATGCCCACCGAGACAAAAATGCCCACCGCCGCTTCAAAGCACGCTGCAAACTGCTGCATGACGGTGCAAAACGCATATTGATAACATATTGTGGTGATGAGGAGTTAGCAGACACATGGTTGCAAAAAGCATGCACGCCTGTAGACAAATGGAGCTCAACAGAATTTGAAGATGTGAAAGAGCAGAAGCGTGCCAAGCGAATCATGCAGAAACTGGTTTCGTATTCTAACGAGTACAACCATCTGCTTGACGCAAAAAAGCAAGAGATGAAAAAATACGCAGAAGAAAGGAAAAGACTTATCAAGGCCTTGTCAAAAGCGGAAATAGGAAACGGATACGTCATCACTGAGAATGTGGAGGGCGAGGTAATGCCACAAGATAAAATTAAAAGTGTATTGACAGACATACGATTTGGTAAAGATGAGCAATCCAGATTCCTTCCCAGTAAAGTGGAGTTTGTATTTGCATTGACAGCTGTACACACGGAAATTCGCATCAATTTGGTTCATAATAGCAGTTGGAGCAATTACAAACGTCTTTGTGATATTTTTTATTCAAGAGCTTGGCAGCCGAGCGCAAGCGTTTGGAACAAGGACATTGCGCTCTACAACAACAAGATTGTGGAGCGCAAGATTATCACCGGCAACATTCTTGGAGCATACGTCCATCCTGCCATCGCCGAACTGAAGCCTCGCTTCATATCCTTCTCGCTGAAGGAAAAGAAAAGAGGCAAGGCTCAAACGCAGATTGGATTACTCTTGCCTATGGACGAGTCGAAGATAAGAAAAGCGTTAGACACGGTTTCCATTCCTCTGCACGAAGGGTTCAAATATGCCACTAATACCAACACAAGTTATACGATAGCCGGCTTGGGGGTGAACTTCTCGCTAATGCCTTACAATGGTCCGATGTATGTAGTAAGCGTGAACAACAAACACTCCAAGGAGTTTGAAAAGGACAAGCGTTTTGACAGTATACGCTCTCTGTTCTTTGGCACTCCTATAAGTTCGATATACGACAAGGCAAAGGAAGACAAAGAACAGCCAGACAAGAAAAAACGCAAGACGCTTATGCACTATCAGACTGAACAGTTGTCTTTCGAGTCGGAACCATTGCAGACCATCATACAAACGCTTGCCCAGATGGATGCTGTGATTGTCGTGCCTCGCGAGCAGATAACTTACGGCGATGTGAAGGAATTCGAGTCGCGCTCCGAACGTGACGACAACGAGCCTTGGGATGTTCTTGACTGGAAAAATGCGGACGAAGTACCCATGCCTCCAATAAGACAGAGCCTCATGTTGCGTATATCCGCCCCTGTAGCCATGGGAGAACAGAAGGGCAAACCAGTGTTCAGACATTCCGAGCGCTATTGTCTTGCGCAAGAAACAATGGCCCTCGAAGGGTTGCCCATGCCTCATATACAGCGCAGCACAATAGATGCCCTGCGACGATGCTACATGAAATGGAAAGAATACTTCCGCCTTTCTGCATTAAGGGGTAGTCAACAACAAGAGGTGCAACCCTCGCTCGTAGAACAGCGTGAGGTGTGCCGTGATTTGCAGCGTGTGATAGGGAACAAGGCATCTTCCGTAGAACTTGCCCCAAATGTCAAGGCTCTGCTACAAGACATTCTCGACAGCGAGTATTTGGACACCAACGGACACTACTATGCCAAGTTCGAAGACGAGATGATGTTCATGTCGCCCGAAAAGTCTGTGGCCCAAGCATTTCTCGATGCCTTGCCTTGCTCGGCTACACTGGATGGCATAAGGAAATGCATAGAAGACTATCTTGAAGACAAAACCGACATTATTAATTCACCAGACAAGTGGTAATATGAGCTATATAGGTATTATAGGTGCAAAAAGACTTGACGATAGCAATGCTTCGTTAGGTCTTATCGAAGCACAAAAGAAGGCTGTCCAACTGCTTCGCTGCAGCACGGATATGCACATGATAAAACAGCAGACGGGTTGGGAAATGGGTGTAGATGGCAAATGGCGCTATGAAGTGGCAGACCCTTTCCACAATACAATCGAAATAGAAGACCATCTGAAACGCCATTTTGGCGAACCCATAAACATCAGCCTATGTATGCACGACATCAGCCTGCTCATAGCATACCCAGCTTTCGAACGGCTCAGTTTATACGCCAGATACACACCGACCAACAAGTTTTCAGGGTATTTCAATCCTTTGAGCTACGGTATGATGATTTGCATGGGAACGCTAAATTCTCCGTTCCAATACCAGACCGAAGGTGTGTTGCTGCATGAGGTGCAGCATCTTATACAAGAGGAAGAGGACTTTGCCCGTGGTGGAAACCTATCACAAGGCAGGAGACGATATTTGAGAATGGCTGGCGAGGTGGAAGCGCGAAACGTGTGCATTAGGCACTCGATGAGTCCTGAACATCGCCGCTCGTCGTTGCGGACAGACACGCAGGATGTGCTAGACGCAGAACAGATAATAAAGTTTTTGTAAAATTTTCTGATCGTAGATTTTTCATAAATATATTAAGGTATGACAATAGCAGAATGTTTAAGAAGCATATCTTTCAATGAGATTGAAGAAATCTTATGGGATGCTTATGGAATGGGGGACAACTTTACCCCATTCCTTAAAATGACTTATGACCGAGTTTGCAATCTATAAAAGAATATGGCTATCAATCAACTCAACAAATATGTATGGCTCGTGGAAAGCATCCATAGGGCAAGGAACAGGGGTGGCATCACCCTGAAGGAGATTCAAAGCAGATGGTTGGATTCTGACATTAGTGAAGGAACGGAACTCTCTCGACGAACCTTCATCAACAATCTCCATGCCGTCGAGGAACTGTTTGGGATTACCATCGAATGTGGCAGCGGATACCGCTATCACATAGAGTGTGGCGACTGTTTCGAGGAGGGAAGTGCAAGGAACTGGTTGCTGAACGCCTTCTCGCTCAATGTAATGGTGGGCAATAGTCGTAAGCTCAAGGATAGGGTACTGCTGGAGGACATGACTTCTGGCAGAAACTATCTGGAAGACATCATCAAGGCCATGCGTGACAACCGTGTCATCTTCATATCTTACTATAGCTACAATGCCGAGAAATATAATGAGTTTGACATTCATCCTTACTTCGTGAAAGCTTTCAAGAAACGTTGGTATGTGATAGCTTATAGCCCTGGCACCGACGATGTCCGTTGTTATGCGCTTGACCGCATGGAGCGTGTCATTATCTCAGACAAAGTGTTCAAGATGCCTAAGGACTTGGAACCAGCTGATTACTTCAAAGATTGCTTTGGTATCATCAACAACAAGAATTCTGAGGTTCAGAAAGTTGTGCTCAAAGTGGATGCCTTTCAAAGTAACTATATACGCAACCTGCCTCTCCATGACTCTCAAAAGGAGACAAAGCGAACTGACGAATACTCTATTTTTGAGTATCACCTAAAACCAGAGTTTGATTTTGAACAGGAGATTTTTTCGAACATGGACGCCATGGAAGTGTTGGAACCTCTATGGCTAAGAGAAGAGGTGAAGGAAAGAATAAAAAATCTTGCAAGTAACTATCTTTGAAAGGCAACTCATCAATGTTCTTTTGTCAAGGGACTAAATATCCAGTCCCTTGACACAATCCATAGCTTCGTCAAACATTATTGAGAAATTATTTAAAGTTTTGCCATTCCGTAAGTTTTTTATGGCCTGTGAATTATTCCAATTTTTATTGCCAATAAAATCTTTATGAATCCATAAATCATTATTTTTATCTTTGATAGGAGAGCTTATGGAATAATATTCCTGTACTTTCTCCCAAACTGAAGTAGGAACATCAGAACGGTTGCTTTCACCTTTGCAGACAAATCCAAAAACCATTCTATCTAAGCCTACAGACTCGAATTGAAAAGCAAGGTCTAAGAATTTCCAACCTGTTTTTTGAAAATGTGCACCAGGATATCTATCTGACACCCAATTCCTCTTATAATTTCCACAAATTTCCAAGCCTTTATCTTCTGCTAAATCTTTCAGCTTTGGAATAAACTCATCATTTATAATATGATTTATCAAATTCTCTTTGCTATCGATTATATCAAATACAGCATCGAGATTTTCTTCTTTACATAGAATATCTAATAGTTCCTTATTATCTTCCATAACGTTATTTGTTAATATGTCAATAGTACTAATATATTGATTGATAGTTTCTCTCACGAGCGGAGTTCTTGAAGCCAATTCCACGCAACGATCAAGCCATCCTCTAATATCACTCTTATAGGATAAGCAAACTATATCATTTTCCTTTAAATCTTCACCCAAAGATTCTTTTGAAGGAGAGCAACCATCCAATGTCAAGTAAATCAATACAAATGATTTTTCCGTATCGTCTCCTTTTTGTGACATTCCATAATTCCAGTATCTTAGCATCTGATGATGTTGGTCACCAGCATAGATTTTATTTTCTATGATAATACTATGCTTGCCATCGGTAAGATAAATGTCTATTCTGCCGCCTTCACTATCAGTTTGCCTACCTATATATTTCTCTACTTCTACTGAAGCATTAGTAATGTCTAGTTCTAAATTATCTGTAGATATTGCAGAAAACGGTTTTTGTAGCATTTTCAAAAATGCCTCAAGGAATTTTCCTCTTTGTCCGTGACTTCCTTTTGGATTCAGCAGGTTTGCTAAAAACATAGAGTGTAGATGGACTTCATCGGACATGAAGCCTAAATCATTGAAAATATTAAAACTTTCACCACGCTCAAATTTCTCTTTTCTTTGTTCTTTTATTTTTTGTGAAACTATTCGAACTTGGTTTAGAATATTGATTATATCATTCATTGCATTATAAACTATAATTGTTTACCATAGAAACGAAATTTTATCTAAATTATTATAGACGTTGTTATTTTTGCCAATGAAAATGATTACGCAAACACTCTTGGTACATAAGGGCACGACGATTCATGTTATTCATCACTTTTTCTGGATACCAGTAAAAATAAGCCATGCAAAGCATTAGCATAAGGATATAAACCGCAATAAATTTTAGGGCATTATAGAACCAACGTTTAAAATCTAAAAATATGTACTTCTTCATTTTTTTATATGTTTTTTGAGTGGTTAAAATCCAACATGTCTCTTATAATGAGATTTATATGACGTTTGCATATGCATAATAACACAGCGTTAATATATCTGATTTTCTCTATGAAGGAAAGACTTCTGAAGTCCGTGCCTCCCAAGATGCTTCTCAAATAAGGTTTATTTTTCATATGTGAAAGTATTTATAGGGTGAAACTGATTTATCCATAATCATATTTTATACATTCTGGTGCAAATGTAGTCCATACCTGTGTAAGTTCGTTTCACACCATAAGATTTTTTTGGGGTGGGGGTGGGGGAACACCTTTATAATACTTTTGTCGCGTATATTAAAGATAAAGTTTTGATAAAATAATCTAAACCTGTATATCTTTTTAGTACACCATATTCATACCTTTGCACATAGTTGATAAACAAACAAAAGAATTGATATGGAAAAAACACGTATACAATACATCAAGGAAGCCGCAAACAAGTTGGTCGACAGCAAACTTCAACGATTGGGTGCGGCAAAAACGCAGGAAATATTCAAGGGTGTCATGCAGAATATCGGACTTGAATCCATGGAGGAGGTATATCTATTTGTGGCACAGTTTGACCTTACCTGCCGTGACAGAGCATCCAACATGGATGACTTGTCATCATACTTCGAGTGCTCGTCACTGGATATGTTAGAATATATCCCTGCACTCAAATCATTAGAACGCAAGGGTCTGCTGGTGCGCCGCAGCAGGAGAGAGAACAACATCTTTAAGCAAAGATTCGTGGTGAGCGATGCTGTGATGGCAGACATCATAGAGAATAGACCTGTAGCTATAGGCAAGGGGTACGTCAGCAATGTACAGACAGATAAATATGAGTTCTGCAAGAGCATTGCAGAAAAGGTTGAAGACTATGAAGTGGTGACTGACGACTTGGTGCTGTTCACAGAAAAACAAGAACAAAGTTGCGCTCACCTACCTTTTGTGAAGAAGATAAAAAAGGATGTGCCCGACATTCTTGATCGTATCTTGTTCTATGACATATGTCGTGACAACTTCGAAAAAGATGGAGAACGTAACTCAGACATAGCTACGACGATGAGGGACATTTTCTCCAATATTGGCCAGCGCATACTTACTAAAAAGGCTATCATGGATAAAGAACATACTCTTATAAGACTAGGATTGGTGGAGCTTGTTGATGATGACGAAATAATGCTTACCGACGATGGCAAAGAGTACTTCTATGATGAAGATATACAGGCATTCTGTAAACCGATGAAATGCGATGACATATATGCCTTTATAGAGAAAGTCTATGACTATATTCATTCCGACAATTATGACTCGAGCAACGCTGACAGTGTGAACAGACTAATAAAGACAATTAGTAAACTTGAAAACGCCAACAAACATATTCCTGAAGTTAAAAGGATAAACAATATTATACCCAATGAGTGTGAAAGAGTTTTGTTTTATACAGCAGGGCAATCTATGATAGAAAACGATTCCATGTCACTTTCCTTCGAAATTCAAAAACTATACCCAGTCAGAAAACGGAAACAGGTACTCAAAGATTTTATAAACAACAACCATTCTCTTCAGAAGACGGACTTGGTAGAAATCGAGAATACATCATCACTATTCGGCGAGAGCACAATCATTGTGCTTACCGATAAAGGCAAGGAAGTACTACTTGGTGAAGACGCAGCACTATATATAGATAATGTGTCAGACAAGCAGCTACTTATTAGCGACAAAATTACAGAAAAAAAGTTGTTTTTCTCTGGCGAACTGCAGGAGCAACTATCGCTCCTCAGCAACAGCCTAAACGAGGAACATTACAAAACTCTATGTACAAGATTGGAAGAAAAACAACTACCTAAAGGCATCGCTGCATTGTTTTATGGTGAACCTGGTACGGGAAAGACGGAGAGCGTGATGCAGATAGCCAGAGCTACGGGACGCGACATCATGCATGTGGATATCAGTGCTACCAAGACCTGCTGGTTTGGCGAGAGCGAAAAACTCATCAAGAAGGTATTTACCGACTACCGACGTCTCTGTAAGAAAAGTGTCATTAAGCCCATATTGCTATTCAATGAGGCGGATGCTGTGTTCTCCAAGCGCAAGGACGTGGGTAGCGGAAGTGTTGCACAAACAGAGAACGCTATACAGAACATCATACTTGAGGAGATGGAAACGCTTGATGGAATACTCATAGCCACTACTAACCTTGCCGATAACCTCGACCATGCCTTCGAGCGTCGCTTCTTGTTCAAGATACGTTTCGACAAGCCCACAATAGAGGCAAAGACCAACATCTGGATGAGCAGGTTGCCAAATCTTTCCTCCGAGGATGCACACACATTGGCCTCCAACTACGACTTTAGTGGCGGACAGATTGACAACATCACACGAAAGGCGCTCATGCAAGATATTATAAAAGGAATAAAACCGACTCTAAACAATCTTGTTACTATATGTAGTGAAGAAAAGATTTCCAAGAACAACCACAAGAAGATAGGATTTATGCCATAATCCGTTAGTAAAACACATGTGAGCAAAGTTAGTGTTAAACCAAAGGAAATAATCTTCTTTCTAATAGTTTTATACTAACTTTGTACCAATAATAGGATATAAAGCTACACTGCGCTACAAGACGCTACAAGTAGGCTACATTTTTTTTGCGACATGAAAGTGACGTAATATGCTGAATATCAAGTAAGCTACATGATGCTACAACGTAATGAGCATGATTCCGCTTATAGTGTTTCGGAAATAATTCAGACTTGTGACGTTTATACGAAGAGTAGCAGTAAAGTCATGTTGGTTGAACGACATGTATAGGTTAATTTGTGCTCAAAAATCCTCAATACATTGAGGAGCAATAAGCCCAAAGTAGACCTTACAAATCTTTAAATAGTTAAATTATGTAACATAAGCCGTTCATAATCAAGGATTTAGGGCCCAAGGGGGATTGTCCGTGGCGGACGGATGCCGCTGCCTAACCAAAGAACTTGATATGATAGCGTGCTAAAACTATTTTTTTTGCTTACCTTTGCGGTCATGGAACAAGAAAAGATAGACTTCTACAAAGGTTTAGCGATATATATCCTCCCCGAGGGCGTGACTAACTACTTTGACGTGGTGGACTTCAACGAGCAGCCAGCCAAAGATCACGGGAAGCTTTACAAGACCGAGCTTCACATATATCTTGATGAGAAGGACAATCGTCCAGAGGGCTTTGATGGCGTCAAGTCAAACGGCTTCGGTGAAGAGAGGATGATATACGACTTCCCTGTTCGCAACCGCAAGACGATACTTCATGTGCGTCGTCGGCGCTGGCTTACAGCTGATGGTAAGAGTGTCTCATTTCCTCTGGAAGAGGCAGCGAAGATAGTCTGCGAAGGTACGTCATACTCCAAGGAGCTGGCGCTTTTTTTAAAGAGAGCGGATGGACAATGAGCCAGTGACGGCCAAGAGCCTGAGCTGGACTTACATGATCCAGGGCAACACTTTTGCGCGTGCCTACAAGGATACTTTGAGCGATTTTCCCACTTGGGTTAAGAAAGAGAATGTCGATGATGGAATACTTATCGCCAAGAACCTCGGCCCGAGGCTCGGTATTGACGAGTCTGAGTTCGGGCATGAGGTGTACACGATTCTCCACAACAAGGATGCGCATGGCAAGAAGGGCGCCATCGTTGCTATTGTCAAGGGCACCGACCCCGAGACAGTTGCCAAAGCCCTGAGAAAGATGCCGCAAAAGGATCGGGAAGCGGTAGGGCTGGTCTCCATGGACCTGAGCGACAGCATGCGCTCTATCGTGAGAATGGCCTTCCCTAATGCCATGGTGGTACGCGACTGCTTCCATGTCATGAAACGAGGTGGTGAAGGGATCGAGGAACTGCGCATGAAATACAAGCGGGAAGCTGTCAAGGATGTAAACCGCCAGAAGGCAGAGTTCAAGAAACACCTGGAACAACTCGCCAAGCAACGCAAGTACTATCGTAACAGCAGGAAAAAGCAAGGTAAGAAGCGATGCAAGGGTAAGCGCCGAGGCCGCAAGCCAATGCGGCTGAATACAAGGTTTGAGCCCAAGAGGCTGAGCAATGGAGAGACCTTGGTAGAAGCTCTGACCCGGTGCAAGAAGCAACTGGGCAGATGCTATGGCGACTGGAGCATAAACCAGAAGAAGAGGGCAAGGATCTTGTTCCGGCTTTTCCCGAAACTGAAGGAGGCGTATTGGCTGATAAACGATCTCAGAGCAATCTTCCGTACGAAGTCTAGCACCAAGGAGACTGCGAAGAAAGCGCTTGAAGGATGGTACAAGAAGGTCACCAAGTCTACCCTTAGAGAGATTAAATCCGTAAAACAGTCTATCCAGCACTACGAGGACGAGATACTCAATTACTTTATCAACAGAGACACTAATGCTTCTGCAGAATCGCTCAACTCCAAGATGAAAGCCTTCAGGTCATGCCTGAAGGGGATAAGGGATATACCCTTCTTTTTCTATAGATGTATTACCGTCTTTGGTTAGGCAGCGGCATCTGCCCGCCACGGACAATCCCCCTTGGGCCGGATTTAGGATATTGTGTCTTGCGCCAGTTCTGCGCCAAATTTGGTTTTTAAAAAGCGATATTTGAAAAAATAGCTATTGATAATCAGCAAGTTACATGTGGTGGTAGAGTGCTTTTAAATCCTGCCGCCGCAACTAATATCGGGTAAGAAGTTGATTTTCAACATTCTTATCCGATTTTTCATTTAAATAAGGACGGATCCAGACGATAAAGGGAATGACGAGGTCGCTATTAAAACCCAAGAAAAAGCACAAAATACGAATCATTCGGCAATGTCAGCAATCTCAGATAAACATTACAGAAAGAACAAGTTATACAACAAAAAATCCGATTACTCCTGAGGAATAATCGGATAGTATAAAACCATTTCATTTTTTCAATAGCTTCATTACTTTCTCGAAATAGCGCTGCGTTCTCTTGACGCTGTAATGGTTACCACCATTCCAGGCACGGATAGCCTGCTCAATACTATTCAGAGGATTGTAAACAGACTGCATCAACAGGAACATCTCCTTAGACTTAGAGATACTGTATCTATCAGATAACTTGTAACGCTTCTTACTATTCTTACGCTTCAAGATCTTATTGCATTCTGCTACCAAGATTGGAGTTATCTGCATCACGCCAACAGAATTACCACTCTTTGCTCTTGGATTTCCTTCACTCTCTACCTGAATTATCGCCTCCATCACTGGATTCCAATCAAACTCATTAGAGGAAACATTTTGTTTAGACATCGTTGCAGCCGATGCTGCGTCTACATTCAGCGTCAGCATGAGAATGCTGACCATCAACATTGTTATTCTCTTCATATTAATTATTTTATGGAACCTGAAAAGCTGAACTACAACATCAGTGATTTCGCGATGGCAACTTTTGAGAAAAAGAACGGTTGCTCATCTCAGTTCCGTTAGATACCTTAACGGATACCAGTCTATACGAAAAAACATAAGAAACTGTTATCCTTATTCTTATCGTTTGCAAAGATACGAAAAAAAAACGAATCTCACAAGTAATTCACTGATTATCAGCGGTATTTTAAATTCTTAAACACTTTATAACACTATTCTTTAACTTAAATCAATCAACATTTCATAGATAAATTATAAAAATAATCACTAATGAAAAGAAAATGAATGAATCAGAAATCACCTGCGTGAACTAAAAAGAACAATGATGGAAAGACTCTGCGCTATAAGCAAAATCGGTGTGAGCTACCTCGTCAGCAAGAGATACGTGCAAGAACTGCATTATCAACAAGAGCAGCTTCATTATCGTGAATTACAGCATCAGCATGAACAGGGTTGAAAAACAAAAAGGCCTCAGGAATCTTTCGAAACCTGAGGCCTTGATGAAAAAAGGAGGCGGCTACCTACTCTCCCGCATTGCATTGCAGTACCATCGGCGCAAGTGGGCTTAACTTCTCTGTTCGGAATGGGAAGAGGTGGGACCCCACCGCAATAACCACCTGATAATGGGTTATGACGTATCTCGACAAGCAAAAACTTTGAATGAATCACTGTACAGACCCATACAGTTGAAACTATGAACTGTGGAAAGAAAAGTTTCGGGCAATTAGTAACGCTCGGCTTTGACGTCGCCGTCTTTACACCTGCGTCCTATCAACGTCATCGTCTATGACGACCCTCTATGGAGTTCTCATCTTGCGGCTGGCTTCGCACTTAGATGCTTTCAGCGCTTATCCAATCCAGACTCAGATACCCAGCGGTGCGCCTGGCGGCACAACTGGTAAACCGGAGGTCTGTCCATCACGGTCCTCTCGTACTAGTGACGGCACCACGCAAAACTCCCACGCCCACGATAGATAGAGACCGAACTGTCTCACGACGTTCTGAACCCAGCTCGC
>ENA-OPBL01000819-OPBL01000819.1-human-gut-metagenome-genome-assembly--contig:-NODE-819-length-30449-cov-13.839179_pt1 | contig 30449 bp, 29 predicted proteins | sample MGYA00241073_ERZ501461 | MGnify/ENA primary metagenome ERZ501461 (study PRJEB25962, sample SAMEA2042630) | human gut metagenome | biome: human gut; feature: human-associated habitat; material: faeces... | reverse complement strand
TTTTTTATCCCTACTCATCCCATTCCGGCAAAATTGTGAATCTACCATTTTGATAGCCTTCCAACAGTTTTTCTCTCATATCGCTGTACCAGGCTCTCAACGTTGATTGGAGATAATATATTTCTTCTTTTCTATTTTTTATCGTTTTCTAAAATATTGCCAGTTTGTACATCCATGTAAAAATTGATTTTTCCTTTGTCTCCACCATAATACTCCATTGTTAAATAGTCATCTGCATCCTTAATATAGCTCAAATCAGATTCAACGAATTATCCCAAAAACAGATTTTATATTGATAACTCCCCCACATCGCCGACCATTGTAATATTGTCTAATAAGCTTTAATGTAATCCCTGAAAAGTATCGCCTCAACCGCAGGTGTTTTGGAAGCATATTCAGCTCTCTCAATGCCATTAGTAATCAATAACCTTTCCCATATTTTTTTATAATGTTCAAAATCAAACTTTTGATCATCCAGTATTACGAATTCATCAATTTCCGGATGTGATTCAAGATACTCTTTTATGCCCTGCCCCCTTTTCCGCTCTTTATCAGTAGTATGATCCGATATTTTCAATCCGCACTGCTCGAGTTTTGATACAAGATATCTGTAATCGTCATGATTTCTATCCAGCACTTTCCAATCAGATGAAAGTACAATGTCACCGCCTCCACATTTTTCAATAGCATTTGCAAGGACTTTAACTCTTGCATCGTCTATTCCTGTGTATCCATAAGGTGTTCGTTTAACGGTTGTTCTTGTGTTTAATACACCATCAATATCAAGAAATACTACAAACCTCATTTAATATCCTCCAATAATCTTTCGTCTTTCATTCATCACAAATAGGCCACAATAATTTCCACTCCTCATTTTCCGCATGATCTGGTTTATGTATGCATTCTCCTTCCATGAAACAGATTTCATCTCTCTTTTCACAATATTAAATACCATTCATATCCGTTGTGCGAAGATCATTTTCACTGTCATTTACTAAACAGACATTCTTCGGGATCTTATTCTTCACAATAATTGCTTCTAATAATTCAAAAGTCATATATTTCTCCATTTCTAATCAAAATCATTCCTATTCATTTCTTAATGTATCTATCTTATCTAATTTCTTTAAGGCATGCCTGGAAACTTAAAATTTCCAGTCTTTTTCCATAGGAACTATAATATCTTTCTTCGTATAACAGCCCCAGCCAATTGCATTATTCTTATCGGCTATACGTTTCTTTGCCTCTTCCAGCGTCTGGCATGAACAGAAAAATCTGCCTGGATTAAAAAATGTTACCGGCTCATCGCCTCCATCCGGTGGTGGATACGATAGAGGTTCACTTAGATCACTATACTGGTTATAAAAAATATTATATGCTTCTATTCCCATTCCCCACTTTCCGGATTCTTCATCAAAAGATAACTGTCCGTCCTGCTGGTATAATATACTCCAAATAGATCCTGTGATACTTCCATTTTCCTTACGCCTATATAAAGTAGTGTAACATCCTTCCGGTTTATATCGGTCTTTAGCACTTTCAAACAGAATGTATAAATCATTCCATTTCATATCATTCTCTGTCAGTCTTATTTTTTCATATGCCTTTTCTTTTTCCTCTCGTTCCTTCTTCTCTCGCTCAATTATCTTTTCTGTTCCGGCATACACAATCCGAATCACCTTTTCTTCTGGAACTTCTAAAAGCGGCCATATAACCTTATTTACCGTAGGCATCATATGATAGTGTTTCTCTATGCTTTCCATGGCAGAAATCACTTTATCATATAAATCATTTCGAATATAAAGATGCACACCGATTCCCCAATAGTATTCTTTAAATCGTGATTCATCCCGAAACGGAACTATTTCATCAAGTTTAAACCAGTCATACTCAACCAAACCTCGTTGATCTGCTAAGTATTCTTCTCCGTCTTCTGTATACATAAGCAAGGTACCTGGCCCGCCTAACCCAGATGGATAAGAATATGCAAAACAAACTACACGATTAAATAATTTTTCGTTAAGATTTTCAAATTGAAACATTGTCATGTTCACCTCACAAATACTTATATTTCAGAACTACTTTTTACAATGAAATCCGCCCATCGTATAAAATCTCCATAGGATTCTATTCTTTTCTTACTGAATAATTATTTGACGCATACTTCAGCTTTTCATTTCTCCTCCAAAAGGCTTTCCGGCTCTGCTTTGATTCTCTGCCATATTATTTTTTCCTCCGGCGTCAGCTGTTCGTTTATAACAATTGGTAAAGGAAGCTCTGTATGTACTTTCCAAAACAATGTATCCTTTAGAGAACAATTCCCACAGGTTCTTGGCCCCAATAGCCCAAATCCTCCAAAATGTGGCGGGTAGTCCCATCCCGCATCCAAAGCCTCCTTTGCAGTAATGAACTCTTTTTTTCCACACACTTCACAATAATGCCAAAATGGTCTGGTGTTCATGCTCTCTATGAGCTGACGGTGTTTATGCTCTCTTTCATCTTCCCTACGAATCCGTGTATCTTCTTCCGTCAATTCCTGTCTTGCCTGTTTCACAATTTCTGGCTTTATATCATCCATCCGAAGTATGATTTCATCATCGACCACCTCAAAGATTGCGTCAAATCCCTCCGCTGGATTCGGAAATTCCATCTGATTCTTTTGATTTTCATATACTTCTATGTTTTTTATATCCTCTCGTTTCTTGCTGTTCTCAATCCAACGTTCATTACTCGGATGCATCACATACACTTCTATTTTTACATCCATTTCGTTGCGTATTTCGTCAATATAAGCTATCCGCCGCTTTGCTTTAAAGAAGGTCTGTTCAGCTATTACATTATTGCCTTGCTTCAGTTCATTTATAATGTCATGAAGATGCTTCTCATTCGCTTTTTTAAGACAACGAAACTGTTCTTCAAATGTAATCAGCTCCTTGTTACCATGTTCATCGTAAACCTTTTGCTGATAATCATAAACATCAAGAACAACAGCCTTTTCGTTAGCCAAGTGATGTTCTATAAAATAAGTTTTCCCCGCTGCATTTGCACCAATCACAAAGGTTAATTTCTGCATATTACTCCCCTCACATTTTCTATATCTGTCCTCCCTGTATCCGACAAAACAATCACCATTCTCTTATTCATGCAAGAATCATAACCTCTTTTTTCCAGAGCCTTTATAATATCCTTATCGTTTTCGTCAAAATTGTCCTCCATACCTATACCGAAAACAAATTTATCATTATACTCATCAGGAATATCTCTTTTCCATTCATATAACTTGTACGACCAGTCCTCTCTGTTAACAACAGCAAAATTACGACCTATCTGTAAGTACGGTTTGATATCTTTGAACAAAAGAAGTCCCTCTGCTTTTCTTTTTATATCACGTGGTATTTTATGAAGAACAATCTCAATTGCAGGCTCAAAAGTGCACTCCTTTATTTTTATTGAACTACTCGTGTCATCCAAATTCTGGGGAGAAGTGTATATATCCTTAGAAAATTCGACATCGACCATTCCTATTCCATACACATATAAATCCTTATATTTTTCAGCCGGAATATCCGAAATCATCAAATAGTCGTGATAATATCCATCCTCAAAACATATTGATAACCTAACGTTTCTTGCCAAATATTGCCTGATTTCCTTGAACTGAATTGCCATAATCATCATCTTCTTTATTCTTTATCTCTACTCTATTTTTGCACAATTCAGCAACGGTCATAGGTCTGCGATGTGCTTGTACAAATGCCGCTGCTCGTTTTATTCCTTTCACCATTTGAACTTCCTGATCTGAGTATTCACCATAATCTGTCATGATGTCTACATGTTCCGGATCTTTCAAAATCTCAACCAACACGCTTTCGAATTCATGAACATGATCCCTCTCACCGTTATGCATAAAATGATAGATTAAACCTGTTCCTGAGAACTCGGATGCAATATAATTAATATCTCCACTTTCAAATCCGTATCCTGTCTGCACACACCAAATACTGGAAGCATCATCTTGAACCGGAACATATTCCCCAAGATATTTCTGTTCTAACAAGTCATCTGAACCGCCTGCATATTCAGGTTGATTATCTGCATCCATCCTAATATTCTTTTTACTGTAAAGATTCGTTAGATAGTTGAGATACGCCATTCTTTCATCTTTTTCATTCAACGTCATACGCTCAATATATATTGGATTGATGTGTTCATGTTCAAACTCTCCTTGATAAGCTACTCCGTCAAATTTAATATCTACACAAATCTGAACATCTGAATAATCCCCTCTTAGATTTTTATATAACTCATAATCCTTATCAAAATAGCTGAGGATGATTCCTACTCTCTCGCAAAACTCTGTTGTATTCCAGCCACCATAGAGACTTCTTACAATGTCACCATGCCTGAAATTATGTGGAATAAATACAAAATCAGAAAGTGACTCATTATAAGGCAATGCTCCTAATGCAGTATTACACTTTCTGTAATACTTCTTATCCTTTTTTATCTGAACTAATGCCTTTGATATTCTGTCTTTCAATGTGTCATTAGATATTTTTTCCTTAAAACTATTTAACCACTCTACTTTTTTCTCGTAGGAAATCATAATGTGATTTGCAACAATCGTAGCTTTTTCCAAGTCCGTAAATTCATAATGAATGCTATGCAAATAAGCTCTTGTATCTTTTGATGGAATAAATTCATCAATAAAATTCTTTTCCATTTTGCCCTCCAAATAAATGCGACGCCAATCTTTTGGGATATACAATTGAACCCTCAAATATGCCCTCGGTCACCCGAAGACCTTGAAGATACCTTTACAGCTACAACTGTCAGCACAGAACATCTTGTCGAAGTATCCCTCTCGTTTTACCCGTCGGCAAAATTTACCCGTCAGCAAAACTCATATTCCATGGACCCTACATATAAATTTCTTCACTGTAGGCAGAAATCCTTACTGATGTAGACCTGTCTAGCTTTCACCAGCCACAAGACCTCACTGTTAAATAAGCTTGCCTTTAGCTACTTGCTTGTGATTTGATTCCATATATGCTTTTCACATATATCCGGGCGTTCATGCAACAGTGCCCATGCGGTTTGATGCGTTATCGGTTTCGGTTGTGTATCATCACCTTTCGGGTGAGTCTTCTTGAAATAACCTCTGTTTTTGTTCATTTGTTCCTCTTTCGACCATGCACCCAATCCTCACTGGTAATGAAGTTATGATGGGTGTGGCATATTTGAAGGTTCAATATAAATATTTCTCAAAATCCTCCTACATCCAGCAGTTAATTTTTTTTAAATTCTTTCATCTATGTCCTCACTTTCTTCTATAGCATTTTTGCCAAAGCTCCGGATTATCTTTGAGATTGAGCCAAGACTCTTCTCTCCATATAGGTTCTCCCCAAAACCGATAATCACATATATCCCAGGATTCATTTAATTTGCGGTAATAATTAGATTTTCCGATTTGAATATCATCTGGGCTTACCTTTGCCTTTCGTCTGATTCTTCTGTTTGCATATTTCTTTCCCATGTTTCCGGCTTTGGTGATTTTATAAACCGGCGTATGTTTATAACTGCGGCTCATAACACTTCTTCTCCAAGTTCTGTATTCTTTTAAGCGCTTATAACAAAACCAATTTTCTTCATTTCCGTTTTTGCCATTGATGGTATCTTAGGTATATCACATTCCTCAAGTGTTGTAATTAAACTTATAGTTAAATCCGTTTCGTTTAACCGCGATACTCTCTCTACTAGATTTATCTTTCTTCCTTATACTACTATCCTAGCACAAGAGCACGGGGATATTGCCCCGTGCTCTTATACTGAATATATTTTATCTAAGCTCTCGATTTCATTTCTAATTCTGTCTCGGATAGTTTCTGTCTCAACTTCTATGTCTCTTATATTTTCAATTGCCCATTTTACAATAAAATATGGACTTTTTATAACTAATATACGATCATAGGTTTCTTCCTCATTCAACATATAAAAATCATCTCCAAAAGTTCGATAAATCAAATTATAAGCTGTATTATTTTCTGATCCATCCTCATTTTTCTTATGAACTCTAATTACTATTTTTTCTGCTTCATCATAAAAAACCTGCTGATGTTCTACAATATATTTATATTTTTCTTCTTTGGTCATCTCTTTTCCATCAAAAGCTTCGCTTATATCTCTTGCATCTTCTTCCAGAACATTTATTTTTCTCATCATGTCGATAGGATAAAATCCAAGATTTTTCTTATGTCCATTGACAGCATCCTTACTCTTTGAATCCTGTAAACCTATTAACCAGTACATTCCCGCCATTTCTGTAACAAAATATGGTGAAACTACATATTCCCTGCCATCATGTATAACTTCAAATTTCCCTTTTGAATTATACTTATAGAGCTTAAAGGAAATCTTTTTTCTCTGTTTCTTTTCTAATACGTTATAGATATTACTTAACAAAATCCAAATATCTGGGATTTCCCGGTTTCCGGCTTTATATCTTCGCTGTCCTTCAAATAAAATGGATTTTTTCACACCATTTTTTTCAGTCAAATCATATAATGGATTACTTTTTATAACATTCTGTGCATATGAAGCACTTTCCATTATTTTAGATCCTGCACAATCACAAATAGCCTGAACTAAATTTTTCTTATCGTCAAGCGATAAATTATTCATTTCCATGATTTTCTGAATCAGTATCAACGCATATTCGGTATCTAATTTCTGTTCATACCAAATTGTCACGTCATCATCCTCTTTTTTATAACGTTCCCTTTTCCCAGTATTTTCTGAGAATTTTGTATTCATCTCAATTAGTCCGTTCGCATGTAACCCTACTATATTTTTTCTTATTGTATCTAATTTGCCCCTCTTTTTATTATCATCTAATTCTTGTCCATAAAATAGGTGCTCATATATTTGATGAATATTTACCGGATAATCCATGTTACTGTAATCCATCAGGTACTTAAGTATTGCTCTGCTATAATCAGTCTGCATTTTATGTTCCTCCTCGTAAACTTACGCAACTATCTGCTTTTTACATTTTTTCTTTCAAAATATCAACTATCTTATTCGTACGATACACAATCACTTCTTTTGATTTATCAAGATAATCATTCATAATTTCCAAATACTCTTGATCCTGGTAATATTTTTCATCTTTCCGATTTTCATACTCTGCTGTAATTAACAAGCGTCTCTCTAACGGAGTATTAAAAAGCAATTTCGGTTTATCATTTTCAAAATAATGATTTAAGAAAAATATTTCTTTCCACTGACTGATCTCCAGGAAGAAAGGATTATATTCTGGGTTCTGCTGAAGCTGCATTTCAAACATATTCATCTTAATATCTCCATTTTTCACCTTGTTCTGATACTTTTCCACAGAAACCAAAAACCAGTCAAAATAGTCTCGCATGCCTTCGCAATAATCTGTATTATAATAACAACCCCTGGCTCCATTAATCCCGTATTGAACGCTACTTCTATTGGGAATTACTATAAAGTTACCTATTTGATGGTATAATCTTGAGAATTCTTTTATCTTGTTCCAAAGAATTATGTCTTTATCCGCTCCAAAAAATTTGGCACGATATCCAAATTCATTTTCCTTGCTTTCCTTACCAAATAAGGAGCCAAACGAATTTATTGTATCTCCACGGAAAGCATATGTTCCTTTTAAATCCCATGCTCCCATTTTCTCAAAGATCAAGTCATAAATGTCTCCCCATAAAATGATATAAATTGCTTGTACGATCAGGTACATATCTGGATCACCTATATTTCCAATGAACTTTGTAAGATTATCAAAACAAAATGTCCGCATTGCATCAATATCACCGTCTAATTCCTCGTCTACAAAACCTTTTAAAATCTTTAGTGCTTTTTTATAATCCCTTGTATTTTCATATTGATTTCTATTCATACTTCTTTGCTCTCCTTCTACTTACTCATGAATTCATGGTCTGTTGCAACCTTAATTACAAAATCATATTCCCACTCACCGCAAATATAAAATATAAGCGGTACACATACATCAGCTATTTGCTGAACACTAAAATTCAAGATATGGTTCATCGACTCTTGGAAATACATTTCCAAAAGTTCATATCTGATATGGCATCCATTAAATATATCTCCGTTATCTTCATCCAATATATATACATGGTTATAGAGCTTATCACAATCATACTTCACATGCCTATTCAAATAATTAATTAGTCTTGCAACTCTTATTGCTTCCTCTTCATTGTGTACAACAGGCTGACAATAGTACGACTGGCAATACAAATGCTCCTCTCTAAAACGAATACAGGTTTCTATGTGACCGCCTATAACTTCCGGAATACTGGCACATAAATATATCGTATCTAATGAATTCACATCTATAAGCTTTAATTCTTCATTAACAAACTTATATTCAATAGCATTTTTCTTGAAATAATCAAATACTTTCTTCTTTGCCTGTGACTTATTCATTTCATCACGCTCCTATAAATCCTTTCTTTTCCCTTATTCAAGTTTTATTTAATATACCGTATCATAAAAGGCCGGGGATTTGTCCCCGACCTCTTTTTTCTGACCATATTAATCTACTAAAGTTTTGTGATACCGTTTTATTTCTTTTGGATTTCTCAAATATACCTCGCTTTCTTTTTACAGAATTTTGATTTAGTCAGTGTACTATTACTCCATATCCATCAGTTCTTCTTCGAGCTCTTCCTCGGACAGGTTGCTGTACATATCTTCAACAATATCCCAATACATGTCCCAATCATTTTCATAATACTCCATAATAAATTTCTCCTTTCCTTTACCCCCTTCTCTTACTACCAAAAGTCCAACTGTACGTTTTGCCGGAAGCTTTTTATATAAACAGACAAAAAAATGACTAGATTCATTTCTAGCCATTTTTACGGGGGCTATATTTAATAGCGTTTGTTATATTATTCATTTTTACAGGGTTTATATTTAATAGTATTTTATATGCACTTTAAACTTCCTTGCCCATGCCCCATATCCTTTATGATCCAATATTTAGATTTATCATAATCCTTTATCTGTTCCTCATCAATAATGCGAAATTCGAAATATTCCAGGAACTCCTGATTTATAGCCATTTTGACAAATTGCCATCCTTTCTCTTGACTATAAACTTCCATAATTGGTTTTTCGTCTGGATTTCCCCACACGCATTCAGGAAAATACCAGTTTTTTCGTTCTCTTTTGTAATCATCAAGACCATACCATCCCAAAAGTTTATCTCCATACAATAGTATAAATTTTTGTTCTTTCGGATGATATTCTCTGCTAAGAAGATACATTGCAATATTCTTCAACAATTTTTCCCTTGTTTTTTCCTGGAGCGAATGTATTTTTCCATCTTTCCCTTGTTTCATGCTGTATAAATAAGTAAATCGCTCTTTTTCTTTTTTTGCCGGAGTAGCAGACCTGTCTTTTCGCAATACCATGTAACGTTCACGCAATGGTCCACGGTTTATAGCATTCGCTATTACAGAGTCTAATGTTATATGGTCTTCTGCATAATCTTTCTCCATCAGACCATCTCCCCATTTTTTTTCAATTGTATTCCACATTTTCTCTTTTTTTGTCTTCTTGGCGCAATGAAACATCCAATATTTCTTTAGCCATCCGTCCGCTTCTGGATATTTTTCAAACCAATTTGAAATACTCTGCCTGTTAATCTGTAAACCAGGTTCATCAAACTCAAATCCACACCAGCGTTGTAAAATAACTCGTGCATCGTTTAGCAGTTCATTATTGACCATGCCGTCAGAATTATATATTTCATTCTGATGACACTTAGAAAAAATGTAGCCTCTGGCAATTACAATAAGAATCCTTTCAATTCCAAACAGATTGCCATCTTCACTGAAATTGTTTGTTAATAACTTCGGCTGGATTCTTGGTTTTTCTGATTCCGGAGACTTTACATATGCTTCAAATTCTAACATTTCATTTAACATATATCGCCACCTGCCTTTATATAAGGATCAATATCTTTCCATTCAAATGCATCCCAGAAAAACCTTCTGGCTTTGTCCGAATTTTTTGTACTTTCATATAATGCAGGCACTTGATATACAGAATCTAAATCTGAATTCTTTATGATTTTTTTAAGTTTATTCATGCATATTCCATAAATCTTATCCTCTACATTTGTTATATTATTTTCGTAAAATTCCCGAACCAGCTGTTCTAAACTTGTATCAAGTTCTTCACAGGGAATTGATATCTTTTCTTTTTTTTTCAAATCTCTGCTTTTTATACGGTCAAATGTTTGAGATTTTGGTCCTTCAATCAGAGTAAGTATTAACCACAGTGTCTTATATCCCTGCTGATAAAAATGATATAACACTTCCCGTTCCTCTTCGTCAAGGCTGCTTTCATTAAATCCATTTCCGATAATCTGTTCTAATGCTTTTCCCCTGTTGTCATACGGCTGTAACAGCCACTGCACTTCATTCATACGATCTTTCATATCTTTTATCGTATTATTCTCATCCACATACGGCCTGATTTTTCTTTTGATATTAGGGACTATCGTTCTTTCAATATGAATTGCATTTTTCTCATCATATATTTGGAACAAATTTGTCTGAAGATTCTCTGGTGCATAGAACTTATCTTTCTTTTCATTTTTTAATAAGATTAAAAATGTTTGCACATAAAAGAAATAATACTCCAGCACCATCTTGCATTGCTTTTTAAACTTCTCAATTTTTTTCTTATCTTCCGATGATATCTTCCTCGGATAAGCAAAATAACTAGAGGTATCTTTTATCTTTTCTTTCGATGACTGATATTTCTTTAGCTCGTTTTCAAAATAGACTGGTAATTCATTAATGTATGTACCTTTAGCTGGAATCTGGAATTTTGCTTTCTTCTTACAGCCCTTAGCTGAAATGCAAAGACTCTCTTTATCTCGTTCAACTGATAATTTTCTAAAATCGTAATTTTCTTCTCCTCGTAACTTCTCAAAATCTTTCAGAAAAGCAAGATATGGGCTCTTTTCGATTTCTGTTTTCAATATAATATCCAAATTCGGATGCTGGCCATTCTTAGCTGCATCAATTTCTAATCCGGTCAATAACGTACATTTTTCACAAGATGGCTCTTTTGATTCAAACACAATTTCAGCTTGTTTATTGTTGATATACTCATCACTTTCTTCTTTTAAATTTCTTCCATACTCAACCTGTCCGATAGAAATGGCAGCATTTGATATCTGACCTATTCTATTAGAAAATGTATTTTCAATATGTCTGAATGGAACATACTTTTCCGGTACAATCTCTGGACTCTCCGAAGCCGGAATCTTAACAACCGAAATATTCCTTTCCCAATATTCTATTATTTTTCCATCTATTTTTCTCACGCCTTTTTCTTTTTGATACCCTCCAGACGCAACCGCATTCACAACATCCTGGTTAAACACTACACAAACTAAATCGCCATCAAAGTCAGCCCCGCCTAAGCACAAAGGCGCAACTGAACCTCTTGGTACCATTACAATACCAGTCAATTTACCAAAATATTTATTGTATAATGCCAAATGTTCCTTAAATATCTCATACTCTCCCCATCCTATATATGTTTCCGCATCTGTGTCTATAAAACGCTGCATAATAATTTGCTCATTCCTTGACAGATGCGGACTCCTGAAAAACGCATAATATGAGTTATAATTCAGATGAAGTTCTTTATCTAATTCCCGGTAATCCTCCATCGGTAAATAAAAGCGCCCATACAAATATCGTGGATAAAAACCCAAAATATCTTTCTTCTTTTCCAACAGACTTACAAGTAATGGCAACAAATCTCTGCATAAATATCTCGTCTGCCCTTCCACAAGTATTTTCCCTTTTGCTAATTTCGTCAGAAGACCTTTCTGTGTATTTTGTAACTGTTTTGTTATATACACATCCGTTTTCAGTTTCTGATTCTTAAACACCGCTTTCTTCCAATTAGGAATATCACTTGTCAAACCGATCTTATCTCTTTTGCTATAGTCGTTGCTAACATTATTATCGTTATTATTTCCCCATTCTTTAAGGAAATCTATTGGATTCTCTATATAATTACAATGATGGTTGATTACGTTTGAAAACTGTTCTTTCGAAAAATCCAATGTATTAATCATCTGATAACTTAAATGAGTAAATTTTGAATGTCCATACGGCAAATTTGTTCCTGATATATACAACGCATGCTCATACTTATTCATCGCATCACAATAAAACTCCATCGGATGTCCGTACTTATTGTCTTCTAAATTAGATAAATACTTTATTAGCCATTTCATCCCTTTAAACATGCTTTCCGTAATAAAAATGTGTGCCTTACTCAAATCACGCTTCTTACCAAAAACATCCTTATACCAATTCTCTTCACCATCCTTATGAATATTATATTCTTCTAGAAATTGATGGACATCGACCTCATGAAGCATTCCCTTCATAAACGGAAGTCTTATTTGAAAAGACGTTGCGCCCGTAGTTCCCAATGCCTCATTAATATAGGAAGCATATTCTGGAGAAATGAATCCTGCTCCGTCAAATGGAATATCTACTTCCAACAGTTCTTCCCTCTTGGTCTTCAAGAAAGTGCAATTTATCTTCTCTTTTGAGCCATCTTCTTCTACGTCCAATTTCGCTGTTGCAATCGTAATACCTTTGTCGTAGTAATAACCCGTTATCGGTTTTGAAGGATTCTTTTCATCCTTTCGCACATCATGTAAAACAACAATTGTATCCGCATCGATAATTAATTTCTTATGATTGATCCTTTTAGATGATGACAAATATAATCCCCTGTATGAATAATATTTACTTTCCTTCACCGGAATCTTTGAAAAGTCCATACCTAAATTCAGACGTGTATTCAACCCCGCATAATAATTTTCATCAATAAAAGAAATACGACTATGTCTGCTCATATTTCCACTCTTATCAAATGCAATCATGTGAACTGGTTTTTCATGATTTTTAAAATAGATATCAAATCCGTTCTCCACAATATCTTTCGCATTTTCCAGATAATCTTCATGTCGCTCTTTTTGTCCCGGAAATGATGAAATTTCATCTAATGGAAGAAATATATCTCCAAAATCAACGATTACAAATTTATCAAATAACGTTGTATTTGTAATTTTAAATGGTTCGTCATTCGTCTGAGGATTCCATGATTTTTCAATTTCCTTGAAAAATTGATGAAAGAGCGGGCAGTCTTCCATTTCATTTTCCTGTTGAACAACTAATTTATATAATGCACGATTCGTATATTTCAGCGTAAAACATTTCTGATCTTCCGCTATTTCTTTCGGAAAATATTTAAAAAATGCCTTAGCGTCAACAGTGATTATTTTCTGCTTAATCTCTGACATGATTTACTCCTGTATGCTCATCTGGGCGCTTGGGATTTCAACTACTGGATCCTTATGCCAGTCAATAGAAGTAAGACCAGCTATTAATCGATCCCATTCTGCGGAAGCTTCTAAAAGTAATTGTGGACTTGGTGTAGTATTTTCTTTATACTCAGCATACATAGGTTGCAAATCAGCTATCTTTTTCACGTCTATCTTTTTTTCGTTCAAAACTAAATAATAAAATTCTAAGCCATTAGTGTATAGAACTTTTTTAAACTTTTCAAGGTGACTTAAAATTTGTTTTACATCATCATGCGGTAATTCTGTCTCTTCTAATTCAGTCTTAAAACTCCAATCTCCTTCTGTTATTTTTTTATACTTTAAACAGTCTAATTTTTCTTTTTCATTAATCAATATGCTTTCTATTTTTTTTATTTCTTCTTTTTCATTCACATTCTTATTTTTTTTCAATTCCACACAATATGAACGTGTGTTTTCTTGATGTGTACGGAAATATGCATCTTTTAATATATCTTTATTGCTAATTCCAACTGCTTTCATTTCACTATTAATAGCGTTCTTTATTAATTCATCAACAATCTTCGCTTCATTCTTATTGTTTTCTTTAGTTATTTTCTCAATTCTCCATTCAATATTATAATTATTTACTTTACTCATCGTATTATTGATATCCTTTATATTAAAATAAAATTCTATATTAACTTTATTAGGAGATAAAAAACTGGACACTTCATATTGTTTTTCTACCAAATTTATTTTTTTATCATTCTTTTTTATCTCTGAACATCCTAATATATGATATTTATCACATTTTCTTTCAAAGAAAACATGATCAGGGAAACCATTTTTTGAACGCAACTTTTTCTTTATTTCATTACCTTCCGCACGCACCCCATTATGGACATCTCTTATAGATACTCCTTGATACCATTCCTTAAGTATCTCTTTTTTTCTGCACTCTGCCATCTGTAACAGCATATAAACCCATGAATATAACTCCTCTTCCTGCCCATACTGTGCATCCATCAACTTTAATTCATTAAAATATTCCTGTACTCCAAATTCTATTTTCATCACTAATTCTCCTCGTATAATTGCTATTATTGACTTCCAATTTCTTTTTCTCTTATTATATCAATCTTTCACCCTCTATACATCATTTTTTTCAAATTCTATAATCAATCTAAAACGAATTGCCTATTTATCCGTGCCAAATAATAAATGCTCCATCTTGCTGCAAAGTTCTTCCTTTCCAAGAAACGCTGTCATGGACTCTTTCCGAACAGCCAACAATTTGTCCCCCATAAAATCCCAAATATCAAGTTCTGTTTTCTCTTCATCTTCCGGAAGCTTATTATACATTTTAGTCCTTTCATATAACGCCAACAAATCCCAAAGCATCCCATAAATTTTTTTAAATTGATGTTCTCGTTTCGTTTGTAATCATGTGTGCCTCCCTGTTTTGAATCTTTATCACTGTTTGTATATCTGGATTATAAAAAAATTTAAACAAACTTTGACCAAATCTTCTCATTTTCTGTATTATATAATAAAAAACGCCACATAATATGACGTTTTTTATTTCACTCATCAAACACCCTAGTAAAACTCCTGTTCCTTGTGTGCATTATTTGAAATCTCGGCTGTATTGCGTAAATCCTTAATAGGCATAATAATTGGCATGATAATCCACTCCCCCGCTACTCCACAATTACGGTAGCCTTAACACATAAACTCCACTGATTTTCCATATAAAATCTACGTCTACTTTATTAGTTCTCGCAAAAACAATTGATTCAACTCACTCCAATCTGGTGTATGACTATCATCCAGTAATCACACTGCACTTTTGATACTCGGAATACTTTCATCAAGATATTCATTTATTTCTGAAATTCTTTTAATCAACTTTACTTCTGGTGAGTTCATTTTTAATTCCAGCAATTGATTCACTACATCGATTAATTCTACTGGCAACTCTGCTTTTAGCAATTCTGAAAACAACATTGGTGGAGGCGTACCCCGATCTAAAATCCATTGGCATGCCAGTACCGGGCGCAAAACGTAGAAATATTTTTTTGCTCTAACGAGATCACCTTTCAAATATTCCCGATAGTTTCCTTCAGCCATACTAACATAATGATGCAACGTCTTCTTTGATGAAAAATAATGCATCATCAAATCACGAAACTTGTCGGCAAATTCTGTTTTCTGATAAACAATTGGCGAAGAAAACCACTCAAATAATGTTGGATTTGACTTATGCAATAATCTCAATGTCTTTTGCAAATCCCATCCGTTGATATCCAAAACATCATCGATTGGTAGTTCAATCACATCTCTAATTGCATCCAGTCGCAGATAATCCTCTAGCCTTCTGATATAAATAAACCGCACATCATAGTCACTGTCTGGAGATGCAAATCCCCAAGCGCGGCTTCCCGATTCAACAGCCAAAAGTATTTTTATATTTTCCGCTTCTTCAATTCTCCGAAGCTGCTCCTGTATCTTTTCTTTCATTTGTGTCACCTCTCTTTTTCCAAGGCACCTCACTATCAGAGGCTTTGAAATTATATACTGGTTTCATAATATCGATAATCTCTACAGAATCTCTGATCACATCAATGATATCCGCAAGCGATTTATATACCATTGGTGCCTCATCTAATGTATCCGCATTCACCGAAGTAGAATAAATACCTTGCATGGATGCTTTGTATTCCTCTAAATCAATGGACTGTTTTGCTTTTGTTCTGGACATGATTCTACCAGCTCCATGTGGTGCTGAATTATTCCATTCCACATTTCCTTTGCCAACAGCAAGAATAGAACCATCTCTCATATTAATCGGAATCAATACTTTTTCACCAGAATGTGCGGCAATGGCACCCTTTCTAAGAATCATCTCATTGACATCTATATAATTATGAATGGTATGAAAAGCTTCTGTTCGCGTCATTTTGGTTCTTTCAATAATAATTTCCGCCATGCGCTCTCTACTCCTTCTTGCAAAGCGTTGGCAAATTTCAACATCATACAGATAATCATCCATAAATGACCCGTAAAGCCAGCAGATATCGTTGGGAGCATCCAACTCCTGGATTTCATAATTCTTTTTTAAGTGCTTCAATGCCTCCTGGATTTCTGCCCTTCTCCCCTGCTCTTTGTAAGTACGAATAATCTCATCTCGTTTTTTAAAATACTCTTCTTTTCCCGTATGTAAATCAATCGCCAGCTGTTGGTAAATCTCAGCTACCTGTTTTCCTAAATTCCTGCTTCCTGAATGAATGACCAGATAATATGTACCATCCTTTGCCCGATCAACCTCGATAAAGTGGTTTCCTCCTCCCAGTGTTCCAAGTGATCTTTCCAATCTCTTTGCATCTTTCAAAGATCGATAACACTTAAGCTGCGTTAAATCGAAACGCTCCATTCTTCCTTCCCATACATTCATTCCCGAAGGGATATAATGACATGCTTCATCTATTTTTTCAAAATCTATTACCTGATCCTGCAGCTTTACAGTATACATTCCACAGCCTATATCGACTCCTACAATATTAGGGCAAATCTTATCTGTGATTGTCATGGTCGTCCCAATTGTACAACCTTTTCCGGCATGGACATCCGGCATAATCCGCACCTTACTTCCCCTTGTCAGATCATAATCACACATTCTTCTAATCTGCTCGATTGCTTCATCTTCAATCACCTTTGCATAGCAAATCGCTGTTGTAACTTTTCCCTTTATTTCAAACATATCATTCACATCCTTTCTCATAATCCAAGTTTATCTCTTCTGATTCTTTTTATCATGGAAAAAAAGTTGCGAACTTTTACAGCCCACAACTTTTTTGATCTGACAATCTGTCCTTTATTAAATTAATAAATGCCACAGGCTTTACAACATGAAGCATTGGTCCAAACGAAAGAACACGAATTAAAATCTCTGTTTCGTCCTCTTTGTCATAGTACAACGTAACCTGATACTTTCGCTCATCTATTTTCTCGACTTGTTTTTCTAAATGTGCGAAGTGCATCAGAACACGTTCCAACGCATTACGCTCATCAATCAGTTCAAATATCACTTTACGTGGTCGCGGCTGATTGCTTTTCCCAACTTTTCCACCTTGTTGATTCTCATACTTTTCACAAGAACTAATTCTGCCAAGATTGATCGTATTTCCCAGTTTGCTTCCTGTTCCAATTAACCGGAATTTATCGTCTTTCTCGGAATATTCTAGATATTCTGGAATCGTTCTGGTTGTTATTTGTTTTCCATGACAATTTATAATACTGATTTGTATCTGGTACCTATGCTTGATCGCATCCAATATCAACCGAAAGTTCCGAATATATTCTGGATTCTCATACGGATCGCCATCTGAATACTTGTCAAATACATAAATATCTTCTGGAAGAAATAATGGTTCAACATCGGAGAATACGACTGGCTGATCCGTAAACAAACCTATTCTCGGATCTAATGCAATTGCATTAATCCAGCGTTTCTGCAAAATTGTGAGTGGCATCGTTGGCTTCTTTCTGAGAGTGGTTGTTCCATCTTCTTTCAATAATTGCCAATGTGCCATTCCCAAAGACTCCGGAATATTCAATGTGCTTTCTTCAAATGCATAATCCTGAATGATTGCGTTGATTTCTCCAGTCGTAAGCGGATGCTCTACCGCTTCTGCCAAGATTTTTGCAACAGTTTGGAAATATGTACTGTAAATTTCATGAAACAGCATAATCATTCCTCCCCTTTCAATCCATACATTTCATACATCGCCTGCAAGTCTTCTTTAAACCGTTTTTCCAAAGCCTTATTGGAAATTGAAATATCTGTAATTCGACAAATAAATGTACGTATCCATGGAATCAATTCGCTTGCATCATAAACATCAGCAGAAAATCGACATGTATGCTCATCCATGTACTCCAACCGACCGATTCGTTTCTCCCTCTCTAATCGCTTTGGTATATGCTGTTCTCCATCATCATATTGAACTGTAAATTCAATGTGTTCCATCCGATTTCCAGATCGACTGTCTGTAGCAACTCCCCACATATGTTGCTGCATTTCACTCAGTTTATCTCTTAATTCATCAAACCTATCTGCAATCTCTCCAATTTTAACAGTGACAATATTATCAAGACGATACGCTGTTATTCGTTTAAAATATGGGGTATAGGCCATCATATACTGTCTCCCACTCTGTACACTGATCATCACTCGAAGCGGAACAACATTCGTTTCCGTAATGCGATCTTTTTTACGATTAATCATCTCAACTGTTATATTTCTTTTTTCATGAATTGCTTTCAGTATCATGTACAAAGCCTCACTGTCCATTGCACTGGTTATGTAATGATGTTTGAATACAAAATGATCAGCAATATTATTTGTTTTATCTTCCAAAAATGATCCTATCACACCACATGGTGCGGTTTCTGAAAAAAAATCCAAAACATCTCTACTTGGCATTTCAAACTCTTCTGTACGACTGTATAGCATCGTCTTTCCACTCTTCCGTCTTACCAACAAGCCTTCTTTTACATATTCGTTGAGTTTTTTTCTGATCGTAGAGATGTCAAATACTCTTGCATGCTCAAACCCTGCCAGATATTCGTCCACCTGATATGCGACATCCCCAAGTGACAGTTCTTGTCCATTAGAAAGCATATCCATAACAATAAAATGAAGGGTAATATCTCCATCTGTAAAGCTCTTTGTCTTCCATGCCTTATAAAGTGGATTGTGTTTGGTTGCTCTGCTATCAATTGACAAAAATACATTCTTACCATCAGCGGTCCGATGAAACTTCATATAGTTACCAAGCCAGCTCTCTATCCGACGTTTCTCGTCATCATAAGATCTGGCACTTTTTTTCGTATAATCATCCCGGCTCTTGAAACCGTAGACATAAAAATCCCGCATGTAATCACGTATCTTGTTAAAATTTTTGATTAATTCGCTGTATGCCATGGTTTCGCCTCCTAACTTTTCCCAGATTGTATTGATTCAAAATACTTTTTTTATGATAAGTTATTTTCATCAAACACTCCGGTAAAGATCCAGTTCTCACCTTGATCTTCAGATGTGAATACAAGCCCTTCTGTCTCGCCACTCTGCGTCATCACATGAATCGTGTAATTCTCTCCATCCTGCTGTGGCATTTCCAGATACTGATAATCTTCAAGCGTGAAGCCATATTCCTGCATATGCGGCGGATATTCTGTCACAGTATCCATTGGAAGTTCTATCTCCTTCAGTGTCTTTCCACCGTCTTTTGTAACATAAATAGATGAATGTGTCTGCGATGCCCCACTCAGACCGATGAATCCAAACTGCTCGTCGAAGAATTGTATCCCTTCTCCTACTCCACCATTTCCGTCAAATGGATCTTCATTTACTGTTGTCCAGTTATACCCACCATCTGACGTAGTTTCCAGTTTGTAATAACGTGTTCCAAGAGCCGCATCAACAACTGAAAGTTTCCAACCTTTCTGCTCGTTTAAGAAGAATCGGACAACACCACTTCCGTCCGTATCAACCGTCCAGGTATTATTTTCCTTCTCCTGTTCTTTTGCCTGCGAATCTTTCTCTGCCTGCTCATTCTGGCTGATCGTATCAGGACTGATATATTCTGGTTCCATCATGTAACGCACCGGAGTCACAGATTCATCCTGCGGAAGATACAGAGACACTTCATATCCAAGTGCTTCTCCACCGCGGTCGAGAGCTGTAAAATCAGTCATACCGCTGACCTCTCCGTCACCATCCACATCTCCCGGAAGATAAACAAGACCTTCCGAAGAAGCGAAGGAGCGTTTTCCATAATACAGAATCTCATATTCCGGCGGATTATCTGAAAATGCGTAATTCAGATTCCATTGTGTTACCTGCATCTTACAATCTGATTTTTCCAGGATGGTAAACATAGGATCTAATTTCTTGTCATCATCATAATCTGCATTTGCGTAACCTGCGATCTGCACAACAATCTTATCACTTTTATCGATATCATAATCAATCAGATAGGTCTTGTCTTTTCCCTTTTCATTCTGTCCATAGAGATAGGTTGACACACGGGTTATCGTTCCGTCTTTATCAAAAGACATCTCAAAACTGTCTGTAATATACAACTCGTCCGGAAGTTTCAGTTTCTTATTGATATCTTTTATCAATCCTTCTGCGCCATCACGGAAGAAGTTGTTATGTTCATACTCTATTTTCTTTGTCTTAAACAGGCTGTCTACCTTCCAGGACAATGCGCCATTATAAGGAATCGCAGTATATACGATATAAGAAATACATCCAACCGTAACTACAAGTAGAATCAAAAGTTCTGTACCAAACACTGTTTTCCTGAGTGCGCCTTTCATTTTTAAAGGATTTTCCTTTTCCGCGATCAGGCAGCCGATCCAGATACAAAGACTGAGTACCAGAAGGATACCTGAAGCCAAGAATGCAAACTTCAGCTGTCTGATGCTTCCGTACTTGCAAAGTACACAGGTCACGAGCAAAAACAATATATAATAGATGATACTAAGTTTGCCAAATATAAATTTCAGTTTTTTCATTCAACCACATCCTAATAATACTTCCAGGTCTACTATTTCTAAGTATTCTACTCAAAAAAATTTTATATCGCTCATTTATTTTTACACTTTTTCTTGACCAAAATGTAAAAACTTCATAACTTTTTCTATATTCTCCTTTGTCCAGGCCGTAATCTCGAACACTGCATCCGGTATCTCCTGATCTCCGGAATCCGGATTATGCATCCAGATACATGGCATCTTAGCCGCCTTAGCCGCCTTTCCTCCATTCGTTGAATCTTCGATTACAATACACTCGTCTACCGGTACGCCCAGCTGTTTCGCTGCAAAGAGAAATGTATCCGGTGCCGGCTTTGGATTCTTCACTTCATCTCCACTTGTCACGACATCGAAATAATTCATCAGATCCAGCGTTTCCAGTGTCTCTGTGATTACAGGTTTTGGAGAAGAAGAGGCCACGGCCAGGCGATACCCCGCATCTTTCAGACAGCAAAGCATCTGCCCTACTCCCGGCATCTCAGGAAATCCGTCTCTTGCAATAATTTCATCCTTCTTTTCTTTCATAATCTGATTCATAACTTCAAGACTTTCAAATGTGATTCCATAATTTTCTTTGATCAGATTCATGAAATGGAGTCTTGTAGATCCAATACATGGTTTATATACATCGTAATCTAAGTCAATTCCATATCGTTCTTTAAAAATTTCTACCCAACATTGATAATGAAGCGGTTCTGTATTAATCAAAACCCCATCCATATCAAAAATCACTGCTTTTATCATTCTTGTATCCCAACTTTCTATAAAAGATCAATGTTAATGTGGTCGCTACGATCCAACCAAATGGCCATGCCATCCAGATTCCGGTGCTTCCAAAGCTTTTTGTCAAAACCAACGCAAATCCGATTCTCAAAATAAGATCCGGAACTGTTGCAACTACAAAATAAACCATCGCTCCGGAGCCTCGGATAATTCCATCTGTCATCAGCTTAATTACAATCATAAAATACCACGGCGATACTATTTTCAAAAATGCCATTCCTGCGCTGATAGCCTCTACACTCTCTGCACCTAAGAATAGCCCCATCATCTGACGACTGAAAATGAAATACAGAATAACAAACGGTAATGCCGTAAGCTCTGACAATTTCACTCCGGTACGGAATCCCAATGGAATTCGTTCTTTCTTTCCCGCGCCGATATTCTGTGCCGTATAACTGGATAGACAGGAACCAAGTGTCATAAAGATATTAATGGCAAATGTATTCAGCTTGATCGCTCCCGAATATCCCGCAACAACTGCTGAACCGAATTGATTTACAATTCCCTGCACAAAAAGATTTCCTACACTCAATACGCTCTGCTGAAGAATGCTTGGAATTGCAATCGCCATGATCTGTGCAAATAATTTCTTATCAAACCACGGCTGCTTTTCTTTCCCGGCAAATTTCTGCAATCTTCCGAGAAGTGTTACTAATGCAAGCACGGCTGACACACCTTGTGCGATAAATGTTGCCCAGGCAACACCGCTCACACCCCACTGGAATTTTGCTACGAAGATGTAATCAAGAATAATATTTCCAGCTGAGGAACCAAGCAGAAAATATAACGGTGTCTTAGAATCCCCGAGTGCTGTAAATACTCCGGTACACACATTATAAAGCATCAGGAAGATAATTCCGAAAATGTAAATTTTCAAATATAAAACTCCATCTGCCATAATATTCTGTGGTGTGCGGATCCATCTCATCATCTGATGATTAAAGAAATACCCGAATAATGTCAGCATGATTCCCAACACCATAGAACTAAGAAATGCCGTTGTAACCGCACGTTTCACACCGCCCCGGTCTTCCGCTCCGAACAGTCTTGATACGACTACGGAGGCCCCCAGATTCATTCCCACGGCAAATGCCATGAAAATAATTGTGATCGGATAAGATGCGCCAACTGCTGCCAACGCATTTTCTCCTGCAAATCTTCCCGCAATCATACTGTCTGCGATATTGTAAATCTGCTGGAACATCACGCTGAACAACATTGGCAGAAGGAACCGCCATAATGTCTTATTCGGATGTTCTTTCGTTAAATCTGTAACCATACTTTCCCCTCTCTCATTACAAACTCTACAATCCAATAATTCTATAAATTTCTTTCATATCCAGACTGGAACGAACGATATCTGCAAGCTTATCATACTGTTCTTCCTTATAAGACTTCCAGTCTACTGCCTGTACCGTCTCCGGATCATAGCCTTTCTCTTTCAATAAAGCGGAGAGAAACCCACCTGACATTTCCGGTGAATCAAAAATTCCATGCACATAACAGCCATAGACATTTTCCTTCTGTGAACCATCCGGATGTCCTTGTTGTAGCGTATCAGAATCATTTTCTATTGTTACAAGCCCGGATGCCTGCTCATCAAGAATCGTCTCTCCCATATGGATCTCATATCCTTCGAAAGGAAGTCCCTCCATCTCTTTCAGGATTCCTTTCATCTCGCCAAATGTTCCATGTACTCTGGTTCTGTGTTTTTCCGGACGGAACACAGTCTTTGTATCCAAAAGTCCCATTCCCTGTACAGTTCCTCCGTACTCTTCTCCTGTTGGATCTGAGATTTCCATTCCAAGCATCTGATACCCGCCGCAAATTCCAAAGACCGGTTTGTTCTGCGCACTGTGTTTCAGGACTCTTGCTTCCAGTCCGTTCTGACGCATCCACAGAAGATCACTGATCGTATTCTTTGTTCCCGGAAGGATCACCGCATCCGGATTGCCAAACTCAGCCGGAGATGAAACATAACGCACGCTCACCTCTTCCACTGCTTCTAAAGATGCTAAGTCAGTAAAATTAGAGATCCTTGGGAATCGGATCACTGCCAGATCAATCAGTCCCGGTTTTTCTTTTTTCTGAAATCGTTCCGTCAGGCTGTCTTCCTCATCCAAATCTAAATAAAAATATGGAACTACTCCCGTTACAGGGATATCTGTCTTTTCTTCCAACATTCGAAGTCCCGGTTCCAGAATGGATACATCTCCACGGAATTTATTAATGATCGTTCCTTTGATCCGCGCTTTTTCATCCTCTTCAAGAAGCATTACGGTTCCGGCGATCTGGGCAAATACTCCACCACGATCAATATCTCCGACAAGAAGCACCGGTGCATCTGCAAGCTTTGCCATGCCCATATTTACAATATCATCTTTTTTCAGGTTGATTTCTGCCGGACTTCCGGCACCTTCAATTACAATGATATCATACTTTTTTTCCAACTCATGATATGCATCCATAATTGCCGGAATATATTCCTTCTTATGACGGTAATACTCTCTTGCAGCCATCACTCCGATTGGTTTACCATTGATAATCACCTGAGAGCCTGTATCGTTCGTCGGCTTAAGTAAAATTGGATTCATTATTGCTTCCGGTTCAATCCCTGCAGCTTCTGCCTGCATCACCTGGGCTCTTCCCATCTCCAGTCCTTCTTTTGTGATAAAAGAATTGAGTGCCATATTTTGGGATTTAAAAGGTGCAACTTTGTATCCATCCTGTTTCAGGACACGGCAAAGACCTGCTGCCAGTGCGCTCTTTCCGACATTCGACATCGTTCCCTGTATCATAATTGATTTCGCCATATTTTTCGCCTCCTTCACTGTTTTGACAGGATTGTTTCAAGTGCCCGTAAAAGAACATCATTTTCCTCTTTTGTCCGCACTGCAATCCGATACCAGCCTTTCTTCAACCCTCTATAGTTCTCACAATTTCGAATCAAAATCCCCTGCTCTAACAATCGTTCAAACAATGGGATTTCACTATATAATAAGAAGAAATTTGCCTTTGTTGGAATAAATCTAATCCCAAACTCACGCATTTTCTTTTCCATGCGCATTTTTTCTTCCGCGATTTTGTTTCGTATTTTCTGAACTCTCTGTTCTTCTCTCTCTGTCAGCGCTTCTATCCCTGCTGCCTGCGCCGGAACCGACACACTCCACGGCTGACGGATCTGCTGCATCCGCTCTCTAAGTTCTCCATCCGAAGTCATTGCATAGCCCAGTCTCAATCCCGGGATTCCATACATCTTTGTAAATGCCTGCACAAGAAAAAGGCACGCATGATCTGTCACCTTTTTCACCATGGTATACCTCTGCGCTTCTTCCAGAAATTCGATAAAACACTCGTCTAAAACAAGACGAATCTTCTTTTCTTCACATCGCGTAAGAATCTGTTCCATCAGCTCTGGTTCGATCACCTGACCTGACGGATTCGACGGGGAACATAAAAATACAAGGTCAATATCCTCTGTCAGTTCTTCCAAAAAGCTTTCTGTCAATGCAAAGTTATTCTCTCTTTTCAACTCATGATAAATGATCTCGCACTCTACCGTCCGAAGTGCCTGTTCATATTCTGCGAAAGCCGGAATCGGAAGCAATGCTTTCTTTGGTTTTTCTGCAAGAACGACAGAAAAAAACAACTCCGCTGCTCCATTTCCGAAAAGGAAATATTCTTCCGGCAGACTTTTTTTCTCTGCCAGTCTCTTTCTGAGCCGTCTGCATTGACTGTCCGGATAAAGACTCACTTCATCCATCGATCTTTTTGCCGCTTCAAGAACTTCTTCTGACGGACCGTAAGGATTTACATTAACTGAAAAATCCAGCACATCTCCATATGTATAAATGTCTCCTCCGTGTACATATTTCATGAATCTTACTCCTACTTCTCTATGTGTTTCGTTTTTAACCTTAAAGTACTGCCTCCAGCTCCTCGCGATTCTCTTCCATCCATTTGATTGGCTTTGGATGTTTAATCTCCGGATCCAGAAGCTTTTCCATCCAGACCATATTATACCAGCGGTCAAATTTGTATCCGCAATGATAGAATTCTCCCACCATGCGGTACCCAAGATGTGCATGGAACTGTGCGCTGTTCTTTGTCAGATATTTATCTTCAATCTCCGGATATCCAATGCATGCATATAGATTGCAAATGTTCTGAGCGTGCAGTACTTTCTCCAGTGCCTCATACAGCTTTTTACCAACTCCGGTTTTCTGCCGGTCTTTTCTTATATAAATTGTTGTTTCCACTGCCCAGTCATATGCCGCACGACCTTTGAATGCCCCTGCACAGCTATATCCAAGAATCTCGCCATTCTGTTCTGCGACCAGATACGGGTACTTTCTCATCGTCTGACGCATTCGATCTTTGAATTCTTCCAGCGACGGAACTTCATATTCGAATGTAATCACTGTATCAGTTACATACGGTGTATAGAGCGCCAGAAGTTCTTCTGCATCTTCCATTTTTGCAAATCGAATCAATAAATCCATAACAATAAACCTCCAAAGACAACCATCATCAGTATCGTTGTCATATACATTAATTTCCCGGCACGAAGAATATCCTCCGGTTCAATCTTACGGATTGCATCGCCGATATAATCCTTTTTATAGACTTTCCCGAAATAAACCGCATCCCCGGCTAACTGTACATCAAGCGCTCCGGCGCATACCGCCTCTGACTGGGCAGAATTCGGACTTGCGTGTTTTCTCTTATCACGCAGATAAATCTTCCACGCATTCTCTCCATCCATCCCTGTCAAAAATGCTGCAACAATCATAAACCACGCTGTCAACCTCGCCGGAATGTAATTAAACACATCATCCATCTTTGCCGGTATCCTTCCAAAATACAGATATTTTTCATTTTTGTATCCAAGCATAGAATCCATCGTATTCACTGCCTTGTATAAGAATCCAAGCGGTGCGCCGCCAATCAAAAGAAATAATAACGGAGCCGTCACGCCGTCAGAAGTATTCTCCGCCACAGTCTCTACCGCTGCTTTCGTCACACCTTCTACTGTAAGGTTCTCTGTGTCTCTTCCGACAATCATGGATACTGCCTTTCTTGCACCCGGCAAGTCATCTTCTTTTAATTTCTGATAAACCTTCCTACTTTCTCCTACAAGACACCGCGCCGCAAATATCTGGTAACACCAGAAGGTTTCCAAAAGAAACCGTACTGCCGGATGAACCTTTCCTGCAGCAAATAAGAGTACCGCCGGTACAAGAAAGGATAACGAAACTGTCAGAATCCATAAAATTCCACCTGCCAGAACTTCTCTTATGTTTTTCTTCTCTTGTTCTGACGCAGGAATCCGACTGCACAACAGCTTCCGCAATCCTTTTTCCAACACACTGATCAGGTTTCCGATCACGCGTATCGGATGGTACATCCAGACCGGATCTCCGAAAATGCAATCTAACAGAAATCCTGTAATGCATGCCAGGATTATCATCTTCCCATTCATTCTATCGCGCCTCCCAGTTTTTGAATTTCATAAAATCTGTGAACGCCGGATTTCCACTCTTCTTCGTCAACAAGCATTCTATATCCTCTGCCATTTTCCACCTGCCAGTGATAAAAATCTTTTTGGTCTTCCGCCAGTTGTTCCAACACCGCCATAATCGTTCCTCCATGAACGACAAAAGCTGCACTTTCTACATTTTCTTTGCATAATCTATCCACCTGACAGAGCATGCCTCTCACACAACGTGAACGGAATTCCTTCTGTTCCTCCCCTTCCGGAAATGCAATCGTTCCACCGGAGTCCAGCCATGCCTGATACTCAGCCCGGTCTTTCAGATCTTCATATGTCTTTCCCTCAAAAATACCAAAATCACATTCTTTTAACAATTCTTCCTGCGTAATCTGGTTCTTCGGATAAATCAACTCCGCCGTTTGAATGCACCTCTTCATCGGGCTGACAATCACTTGCTCTACCTGTGGATAGCTATCTATTTTATATTTCTGTTTAAAGTTCAGTACTTCCTGTTCTGATAGTTCTTCATCTGTACTTCCAATATATTGTCTCTTTTCATTGCCCGGTGTCTTCAAATGCCGGATCAAAATAAGCTCCATAAATCACTCCAAAAAAATCTATTTTATTTCATTTCTATAATAAAGCATCTATCATAAAACATTTATATGCAATAACATTTCTAGAATAATGCAAGCACTGCCAGCATAAACAGTTCACATAACTGCAGGAAGTATCCGGCAAGATCACCCGTAATACCTCCAAACTGTTTTCTGCTAAACTGATAATAATAAAAGAAAACAGCAAGTCCGACAACTGCTGCTGCCACTCCGCATAAACCTGCTGTCAGATAGAATCCAACTCCGGCTGCCAATAGCCAGAAGATCAATACAATCCTTACATTTCTCTTCTGTGCACCGTCTTGAAATGTCCTGAGCAGCCCACTGTTCTTCGCCGCCGGAAATGTCACAACAGAAATCCCACTCAATGAACGTGAAAACACGAACACGAGTGCTGCTGCAAACAGGCGTTCTGTTCTCATTTCACTAAAAATCCCCACACACAGAAGGAAATAACAGCAAAGACTGATGATCGCAAATGCTCCAGTATGAGGGTCTTTCAGAATCTCCAGTTTCTTCTCCCGGTCTCCATAAGAACTTTTTGCATCCATTGTATCTGCGAATCCATCCAGATGAATTCCTCCTGTTATAAAAACCGGAATCAGAGTCAGCACAACTGCATAAAAGAAAGTTCCTTCTCCCTTCCATACTGTGATCAGATTCCCGGCAACTATTTCCAATACTCCAATTATAACTCCGACCAATGGGAAAAAGCACATCGCATATCTCATATTTTTTTCATTCCAGTCAACCCGCGGCATCGGAATCTTAGAATACATTGCGATTGCAATGATCATTGCGTTCAATAACCACATTTTTCTTACTCCTCATCTTCACTTAAGTTCTTCATACTGCTCTACTTTAATCTCTTCAAAGGTACTCATCTTCCGATAAACATTCACACCCATCTCAAGAAGTGGAATTGCTGCAACTGCACCACTGCCTTCTCCAAGAGACATCTTCGCGTCAATCAGATATGGAAGTTTCAGCTCTTCTAAGACCATTCGCCCCGCCGGTTCTCCCGAGCAATGTGATGCCAGGATATAATCTGCCGTCTCCGGTACCATTCGTACTGCACATAATGCTGCTGCAGAAGAGATAAATCCATCGATCAGAACCGGAATATGATAGATCGCACCTCCGAGAAATGCACCTGTCATTCCGGCAATATCAAGCCCTCCGACTTTGGATAAGACATCTAAAACATCTTCCTTGTCCGGCTGATGCTTTTCAATTGCTCTCTCAATTGCACGAATCTTTCTATTCAGCCCTTCTGAACTAAGACCTGCGCCTCTCCCTGTCACATTTTCTACACTTTCATCAAGCAGAACGGACACAACAGCACTGCTGGTCGTTGTATTTCCAATCCCCATCTCACCGGTTGCGATCAGATCATACCCTTGTTCTGCCAGCTCCTTGACCTTTCGTATGCCAATAAGAACGGCTTGCGCAGCCTGTTCTCTTGACATTGCAGGTTCTTCCACCATATTCTTTGTTCCATACATCACTTTGTCTTTCGGATCTGTCACCGACGGAACATCTGTCACCATTCCAATATCGATTGGAAATAAATCCGCTCCGGCGGTCTCTGCCATAATACATACGCTCGTCGCACATTTTGTAAAATTGTCCGCAACGATTGCTGTCACTTCCTGTCCGGTCTGGGTCACTCCCTCTGAAACAACTCCATTATCCGCACAAAAGATCAGCAAGCCTTTCTTTTTAATCTCAAAATCTGCTTTTCTTCGAATTCCAGCCATCCGGATCACAGCATCTTCCAGTTTTCCTAAGCTGAACAGTGGTTTTGCAACTGTTTTCCATCGTCTTTTTACCTGTTCTTCATAGGATTTCTCCACCGGTTTTATCGTTTTGAATTTTTCAATCAATAATCTTTCATTTTCTTTCATCGACATCTTTTCATTTTTTGTCGTTTTTCTTTCATCATCTACCATTGTTATGTCTGCTTTTCTTATTATTTTCTTTTGATCTATAGTTTGTCTTTCTAACTTCACAAGCCAGTTTTTTCGCATTTTCTGGCATTATTCTCCTATTTTATCATAATTTTTTTCATTCTGATATATAAAAAAGCAACGGAATCTGTCATATTTTCCTTGTAATTTTTCATTTTTTGACATTTTTCTTTTTTCTTCTTGCATTTTTAATATGAAATCTTTCATTTTTCCCAGTTCTTTGTTAAAAAATTTACGGGATTTTTATTGATTTTCTTCACATAATATGTATAATTAAAAAAGGATATGAAAAGCTTGCATGAGCAGCATTTTATTCTATCACTAGAAAGAAAGAGGTATATGTAAGATGGCAAAAATTGATTTAAGTAAGTATGGCATTACTGGAACAACAGAAGTCGTATACAACCCTTCCTACGAATTATTATTCGAAGAAGAGACAAAACCGGAACTTGAAGGTTTTGAAAAAGGACAGGAAAGTGAACTCGGTGCTGTCAATGTTATGACAGGTGTTTACACAGGACGTTCTCCTAAAGATAAATTCATCGTTATGGATGAGAACTCCAAAG